>Ga0306920_100016066_pt1 | contig 10287 bp, 11 predicted proteins | sample flu12Cox44000170_FD_204666 | JGI IMG/M metagenome (GOLD analysis project Ga0306920, IMG submission 204666) | Lab enrichment of tropical soil microbial communities from Luquillo Experimental Forest, Puerto Rico - flux4day.12C.oxic.44.000.170 (v2)... | ecosystem: Environmental > Terrestrial >...
ATGAAAAATCGGTTACTTTCCGGTACCGAAAAGGGATCAGTCATTAGACAAATTAAAACTCTTGAAAGGCGAATAGAATGGCATCGCCGCTACAGTCCACCCGTGGGAAAGTGGGAATTCAGAGTCGCTTTTTATACGGAAGGTGTTGCGGAGGTTGAATCGCTCTCGCATAAAATCCTAGCGGACCACCTAGATAGGCTAGCTCCATTTGGAGAAGTCTTTTGTTGCTCCGTATCAGAAGCCACGGAAGCGGTTGAAACGGCAATGAGCCAGCTGGGAGTGTTACATTCAGCTAGGAAAAGAACTCAATTGCGAAATCCGAAGAGTCCTTTTGAGAATTATTGGCGCCGTGGATGAAACGGCCCGTCTCGTGGAGCCGCTACGGTCAGCGCCGCCGCTCCCGCGGAGTAAGGGTTTCGCAAGCTCACTGACTGCCGGAGTTTTTTTGCCGACACCGTCCGGCTGGTCGTCTTTACCGATGCGTGACCCCGTCAGACTGCCTCCGCCCACCTGAATTTGATCCAGCCGCGTGCCTCATCGGCCGGCAACTGGATCAGGTCGCCGATCGCGACGCACTTACCGTTGTGGTAGCGGTTATCGACCAGGCTGCGCAGCTTCACCAGCTTGTGGGTGACGCCCGGCTTGGGGTCCATCGGGTGCGGCAATCTGCCGACGTGTGCGGCTGCGCTCATCGCCATAACTTGCTCGAGCGCACTGCGGCCCGTGAGAGGCGGCCAGCAATCGTAGTCGTATCGCATGTGATGTTCCTTCGGTTAGGTGATCGGGGAGACGACGCTGAACGCGCCGGGCCAGATGGGCGCGCAGTCGATCGCTGCCAGGCAGCGCACACCGATGATGGAGGATTGGAACGCGCTGGCGGATGCGCCATAGGGATTGACCGCGACATCCAGCCCGCCGGCGAAGTCCACCACCACCATGTAGCGCCAGCACCCGAAGATCGCAGTGCTGGCCGGGACACCGGAACTACTGCCTGCCGTGGTGTCCACCAACTGGCCCCAAGTGAGCGCGCCGCGCCAGATCGGCGTGAAACTGTTCACGGCACCGAGCACTTCACCGCGCTGGCGTAGGAGCCCTGCAACGGCGCGGTTGACCGCCCAGCCAGGACCAGCGTCGTCAGTGAGCGCGTCCCCGGCGTTGGTCTGGCAGGTAATCGCCGTGCTCAAAGCGAAGCTCGTGCCCGATACCGCGTTGACACCCGACATGCCGATCAGGCCATGTGGCTGGCCGTTGATCCCGGTGCCTGAGAACACAGCGCCCTCGATGGCACGCCGTACCCGGCGCATGAGCTCGTTCGCGATCAGGTTGGAGGCGCTCGGCGACGAGGTGATCGCCAACTGCCTCGACAGTTCGGTGTAGCCCGAGATGGTGTGCGGCGAGTAGCCCACCTGCGCGAACGACAGGTCCGATTCCGTCGCCGGCGTCGTCTCCGCACTCAACCAGTTGACGGTTGCGTTGGTCGCCACCTTTGGCAAATTCAGGTTCGCGCTGCTGTCGATGGCGGTGGCACCGAGGCGGCCCAACACCAACATGCTGAGCAACGAGCCGGCGGCGGTGTCTGTGTTCAGCGTCGGCACCAAGTAGCCACCTGCGGTGCTGGTGCCTGCAACGTCCGCTCGTGTGGCGTAGGCCAGCGTTTGCCAGGGAACTCGGATGCTGTTCCCCTGCTCCAGCGGGCGGCGCTTCTCAAGCTCGGCGCTGGCTTCTGCGGCTGCGCCAGTGCGGCGCTCGCGCGTGAGGCCGCCGATAGCTTCAGCGATGTTGATGCGCTGACACAGGCGCAGCCAGGACGAGTCCGGCGCGAGCGACTCGGCAGCGTCCTGCGCAGCCGCAAGGCGAGCGCGCACCATGGTGGCGATGGTCTGGTCAGTGTGCGTGCTCATACGCTGCCCGTACCTTCCTTGTCCAGCAGCTCGGTCGGCGTGGCGTTCGGCGGCGTCGTGCCAGCGTTGAAATTCCCGCCGGTGGCGCCCGTGGACATGCCGCCCGAAGCGCGAGGCGTCGGCGGTGCCTGCCAAGTCGGCTTGCCGTTTGCCTGCTGCGGCGGTGTCAGGGTGTCGGGTGCGGAAATCGGTACGGTCTTGACGATGCGTGCCATAGAGCCTCCAGGTCGTAGAACCGGACGCTCGCACGGGTCATGGCCGGTAATCCCGTGCCATCGGTCGCGCAGCTCGGTGAAGTGACTGCGCGCCATGCCGACGCGCCGGCACGCAAGCCGCACGCTGACGCGCTCGCGCTCGACGAGTGCCAGGACGCGCAGGAAGGTATCAGCAGACGACATCGGAACGCCCACCGCCAGCGCCACGAACTGCGGCACCACGCGCGCCAGCAGCTTGTCGTCGGCCCCGCCGGCGATGGCGTATTCCTCGAGGCGCCGGAGGCCGGCCAGAAGTTGTTCAGCGGCCGCGGTCATCGGAAGTACAGTTCAGGCACCTTCGGGCTGCGCTGGAGCTACACAAGAACCGCTGCTCGCAGCACCCACGGTGGGGGTGGGGCGGGAAAGTACCTTTTTTATTGCGTTCACGCCGCATCGTCGTCTGCGGCTGCACGCCGGTGTTCCTTCGGGTAGCAGCCAAATCGCCGGCGAAATTCCTCTCGGAAGGCGGCTTGCGCGGCCGAGCCCGCTTCTGCGGGCGAAGGCGAGGCCGCGCTCTTGGAAGAGATTTCTTTAGTGATTTCTGAAGAGATAGGGTGCACGCCGTGCCGGTCATCGACAGCTGCCGTGCCGGTCTTGGTGGCGCTGTTTACCGGTCTCGGAGCATCATGACCGGCATCCTGTGCCGGTCTTGCACCCTCATGACCGGCAGGGGATGCCGGCCATCGGAGGGTCAACTCGCGCAGTTTCCAGGTACGACCGCGACCAATTTGACGTGCGGCCAGGAAGCCCTCGCAAATCAGTTGCTGGATGCGGTTGCGCACGGTTCTTTCGCAAATCTTCGTGATAGTCGCGATAGTCTCGGCGCCGACCACTGTGGTGAAAGTGCCCCAATCGACGTGATGGGCGACCGCGAGTGCGACGAGCTTTGCCTCTGCGTTGCTTGGGCCGTCCGTCGAGAGAATGAGCTGGTGCCAGCGGCGGAGTTCGCGCGCTTTCGCTCGGGAGGCGAGGTCGCGTGGCACGTCACTCGCCCCAGCGATCGGGGCCGCTGAACTGCAGATTGAGGCTTGCCACGCGCTCCTCGAGCCCGTGGTCGATGGGGTTCAGGCATTGTGGCTGGCTGTGCCGGTTTGTGACGCCCGCCGCTGTTGCACCGGCCGCGGGCGTCGTCGCTTGGGACGCCTCCTCACCCTCCGCGACGAGGCGCTCGACGAGAAAGTCGAGCAGCGCGTCGAGTTTCTGAAGGCGAGGAGACACGATCTAGGCAGCGTTCGCCTGGCGCTGCTGCCGGAGGTAAGCGCGGGCGAGAGCAACATCGTCATCGCCGAACAGACGACGTTTCCACGGATCGCGGGCCGGGTGCACCACGGAGAGCCGATGGAGCCGGCGGAGGATCCCCTCGGAGCACGGCGTCCCATCGGCAGCCACCGCTTGGGCGGCCTCGGCGATTCCCATGTATTTGTGTTTGGTCATTGGCCGTTAGCGCAATAGCGCGCTATTGCGTGTAATGCTAAAATGCGTAGAGTCATGACATAAAGATCTAAGGGACCAATTAACCATGACTATCGACGCTACTGCACAGGTGTTCGCGGAGATGCTCTACGCAAGCACAACGGAATCCCGAATTCCCTGGCGCTGGTTGGCGGAGTCTCGAAAGGGTCTGCTACTGCTGACCGAATGGGAGCGCGTCGAAATGTTCCTGCGCGCGATAAACGGGGAATCCTTAAAGGTCCGCGAGTGGACTCGATTCTGCGGCGCGCCCCTGACCGTCCCGGGCTTCACGATCAAAGGCGACGCAGCGAAGTGGGAGGATCTGCCGATCCCTCTCTTCGAGATACCAAGGCTTCGTCTCAAAGAGACGTTGGAAGCGGTGATCCGATCGCCGGATCACGCAATCCCCGAAATTGACCGGAATGCAAAGACCCTCACGCGCAGTAGGGTCTTGACAGTCTCCGAGGAGTTCGCACCGGGGACCCCCCGTGACCGTGTTCTCGCGCACGATGTCGCATCCGCGCTTATCTACGCGCTGCGCCTCGTGCTCGACAAGGACAAGCCGTTTTGGAAGCGCCTGCAGCAGTGCGAGTTCAGCGGATGTGGCCGCTTCGTGTTGGCTAAGCCTCATGGCGGGAAAGGCCGTCCGCGTGATTATTCCTGTCCTGGCACTGACCATGGCGCGCAGCGCAAAAAGGAGCTTCAGAACGAATGGGCTGCGGCGCACCGGGACGGCAAGACTGTCGAAGAATGGCGCGCGCTGAAGGCGGCGGAGGCCGAGCGGAAGCTGCGTGCTCAGAAGGCAAGGAGAAAGCAGCACATGAGGGGGACTTCAAAATGAAGGCCGTCGTCTACACCAGATTTTCTAGCGACCGCCAGCGCGAGGCTTCGAGTGAGGATCAGGCGCGTAACTGCCGCCGCCGCGCCGAGTCGGAAGGCTGGCGTATCGGCGAGCACTATCGCGACGAGGGAATCAGCGGCTCGACCGCCGACCGCCCCGGCTACAAGGCCATGCTGCGCGCGGCTCAGGCGCGCGAATTCGATGTGCTTCTGGTAGACGACCTCTCACGCCTCTCGCGCGATCAGATCGAATTTGAGCGCACAATTCGGCGGCTGGAGTTCGCAGGGATTCGCATCGTGGCGGTGGCTGATGGTTACGACTCGCAGAACAAAGCCAGGAAGGTACAGCGCGGCTTCAAGGGACTCATGAATGAGGTTTACCTGGACGATCTGCGCGACAAGACGCACCGCGGGCAGGAGGGCCAGGCGCTCAAACAGTTTTGGGTGGGGGGTCGCCCGTATGGTTACCGACTCACGCGAATCAAAGACGCGAATCGCGTGGACGCGCATGGAGAAGCAGTTTCCATCGGCACGCGCCTTGAAATAGATCCCAAGTCTCAAGCGGTCGTGGTCGAGATTTACCGCCGCTACGCTGACGGCGCCAGTCCGCGCGCCATTGCGGACGAACTGAACCGGCGTGGCATTCCTTCGCCCGGCTCGACGTGGCGCAATCGCAAAATGAGGCGCACTGCCGGTTGGCTCGGGTCCGCAGTTAAGGCGATCCTCTGCAACGAGCTGTATCGCGGATCCTACGTATGGAACAGGACTGCCTGGGAGAAGGATCCGGACACTGGCAAGCGTCGTCGCACTGTGCGACCGAAGACAGATTGGATCTGCAGCCAACTGCCCGAACTTCAGATCGTGAAGGAAGAGTTGTGGCGGCGCGTTCAGGCGCGTCATGCGCACGCTGCAGCCATGGGAGCGAACGTGCGCGAGGGCATTCGACGGGCCGGCCACAAAGCCGGACCCAATCCACGCTACCTATTTTCCAGTCTTCTCAAATGCGGCCTGTGCGGCGGCAGCATGGTCATCGTTGGCGGCGCCGGTAAATGGAAGGCGTATGGATGCGCGAGCCACAAGGACGGAGGTCCGCATGCCTGTGGGAACGGGCTCTATGCAAAGTTGCACATCGTCGAGGACAAGCTGCTCAGTCGCCTCAAGGACGAACTTCTTAGCGACGAGGCGGTTGAAGAGATTGAGCGCCGCTACGCCAAGGCAAGCGCGAGGCAGCCGAAGCGTGCAGATGCGGAGCACGACAAGCGCATCCGGGATCTACGCGCCGAGGTACAGAACCTTACTGATGCGGTCGCAAGCGGCGCTCTGCGCACATCGAAATCGTTGGGGGAGCGGCTGCAGTCAGCGGAAGCGGAGCTCGAGCGGCTTACCGCGGAGAATCTCGCCAGGAGCAAGGTGATCCGCCTGCAGCCGGCGCGCATCCGCGATCGCATTCGACAGATGGCTCGGGATCTGGCTATAGAACTTGGCCGCGACGTGAATAAGGCAAGGGGAGTGCTGAGGACGATCCTTGGAAACCAGATTCCCGTCGTGCCGCACGAGTCGGGGAAGCACTTGGTCGCAAAGATAGGCCTGGACTTGCACCAATTGTGCGAGGTTTCAGGCTCTCAGATATTTGTGGTAGCGGGGGCAGGCTTCGCTAATTTCCGGCAGCGCGTAAGCCTCGCACGAGAGGCAGCCTGAAAGACCAGTGGGAGCGGGGGCAGGATTTGAGCCCTATGTCCACGTGCGGCTAGGCTAGTCGGGTATACACCGCTTCCTTTGATTTGCGCAGGAGTGAGCGCGCTCCGCCGCGTGGCATGAAGCGGTAGCGGGGATTTGGCGCTTAGCTGGAGGTCCCGTCGGGCGGCGCTTCGGTGCCCCTGGGAATTAAAGCGATTCCTCACTGGCGTAACGCTCACCAAAGTCCCTCGTACAACGTTGCGACGCAGCATGACTTGCGACAGCTTCGGGAACGCAAGCAGTGACCGCCCGACCACGCCGTCTGCGCAAAACAGGAGGAAAATTACCAAACAGTCGCTGTCAGGGAGGTAGGTCTCAATGAAAATCATCACCCTCGCAGCCGCGCTTCTGATACCGATGTCTCTCTTGGGACCGAACGCGGCGTTGGCCGCCAACGGCACGTGGAGCTTCACGACCGAACCCGACGCCATTAAGGGATCAAACACCGCGGCATTGCTTAAGGATGGTCGCGTTTTTTTTGTTGGGAGCCTGGGCAATGAGATGACTGCGGAGATCTACGATCCCACGTCGGCGACGTGGACCCGTCAGGCCGATCCCATCCGTACTCGTACTATCCCCCCCGCGTCCGCGACGCTGCTGTCTAACGGCCGTGTCCTGCTTGTCGGGGGAGATGCGCTAGATGGCTACAAGACTAGCGAAGTGTTCGATCCCTCGGATGGCACCTGGACCGCGGCAGCCGATCTCAATATCCCGCGCTGGTACGGCGAGGTGACCGCGCTGGCGGACGGCCGCGTGCTGATGGCAGGCGGCGTGCCCCCGGGCGGCATCAATTACATGCGGGCTGCCGAAATATACGACCCGACCCGCGGCACGTGGACGGTCACGGGCAGCATGGTCCAGGCGCGTCCCTGGTTCACGATGGCCACCTTGCGGGACCGAACCGTGCTCGCCGCTGGCGGTGGCTATGAGAACATTACCTCCGAAGTGTACTACCCGGTCACCGGCACCTGGTCAAAAAAGTCCTTGGCGACGGTGACGGGCGCGGAGCAACAGTTCACGCTTACGGTGCTGCGCGACGGACGCGCGCTCGCCGTGGGCGGCCCGAACACCCACCACCTGTACGACCCAATATCGAAGACCTGGCGCGCTACTGCCGCGCCGCACGTGACCGCGTACTTCACGACGGCAACGTTGCTGCAGGATGCCGCAGTGCTCGTGGCGGGCACTGATTATTGCTGTTCCGCTAGCTCGGACGTGTTCGATCCGTCCACTGGAACCTGGCAACAAACGGCGAACTTAGTGCAACGGCCACGGCAGCATCACAGCGCCGTGCTGCTCAACGACGGTAGGGTGCTGGTCGTGGGCGGCTACTACGAAGGCCCCCCCTGTAATGAGGGAACCTGCACGATTTATGAACTGCAATCGGCCGAGATCTTCACGCCGAGTGGACCGTAGCTTCGCCGTCGAAGAGCGGCTCAATCTCGCGGCCACGCGCCACAGTCGCACACCACGCGCACCAGGAACTGGCCGAAGCAGTCGTCGAGCTTCGTGACATGAGGCAGCACGCGCACGGGGCATGGTGCGGATGGCTGGCGATGGCGTCCATCCTCCGGTAGCTCCGACCAATCGCCATCCTCCTGATAGGAACGTGCGAGCTGAAACAAAAAGTGGGTCTTTGACTGCTCCACCTCATCATCAAGCCGTGTTGATCCGAGGTAGACCAGAGTCTCTACTTCGGGGAGATTCACTCCGCCCTCTTGGTAAGAGACGGTAAAGTAGGGACCACCGGGCGCCAGCTCATTGCACCAGTCGCCGCCGATTACCCGGCGTGATTTGTCGAGGTCCATTTCTTGCCCCTCACACCGAAGATCGCCGCAGCGCTAAGACACCAATCCGCGACAGGCAGCTTATCGGATTTTGACTGTCCGCTCCGGTTAGGCAGTCTGTGGGTCGCCAAGCGCCGAATCGTGAGCCACCACTGAGCCACCAGCCGCTGCGGTTCTCACTCGCGCCGACCGCCGCCGCGCGGTCTCGGGCGCGCCACGGCGACCACTTCGGCGACCTTCTTACCGCACTGTGAACAGCGCATCCTGGTTGCGAGTGCCGCCAGAGTCACCTTCCTACCGACCAGCCGCGCGACCGCCTCGGGCTCGATGTACCGGGAGGTCCCGCACGGGCACGTGACCCGCACGATGAAGTCACCGAGGGCGCCATCGAGCTTCTTGACGTGAGGCAGCACGCGCACGGGCGCATGGTGGGGACGCCGGACGCGGGCGTCCATGCAGTACCGCTCAACGCCGAGCGCTGTATGACTGAGGCGGTGGCGTCAGCCAATTGCGCGTTGCAGCTCACGGGCGCTGCAACTTTGACCTTTCATATTGGCAGTTCAAGCCCCGACGCAGGCAGCCACAGCAACCACAAATTAGGGCGCGCTGCGACGTCGCCCCGGGACGACGCCTATCGCCCCCACAGTTGGCGAAAGTTCTTCGGAGGAATGCTTCGGTACTTGCTAATGACCAATCGGTTGTAAGCAATCAAGGCCTTCTTGCTCGCGTTGTAGTTGCGTACTACCTGCGGATCGGCCGAGCTGATCGCTGCATCGCCTAGGCTGTCAATTTGGCACTGGTACGTTTGTGTCGCCACGTCTACAAGGGACCGCGCCTCGCACTCCCGAACCACGTCAAACGCGACGGGTGGGCTGCTCGCCGAGGTGCGAACTGTCTCGTGTGAGTATTGCCTGAATAGCGGGCCTACGGCCGGTCTTTCAGGCCACGACTGATCGAGGCATCGCTGCAAACACTCACGCGAGACCAGTTCGCGCAGTGCGTCCATGTCCCCCTGCAAGATCGGCTGAAAGAGCAGCACCGTCGGCTTATGCAGCCCAGACATGATGGGATGAACGATTCGCGAGCTGCAACGGTAATCGCCCGCGACTACGGCTCCGACGTCGAGATCTAACGTCCTGCTCCTAGGGAACGGATACGCGCAGCGGCTCGCGCACATCCAATCCCAGGATGCATTCAGAAACAGGATGGTGTTCACACGCAACGCGAACACCGACGGCTGATGCTGAAAAAGCGGTGTCTCTACCCCAAAGGTATTGAGCCCGGGCGCGTGCCCATGAAATACGTAAACCGCGACCATCCGGTCCTTGGTGCCGATGCGGGAATCAATTGTGAAAGTCGGCGCTGAGGGGTTGCCCTGCAGGTACTTATGCCCGAGCCACAATCCGATGCGCACTTTATCGAGCCAATCGAGCAACGTAACGTATCCGGCGGGCTCGACGGCCTCGTACCTACAGATTCTTTCGACCACGTCCTTCGCGTTGCCCTCAAGTGTTGAATAGCCGCGATTGCACGCAGCACACGACGGAAATTTGAGTGAGTCGTACGAAAACTCGAAGGCCTTGCCGGTGCTCCACTTTGCTCCGTGCCTGACGACTCGGTTCGGGTCGCCCGTTAGCCTCAAGAGCCACATAGGTAGCGGGTGCTCGTTATCCTTGTCAGACGGCGGCCGACCGCAGAAGATGCAGATTCGTGTAGCTCCCATGCGCGTCTTATTCTCAAAGTGTTTCAAGTGAGGTTCCTGATGATGCCGCCCGCGCCCCAGTGTTGCTCGTTGTCACGTTAACAATCATGGCGCGGGTCGCCCCAACGACGGCGGAACCGCTTCGGCGCTGATTCCTCAGCGCCCCGCATCCCCACACACCGGGCATGGTTAGGCGGTTGCGCCAAGACCGAAGTTACCGCCGGAGTTCGCGTCCGGGTCGGGCTCCCCACGGACAAGGACCGCTTGTTCCGCGTGGCCCTTTAAAAATCATGGATCTAGGACATTGCGGGTGGTGGCTTCCCTTTGAGGCAGTGGCCGACGTGTTAATCCTTCGCTAGGTTTTGCCTAGTATCCACAATGGCGGACTGCAGGGATCCGCGTCGGCACTCTCTCCGGCCCGGACTCTTGCGCGGGTAACCGGCGAAAATGCCTGCCAGATACACTCCCCTGATTTGGGGCCTGACTACACATCCACTCCGGGGCTATGCCTATGTCTAATGCATCCGATGAGAACGACTGGACGAAACCTGCCGCCATGGCGATCCCGAAAGGGGGCTTCTTTCCCGGCAAAGTCGAAGAGGGAAGGTACGGCC
>Ga0306920_100016067_pt1 | contig 10287 bp, 5 predicted proteins | sample flu12Cox44000170_FD_204666 | JGI IMG/M metagenome (GOLD analysis project Ga0306920, IMG submission 204666) | Lab enrichment of tropical soil microbial communities from Luquillo Experimental Forest, Puerto Rico - flux4day.12C.oxic.44.000.170 (v2)... | ecosystem: Environmental > Terrestrial >...
TCCACGCCGGCAGCATCGAACGCTTCCTCGCAGCAAAACCCAAACCAGCAGGTGGGCGAAAACGCGAGCCTGTTCGAATACCGCCCTCCCATCGACCTTGGCAACGCACGCCTGCGTAAACTGGCGGCCACCCTGGGGCCGTCGTATGTGCGCGTGAGCGGCTCGTGGGCCAACAGCACCTACTTTCAGAATGACGACGGCGCCGCAATGAAAGAACCTCCGAAGGGCTTCAAGGGAGTGCTGACGCGAGCCGAGTGGAAGGGAGTGATCGATTTCGCGTACGCTGTCGACGCGAAGATCGTGACTTCGGTTGCGGTGAGCTCAGGCGTGCGGGATGCGAACGGCGGATGGATTCCCGATCAGGCCAAAGCGTTTTTTGATTACACGAAGGGCGTCGGCGGAAGCATCGCCGCAACCGAGTTCATGAATGAGCCCACATTTCCTGGGCCGGGTGGCGCTCCGGCGGGCTACGATGCAGATGCTTTCGCTCGCGACATCAAGGCCTTCGAGCCATTTCTGCGCAAGGAATCGCCGCAGACCGTGTTCCTGGGGCCGGGCGGCGTGGGAGAGGGTGTTTCACTCATCCCGGGCGGAGCGCCCCAGGGCATGCGGATGAAGTTGCTGGAAACGCCGGACCTGATGAAGGTAACGCCGCCGGTTTTCGATGCGTTTTCCTATCACTTCTACGGCAGCGTGTCGCATCGCTGCATGGGCAACCTCAAGCTAGAAGAGGCGCTGACTGCAGACTGGCTTGATCGCACCGAAACGGTAGCGGCGTTCTACGCAGCCATTCGTGACAAGTATCTTCAAGGCAAGCCCATGTGGCTGACGGAAACGGCGGAAGCGGCATGCGGCGGAGATCAGATTGCCCGCGAGTTTGTTGATACTTTCCGTTTCCTCAATCAATTCGGGACGCTGGCACAGAAGGGAGTGCAGGTGGTCATGCACAACACGCTGGCGTCGAGCGATTATGGACTTCTTGATGAGAGCACCTATGATCCGCGGCCGGACTATTGGGCTGCGCTCCTGTGGAAGCAGACCATGGGCCCAGTGGTACTCGATCCCGGAACACCGAAGGATCGGACGGTCAGGATCTACGCTCATTGCAGCTCCGGCAAAGAGGGCGGAATCACGGTTCTTGCTCTGAATACGAACACAAAGAACGAAACGATAATGATTCCGCTTGCGGGGGAGCGCTACACGCTGACCGCTCCCGAGCTGACGAGCACAACGGCGATGCTAAATGGGGCGGAATTGAAAGCGGCGTCGGATGGATCGATCCCGCCGATTCATGGTGAACCCTTCGCCGCCGGAACCCTCCGCCTTGCTCCCGCAAGCATTACATTTCTTACCTTGCCATCTGCGGGAAACAAAAGCTGCAGGCGGTAGGAAAAGCGGGATATCCGAAGAGTGCCTGATTCGACGTTCGGAATGGCAGGCGATTTCGGCCGATCTGCGCACCCACATCGCCCCTTGTCAGTTTGGAGGAGATCCTGATTGTGCGCAGTGTGGGTGTATGGCGTCGATGGGCCTGGCGGCCGTGGGTCACCACCGCCTGGTTGGCGGTCTTACGGCCGGGGAAATCTTCATGCGATCAGACCGACTGGGCCGGGCATGGAAACGTGTAAGACAAAGCCTGTCACGCAAGCCATCGAACAAACCCGTTGTTTCTCCATTTCGGATTCTTCTACCGTGATGAATCGCAACTCGCGCACGTGTTGTTTCCCTGGTCCGGCTGACTTCGCCGATTCAAGAAGAAGTCATGGAGCCGAAGAAGAACCTGTGCGCCGGGCCAGGGAAGAATAGTTGATCGCTATTTTTCAATCACACCGCAGGCGATGCGATCTCCGGAATTCCCGGAGGGATCGGACATCAGGTCATCGGCCTTGGCATGAATGACGAGCGACGTGCCGCCTTCGTGAAAGAGCGAGTTGGTCCCGTCGGCGAGGGTGGCGCCTTCAACGGTGAACTGCGCCTTGCCCTTTCCGCTCTGGTCGACGGAGAGGTTGCCCAGGTCACCGGCATGGGGGTGGGGGGTCTGCGCGTTGTTGGGGCCATGATGGGCGCTTGTCGGATTGAAATGTCCGCCGGCAGTTGTGAACGCCGGGGCTTCACACTTGCCAACCGTGTGGATATGAATGCCGTGTTCACCTGCGGAGAGTTGGGCGACCATGACAGCAATCTTCAATCCAGTTGCGGTCGAGGTGATTTTCGCGCTGCCGATTTTTGCACCTTGCGCGTTTACAAGGTCGGCGTGCGCCGATTTGGGCGCTGCCTGGGCCAAGGCCATGCCGGTTGAGAGGAGAACCAGCAGGAACATGGTGAGAACTTTGTGCATTTCATTTCCTTTCTTGGGAACTCGATTGGGGATTGTGATTCGACTACGCCGCTGGCGTGCAACTGGCTTCGCTCAGGAATTGCGACAGTCCAAATATTACTTTCTGTTATTCAATGCGTCGGGGCCGAGGTTCCCTGGCTGAATTTAATTTCGTGTGCCTGCAGGGAGTCCTTCACCTTGACGGCGTGGATGACTACGCGGTCTCCCACCTTCAATTCATCTTTATTGGAAGGTTTTGATCCATTCAGAAATGCCGTGGTCTCGGTGAGCAGGACTTCGACCGCCTTCTTGTCGGTGGTCTCTACCGTGACGGAGGTTGCGGAGATTCCCGTGACAGTTCCCATGACGTGGACCATTCCGCCGTGAGCGTGAAGAAGAGTTGAGGTGCAAGTTAGAAGGAATATAGCAATCATGGTTCGGCGTTTCATTGTGAGTCCTTTCCGTGGTGGTGAGCATGGGGAGTTTGCGGTGGAGCCTGGCCCCCCTGAAGGAAATTCTCTTCTTCCTGTTCCTCCTGGATCTCGTCCGGCGACTTGGGATTCATTCCTTCCATCTTTGAGAGCTCGGTCTGCGAGAGTGATGGCAGATGGCGAATAAACGCGACGAGTTTCCAGCTATCAAGATCGTTGTCTCCTGGTGCGCCAAAGGCAGGCATACCACTCAGCCTGATTCCATTCTGAATCGTATAGTAGAGCTCTCCGTCGGACATCTCCTGGGTATCTTTGCGGCGCATGTCAGGGGGCCGCGGGTACATGGTGTTTCCGAACATTGTGTTGCCGCTGCCATCGTTGGCGTGGCAGGTTGCGCAGTGATCGGCCCAGTGCTCCATGCCCTCGCGCTGCACATCGGGCGTCGCCGTCACCGGGCTTTTCATCGATTTGTAACGGGATGGAATTGCGAAATCGCGCATGGACCCGGCCAGGGTGGATTCGAGCACACCGGGCGCATTGCGCGTGGTGAAGCCGTGATGGATCATCCACGCCCCATACACCGCAATCAAAATCACGGTCGCGATGAAACAAATACCGAACCCAATGATGAGACGTCGCAATCACCCACTCCCGTGTGCTTGTAGCAATCGAAGTGCCAAGTCGAATCCGGCGAGAGGAAGGCAGATGGCCTGGCCGGATGTGGTGCACGGAACCCACGGAAAGCCCGCAGCTATTGGTTTAGCAGGGAACGAGTACAAGCGGGAACGAGCCATGGGCAGCAGGTCGGAAAGAGCATCGGTCAGAACGCCTGCGTTTAGACGTGAACAAAATACACGAACACATAAATCTTACACAAGGGTGGAGTTATTGGGTTCGATACACGACAGCTCCAGCCCTTAGAGATCAATGACTTCAATCATTTCAATTTGGGGATTTGTTTGGTACGGTGGCTGCGCAATTCGAACTAACCGCTTCCGTCCATACGGCCAAATTCCTTACGGTTTGTATTTGGGGGTAAAGTGCGACGATCGACGGCAAATATCCGCGCTTAAAGCAATCGTTTGGCTACAGCGTTGCGGCAGCGGGGAGGATGTCTTCGACGTCGACCCATTGGGTAGGGTAATTGCCCGTATAGCACGCCACGCAGAACCCATTGTTTTCCTCGCTTCGGACTGACTTCAACAATCCATCCAAGGAAAGGTATGCGAGCGAGTCGGCCTCGATGAACTGGCGGATCTCTTCGATCGTCTTATTCGCGGCGATGAGATCGCGCTTGGACGGCGTATCGACCCCGTAGAAGCAAGGGGAAGTAGTTGGCGGGCAACTTATGCGCAGATGCACTTCTTTTGCGCCCGCTCCGCGCACCATGCGAACGATCTTGCGCGAGGTGGTTCCGCGGATGATGGAATCGTCGATAAGCACCACGCGCTTACCTTCGAGAAGATTGCGCACGGGATTGAGCTTCAGGCGCACGCCGAAGTCGCGCACGCGCTGTTCGGGCTCGATAAAGGTGCGGCCAACGTAGTGGTTGCGGATGAGGCCGAGACGGAAGGGAAGACCGGCCTCTTCGGCATAGCCGAGCGCGGCGGTGACGCCGGAGTCAGGGACGGGAACGACCACGTCAGCGGGAATTCCCGATTCGCGCGCGAGTTGCCGGCCCATCTGATCGCGGCTCTCCTGCACCCAGCGGCCGTAGATCTTGGAGTCCGGTCGCGCGAAGTAGACATGCTCGAAGACACAACTCGACTGCTGAAAACCGGTGGCGTACTGTCGGCTGGTGACGCCGTCGTCGGTCACCATGACGAGTTCGCCGGGCAGCACGTCACGCACAAACTCGGCGCGCAACAGGTCGAAGGCGCAGGTTTCCGAGGCGAAGATGATGGTGTCTGGACCTTCGGGATTGCGAATGCGGCCCATGGAGAGCGGGCGGAAGCCACGCGGGTCGCGAGCCGCGAAAACTCGGTCGCGGGTCATCATCACAATGGAGAACGCGCCTTCCACCTGCGAGAGCGAGTCGGCGATAGCGTCCACTAGCGTGCCTGCGCGCGAATGGGCGATGAGTTGAACGATGATCTCCGAGTCGGAGGTGGTCTGGAAGTACGCGCCCGCGCGCTCAAGGCGGGTGCGCACGATGCCCAGGTTCACCAGGTTGCCGTTATGCGCGATGGCGATGAGGCCCTTGGTGGATTCGACACGAATGGGCTGGGCGTTCAACAGCGCCGAGTCGCCGGTAGTGGAGTAGCGGGTGTGGCCGATGGCCATGCTGCCCGGGAGCTTGGACAAGACTTCGTCGGTAAAGATCTCCGACACCAGGCCCATGCCCTTGATGTTGGCGAGATGGTGCCCGTCGGCGGTGGCGATGCCGGCCGATTCTTGCCCGCGATGTTGAAGCGCGTAAAGGCCGAGGTACGCTTGCCGAGCGGCTTCGGGATGGCCGTGGACGGCGACAACCCCGCACTCTTCGTGGAGTTCGTCACCTCCGGTGAGACGTAACAAGGAAAAGGGAACAGGAAACATGTCCGTTGAGCGGAGCGAATCGGACCTGTCAACAATTCCCGGCACTCCCTGGTAAAGCAACCGCGTCATGCGAGGACCTCTCCGTGGAGTGTGGCTTCCAGGGCGGTGGCCCACGGGGTGCGGAGTTCGTCTATAGATGCCGAGATGAACGGCTCCGCATCGACGGAGATTTCGAGGCGCTGTCCGCCCGTGGTGCCGATGCGGGAAGTGAAAAAGCGCAGCTTATCGGCAATCTTTTCGATCTCCGCGACATGATGATGAGGGGCGGTGATAAGCATGGTGGATGCAGGTTCGGCGAATAGCCCGAAGAGCGGATGAATCATGAGCGACCGTTCCTGCTCAATGATCGCCCCCATTCCCTTGGCGAATGTGGCCTGCGCCGCAGCCACGGCGATTCCACCATCGGAGATGTCGAGCGCAGAGGAGATGAGCTTGCGGTCTGCCAGCGTTCGCAACAAGGTGTGCAGGTCGGCTTCCGCGTCGAGATCGAGCGGCGGCGGCGTGCCCCACAGCGTTTCAAGAACGACCTTTGCAAATTCCGACGAACCGAATGCCGCCATCTCCCCAGTGGCAGTGGCTTCGGGAGCCTCCGGGTCTTCGTCGGGCACAGGATCGACTTGCGGTTCGACGGGGTAGTAGCGCATAGGCTCCCGCTTGAACGGCACCTTAAGATCGGCGTTGGGCTGCTCGCCGCGCGGAATGGGCCAGAGCAGCAGCACTGCCTCGCCGGCACGCTGGAACGCGGCGGGCACGGCCTTGGTCACGTCATCCATGATGCCTACGATGCCAAGCACAGGCGTGGGATAAATGCCTTCGCCGCGAGTTTCGTTGTATAGCGATACGTTGCCGCCGGTGATGGGCGTGCCGAGCGTCGTGCAGGCTTCTGCGATTCCATCGATGGCGGCCGAGAGCTGCGCCATGATCTCGGGCTTTTCAGGATTGCCAAAGTTCAGGCAGTTGGTCGCCGCAACTGGCGTGGCGCCGGCAGCGGCAACCTTTCGCGCGCACTCGGCCACGGCGTGCATTGCACCCAGCTTGGGATCGAGATAGCACCAGCGGCCGTTGCCGTCGAGCGCCATGGCCAGTCCGCGCTCGTGGCCGGCTGTCCCTGTCCCCTTAATGCGCATGATTCCGGCTTCGCCGCCGGGACCGACCACGGTATTGGTCTGCACCATCGTGTCGTATTGCTCGTGCACCCAGCGCTTCGAACACACATTGGCGCTTGCAAGAAGGCTCTTGAGATCTGCAAGGTAATCGCGGTCTTCATTCAGCGCGGCGAGCGCTACTTCTGGCGGTTCGGCGGACGCCGGTGATTTCCACGTTCCGACCGGACGATGATAAAGGGGCGCATCGTCCGTGAGCGACTGATTCGGAATGTCTGCCATGAGCACGCCATGATGGCGGATGCGCAACCGTGACTCGGGAATGACCGTGCCCACAATGACGGAATCGAGCCCCCATTTGGCGAATACGCGCAGGACCTCGCTTTCACGGCCTTTGTCGGCCACCAGCAGCATGCGCTCCTGGCTTTCGGAAAGCATGATTTCGTACGCCGACATCCCGGTTTCGCGCTGCGGCACCAAATCCAGTTCGACGTCGAGGCCCACCCCGCCACGCGCACCCATCTCGCAGGTGGAGCACGTGAGCCCGGCAGCACCCATATCCTGAATGCCCACGATAGCGCCTGTCTTCATAGCTTCCAGGCAGGCTTCCAGCAGCAGTTTCTCCATGAATGGGTCGCCGACCTGGACGTTCGGTCGCTTCTGTTCCGAGCCTTCTTTGAATTCCTCGCTGGCCATGGTAGCGCCGTGGATGCCATCGCGGCCCGTCTTGGCTCCTACATATATGACAGGGTTTCCCATGCCGGTGGCTTTGCCGTAGAAGATTTCGTCCTTGCGCACCATGCCCAACGCGAAGGCGTTTACCAGTGGGTTGCCGCTGTAGGAGGGTTCGAACTTGGTCTCGCCGCCCAGGTTCGGCACGCCGAAGCAGTTTCCGTAGCCAGCGATACCGCTAACCACGCCTTCCACAATGGAGTGGTTCCGGGCGGCCAGTTCTGGGTCAGTGCCCGGCTCTGGCGCAATGGGGCCGAAGCGCAGTGAGTCCATGACCGCCAACGGCCGCGCGCCCATAGTGAAGATGTCGCGCAGGATTCCGCCTACGCCCGTGGCCGCGCCCTGGACCGGCTCGATATAGCTGGGGTGATTGTGGCTTTCGATCTTGAACGCGCAAGCCCAGCCGTCGCCCACATCGATGATGCCCGCGTTTTCGCCCGGTCCTTGGACCACGCGATCGCTCCTGGTCGGCAGCCGCTTCAGGTGCACGCGGCTCGACTTGTAGGAGCAATGCTCGCTCCACATCACGCTGTAGATGCCCAATTCGGTGAGCGAGGGAACGCGCCCGAGGGCCTTCAGGATGCGCTCGTACTCGTCAGGGGTGATGCTGTGCTGGGCCAACAACTCCGGCGTTATCGCAACCGGCTCGGGGACGACTGCAGAAATGGTAGTGGTCATCGCGCTTGCCTCCATTTTCGCATGGGAGCGGGCGAGCATGCCTGAATTCGCGTGCTCCGGACACTACGCTGCCCGTGGCGCGCAACCAAAAGCTTGTGAGATACTTTGAGTTGCCCACCCGAACGCCGGGATGGCGGAACTGGCAGACGCAGCGGACTCAAAATCCGCCGACCCTTGCGGTCATGGGGGTTCGACCCCCCCTCCCGGCACCATTGTGAAATCAGCAACTTACAACATGTCTAAAACCTCTGTGCCTAAAATTGTGCCCAGACTGTGCCCAGGTTTTCCCCTCATATGCATCGTGTCTTTGCGCATTTTATGAGCATTTCCGTTTCTGAATGACCGTCATAGCGCCGCACCCTTTTGCAGAACACTCTCCACGCAAGGGTGCGAAACTTGCGGGCTGATCCAGCTGATGCCGGGCCATCATATCGGGGTTCGAATCAACGGGGGCAGCCGGCATGGCACACTTTACGGCCTTGCGCAATTTGTGATTGTATCCATGTCCGTGCCGAATCGGACAATACTGTTCATGACGAAGTTCAAACGCACAAGGTCACCAGGATGGTCTCCCTTCCGAACTAACAGAAGAGGAACCGATTCGACGACCGCGTCGACACCGCCGTGCTCGTCGGAAACGAAGACCCTCTTCGCTGATGGCGAGTACCGTGCCCCTTAAGCCGCGAGCGTCAGCAGCAGGCGCACCAGTTCCACCGAGCCCGCGCCGGTGATGAAACTCATCAAAAGGAAAATCCAACAGAAGTGATGTTTCATTCCTAGTTGTTACCCCCGGACACTTCCTGTTTGGCCGGAACATATTTGGGAAGCCGTGTTCGATCGATCCGGATTTGTTGTGGCTTCCACCTCCACTTTTCCGCGGTGTGCTGCTACTGCCCATTCGACGATTGAAAGGCCCAAGCCGGTTCCGCTCTCCTTCTGTGCCCGAGCCTTATCCACTCGATAGAACCCTTCGAAGATGCGGATTCGGTGTATGACTGTCTCAGATGGCAAATTGATGACTTTAGGCTTGGGTGTTGAAAAACCGGGTTCAGATCTGGGGATTTTGATGCGATTCCGATGGCGATGCGAGCGGCATAGCAGCATAGTTCGACCATGCTGTTGTGGATTGCCATCGGCGGAGGACTAAAGCTCATGATGGGTCGCCACGCCCGCTCGGAATCGCTGTTCTACTACTTCCGTCTGGAAGATCAGACGTACAGAGCGAGCATTCAAATGAACAAACTGTATGAGTCACGGACACGCTGCCGCTCTGGCAGACCATTGGGTGCCTGATCGCCTGATCGGGTTGTGCGTTTCGGTGGTTCTCGTACAGTTGGTTAAGGCTTCCTGGGCCATTCGATCTGTGCGTCGTCCGGGGATTCTGCTCAGCGTGGCGTTGGTTGTATGGAACGGCGGGGATCTGATGAACGCCCTCTTAATCATTTCGGCTTCGACTACCAATCCGTAGCGGCAAGGTGGCGTGCGCCTTCGGCTACACTGGCCTGAACCTTTTGACGTGGGCTGATTTGCGTGTGTGGGACCTTTCTATCGAAGGCCATCGGCGGAAACGGCCTCGCATTTCTTCAGTTCCTTGCTGTTGGTTTGGGCGCAGTGATCACCGCTTGGCTCTGGATGGATGCGGTTAACTCCAATTCGGATTGTCGCCGAAACGAATCTTTACTTGTTTGCGCTGATCTGCATGGCCCTCGCAGATTCCAGCGTATGGATTGCTCCCGCAGCCGGTACGCGTACTCCACAAATGATCGCCATTTCAGTGGAATTACTTGGATCCAACCCACTGGATTCGTATTTGACGCATTCACTCCGCATGGCTCTAATCTTAGAGGGCTTCTGGAGCAACGCAATGCGAGCAACGATGGCGAGTCAGATTCCATTTGGTCGGATGCGGCATGATGACTGCCTCCCTTCGAGACAACAACGAACCCTGTGCAGACCAAATGGACAATTGTCGACTCACAGTAAAAACTGTAGACCCCATCATCTGCGCGAGTTCCTCTCGGGTGATCGAAATCTGAATTCCCTCTGAGGTGTCTTTGCCAATCTGCGCTGCCAGCCGGGACAAAACGAGGGCTAGCCTCCGGCTCGCACTCTCCGTGGCGAGTTCACAGAATCGATCCTCCATGTCCTGCAGTTGGGTAGCGAGAGCCCGCCTAATGTTCTGGTCCATGTGTGGACATTGTTCGAGCAATCTCTGCATCCGCTGCGAGTCCCAGACCAGGGCGACACTAGGCCGCGTTGTCCTGGCCGAGCAGGTATGGATGTATGAGGCCAACCCTGTAAAAACATTAGCGAAACTCCCGGCCGTACAAAACCTAAGCAACACTTCATTTCCTTTGGAATCCACCTGCGTGTGCTTGACGCAGCCACTCTTCAATAAAATGAGCTCGCGGATCCTCTCTCCTTGCGTAAACAGCGTGTGGTTTCGCGCGAACGCGCGCTTTCCCCCATAGCAAGCAACCTCTTGGCA
>Ga0306920_100016069_pt1 | contig 10286 bp, 9 predicted proteins | sample flu12Cox44000170_FD_204666 | JGI IMG/M metagenome (GOLD analysis project Ga0306920, IMG submission 204666) | Lab enrichment of tropical soil microbial communities from Luquillo Experimental Forest, Puerto Rico - flux4day.12C.oxic.44.000.170 (v2)... | ecosystem: Environmental > Terrestrial >...
AAAAGCGCTCCGCGGTCTACGACATTGTGACCAATCCGACCAACGTCACGGTCGAGGTCGTCTAGCGCGACCGCGGCACTCGCGACGGGGTTCGCCATCGAACAGATCACGACGGTCGTGATCGGTGCCGGTCACGCCGGGCTCGCGATCAGCCGTGTACTCACCGAGCGATCGATCGACCATGCGGTGCTCGAGCGGGGCGAGGTGGCGAATTCCTGGCGCTGCGAGCGCTGGGACTCGCTGCGGCTGCTGACGCCGAACTGGCAGAGCCGCCTGCCCGGTTACCCGTACAGCGGCGTAGATCCCGATGGCTTCATGGGGATGCCCGAGCTCATCGGGCACATCACGAATTTCGCCGCGGCCAGCGCGGCACCCGTTCGTACACATACCACCGTCACCTCCGTCCGGCGTATCGATGGCGGTTATCGGGTGGCAACCGATCAGGGCGAAATCGGCTGTCGCTGCGTCGTGCTCGCCAGCGGCGCCGCCAACATCCCGCGTGTACCCCAGCTGCGCCAGGCGGTTCCGGAGCGCATCGAGTGCTTCACGCCGTTTGATTATCACCATGCCGGGCAGCTGCCTCCGGGCGGGGCGCTGGTGGTCGGCGCCTCGGCCACCGGGGTGCAGCTCGCCGATGAGATCCAGCGCTCGGGTCGCCCGGTCACGTTGGCGGTGGGCGAGCACGTACGCCTGCCCCGGAACTACCGTGGCCGCGATGTGCTCTGGTGGATGGAGCATGCGGGTGTCTGGAACCAGCGTTACGATGAGATCGACGAGCTCGACCGTGCACGGGGACTGCCCTCGCCGCAGCTGGTCGGCACGCCCGAGCACGCGACTCTGGATCTGAACGTGCTGAGCGCTGCGGGAGTTGCGATCGTGGGCCGGCTGGCCGCTATCCGCGATGGTCGCGCGCTGTTCTCCGGCGGACTGCGCCATCTGTTCGCGCTGGCGGACCTCAAGATGCAACGCCTGCTCGATACGTTCGACCAGTGGGCGCGCCAGAGTGCGCCTGGTGTCGAGGCCGCTCCGCCTGAGCATTTCGAGCCAACTCGCGCACCGTCATCGCCGCGCCTGGAGCTCGATTTGCGCAGCGGGGAAATCCGCTCGATCGTCTGGGCTACCGGGTTTCGTCCCGACTACCGATGGCTCGAGGTACCGGTCCTCGATCGCAAGGGCGAGCTGCGTCATGACGGTGGCGTCATCGTCGATGCCCCCGGGATGTACGCGATCGGGTTGCCGGTGCTACGGCGACGCAAGTCGACCTTCATCCTCGGCGCAGAAGACGACGCGCGCGATCTGGTCGCGCATCTTGCTCACTACCTCGCCGACGGCGGGCGCAGCGGATGAGTGTCGACCTGGAGGATCCCGCAGAACTTCTCCAGGTCGATATTCCCGCCTGACACAATGGCGACGAGCGGGCCGGGGCCCGCCCTGCCGGTGAGGGCGGCTGCCAGCGCCAGGGCACCGGCGCCTTCCGCAATCACCCGTGACCTCTCGGCCAGCATGCGCATCGCCTGCTTCGTTTGCTCCAGGCTGACCACGATCGATCCATCCACGATCGGGCGCATGCGCTCCCACATGCGGGGAAAAACGCTCTTGCCACCGGCACCATCGACGAATGAAGGCTGCCAGCCGGAAAACACCTGCGGAGAGCCGCGCGCAAACGAGCACGCTGCGGGTGCGGCCGTTTCCGGTTCAGCACCAAACACCCTGATGTGCGGCTTGCTTGCCTTGAGGGCGCTGGCGATTCCGGTGATCAAGCCGCCGCCGCCGATAGCCGCGACCACGGCGGCCGTATCGGGAGCATCCTCCAGGATCTCGAGTCCCATAGTGGCGTGACCGGCGATGAAGTTGTGATTGTCGAAGGGGTGGATGAACGTCCCTTCCACCCCAGGGAACGCCCGCTCCTCGAGCGCCTGCCAGGCAACCTCGTACGGGACCGGAATCAGTCGCGCACCGAGGGCTCTCATCCGCTCGATCTTCGCTGCCGGCGCGGTTTCGATGACCACGACCGAGCACGGCACCCCGGCCTGCCGGGCCGCATACGCGATGCCCTGTCCGGCATTACCCGCGCTGATGGTCCAGACACCCCGCGCGCGCGCGGCTTCAGCCAGCATGGCCACTGCATTCACCGCCCCACGGAGCTTGTACGAGTTGGTCGGCTGCAGATTCTCGAGCTTCAGCCGGATCTCCGGTCCGCCGGCGCCGGTGTCGAGCCGAACCAGCGGTGTGCGCAGTACGCTGCGCGCAATCGTCGCGCGTGCGCTTGCGATCTCCGGGAGAGTAATGGGCCGAACGGGTTCGAGCGGCGTCGACACGGTGCGTACCTGCGCGATTGAGGCCGGCAGATTATCGCATCGAAGCTTGGCAGGAGGCTCGAGGTGACCGCGACCTCCAGGAGCTGTCTATCGGGTCGTCGTGGAATTCTTTGATCGACACCTGGGACGCTGATAGCTGACCATTGGCGACACATAGCCTGCCACAGCCAATCCCGGTGCCCCATGCATGTGCTTCGCAAACCCTACCTGCTCTATCTCGGTGATGCGGTACTGAAGACCGACTGCAAGACGGCCTTCGGGTTGCGGGATTGGTGTCGCGGCGACGTACTGGGCGAGTGGTCCCATCCGCAGGGGCGGGTCACACTCGGTTTGCCGCGGATGTCGCCGCAAGAAGCCGCGGCGGGCGGTGCCGGGTCGATCGTGATCGGCGTAGCACCGACCGGCGGACAGCTGCCTGAACACTGGCAGGATGATCTGGAAGCCGCACTGGAAGCCGGCCTCGATGTGGTGAGCGGTTTGCATACGCGGCTTGCAGCCTTTGCGCGTCTGCGCGCGGCTGCGGAGCGGCGTGGCGTGCGACTCATCGATGTGCGTCATCCAACCCGTGAATTCCCAGTCGCGAGTGGCCGCAAGCGCAGCGGTAAACGCGTGCTCACAGTCGGCACCGATTGTGCTCTCGGCAAGAAATACACCGCGCTCGCACTGACGCGCGCACTCGAGACCCTGGGGGAGGCCGCCACTTTCAGGGCAACCGGCCAGACCGGAATCCTGATCGCAGGCAGCGGCATCGCGATGGACGCGCTGGTCGCAGACTTCGTCGCGGGTGCAGCGGAGATGCTCTCGCCGGACAATCAGCCCGACCACTGGGACGTCATTGAAGGCCAGGGCTCTTTGTTTCACCCCGCCTACGCGGCGGTGACGCTCGGACTGCTGCACGGCTCGCAGCCCGATGCGATCGTGCTGTGCCACGATCCCACGCGACGTACCATCGAAGAGTACCCGGACTATCCTATTCCTGCGCTGGCTGTCGCGATCGACGCGTACCTGCGAGCCGGCCGGCTGACCAACAAGGCCCTTCGCTGTGTGGGCATCAGCATCAACTCCTCCGAGCTCGCCGAGACGGAGTGGCAGGCATACCGGATCGGGCTCGAGCGCGAGCTCACGCTCCCCGTGTGCGATCCCCTGCGCGGAGGGGTGGCGCTCCTCGCCGGGGCGCTGCGCGACCTATGATAGCGCTCGAGACGCGCCCCCAAAGTTGGGAACTGCGCGAGCCCTTCGCCACCGCCCGCGACTGCCTCACCCACGTGCAGGTTCTTCAGGTCGAGCTGACTGGCAGAGGCGGGGCGCGCGGCAGGGCGGAGGCTGCGGGTGTCGATTACAGTGGTGAGACCCCCGCAAGTATGGCGGCGCAGCTTGCCGGCATCCAGGCAAGGCTGCACGATGAGTTGACCGGCGAGGAGCTGCTCGAGCTGTTGCCCGCGGGTGGTGCGCGCAATGCGCTCGATTGTGCACTGTGGGATCTGCGCGCGAAGGAGACCGGCGTGTCGGCCGCTGCCACCGCCGGGTTCCAGGTGCTGCATCCTGTCACCACGGCATTCACCATCGGGCTCGGCAGCGAGTCCGATACCCGGCGGCGTGCGCGTGCGGCGGAGCACTACCCCATCCTCAAGCTAAAACTCGACGCCGAGCGTCACATCGAGATCGTGCGCATCGTCCGCCAGGAGCGGCCCACGGCGCGATTACTGGTCGACGCGAATCAGGCGTGGTCGCGAGCCCTGCTCGAGCGGCTGTTGCCGCCGCTGCAGGCGCTGGGCGTCGAGCTGATCGAGCAGCCGGTGGCACGCGCGCAGGATGAGTCGCTGGACGGACTCGCTGCCGGAGTGCCGCTGGCCGCCGATGAGTCGTGCACGGATCGCCGCTCGCTGCAGGCACTCGCCGGTCGCTATCAATATATCAACATCAAGCTCGACAAGTGCGGCGGCCTGACCGAGGCACTGGCGTTGCGCACCGAGGCGCTGCGGCGCGGCTTCGGGTTGATGGTGGGCAATATGTGCGGCAGCTCACTCGCGATGGCGCCGGCATTTCTGATCGCGCAGCAGTGCCGTTATGTCGATCTGGATGGACCCTTGCTGCAGCGGCTCGATTACTCTCCCGCAATCCGCTTCGAGCACGGCCTGATGCATGCGCCGCGCCGTGAGTTGTGGGGTTGAACCTACTTGCCCGGCTTCACGAATCTCAAGGTCATCCGGTCGGATTCGCCGATGGCGAGATATTTGGCCCGGTCCTTATCACCAAGGGTGAGCGTCGGGGGCAGCGTCCACACGCCCTTTGCATAGTCCTTGGTGTCTTTCGGGTTGTCGTTCACCGGTGATTCCGCATCGAAACGGAAACCTGCCGTGGTCGCGACCTTCTTGACGTACCCCTCATCGACATAACCAGACTTGCGCATCTCATCGAGGCTGGCACCGGGTTTGGCACGGTGCTCTACCACCCCGAGCACGCCACCGGGCTTGAGCGCCTTGAAGAACGCATCGAACTGTTGCTGCTGAGTGCCGTCCTCAATCCAGTTGTGGACGTTGCGAAAGGTCAGCACCACATCGGCGGTGCCCGGCGGGCAGATCTCGGTCAACTGCGGCGGATGCAAGGTGGTGACCACTACCTTGCCGAAGTGAGCCGGATCGTCCGCGAGCCGCTTGCGCAGGAAGGCCGCGTCGTCCTTGGCCTCCTGCGACGCACCGGCGACATCGGGTGCTTCGATGGCCGCGTAGTACTTGCCGCGGTCGTGCAGGTAGGGGGCGAGAATCTCCATGTACCAGCCGTGCGAGGGCCAGATCTCCACCACGGTCTGATCCGGCCGCAGTCCGAAGAATTGCAGCGTCTCCCGCGGGTGACGATAAACGTCGCGCGCCACGAACTTCGGTGTGCGTGCGGTACTCGCGATCGCCGCGGCCAGCGGATCGGCAGCGGTCTGCGCGGCAACCGAGTTGGCCCCAGCCGCGAACAGCAACGACATCAATGCGTAATGGGTTCGCCAGGTAGAGAACACGACGCGATCTCCCGCTATGTGCCGACGAGGAGGCGAAGCCACCATACTACAACGTGGACGGTATACTCGACAGCGGGGGGAGTCGAGAGGGGTCAGAACAGCTTGCGACGCGTGCACAAAGCAGCCGTCCGTCATACGAGACTCTGGCTCGGAACGATCGCAGGGGTACTGATCTTCATTTTCTCTCCCGATACCTGGCCGCTGCTCACCCGCGTGCTGATGGCCTGGAACGGCGGGGTGCTGCTGTTTCTCGTCCTCGTGTACGCCTGGATGATCGGCCTCGACTCACGACGCATTCATGCGCGCTACCAGGACGGTGATCCCACCGCGCCGGTCATCCTGCTGGTCGTGACCGTTGCCGCGCTTGCAAGTCTGGTGGCCATCGTAGCCTTCCTCGCGACCGTCAAACACGTCGCCAGCAGTCAGCGCGTCATGCATGTGGGGCTCGCGACCGCGACCGTGGTGGACTCATGGGTACTCGTGGCGACGATGTTCACGTTACACTACGCGAACATGTTCTACTCTGCGCTGGACAAGCCGCCGCTGCGCTTTCCCGACACCACACGACCGGTATTCTGGGACTTCATCTACTTCTCGATCACCATTGCCGCCGCCTGCCAGACGGCGGACGTGGCTACCACCGATGTGTCGATACGCCGGGTGGTCGCTGCGCAGGCGGTGATCTCGTTCCTCTTCAACGTGTCGATTCTCGGGTTCGCCGTCAATGTATCGGCGGGTCTGCTGGGCGGATGAGCGGACGATGAACGACCTCATGGCCTCCGCACCCGGTGATCAGAACGCGCTCAGCCGCTCGCTGCGGCCGCGCCATGTCGCAATGATCACCATCGGCGGCATCATCGGTGCTGGGCTGTTCGTCGGCAGCAGCGTAGCCATCGCCGCTGCCGGGCCGGCGATCCTCGTGAGCTACGTACTCACCGGGCTGCTGATACTGCTGGTCATGCGCATGCTGGGCGAGATGGCGGTGGAGATGCCGCAGGTGCGGTCGTTCACCGAGTTTACGCGCGCCGCGCTCGGCAACTGGGCCGGGTTCTCGATCGGTTGGCTCTACTGGTACTTCTGGGTGATCGTGATCCCGGTCGAAGCGATCGCCGGGGCGACCATCATCCAGCGTTGGCTGCCATTGCCCTCCTGGGAGATCGGCGTCGCGTTGATGCTGCTGATGACGAGCGTCAACCTCATGTCCGCGCGCGCCTATGGCGAGTTCGAATTCTGGTTTGCCTCCATCAAGGTAGCCGCAATCATTACCTTCATTCTCGTCGTCGGTGCCTATGCCTGCGGCTACCGCGCGCCGAGCGGCCCGACCTTCTCGACGCTGGTCGCTTACGGCGGTTTCGCGCCGCGCGGGCCGTTTGCGGTGCTTGCGGCCGTGACCACGGTCATCTGGTCGATGATGGGCGCGGAGGTGGTGACGATTGCCGCGGCGGAATCGCCGGAGCCAGCGCGCGCGGTGGCGCGAATGACCTCCACCATCATCAGCCGCATTCTGATCTTCTACGTCGGCTCGATCTTCGTCATCAGCTGCGTGGTTCCGTGGAACGAGGTGGTGTCCGGCCAGTCGCCGTTCACCCTCGCGCTGGACCACATCCGCTTTCCCTACGCCAGCACCTTCATGGCGGCGGTGATTCTCACCGCCGTGCTGTCGTGCCTGAATTCGTGCTTCTACATCGCTTCCCGCGTGCTGTTTGTCCTCGCCAGTCGAGGCGACGCACCGCGTTGGCTCGTGCGCACCAACAGGCGTCACGTGCCTGGGCGCGCGGTACTGCTGGCGAGCGCGGTCGGATTCGCAGGGGTGATGGCGGCGGTGCTCTCACCGAGCGTCGTGTTTGCGTTTCTGGTGAATTCATCCGGTGCCATCATCGCGGTGATTTATCTGGCCATCGGCGTGTCGCAGGTGCGCAGCCGGCGCGCCCGCGAAGCGGCGGGCGCGCCGCCGCCCGCACTGCCGATGTGGCTGTTTCCCTGGCTCAGCTACCTCGCCATTGCGGGGATGCTGGCGGTCGTGATCGCGATGGCCTTCACCCCTTCGCACCGCGCCGAATTCTGGACCAGTATCATTTCCATGGCCGTTGCGCTTGGGGCGTTCCTGGTGTTCCGGCGCGGTGCATCATCGAGAAGTACCGAGGCGCTGAGCGCGCTGAGCCCGGGGAGCGCAGCGCGTCGCTGATCCTGATCGGGCTGAGGCGAGCGCTAGCGCTCGAGCATCGGCCTGCCCTCGTGGCCTACCAGCAGGTCATGCATGTCGTTGGCGTGCTCCTCTTCGACGGTAAGGATCTTTTCGAGCATGACGCGCGTACCGGGGTCGTTATCGCCGAAATACCGGATCAGCTCCCGGTAGTGATCGATGGCAATGCGCTCGGCGATCAGATTTTCCTTGATCATGTCGATGAGATTTTCGCCTTCGACATACTGGCTCGCGGCACGCGTAGCCAGTCCTTGCGGGCTGAAATCGGGCGTACCGCCGAGTTGATTGATGCGCTCGGCAACCGCGAGCATGTGTTCCTGCTCCTCCTTGGCGTGCTGAGCGAACTCGGCTTTAACCCCTTCACTGGATATACCGGTAGCGGCGATCGAATGCATGGTGTAGCGCAGCACGCAGACGATCTCGGTCGCCAGCACGCTTTGCAGAAGCTCGATCGTTTTGCCGGCATCGCCCATGTACGTAGGCGTTACCACGCCCCGACCGAGGTGTTGCCGTGCGCGGTCGCGCAGTGTCTTCACATCACTGAGGAAGGGTGTCTTGCCGTCACTCATGTCGACTACTCCTTGTTCCAACAATCATCCAACGCGGCGGCCCGAGGCTCAGCTTGGGCTGAGCTTTCGAGTACTGAGTCGATGCGCTTCGTGCAGCAGATGATATCCGATCAACGGCGGGGGACGATCATCGACCGGTTGACCAACTCGGCGTTCGTGACGGGCTCGCGCTCACGGTGAGGCACCGCCGCCCGGCCGGGGGCGGCTCCTGTTATGCTGGAACTCGGCATATGCTTTTTTTAAGGGGGGCGGCGGTGCGGAGCATATTGTGCTGCGCGGTTATCCTGCTTACGGCGTTTGCGACGCGTAGTGCACTCGGCCAATCGGCGACGCTGATCCTGGTGAACGGCAGGATCTGGACCGAGAACCCGCGACAGCCGGAGTCGGGCGCCATCGCCATCGAGGGGAACCGCATCATCGCGGTGGACTCCTCGGCGGCGATCAGGAAACTGGCCGCACCTAACTGTCAGATAGTCGATCTGGGTGGCCGGCGCGTGGTACCGGGGTTCAACGACTCACACGTGCACTTCCTGGGTGGGGGCGACGCGCTCACCAGCGTTCAACTGCATGATGCATCCAGCCCCGAGGAGCTTCGGCGCCGCATCGGCGAGTACGCAAAGTCTCTGCCCAAGGGCGCGTGGATCCGCAATGGGCTGTGGGACCACACGCTATGGACGCCGGCTGTGCTCCCGACCCATCAGCTGATCGACGGGGTAACCTCCGACATTCCGGTGTTCGTGTGGCGTATCGATGGGCACATGGCGCTCGCCAACGGCCTCGCGCTGAAGCTTGCCGGAGTGGATCGCAATACCAAGGATGTGCCCGGCGGCGAGATCGTCCGGGACAAGGAGGGCAACCCGACCGGGATTCTCAAGGATCACGCCACCTCGCTGGTTGAAAGCGTCATGCCGCCACCCTCGGAAAGAGAGCTGGACGCGGCGCTCGAGGCGGCAATGCGGGAGGCGGCGAGCCACGGTGTGACCAGCGTGCAGAACATGTGGGATTCCACCACCGATCCGTTCTCGGCGGTGAAACTACGTGAGTTTCAGAAGTTCGAGCGCGGCGGGAAGCTGACGGTTCGGATCTATCACGCGAGCCCATTGCGCGAGTGGAAGTCGTTGGCCGACACCGGGGTGCAGGCGGGATTTGGCGACCCGGTACTGCGCATTGGCAATCTCAAGAGCTTCGCCGACGGTGCGCTGGGATCGGAGACTGCCTGGATGGAAGCGCCGTTCGCCGACAAGCCGGGCTACAGCGGCTTGGCCAGCGCTGATCTCACGGACTCCGCGGGGTACTACGCCGGTATTCAGGCGGCCGATCAGGCGGGTCTGCAGATCTCGATACACGCAATTGGTGACCGCGCGATTCACACAGTTCTCGACTTGTTCGAGCGCGCCGAACGGGAGAACGGTCCAGCCGACCGGCGCTTTCGTATCGAACACGTGCAGCACCTGCGGCCCGACGATGCCGCGCGGTTCGCGCAACTCGGAGTCGTTGCATCCATGCAGCCCTACCATGCGATCGACGACGGTCGCTGGGCCGAGAAGGAGCTCGGGCCGGTCCGCATCCAGTCGAGTTATGCTTGGCGCTCGTTGCTCGATCACGGCGCCGTGCTCGCTTTCGGCTCGGACTGGCCCGTCGCGCCGCTCGATCCCCTGATGGGCATCTATGCCGCGGTAACCCGGCGCACCCTCGATGGCAAGAATCCAAACGGCTGGACCCCGCAACAGCGCATCACGGTCGCAGAAGCGGTGCACGCCTACACGGTGGGCTCGGCATTCGCGGAACACCAGGAGCGCATCAAAGGCGCACTCGAGCCCGGCAAACTGGCAGATCTGGTCGTGCTGACCGACGATATCTTCCGCATCGGGGCTGCCGAGCTCGACAAAGCACGCGTCTACATGACGGTGTTCGATGGCACGGTCGTTTATCGGCAGGATGCTGTGGGGGCGAAGCCTCGCTAGCGCGCCGCTGGCGTCAGGCCTTACGGAGACACCTGGCGCTTGTGCTTACAGCACGAAGGGCAGCAGCATCCTGGTGCGCTTCATGTAGTCCCGATAGCTGTGCGGAAACTGCTCGAGCAGGAGTGTTTCTTCGCGCCGGGCGCTGACAATGAACTGCGGTCCGTAGACAACCAGCGGCAACAGCCAGAACAGGCTCTGACCGATCGCCGAGCCGATTATGGCGAG
>Ga0306920_100016070_pt1 | contig 10286 bp, 8 predicted proteins | sample flu12Cox44000170_FD_204666 | JGI IMG/M metagenome (GOLD analysis project Ga0306920, IMG submission 204666) | Lab enrichment of tropical soil microbial communities from Luquillo Experimental Forest, Puerto Rico - flux4day.12C.oxic.44.000.170 (v2)... | ecosystem: Environmental > Terrestrial >...
ACGCCGGGTCTTGCGTCGGCGTGCCGGGCAGCGCGGCCGTGACCTGGCCGGGGTTGATCGCGAGCCACTGGCCCGGATATGCCTCGCCGACGCCCACTTCGACGCCCTTGAGCGCGATCCGGTAGCCATTCGGCCGCAGTTCCAGGTTGTCGCGGATATGAATGACGGGCGGCAGGAAGCCGATTTCCTGCGCGAACTTCTTTCGGATGTTCTTGATGCGCTTGAGCAGTTCGCCGTCCGAGTTCTTGTCGACGAGCGGGATCAGGCGATAGCCGACTTCGAGGCCGAGCGAGTCGATCATCGTCACGTCGTCCCAGCTCGCTTCCGTGGCTTCCGACGGCGTGAGCGCCTGCGGCGCGACCTCGGCGAGCGCGGTCGACGTCTTGCGTTGCGCGGCGCGCTTTTTCATCATGCGGCCAAGCTGGATCGCGCCGCCGCCGAGCAGCAGAAACGCGAAGTGCGGCATGCCCGGAATCAGGCCCATCAGCACGAGGATCGAACCCGTGATCGTCAGCACGCGCGGGTTCGTGAAGAGTTGGCCCGTCAGCTGCGTGCCGATGTCTTCGTTGGTCGCGACGCGCGATACGATTACGCCCGCCGCCGTCGAAATCACCAGCGACGGAATCTGTGCGACGAGACCGTCACCGATGGTAAGCAGCGTATAGGTCTTGCCTGCGTCGCCGAAGTCCATGCCGTGCTGCACGACGCCCACGATCAGCCCGCCGATGATATTGATCACCATGATCAGCAGGCCGGCGACGGCATCGCCGCGCACGAACTTGCTCGCGCCGTCCATCGAGCCGTAGAACTCGGCTTCCTGCGCGACTTCCAGGCGGCGCTTGCGCGCCTGTTCTTCGTTGATCATGCCGGCGTTGAGGTCGGCATCGATCGACATCTGTTTGCCGGGCATCGCGTCCAGCGTGAAGCGCGCGGACACTTCCGCGATACGCCCCGCGCCCTTCGTGATCACCATGAAGTTGATGACCATGAGGATCACGAACACCACGATACCCACGGCGAAGTTGCCGCCCACGAGGAAGTGGCCGAACGACTCGATCACCTTGCCGGCCGCGTCGGGGCCGGTGTGGCCTTCGAGCAGCACGACGCGCGTGGAGGCGACGTTCAGCGAAAGGCGCAGGAGCGTGGAGAAGAGCAGCACGCTCGGGAAGGCCGCGAAGTCGAGCGGCTTCATGGTGTACATGCTGACGAGCAGCACCATCACCGAAAGCGCGATGTTGAACGTGAACAGCAGATCGAGCAGGAACGGCGGCAACGGCAGGATCATCATGCCGAGGATCATGCAGATCAGGATCGGTCCCGCCAGCGCGCGCAGATTCGTGCCTTGCAGCATCTCTGGGCGCCGCGCGAGGAAACCGGTGCGGGCGTTCATTCTGTTGCTCCTTCAGTGCCTTCGCGCCTGGTGCCTGGGTTGGTGGCTCCATCGGCGCGGCCGGCGGTGTTCGATGCGTTGCTTGCGTTCGCGGCGCTTGTGGCGTTCGCGGCGTTCGCGGCGTTCGCGGCGTTCGTGCGGTTGGCCGCCTCCCCGGCCGTCGCGCGCTCCTCGGGCGTGAGGGCGTCGTCGGCTTCCTCGGCAGCGGCGTCGTCGCTCATTGCGCCCTTGTCCATCTCGGGCGGCACGTCGAGGTCGGTCGGCGCCATCGGCACGTCGCCGCCATGCTCGCGGAAGCGCTTGATCTGGTAGACCCACGCCAGCACCTGCGCGACCGCGCCGTAGAGCGGCCCGGGAATCTCGCGGTTGAGGTCGACGTTGTGGTAGAGCGCGCGAGCGAGCGGCGGCGCTTCGAGCAGCGGCACGTTGTTCTCGGTCGCGATCTCGCGGATGCGCGCGGCGACGAGGTTCACGCCCTTGGCCACCACCTTCGGCGCGCGCATCTCGCCATCGGCGTACTTGAGCGCGACGGCGAAGTGCGTCGGGTTGGTCACGACCACGTCGGCCTTCGGCACCTGGGTCATCATCCGGCGGCGCGCGATCGCGCGCTGCTGCTGACGAATACGCCCCTTCACGTGCGGATCGCCTTCGTTCTCGCGGTGCTCGCGCTTGACCTCTTCCTTCGTCATGCGCAGCTTGCGGTAGTACGACCAGAGCTGGTACGGCACGTCGAGCGCGGCGACCACGAACATGCCCGCGACCGTCATGCCGCAGCACACCGCGACCAGATGCGTCGCGTCGGCGAAGGCGCGCGGTGCGGGCTGCATGCCGAGCCCGAGAATCTCGTCACGCCGGCTCCACAGCGCGGAGCCGCCGATCACGCCCACCATGAGCGTCTTCGCGAGCGACATGCCGAGCTGGATCGGCCCGTTCACGGAGAAAATCCGCCCGAGTCCCGACATGGGATTGAGGCGGCCGAAGTTCGGCTCGAGGGACTTCGTGGAGATGAGCCAGCCGCCAAGCGCCATCGGCGCCAGGAGCGCGGCGAGGCCCGTGAGCGCGAGCACCGGCAGGAGCGCCATCAAACCCTCGCGCGCGGCCACGCCGGCGCCGATGAGCATGCGCCGCGTTTCGAAGGCGCTCGCATGGTTGAACGTGAACGCGCCGCGCATCATGGCCTGCATGTGCTCGCCGATCGTGCCGGAGAGCATCCATACGCCATAGAAGCCCGCTGAGAGCAGCGCGAACGTCGCCAGCTCCCGGGAACGCGGAACCTGCCCCTCCTCCCGCGCCTTTTCGAGGCGCTTGGGAGTGGCGGATTCGGTTTTCTCGAGGTCGCTGTCAGCCACGCGTGCTCCGGTCGCGGGCACGCGCCGCTCGTCGCGGCTGCGCGGCTGGCGCGCGCCCTTTTTCAGTGACAGCGATTATTGCCGCCGGACGCAAGCACCGATTGACGGAGTAAGGCGGGGAAATCGGGGTATTTCTGGCGATGGAAACGGGGTGCCATCATTTGCGGGCGCTGGCGCGCGGCGCGGCGAGGCGTGGATACGGGGCAAACGCAACCGCTCGTGCCGGCATGGCGGACATGGCGCTGGCCGCCATGTCCGCGCCGCGTGGCAACCTCAGAACGCGACGTACGGCGCCTTGCCGCCGCTCCCGGTCATGTCCATGCCGTAGTAGACGTAGCGGCCAAAGAAGAACGAGAGCCCAAGGTCGAGGCTCGTCGACGAGCCGAACTGCCCCGCCAGGTTGTTGGCCGCATAGTTCGAGCCGCTGCCGAGCAGCGAATTCGCGTTCGCGACATTGAAGGTCGCGGTGCCCGACGTGCCGCCGCCGAACGGGCTGAGCGTCGCGGTAAAGGACTGCGTGGCCGACGGGCAGTAGAACGTGCCGAGATTGCCGCCGCACTGCGTGAGGCTGCTGTCGGCGAAAAAGAGCGCGTTCGAGCCCGAGTCGAGGAAGGTCTCGAGCGTGCGGCCGTTGAACGTGGAGCTGAGTCTGCCGAACGGGTCCGTGGCGAAGCTTTGCGTGGCGCTCATCGCGTTGTTCGACTGCGTGCCGATGCCGAACACGAGCGTGCCCGTCGCGCTAGGCGCGCCGCCGTCCGACACGGGCGCCATCTCCAGGATCACGCCGTTGTTGTCGGTGGCGAACTTCGGCACGGGGTTGGCCACCAGCTGCGATTGCGCGACCGATGTGGCGGTGCAGTTGGTGTTGCTGGGGCACGAGTAATAGGTGCTGCTGCTGTCATAGGGCGCGACGCCAATGCCGAGAATGCCGTTCGTGCCCAGCTGCTGCACCGTGTCCTGCGCAGCGCCGAAGCCCGCGCAGGCCTGCGGCACCGTGCTCGACGCCAGGTCGCCGATCACCTGGATCGGGATATTGGACGCGGTCTCGCCGCCGAGCTTGACGTCGGCGGGGCGGACGGTGCCCCACGTGTAGCCGTCCGCGAAGGCCGTGCATTCGGCGAGCGTGCCGCCGCTGCTGGCCGTGGTGGTGGGCAGCGAACCCAGCACCGACGGCAGCGCCGTGGCCAGCAGGCGCAGGCCGAACGACGCCGTGTCCACCTGCACGTGGTCAACGGGCTGGCAGGTGCTCGTGCCGGCCACGCAAATCGTCAGAGTCACGGTAGGCAGGTTCGGCAGGGTGCCGGTCAGCCCGCGGTCCACGGTGACACTCACCGTATTCGCGGCGTTTGCCGCAACGGGTTGCTGCGTGGGACTGGGCGACGCCGAACTGCCGCTGCTCGAGCTGCTGCTGGTGCTGTTGCCGCCGCCGCCCCCGCCTCCGCACGCGGCGATCAGCGCAACGACTGAAACCAGAGCGGCGATCGAAAGGAACCGGAAAGGGCGCAGCCAGCAGGTGGTGCGCGTGTTTCGTGAAGTCGGCACGTTCGGCCTCCGCTCGTCACTGGATATCGTCGGTGCTGACGCCCGCAGGCAGCGCCTGCGGCAGCCATGCCTGCCCGGAGAAGGCGCCCATGTGGCCGCCCGAATGCACCACGAGGCCCGTGCTCTCGACCACGCCGGGCCCGCGCACGAGCCCGGCGGCGTGGCTCGCCTTCACGCCGGACACGTACTGCGGAAAATAGCTGCCGAGCAGCGTGGCGAGATTGGGCGGCTGCGGGCCGTTCCAGGCGACGCCGAACACGGTGCCGGCTTGCGAGAGGTACTCGCGCACGACGGTGCCGTTGGCGAGCGTGGTCTGCTGAACGGTGTAGGCGGGAGTCGTCGAGGCGCCCGAAGCCGCACTTTGCGCGGCTGCGCGCGCAACGGCGGAAACGTTGCCTGCCGCCGCGGCGGCCGAGGCCGCGCTCAGCGTGCTGACGTTCGCGCCGGCGGGCGTGGGCATGGGCGCGCCGCCTAGCGCGGCGCTAGCGGGCCGCGGGACGATCGACGCACAAAGAAGGGCGCACAGAAGCGACCAGCGAAGCACTGCGCCGGGCGCGCGGTCTGGCGCGGCGCGGCGCGCGAATGCGCGCGCGGACTTGCCACAGGGCGATGTGTACGGATACAAGGCGACCCCTCCCTCTCGCAATGGCACATTGCGCCATGCGCTGTCGGGCCGCGCGGGAACGTCGTGGCGGTGCGAAGCAGCGCAACGGGCAACGTCTGGCTACGCTTCGTTGCACCGCCGCGACGCTCGCCGCGGCCGGGCACGAAGGCATGAGCAGTAGTATGCCCGCCTTATGCCCGCCTTGGCGTACGAGAGACAGCTAGCCGGATGGCCAGCGCCTTGTCCCGCTCAGAACCCGAGGCTTGCGAGCAGGTCGTCGACCTGCGCCTGGTCCTGCACGACGTCGGTCTTGCCTTCCGGATTGATCTGCGGACCGTTGAGCAGGCCTTCGGGGCTGCCCGTGCTGCTCTGGGTTTCCGCGAGCGCCGCCGCCGTGGCCGCGAACTGCTCGCGCCGCTCCGGCGCGATGTTCTCGACCAGCACGGTGAGCAGTTGCTGCTCGATCAGATAGACCACGTCCATGATCTTCTTGATCACCTGGCCCGTCAGGTCCTGGAAGTCCTGGGCGAGCATGATCTCGAGCAGCTGCTGGCTGGTCGCCGCGGTGGCTTGCGGCACGCCGTCCAGAAAGGCACGCGTGTCGTCCATCAGCTGGCGCACTTCCTCGCGGCCGATCGGCGCGTCGTACCACGTCGACCAGCGGCTCGACAGCACCTTCGCGTCGCGCTCCAGCGTTTCCTGCATCGGCTTGGCGATGTCGATCGCCGTGAGCACGCGCTCGGCGGCCTGCTCGGTCATGTTCGCGACGTAGCGCAGCCGGTCGCGCGCGTCGGGCACCGCCTCGGCGGCGCGCTCGACGTGCTTGTCGAGACCGAGCTCGCGCATCGAATCGCGCAGGCTGCGCGTCAGATGGCCGATGCGCGCGAGGATGCGGTCCGTCGCCAGTTCGCCCGCCTCGCCGGCGGCAGGCGCCGCCGTGTCGAACATCGGAGGCGGCGCCAGTGGCTCGGCGCTCTCGCCTTCCGGCCACTCGCCGAACGACGCACTGATGGGCTCGTTCACGTCAGCTCCCCGTCTTGGCCATCTTCTCGAGAATCTTGTTGAGCTTCTCGTCGAGCGTGGCGGCCGTGAACGGCTTCACCACATAGCCGCTCGCACCGGCCTGCGCCGCCGCGATGATGTTCTCCTTCTTCGACTCCGCCGTCACCATCAGCACCGGCAGATGCGTGAGGTTCGCATCGGCGCGGATCTCCTTGAGCATGGCGAGACCGTCGAGGTTCGGCATGTTCCAGTCGGAGATCACGAACTCGTAGTTGCCGCCGCGCAGGCGTGCGAGGCCCGCTGCGCCGTCTTCGGCTTCGTCGACGTTCGAGTAGCCCAGTTCCTTGAGCAGGTTGCGGACGATCCGGCGCATCGTCGGAAAGTCGTCCACCACCAGAATCTTCATTCCCTTATCCATCATCTTCCATTCCTCCAGGCGAAAACCCGGGCAATTATCCAGAGAAGCGCAGCGCCTATCCAGATAAATTAATCGCGATCAATCGGGCAAGCGTTTGCGGCCTGCATGATCTCTCTATATCGGCAATTCATTAGACGCGCTGAACCCGGTCGCCCATCGAGGCGAGACGGGTCATCACGCGCCGGCTCATGTCGGAGAGCGAGGCGATCTCGTCGGCGCCGCCAAGCGCGATCGCTTCGCGCGGCATGCCGAACACGATGCAGCTCGCCTCGTCCTGCGCGAGCGTGTAGGCACCGGCCTGGCGCATTTCGAGCAGCCCGGCCGCACCGTCGCGGCCCATGCCCGTGAGAATCACGCCGATGGCGTTCTTGCCTGCGTTCAGCGCGGCCGAGCGGAACAGCACGTCCACCGACGGACGATGCCGGTTGACCGGCGGGTCGTCGGAGAGGTGCGCGATGTAGTTCGCCCCGCTGCGTGCAAGCAAGAGGTGTGCGTGGCCCGGCGCGATGTAGGCGTGGCCGGGCAGCACGCGCTCGCCGTGCTCCGCTTCCTTGACGGTGATGCGGCACAGCCCGTTCAGGCGCTGCGCGAACGACTTCGTGAAACCGGGCGGCATGTGCTGGGCGATCAGCACCGCCGGCGCGTCGGGCGGCAGCGGCTGCAGCACTTCGCGGATCGCCTCGGTGCCGCCCGTCGACGCGCCGACGATCACCAGCTTCTCCGTCGAAACGAGCGGATTGTTGATCATCGGCGCCGGGCTCGCCGAATGCGCAGCGTGGCCCGGGGCGGCGTGAGCGGGCGCTGCCCCGCCCGGCGCTGCGGGGGGCGCGTGGTGCGCGCGCACGCGGGCGCGCGCGGCGGCGCGCACCTTGTCGGCGAGCTTTTCCGAGTATTCGAGCATGCCGTCGCGAATGCCGACTTTCGGCTTCGTCACGAAGTCGACTGCGCCCAGTTCGAGCGCGCGCAGCGTGATTTCGTTGCCGCGCTCGGTGAGCGACGACACCATCACGACCGGCATGGGCCGCAGGCGCATGAGCTTCTCGAGGAAGTCGAGACCGTCCATGCGCGGCATTTCCACGTCGAGCGTGAGCACGTCGGGGTTGTGCTGCTTGATCAGCTCGCGCGCGACGAGCGGATCCGGCGCGGTTGCGACGACCGTCATGTCGGGCTGCGAGTTGATGATTTCCGTCATCAGACTGCGGATCAGCGCCGAATCATCGACGCAGAGAACCTTGATTTTTTGCACAGCGTTCACGCCTCCTCTACTGTCCTGGCGTTGTCTTGACCGGATGCGCGCAGCGCCGACGTCACGCTCGAGCCGAACAGCTCGATGCGAGGGCGCGCGGGCTGCGGCTGGGATTGGGAAATCTGGGCCGCGAGGGTTGCCTGCGCTGCCTGGGCCGCTTGAGCCGCCGCAGTGGCGCCCGGGCCCGCGCGCCCGGCGCTGCCGAGCCCGAACAGCTCCACGCGCGCCCGCGCCCGCGCGAGCCGCTCGGCGCGCGCCTCGGCGGTTTGCGCGGCGAGCTGCTGCTCGCGTTCCGCCACGCTCGCGTCCTGCGAAAGGCGCAGCTTCTTCACCATGACCTGGCCCGTGCGCGGCAGGAACGCCACCTTGCGCGGATGCGAGCCCTGCAGGTCCTCGGCCACGATGCGGATGTTCTCGGTGGCGAGATAGCGACGCACGAACGCGGCGTTGCGATCGCCGATGTTCATCGTCGTCATGCCCGCCAGCACGGCCGCGCCGCCGAACACCTTGGCCTCGAAGCGCTCGCGGCGGCCACCCGCCTTGATGAGCTCGTTGATGAGCACTTCCATCGCGTACGCGCCGTAGCGCATCGCGTCGGAGGCGGCGGCCAGCGCGGCCGAATCCGCGCCGTCGTCGGGCAGCATGAAGTGGTTCATGCCGCCGATGCCGGCCGTGCGATCCTGGATGCACGCCGCCACGCACGAGCCGAGCACGGTGACGAGCACCATGTCCTCGCCCGTCGTGTAGAACTCGTTGGGCAGCAGCTTCACGCCGGGGCGCTGGAAGTGCGAGTCGAAATAGCGATTCGACGCGATCGGGAGGCTGGCGCTCATGCGGGCACTCCGAGGGCGTCGCTCGCGCGGCGCGGCGCCGAACCTGCAGCGTCGCTGCGGCCGCGCGTCAGTTCGTACACGGTCTGGCCGCGCAGACGGAAGGCCTGCGTGACGTAGGTGAAGTTCTCCGAGTGGCCGGCGAAGAGCAGGCCGTCCGGCTTCATGAGCGGCTCGAAACGCGTGAGGACCTGCGCCTGGGTCGGCTTGTCGAAGTAGATCATCACGTTGCGGCAGAAGATCGCGTCGAACGTCGTGCGCAAGCCGTAGTCCACGTCGGTGAGGTTGAGCTGCTCGAACTTGATCATCGCGCGCAGCTCCGGGCGCACCTTCACGAGCCCCGAGTGCGAGCCGGTGCCCTTGAAGAAGAAGCGCTTGAGACGCTCCGGCGACAGATGCTTCACCTGGTCGAAGGCGTACACGCCCGCGTCGGCCTTGGCGAGCACCTGGGTGTCGAGGTCGGTGGCGAGCACGTGCGCCTCGCGGGCCGCGCGATCGCCGAGCGCTTCGACGAGCGTCATCGCGATCGAGTACGGCTCCTCGCCCGTCGAAGCGGCCGAGCACCAGACCGAAACCGGCTGCGAACCAGGCGAACCCCGGCGCTTCACGAAATCCGCGAGGATGGGGAAGTGATGCGCCTCGCGGAAAAACGCCGTGAGGTTCGTGGTGAGCGCGTTCGTGAACGCCTCCCACTCGTTCGCGTCGTTGCTCGCTTCGAGCTGGTCGAGATAGTCGCGAAAGCTGTCGAGGCCGAGCGCACGCAGGCGCCGCGCGAGGCGGCTGTAGGCCATGTCGCGCTTGTGGTCCGAGAGCGAGATGCCCGCGCGGCGGTGAATGAGCGCGCGTATGCGCTCGAAGTCCGCCGACGTGAAGTCGAAATCGCGGTTGGTCTCTCCGCCCGCGCCGCGCGCCGGCTCGCCGGCGTCGTGGCGCGCATTTCGCAGCGCTTTCCTGCTGATGCTCCTTCGCATTGCGCGCCGCCCACTGCCTTGAAGGCCACGCGCGTTGCGCAGGACTGCTGCGCGCCGCGCCTGCCCGCTTGCAATGCGTGCGGCGCGTGGGCGGCCTGCGCAACGCGCGCAGGCCCTGGGGCCCGGCGCGGCAGGTCATGCCGTTGTGTAGCGCTCATGTGCATTGCAGTTGCTCGTCGTGTTCAGTGCTTCACTACTTTTCCATGCCGCGTTCGATCAGAACGTTTCCCAGTCCGAATCGTCCGAGGCGGATGGCGTCTCGGCTCGCGCCGCCGCCGGCCTGACCGCGGGCTTCGCTGCGGACTTTGCTGCCGGTTGCGCTGCGGGCTTTGCCGCGGGTTTTGCTGCCGGCGCCGGTGCCGCGCTGTCTGCCGATGCCGCCGGGGTTGCTGCCGCCGCGGCCTTCGCTCCCGCCGAAGCCGCCGAAGCCGGCGACGGCGCCGCGCGCTTCGCGGCGCCCGACACTGCCGCAGGCGCGCTGGCCGGCGTCACGCGAGCCGGGCCGGCACTCGCGCTGCGCGCCTGCGCGCCGCCCGTGCGCCACGTGCCGAGCACGCTCTGCAGCTGGCGCGTCTGCTCTTCGAGCGACGCCGCGGCAGCGGCTGCCTGTTCGACGAGCGCAGCGTTCTGCTGCGTGACCGTGTCCATCTGCGTGACCGCGCGGTTGACCTGCTCGATGCCGCCCGACTGCTCCTCGGACGCGGCGCTGATCTCACCCATGATGTCGGTCACGCGACGCACGGCCTGAAGGATTTCTTCCATCGTCGAGCCGGCGCGGCCCACGAGCTGCGAACCGCTTTGCACCTTCTGCGCCGAGTCGTTGATGAGTTCCTTGATTTCCTTCGCCGCGCTCGCGCTGCGCTGCGCGAGGCTGCGCACTTCGCCTGCCACGACCGCGAAGCCGCGGCCCTGCTCGCCGGCGCGCGCCGCTTCC
>Ga0306920_100016071_pt1 | contig 10286 bp, 9 predicted proteins | sample flu12Cox44000170_FD_204666 | JGI IMG/M metagenome (GOLD analysis project Ga0306920, IMG submission 204666) | Lab enrichment of tropical soil microbial communities from Luquillo Experimental Forest, Puerto Rico - flux4day.12C.oxic.44.000.170 (v2)... | ecosystem: Environmental > Terrestrial >...
CTTCGAGCAGACCCGGGCGGCCGTGCACGTGAGTGACTTCCTGATCGGCATCGTCAAGAGCTCGGTGTTCGGCGTGGTCGTCGCGCTCGCGGGCTGCCTGCGCGGGATGCAGTCGGGGCGCAGCGCGGCCGCGGTCGGCCTGGCGGCGACCTCGGCGGTGGTGACGTCGATCGTCTGGCTCATCGTGCTCGACGGGATCTTCGCGGTCATCCTCAATGTCCTCGGCTTCTAGCCCCGTCCCGCGCATTCACGTGAAGGACCTGACGATGGCGTACGGCAGCTACGTGATCCAGCACGACCTCGACTTCAGTGTCGAGCGCGGGGAGATCTTCGTGATCATGGGCGGGAGCGGGAGCGGCAAGAGCACGCTTCTCAATCACATGGTCGGCCTCAAGGCGCCGGCGCGCGGCGACGTGGTCTACGACGGAGAGAGCTTCTGGGGCGCGACGGCCGAAGCACAGGAAGGCCTGCGCCGGCGCCTCGGCGTGTCGTTTCAGGGCGGGGCGCTCTGGAGCTCGATGACCCTGGCCGAGAACGTCGGCCTGCCGCTGCAGACGTTCACGCGGCTCCCCGCGCGCCAGATTCGCGACATCGTATCCCTCAAGCTCGCGCTGGTGGGCCTGGCCGGCTACGAAGAGTTCTATCCTTCCGAGGTCAGCGGAGGGATGATGAAGCGCGCCGGTGTCGCGCGGGCCATGGCGCTCGACCCCGATATCCTGTTCTTCGATGAGCCATCGGCCGGACTGGATCCGATCAGCTCGCGCCGGCTCGACGATCTCATTCTGGAATTGCGCGCCAGCCTCGGCGCCACCATGGTGGTCGTCACGCACGAGCTGGCCAGCATCTTCACCATCGCCGACAACGCCGTGTTTCTCGACGCCGAGACCCGGACCATGATCGCCTGTGGTCCTCCGAAAAAACTCCGCGACGAGAGCCCGAACCCGACGGTCCGGACGTTCCTGCGGCGTGGCGAGGCGAACGGCGCGGCAGGAGGTACCACGTCATGAGTGTGCGAGCCAATCCAACCGTCATCGGCGCCTTCGTCCTGGGCGCTTCGATCCTGATCGTGGCCGGCCTCCTGCTCTGGGGGGGAACCGGGATGTTCAAGTCCAAGTACCATGTCGTGATGTACTTCGACTCCGCCGTGACTGGTCTCCAGAAAGGGGCGCCCGTCATGTTGCGGGGCGTTCGCGTCGGTGAGGTGACCGACGTCAATATGCGCTGGGGCAACTGGCTCGCCACGGTGTACGCCGACTTCGAGCCCGACTCGCTGACGGGAGTTCGGCCCCGCGACCTCGACGACGCGCTCACCCGGGTGGTCCAGGAACGCAATTTGCGCGCGCAGCTCCGCATGCAGAGCTTCGTGACCGGAGTCCTCTACATCGCGCTCGACGACTTCCCCGGCACGCCGATCGTGCTGCACGGCCTCGACAAGAACGTCCGGGAGGTGCCCACCGTTCCAACCGACATCGAGAAATGGACGGCAAAGGTCGAGAAGATCGCCGATGCGCTCGCATCGCTGCCGCTCGACGAGCTCGCGCGCTCCCTGATCGCGACGGTCGACGAGGCGAAGCGCATCCTGAAGTCCCCGGAAATCGCCAGCTCGTTGAAGAATCTCGACACGATCCTCTCGGACGGCCGCGGGCTCGTCCGCAGGGTCGACCGGCTGGCGGCGAACGTGAACGACCAGGTCATCCCGCTCTCCACCGAAGCCCAGACCACCCTCAAGTCCGCCCAGGCGACGCTCGCCCAGGCGCCGGCGCTCATCGCGGACGTCCGCCGTGTGGTCGCGAAAATCGACGCACAGATCGAGCCGTTGCTCGCGTCGTTGAAGAAGTCTTCGGATACCGCCGGCGTAACTCTGGAGCACGCGCAGGTAACCCTTGCTGGCGTGGACGGGACGCTCAATCAGGACTCGGCGCTCGGCTTCGAGCTCGTCAAGTCGCTGCGGGAGCTGCGCGAGACGTTACGAGCACTGGGATCGCTGGCCGACTACCTGGAGCGGAACCCAAGTGCGGTTATCTACGGGGCCCGCCGGCCGGCTGTGAACGGAGGCCGATGATGCGTGACTACCAGAGCCGCGCCGCCTGGCTCGCCCTCATGGCGGGCGTGCTCGCCATGACAGGCTGCATGTCGGTCGCCGATCCGACCAGGTACTACGTGCTCTCGCCGACGGCGCCGCGAGAGCCCACGCCCAGCGTCGCCGCGTCGAGCGTCGCCGTCGGCGTCGGTCCGGTGCTGATTCCAGGTTATCTAGATCGGGTGCAAATCGTCACGCGTGACGCGAACGACGAGGTCGCGGTCGCGATGTACGACCGCTGGGCGGAGCCACTGGAGAGCGGCATCGCGCAGGTGCTCGCCGATAATCTCGGTGCGCACGTCGGCAGCGAGCGGATTGCGGTGTTTCCGTGGCGCGGAGGAGTTGCTCGGGTGCTCGACTACCAGGTGGCCATCGTGGTGCTTCGCTTCGACGGCTGGCCCGGTCGCCAGGCCATCATGGATGCGCGCTGGCGCCTGCTCGGTAAGGATGGCCAGGAGCTGGCGCTGAGGCGCTCGACGCTCAACGAGCCGATCACAGGCGAAGGCTACCAACCGCTCGTCCGCGGGATGAACCAGTTGCTCTCCACGCTGGCGCGAGAGATCGCTTCGGAGATCCGTTCACGCGCTGACACGCGAGCGGCGCAGTGATATGAGAACCGCCAGCTGTGACACGCCGGGGCGGAGCCACGAACCGGTGATTGAGCGGCTGTTCATCCTGGCAGCGTCGAACACGAGACTACGTTTTCACGGACTACGGCAAGCGATAGACGCGGTAAAGCGAGGTGGTGCCGATGGTTACCTTGAAGATCAACGGCAAGTCGCAGCAGATCGACGTGCCGTCAGACATGCCGGTGCTGTGGGTGCTGCGGGACGTGCTCGGCATGACGGGGACGAAGTTCGGCTGCGGGATGGCACTCTGCGGCGCGTGCACGGTGCAACTCGACGGGCAAGCGATCCGCTCCTGCGTGACGCCCGTCAGCGCCGCGGCCGGGAAGGCGATCACGACCATCGAGGCGATCGGCGCCACCGCTGTCGGCAGGAAGGTGCAAGAGGCGTGGATCGCGTTGGATGTCCCGCAATGCGGCTACTGTCAATCAGGCCAGATCATGTCGGCCTCCGCGCTGCTAGCACGACATGCGCGTCCCACCGATGCCGATATCGACGCGGCGATGTCGGGCAACATCTGCCGCTGCGGCACGTATGGACGGGTCCGCGCCGCGATCAAGCAGGCCGCCCGGAGTGCTTCGACGAGCGGGAAAGGGGCCAAGTCATGACGCCCGTATCTCGGCGAGAATTCGTGACGGTCCTGGCGGCGGCTGGTGGAGGCTTGCTCCTCGGCTACCGGGTCGAAGGGGCGCAGCGCGTGATGTCGCCGGCGACGACCGCAGCGACGAACTTTACCCCCAACGCCTTCATTCGCATCCCGCCCGAGGGCCGCGTCACGCTCGTCATGCCGCAGGCCGAAATGGGACAAGGCGTGTATACGGCGCTGCCGATGCTGCTGGCGGAAGAGCTCGAGATCGCACCGGAGCAGATTCAGCTCGAGCATGCGCCACCCGACAACAAGCTCTACGCGAACCGATTCTTCGGCGAGCAGATGACGGGCGCCTCGTCGTCCGTCCGCGCGTTCTACGAGCCGTTACGGCGCGCGGGGGCCACCGCGCGCACCATGCTCGTGGCCGCCGCGGCCGCATCGTGGAAGGTCGATCCAGCGTCGTGCCGGGCGCACAAGGGCGTTGTGACCCACACGCCAACCCGCCGCACCCTCACCTACGGCGCGCTGGCCACCCGCGCTGCGGCGCTGCGAGTGCCCGATACGATCACGCTCAAAGCCCCGAAGGACTTCACCTTGATCGGCACGCCGGCCAAGCGCCTCGACTCGCCGAGCAAGGTGAATGGAACCGCGAAGTACGGGATTGACGTCCGGCTACCCGGAATGCTGATTGCGACAGTGGCCGCCAGCCCCGTGCTAGGCGGTACGGTAGCCGACGTCGACGATCAGAAGGCGAAGACCGTGCCCGGCGTTCGGCAGATCGTGCGGCTCGATGATGCCGTCGCCGTGGTGGCCGACCACATGTGGGCGGCGAAGCAGGGGCTGGCCGCACTGGCCATCCGCTGGGACGCCGGGCCGAACGCGACGGTGAGCACGGCCGACATCGTGCAGGGGCTCGCGAAGGCGTCGGAGACCCCGGGTGTGACGGCGCGGAAAGACGGCGACCCCGAGAGCGCCTTCGCCGGCGCGGCGAAGAAGGTCGAAGCGATCTATGAAGCACCGTTCCTGGCGCACGCCGCAATGGAGCCGATGAATTGCACGGTCCACGTGCGAAAGGACACCTGCGAGGTGTGGACCGGCTCGCAGGTGCTGAGCCGCGCGCGGGCTGTAGCGGCCGAGGTCACGGGATTCCCCCTGGAGAAGGTCGTCGTCCACAACCATTACCTCGGCGGTGGCTTCGGGCGCCGGCTCGAAGTCGACTACGTGGCCCAGGCCGTGCGCATCGCCAAGCAGGTGGATGCCCCGGTCAAGGTCGTGTGGACCCGCGAGGAGGACGTCCAGCACGACGTCTATCGCCCCTACTACTATGACCGGCTCGCGGCCGGCCTCGATCAGCGAGGCACGCCGGTCGCATGGACCCACCGGATCGTCGGCCCGGCCATCATCGCGCGCTATCTGCCCGGCGCCTTCAAGGACGGAAAGGACATCGACGCTATCGACGGAGCGGTCCAGCTGCTCTACGACATCCCGGCGATCCAGGTCGAACACGTACGCCACGAGGAACCCGTGCTCAACACCGGCTTCTGGCGGGGAGTGGGCGTCACCCACAACAACTTTGTCGTGGAGAGCTTCATCGACGAGCTCGCCGCCGCGTCGTCGCAGGACCCGGTGGCGTTCCGGCGGGCTCTGCTGGGCAAATCGCCACGGGCGCTGGCCGTGCTGGACCTCGCGGCGAGGGAAGGCGGATGGGGGAAGCCAATGCCACGTGGGCGCGGGCGCGGCGTTTCCCTTCTCTACAGTGACTGGGGCAGCTACCTGGCGCAGGTCGCCGACGTCGAGGTCACCGGCTCGGGAGAGATACGAGTACACCGGATCGTGTGCGCCGTGGACTGCGGCCAGATCGTCAACCCGGACATCGTGAGGGCGCAGATCGAGAGCGGGATCGTGTACGGCATCAGCGCCGCGCTGTGGGGTGAAGTGACGCTCAACAACGGCCGCGTCGAGCAGTCGAACTTTCACAACTATCGCGTCTTGAGAATGAACGAGGCCCCGCCGATCGAAGTATACTTGCGGCGCAACGGTGAGGCGCCCGGCGGAATCGGCGAGCCGGGGACTGCGGTCACGGCCGCCGCGCTGAACAATGCGATCTACGCGGCCACAGGCAAGCGGCTGCGCAAGCTGCCGATTCAGCCCGGGCTCGTGTCCTGAGGAGTCGCACGATGACTCGCCGTCACCCGCCGGGCCAAGCCGTCTTTCAGACGATGCTTCCGGACGACATCGTCGGGAATCGGCCCGCTGGGCCTCGAATACTCGAACCCGGCGGATGATCCGCGCAATCAGAGCTGGAGCACGCAACGGAGACAAGCCATGGCCGATGTGACGTTTCGATTGGATCAATCTGGGCTACTGGTCGTCGATCCGTACAACGACTTCATTTCGGATGGCGGAAAGCTGTGGCCCCGGGTTCGCGAGGTGGTGGAAGCGAATGGGTGCATACCGAACATGATCCAGATTCTGGAGGCGGCTCGGTCTGCCGGCGCCCGGATCTTCTTCGCGCCGCACCATCGCTGGCGCGCGGGCGACTACGAGACATGGAAATTTTGGGCCCCGATCCAGGAGGCCGGGGCGCGCTCGCAGGTCTTTGCCGACGGCACCTGGGGCGGGACCTTTCGCGACGAGTTCACGCCGAAACCAGGGGAAATCGTCGCGCAGGAGCACTGGTGCTCCAGCGGCTTTGCCAACACCGACCTCGATCTGCAGCTCAAGAAGCACGGCGTTCATCAGCTGATCGTGATCGGTCTGCGCGCGAACACCTGCATCGACTCGACCGTTCGCTATGCGGCAGAGCTGGGGTACGAAGTCACGCTGGTGAACGATGCCATCGGCAGCTACAGCTGGGACGAAATGAAAGCCGCGCTTGAGGTCAGCGCCCCGAACTATGCCCGGGCGATTTTCTCGACGAAGGAACTGATCGCGTCGATGCACCGAATCGGCGCTTGAGCAGGAAGGATCGAATGAGAGCCAGCCTGCACGTCATCTTCCTCGGTGTCGTCGTCGGCGCGAGCGTTGGGTTTGCCTTCTGGATAGTAGGCGTCGCGACCGCCGCTGACGTCTCCGTGTCCGAGCGGACCTTTGGGTGCATCCTCGAATGGCCCCAAGTCCGGAACACTCGCATCAAGCACGAGGATCCCAAAGACCTCGCGGAGGCGATGCGCATCTTCAGAGACAGCGTCCCGAACACGGAGTATCCTGTCGGCACGATCCTCCAGCTGGTTCCGTTTGAAGCGATGGTGAAGCATCCGCGTGAGAAGTTCCCGAAGACCAACGGCTGGGAATTCTTCGCACTGGAGGTGTCCGCGGCGGGCACGAAAATCCGCGACCGCGGCGACAGCGTCGTCAATCTCTCCCAGGGGAAGACATGCCTGAGCTGTCATCAGCCGGCGGCCAGGTTCGACTTCGTATGCGAGAAGGGCCATGGGTGCGCGCCGATCCCGTTCAACGACCAGGCGATCCAGGCGCTCCAGCAGTCCGACGCTCGCTGCGCGAAGAAGTAGTGTTTGAGCTCAGGGCCTCTCACGACGGACCCCTGATGAGATGAGTGACTTCCACTCGAGGGATCGTGAAAGAGGAAGGCGCATGACTACAATCGTCCCGCCGTCGCCGAGCCACCAACGTTCCGCGGCCAGGAGACTTCGGAGGCGGTGTCGTTCGCGGATGCGCCGTGGTGGGAGGTGTTCCAGGATCGGATCTTGAAGGGGCTGATCCAGGAGGCGCTGCGCAACAACTACGACGCGGCCTACTGCAAAACGACACTTGAGGTTATGAGCAAGACGTCGCGCGCGGTGGCGTGCAGAGCGCTGACGCGCGTGTCCAGCCCATGTCCCTGTAGGATTTATGCGCCTTCCACGATGTAAGCGAGAGACCGTTGGGCGACCGTCGAGCGTCTAGACGGTCGCCCAGCGCAGAATGACGCTGCCGGCGGTGAACCCTGCACCGAACGCCGACAAGACGACGCGGTCGCCGTGCGAGAAGCGCCCGCGCTCGTTCCACTCCGAGAGCGCAATAGGAATCGTCGCGGCGACCGTATTGCCGTAGCGATCGAGATTGATGATGACGCGATCTAGACCGAGGCCCAGCCGCTTGGCCACCGCCTCGATGATTCGCCGGTTCGCTTGATGCGGGACCAACCACGCGAGATCGGCGACCGTCATATCGTTGCGCTTGAGGATTTCCTCGGTCACTTCGGCCATGCCGATGACGGCGGCCTTGAATACCGCCGGCCCGTCCTGCACGACGTAGTGCCGTCTCTCCGCGACTGATGCGGCGCTGGCGGGCTCGACGCTCCCCCCGGCGGGGATGTAGAGAGACGATTCCCCGTCACCGTTCATGTGACAGACGTGGTCGAGAATCCCAACCGACTCGTCCTCAACCGGTTCGATCAGGACGGTCCCTGCGCCATCACCGAATAGCACGGCAGTGGCGCGGTCCTCTGGATTGACGACACTGCTCATCCGATCCGCCCCACAGAGCAACACCCGGCGCACGGCACCCGACTCTATGAGCTTCGTCGCTACGATGAGCCCGTAGACGAAGCCGGAGCAGGCCGCGGCCACGTCGAAGCCCCATGCGTGGATCGCCCCGAGCTTTCGCTGGACCACCGCAGCCGTTGACGGGCACAGTCGATCCGGCGTCATCGTGGCGACGATGACGCAATCAACGGCCGCCGGCGAGATGCCGCGAGCGTCGAGGCAGCCGCGAGCCGCTGGCACGATCAGGTCTGACGTGCCGCCGGCCGACGCGAAGCGGCGCTCAGCGATCCCTGTGCGCGATCGGATCCATGCGTCGGTCGTGTCCAGTTGCCGTTCGAAGGACGCATTGGGGTAGACATCGGGCGGTAGGTAGTGACCCGTCGCGGTGATCGCTGCGCGCATCATGTCTCCCGTGGTAGTGTAATGCCGACGCTTACGACAAAGGTGAGAGCGGGCGTCGCGATCCGGAGTGGTGTCACCTGGCCCTCAGTCTACACGTATCGGACGTGGCTCCCGTCGTTCAATCAAGCCCCAATATACTGGGAATGCCCCGCTTCCCAGGAATTCAATCACTGCCGGCCGGCTGACCGGGAACGCGCTAGGTTGGCTTCATCCGAGGTGGGTCGACGAGAGGACGTCCGCGTCAGTACAATGCCCCGCATGGCCGAGGCGGATCGCGGCGGCGGCTGCCGTGAGTGAACCCCTGAATCGTTCCACATTTCCGCGCGCGCCCGAGGAGTTGCTCCTGCCCCCGGTCGAGACCGTGGAACTGGAGCAGGAACAGACGCTCGAGGCGTGGGCCAACGCGCACTCCCACGCAACAGTCGCGTTGCAGCTGGTCTACGACCATCGCACGATCTCCGCCCGCTATTGCCCGACTTGCCGGGAGCTGAGGACGCTGCGCGACGAGATCCCATTCATCCGCCGATATTTCGAGCAGCCGACTTGGAGAATCTGGCTGGACGTCGTGGGCCTGGTAGCGGCCGCGCTACTCTTGGCACATTGGGCGCTTTGGGGACTCTAACGAACCGCTTTCACCATTCCGGCGACCAAGCACGGAATTAGCGCGCAATGAAATGGCGCACTTGAATTCTGCAAGTTCGATCGCGTCCGGTTGGGGCCACCACTTCGATTTCGTTGAGGTTTTCTCCGAAGACTTCCGTCCCGGATGGGACGGGATGGAAACCTGGCCCTTCTGAAAACCCGTCCGCGATCTGGCGGCATTCGTTGCAGCTGCTGCGGCCGGAGACCGTGGTCGGCTGGTATCGGGAGGGATTTCGACGCTATTGGGCATGGAAGAGTCGACAACGATCCGGTCGGCCCGTAATCAGTACGGAGGTGCGAGATCTGATTCGGCGGATGAGCCTGGCCAATCCTCTCTGGGCGCACCAAGAATCCACGGGGAACTGCTGAAGCTCGGCGCCTAACGGTATCGCAAGCCACGGTTTCGAAGTATATGCTCCGTCCCCGGCGGCCGCCGTCGCAGGCGCGGCGCACGTTTTTGAAGAATCACGGGAAGGATCTAATCGCGTTGGACTTCTTCACGGTTCCGACGGCGAACGTTTCGAGTCCTGTTCGTGCTCGTGATGCTGACCCTAAGAATTGCACCTGGACCGGGCTTCGGTTTCGGCAGTGCTCGTACGGCGAAGACGTCGTGGGGGTCGCCGGTGCGTTCAAAAACAAATGCTTTCATAAACGTCAGCTCAGCTGGCGTCGGAACCGCCAGGCGCTGATGCCCACGAAGAGGCTCGCGAGGGCGATGAGGGCGAGGAGGTTCGGGTAGACGACGTCGAGGCCAACGCCCTTGACGAGGACGCTGCGCGCGATCGTGGCGAAGTGCGCGATGGGGTTGAAGAGCGTGAGGGGCTGGACCCACTTCGGCATCGCCTCGATCGGCGTCAGCCCTCCGGACAGCATCGCGAGCGGCGGGTTGACGAAGAAGCTGATGAGCTGCGCCTGGTTGTCCGAGCGGGCGAAGGTCGAGATGAAGGTGCCCAGGCCGATCCCGGTCAGCACGCAGCACGCGCAGGCGGCGAGCAGGAGGCCCGGGTTGCCCCGGAACGGAACGTGAAACACCAGCCGGGCCAGCAGCAGCACGAGGCCGACCATGGTCATGAGCAGAACGAACAGCGGCACCATCTTGGCCGTCACCACCTCGAGCGTGTTGGCAGGCGTCATCAGGAGCTGCTCGACCGTGCCCCGCTCTTTCTCGCGGATCATCGTGGCCGCGGCCACGAGCGAGCCGTTCAAGATGATGAGCGTCCCGAACACTCCGGTGACGATGAACCACGCGTTCACCAGGCCCGGGTTGTAGAGGAACGCCGGCCGCACCTCGACGGGCGCCGCCCGCGCCCCCTTGAGATCGCCGTTGAGAAAGGCGACGGCGCCCTCCACGTAACCCTGGGCGATCTGCGCGGTGTTCGCGTTGGCGGCGTTGAGCAGCACCTGGACGGTGGCGGGGCGCCCCCGCGTGCGCCGCCGGGCAAAATCCCAGGGCACCACCA
>Ga0306920_100016072_pt1 | contig 10285 bp, 2 predicted proteins | sample flu12Cox44000170_FD_204666 | JGI IMG/M metagenome (GOLD analysis project Ga0306920, IMG submission 204666) | Lab enrichment of tropical soil microbial communities from Luquillo Experimental Forest, Puerto Rico - flux4day.12C.oxic.44.000.170 (v2)... | ecosystem: Environmental > Terrestrial >...
TCTGCTCTATCTTTACGTCGCGCGGCTTGGCCACGCTACCTGTTCCATTTTTCGAATGGGACCGCGTCGCTTTCCTCGGCACTGGTTTTGTGAAACCGACTGTTTCAACGTTGCCTTCGCATTTCCCGTTTCGCTTGTGTTTGGAAAATGCGCAGCAGATCGTTTTCATATCACAAAACTCGTGTGCCTTCTCACAAACAACGAGCACCGGGCAGGGCGCCGCGCGGGCCACGCGTTCAGCCGTGCCGTCGATGGAGAAGTGTCTCCAACTCGCGAAGCCGTGGGTCGCGATCACGATAAGGTCTGCATTCAGGTCCCTGGCCGCTTCCACAATCTGGTCCGTGGCGGTACCAGCCCGAATGGTCGATCTTGTCTCGCGCAAGCCTGCAGCCCGCGCCGAGTCGAGTAGGCTGCGCAAACTTTGTTTCGCCGACGACATTTCCGTCTCCAAAAACTCTGGCTCAGCCGGTAACCCTGCGAGTGTCGCTGAAATCCGGGGCTCGATGACGTGAAGCAACGTTATTTCGGCACCGAATTGACGGGCAAAGTAGGTTGCGTAGCTAAAAGCTCTCTCCGATGCGGGAGAAAAATCGGTCCCCACCAAGATTTTCTTGATCGCGACCGGCCTCTGTTCGTCAGCGAAAGCTTTCGAGGCAACAGTCCGTGATTTCATAATCAAACCTTCCCGCATCGCGAAGACGCCGCTCCTCGGCGGTTGTTAAATGCTGTGCGTTTCTTGCGGCGAAACGAGATCGTACGCGACGAATGCGGCAACGCCGGCGTCCGGCTTCAGATGATCGAACTCGACGCGTCTGACGAAGAGATTGCGCATCGTCTCCGGCAGCGTGATGCAGACTCACACGAAGTTTCTGACGCGCGAATCGAAGACTTCGCAAAACTCAGCGCCGCGTATGAATCGACCGCGCAAATCCCAGGGCTGATTAAAGTCTCAACCACCGGCGAACTTTCCGGCAGCGTGCGCGAGGTGCTGCAACAACTGGCGAAACCACGCCCGTGAATATTGCTCCGCCGATTCCCTCACGGCCCCGAGCGGATCCCGTCGCGTTTCAGTTCTGGTACGCTTGCCAGATTTACATACTCGCGGGTCTGCTCGCTTCCGAGTTTGACTCGGACGTGATGCGGCACAGCGTCGTCGCGTAAAATGACCATTTTGTCGCGCATTGCCGTTCCATCGACTTCGACGGTTGCGACACCGCGCGAAACGCGAGCGGGGTTTTCGACAGCGATGTGATAGAGAGTGTCGCCATACCGATAGCGCAAACGGAAGCCGGGCCATTCTTTGGGAATCACGGGGTTGATGATCAGTTTATCGGCGCGACGCTGGAAACCGAGCACCTCTTCCAACCATACGCGGTAAATCCAACCGGCCGCGCCGGTATACCAGGTCCAACCTCCGCGCCCGGCCAGGTTGCCTACGGAATAAACGTCCCCCGGAACGACGTAAGGTTCGACCTTGTAGCGTTCGCAATCTTGTTCATCGCGGGCGTGCTCGATCGGGTTGAGCATCCGGAGAAGTCGCACTGCTTCGTCGCCATCGCCGCGTCGCGCGAAAGCCATCGCCACCCAAGCCGCGGCGTGTGTGTATTGACTGCCATTTTCGCGGACCCCAGGTGGATAACCTTTGATATAACCTACGTCGGCACTGGTTTTGTCGAAAGGCGGACTGAGGAGCGCGATTAGATTGTCGCCCTGCCGAATGAGATTTTCTTCCACTGATTGGAGCGCACGCGCGCTACGGTCGGGATCAGCAGCATCAGAAAACACCGCCCAAGTTTGCGTGAGCGAATCGATGCGTGCCTCTGTGTTCTCTGCAGAACCAAGGGGAGTGCCGTCATCAAAATAGCCGCGCCGGTACCATTCGCCGTCCCAGCCGTGGCTCTCGACTATCTTTGCCAGCCGAGCGGCGCGGTCTCGACAAGCTTGCGCCTCGTCGCCGAGATCGCGCAGTGCGAGCAACTCGGCAAAATCGCGCAGGACACAAATCTCAAACCAGGCGAGCCAGACGCTTTCGCCTTTGCCATCGAGTCCGACGCGGTTGAGGCCGTCGTTCCAATCGCCTCCTCCGATCAAGGGCAACCCGTGCGGGCCGGCGGTGGCCGTGTGAGCAATGGCACGTCGACAATGTTCCAAAAGCGAACCCTCCGTGTGAGAAACAGCTGGTACAAACAGGCTCTCGGCCTGCCCGGACTCGAGCGGTTTACCTTCTAGAAACGGCACCATTTGATCGAGAATCGCCGCGTCTCCTGTGGCACGGACATAGTGCGCGGTGACGTAGGGAAGCCAAAGAAGATCGTCGCTGATCCGAGTCCGGACACCAGCGCTAGAGTCGGGATGCCACCAATGTTGGACGTCGCCTTCGACAAACTGCCGCGCAGCTGCGCGCAGAATGTGTTCGCGCGTCATTGCGGGCGCGGCGTGCACGAGAGCCATCACATCCTGTAGCTGATCGCGGAACCCATAAGCGCCGCTTGATTGATAAAAGGCGGTGCGCCCCCAGAGCCGGCAACTGAGCGTCTGGTAGAGCAGCCAGCGATTAATCAGAAAATTTGTGGAAAGCTCGGGCGTTTCCACTTCGATTGTGCCGAGCAACCGATCCCACCAGCGGCGACTAGCCTGAAATGCCGCCTCGGTTTGCGATGAATCGCGAAATCGATTTACGAGGGCGCGCGCTTTTTCTTCATCGTCGGTCAAACCGAGGAGAAAAGTCACCTCGGCCGTTTGTCCCGGATCGACCTCGACCTTCAACTGAAGAGCGACGCAAGGGTCCAGTCCGAACCCCACGTCGCCCGTCAAGCGTTCGTGCTCCAAGGCAACAGGGTCGCGTAGGGAGCGGTTGCGTCCGATGAATACGGCGCGGTCGCCAGTGAACGAAATCGGAGGCGGCGTCGAGCTGGCGAATGCGATGCGTTCGGACAGACCAGGTTCGTAAGGATTGCGAGCAAAAATGCTTTGGCTTTGCAAATCCCATTTCGTGGCCAAATGCATGCCGGTCTTCTCCGGATCGGAACCGAGAACGAGCGTGGCGTAAGCCGTGACCGTGAGTTTTCGCCGCCGCGACGAACTGTTCCGCAAGTGCAACCGTTGCACGCGCAACGGCAGACCGCCGGAGTCGTCCACTGGCACGAACGTGAGAAGTCGTTGCTCGATCGCGTGGCTATTGTGTTCGAAGCTGGTGTAACCCTGGCCGTGGCGCGCCCGATAAGCGTCCTTCTCGCGGACCGGTTGCGGCGTGGGCGACCAAACCGACCCCGTATCATCGTCGCGGATATAAATCGCGGTTCCAGCGGGATCGCAGATTGGATCGTTGTACCAGGGAGTCACCCGCTCGTTCTGACTATTAGCGCCCCAAAGCGACTCAGTACCGGATTCCGAAACAAATGCGCCGAACTTCGAATTGGCCATGACATTAATCCAGGGAAGCGGCGTTTGCCGGCCGGGTCCGAGATAGATCAGATACTCTCGTCCATCTGCGGTGAAACCGCCGAGGCCGTTGAAATATTTCAACTCCATGAATGGCAAAGGCGCTGAAGGTTCCTCCCGGAACTGCCGCCGAGGTAAAAAGAGTTTTGGCTGGGATGAAACGACCGCCGAGGTTGCAGCCAGTTGCTGGCGCAACGTACCGCGAGCAGCGATCAACACCATGCGCGCCGCCGCCTGCATCGCGATCAGATCTTCCTTCGCAACCTTACTGGCTGCGCGCAGGTAAACGCCTCCCGGTTGGTCCACGCCGGTCAGATACGCCTCTGCTTCAGTGAGTCGGCGGAGTTGATTGGTCAATGGTTCTTCGTAGCTGGCCTCCTCCTCACTCACGATCACGAGGTCAGTCTTCAAGCCGCGCAGATGCCAGAAGGTGTGCGCGGTTAAAACTTCGCGCACCAGTTCGATGTCGCGAACGTTGGCGATCATGACAAGGACGATCGGCAGGTCGCCGGAGATGCCTTGACGCCATAGGGCGCGTTGTCCTTCGCTCCGGCGGCTCAATCGCGCGGGTCGCGGTCTCAGTTGAGCCTTGGGAAAGAAAATCTGGGCCGCAAGTTGTCGGAAAGTTTGAACGTCTGCCGGACGAATGCGGAGCCGGCGCATTTCCAGCTGAGAGTGGGTCCAAGCCGTCTCGAACGAGCGGGCGCAGACGTGAAACTCGGAGTAGCGCTCGACCAGTGCGATGACCGCTTCGCGTGAACCCGCTACCGCAGTGACGAGGGCAAATTGAAATCGTTGGTTGGGGAAGAGTTCAACCTGACGCCGCAGACTGAAGATCGGATCGAGCACCGCGCCGAAAGAACCTGTCAGGCTGCGCTTGAGCGCGACCGGATTTTCCATTGTGCGGCCCCGGCCGAGGAACTGCGCGCGGTCTGTTTCAAACTCGAGAGAGTCGGCTGTGGATAAACTTTCGGGAACCAAGAGGTGCGCGGCCCAGACTGGCTTTTCGTCCGGTGCACGCAGGCGACGGTGAGCGACGAGGGCCTGACAACCGGGTAGCCATTCCGTTTCAATGAAGAGTTTATTGAAGGCGGGATGGGCGCCATCAACGCGGTGGGGCGCCAAGGCGAGCTCTAGGTAACTGGTGAGCTCCAGCCGACAAGCTTTGCGCGAGGTGTTGACCAACGTCACCCGCCGGACTTCGGCGTCGTCTTCAGCTGAGATGGCAATCTCGGTTATGGTTTCACACGGCCCGCTACGGCGCCGAAACTCCGCCTTATCTGGAGTGAAACTCAAGGTATAACGGCGTTCTGGCGTTCGCACGGGAAGATGGGTACCGCTCCAAAACGTTCCGCTTTCCAGATCACGGATGTAACAAACTGCGCCCGGCGCATCGCAGGTCGCATCGACACTCCATCGCGTGACGTTTAAATCGGCCCAGCGCAGATAACCGCCGCCGGAGTTGGTTAAAATGGCGGCGCACGTTCCGTTCGAAAGCAGATGAATCCGGGCTGAACTGATGTCGGGCTGTTGCGTCACAACTCTCGTGTCGAGCACCGGAGTCGCCCGCGCTAGCGGCCGTTCCTCGTGCACTTCCCCGGTGGTGGGCAGGATTTGTTCGGGCACACGCTCGTGCAGAAGCGGTTCAGTCGCGCGGACTCGGGGGTCGGAATGGAAACGTCGCCGGATGATGTTGCCATTGAGAGCATTGTCGTAGGCGATGAGCGCCATCCCCTGGTGGTGAGCCATGTAGCAGCGGATGACGATCCCGGCTGCAGTGCGCGGTTCAGCCCGGCGCGAATAATCGATCGCTTCGTAATAACCGAAGTCACCAAGCAAAGCCGCGTCGCCGACGGTAGCGAGCCGGCGGAGATTTCTTGCCGCCGCTGCGGGTTCCACGCTGAGAGCGAGTGCCGCGGCATAAGGGGCGACGACCAGGTCTTCTTCCTGGCCGCGCCTCAAAGCCAGCGCCGGAACACCGAAGGCCCGGTATTGATAAACGTTATTCCGGTCGAGGGCGCTAAAGGCTGATTCGGAGATCCCCCACGGGACTCGGTTTCGCTCGGCATAGGCAATCTGACAACGCACCGCGTCGTGACAGGCGCGATCGAGAAGCGAGTTTTCGTTGGTCTGATTAAAAAGAAGCGGCATCAAATATTCGAACATCGTGCCGTTCCAAGAGAGAAGCGGAAGCCGGCGGTAGGCGGAGCCAAAGGGACGGCTCAGAGCCCACCAATGTTCCACCGGCACTTCTCCTCGCGCGATAGCGAGGAAGCTGGCAAGGCGCGCTTCGCTGGCGAGCAGATCGTAGAACGAAGTGTCAAGGCGACGCTCGGCCACTTGGTAGCCGATGGCAAAAATGCGGCGTTCTTCGTCATAGAGAAAACGCAGCTCCATTCCTTGCTTCAACTGCCGGCAATGGGCCAGCAATTCATCCAGCCGCGCCAACTGCTCCGAGGCGTTCAGGCGGGAACGCGCCACTTCCGCGACAAGAATATCGAGCCATTCGCGCACGGCGGCGGGAAGCTGCACTCCTTCCCCGCGTTCGTAAGCAAGCAACGGCGCGAGCCCGGAAATACCTTCGACCGCGATGTTGCGCAGGGAAAAGGTGGCTCCCAGCACTTCGCGCCGACACTCATGCGCCGCTTCGCCTAAGGAGACTAATTGCTGTGGCGGCGCCATCAGAATTTCGACCGGTCGAAGATACCTGTCGATGATGCTATTCGAGGCGGCCACGTGCCTGGAGAGTTGTCGCGCCCAGTAAACGCGCGGATCGCTGTCGGCCTCGCAGAAGAAACTCTCAAGTTTCCGCGCTGGCTGTTGTGCAGCGCGCAAGCGCATAATTATTTCTTCCAACTGCGTGGGCCTGCCCCCGGCGAGCTTTTCCAGTTCGGAAAAGGCAGCCGGAAATCTTGCTTTCTTCAGCCCGCTCCCGGCTTCGCCGAGCAGCTCAAGTATGTCGGTTATTGTTCGCAGCGAGCTTGCGTCGAGCACCGGCCGCGCGACCAGCTCCTGGCAATTTGCTTGGAAAGTCCAGAGCGAAGCGAGCAGATTCCCGCTATCGACCGTTGAGACGTAGCGTGGATGAAGCGGCTGGAGAGTTTTCAGATCGTACCAATTCAGGAGATGACCTTCAAAACGTTCGAGGCGGTTTATCGTTTCAAGTGTGCCGAGATTGCGCGCGACCAGATCGTCAATCGTGATGTAGCCAAAGTCATTCGCAGCGACAGTCGCGAGCATCCAGAGCCCGATGTTCGTCGGTGAGGTCCGTAGGAAAATTTCTCGTGTTGGGACTTCCTGCACGTTGTCCGGCGGCAGCCAGGAAGTATGCGGCCCGACGAAATCATCAAAATACCTCCAGGTTCGGCGCGCCATCCGGCGGAGGAATCGGTGGTCGTCCGCCGTCAAAATGCCGCCGCGCCAGCTCTTTGCCGGGTAATCGATGAGGACGACCGCCACTGGAAAGAGCATCCACAGAACGAGAAATGGCGCCGCAGCTGCTGCATCGGAGGGGGCCTTCCAAGTCATCCCGGCGAGGAGGAATACGGAGAGCGCTGGAATCCAAAGTCGGTGGAGAACAAACTGCCGCTGCCGGTTCTTTGCGCGCCGATGGGCGTCCTGAGCCGCTTCCCATTCGAGAAGTCGGCGGTGTGAAACGAGTCGCCGATACGCAACGCGCACGATGGCGTCGAGTGCCATGCCAGCGTAGTCCGGGAGCAAAAGCACCGTGAACACTGAGCGCAAAAAGCGGTCGCGCGGCTCGCGCCAGAATCGCGTGCCGGGCGGCGGTGGATGAAGCACCAAGGCGAGGCCAGAGCTCAAAACCGGCCACAACATCAGTCCGGCGATGATCAGGCTCCATAAGATTGGCCGGCCGGTGAAAAGCCAGCCCGCAACGAGAAGCGCCACAGTCGCAGGCGGCACCAGACTGCGGCGCAGATTATCGAAAATCTTCCAACGACTGAAGGCAGAAAGTGGATTCGGCTCCATGCCGCCGCCGGCCACCGGCACGCGCCGCTTCAGCCAATTAATGATCTGCCAATCACCCCGAACCCAGCGGTGTTGCCGGCTCCACCACGCGGTATAGGAGCTCGGAAAAACATCCAGCAGTTCGATGTCCGTGGCCAACCCGACGCGCACATAGCTGCCCTCTAGCAGATCGTGGCTCAAGAGGCGGCCTTCGGGAAAGCGCCCGGAAAGCAACCGATGAAAAGTCCGTAATTCATAGATGCCTTTGCCGTGATAACTGCCTTCGCTCACCAAATCCTGGTAAACATCCGAAACCGCGCGCGTGTAGGGATCGATGCCGCGAGGGTCGGCGAAGATCCGAGAAAACCACGTCGACGTCGCGCTTGGAAGGGTGGCGCTCACGCCCGGCTGAATAATGGTGTAACCGCGAATGACGCGGCGACCATCAGGGGAAAGACGCGCCTCATTCAGCGGATGTGCCAGCGTTTCAATCATCCGCCGCGCTGCGCCGCGGAGCAGTTGCGTATCGGCATCCAAAGTGATGACGAAGCGAATGCCTTCGAGCTGCGCGCGATCGCCGACACGAAGAAATCCCTCCAACTCGGGCGGGTTTTCGCCGCTGAGAAACCGATTGAGTTGCTCGAGCTTGCCGCGTTTCCGTTCCCAGCCAATCCAGCGCTCCTCGCTCTCGCTCCAGGAACGGCCGCGATGAAAAAGAAGGAATCGCCCATTTCCATAGCGGCGATTCAATTCCTCGACACCCCGCGCGACGATGTCGAGATACTCCGCATCCTCCGGCATGCTTTGGCGCGGCGCGTCAGCAAAATCGCTCAGCAGCGCGAAGCACAGATTTGGGTCTGTGTTTCCAAGATGACGAATTTCGAGGCGCTTCAGTTCGTTTCGGATCGCCGCTGGCGTGCTGAGCAGGATGGGCACGACAACCAGGGTGCGGCAGTCGTCGGGAATGCCCCGTTTCTCGAAGGACATCTTCGGAAGGACCTGCGGCGGCAGGAACGAGGTCGTGAAATAGTTTATTGCCAGCACCGCCAGCTCACTTGCCGGGATGATCAATAACAATCCCAAGAGCGCGAACGTCAGGCCAGGGACTGAGCCGAAGATGAAGAGGAACGGCACGGCCACCATCGCGATAGTGAGGAGGAAAATGCTTCCGAAGTATGCCCTTGCGGGATGCGCGCGCAGCCACCGGCGGGAACGTTCCACGAGAGGGACGCGGGCGCCGACGGCTCGTTCGAGCGCTGGCCGGCCCGCATCAATCAGGTAATAGCCGATATGGCGCGTGAGTTCGTCTTCCCCTCCTCTGGCCAACCCCAGGGTTTGCTCGATTACTTCGCGCTCCGAGCGTTTCGATCTGCGCGCGATCTCCTCGACGGCAGTGCGGCAACGATCCCGCGTTTCAAAATCCGAGCGGCTATAAATGCCCGCCGGATCGCCTGCCAATTTGCTCTCGGCCCAACTGACGGTTTCGAAAAAGTCTCTCCACGTGATCTGAGCGAAGCGGCGACAGCTGTTGATCAAATTGGCGAGCGCCGTTTGTTGCATGGTTTGTCGCCGGTGTTCCTGCTGCATCGCCTCCAGCAGCGGCACCCGGAAAACGCGTTCCAGCCAGCCGGTCACCATCGGCAGCGCCGCTTCCTCGTCGTAAAGGTGCGCCACCAATTCGCTGGCAAAATGCGGTGCCGGCTCCGGATGACGCGCCACTAATAATTCCATCATCTTCAGCAGCCACGGCGGACTGTGGCGCGCGGCGGTGATGAGCCGATTCGCCCAAAAATCCGCCTCCTCGCTCAGGCTCTGCTCTCGCTCGACCTGGAGGGCGACACCGCGCAGAGATTCGAGCGATTGCAATCGCAGCATGAGGGGCAGTGCCCACAGTTCTGCGATATCGAGTGGCGTCACCGTCTGAAACGCGACCAGGAATTTACGGATCGTCTCGGGCTCCAGCGCACCGCCGCTCTCGGCCACCATTTCAGAGGCGAGCCGATCGACGCGCGGCAGTCCCGCCCGGGGCCCGGTCGCGATTAGCGGCAACTCTCCATATTTTCTTTGCGGCAGACTTCGCCGCAGATCGGTCATCTGTTCGCGAATCAGGTAGGCGTTATCGAGCAACCACTCCGCCGAAAGAGTGAAGGCATGATGCACATCGGCGGACATGGTCAGACTCGCATTCGCCCATTCCAAGGCCCGCTCAATCTCGCGTAGCCGGCGCAGAAACGATGGGCCGCGCGGTTTAGTCTCGTGGCTGACCAAAAGGGCGCGCGCCAGTGACGCCGCATTTTCTGCAAGACGCTGGCCGGACGGCCGCTGGCGATCGAGCAGTTGCCCTCCGAATTCAAAGGAAAAAGGTGCCGACGCGTGGAAGGCGAAGGTCACCGGTTCTTCCGTCCCCGCCTCTCGCAAAATCGTGACCGTCCGCGCCGCCTCGCTTGTTTTTACCTCGGCCAGGACAAGTGCTTCATTCGGCAGGATTGTGCGAGAGTAGCGGCTGAGATTCGTTGGTTCGACACGTTTCGCCGGAAGGAAATGCTGCTTTACGTGTATTCGCCCCTCGGCCGAAGCATGTATCGCAGCGACGCGCTGAAAACCGGCGCGCCGAAGATTGCCAAGCGCCGTTTCGCCGGCTTCTGCTTTTGAAAAAATGCCGGCGACCAGAACAGGATGAGCATTGTTTCGCCGCAACCTCATACCGAAGGCTACCGCACCAGCGGCGTTACGGATATCAAGTGCGATTTGCCGTCGCACCGAACTTCGAACGTTTTGTCATAGTCATTCCCAGAGTGATCACACTTCGCCATGCGTTCCTCCTTTCAGGTTACGGCACGTCGGAATCGCTTGCAGCGAACGAAAATGCTCCTGA
>Ga0306920_100016073_pt1 | contig 10285 bp, 11 predicted proteins | sample flu12Cox44000170_FD_204666 | JGI IMG/M metagenome (GOLD analysis project Ga0306920, IMG submission 204666) | Lab enrichment of tropical soil microbial communities from Luquillo Experimental Forest, Puerto Rico - flux4day.12C.oxic.44.000.170 (v2)... | ecosystem: Environmental > Terrestrial >...
CGACACCTGGCTCGAGCGTCCGTGGCCGCGGCGATCGATTCCCACAACCCGGTAGCCGTGGTGGACAAAGAACAGCATTTGAGTATCCCAGTCATCGGAACTGAGCGGCCACCCGTGATGGAAGACGATGGGTTGCCCATGGCCCCAGTCTTTATAGAAGATCTCAACGCCGTCCTTGGTTGTGATCGTGCTCATGGTCTTCGTTCCTTTGCTTCGGTTGAAAGGAAGGATTGCCCCTCGGGTAAATTTACGGTGAGCAAAGAGTCACGACGCTTTGCGTACCTCACTGACGATTTCGTTGGCGGTCTATCCCGGAATTGCGGGCTGCCGCCCTTAGTTGCTGTCGGCCAATCCCGATAGCGGCATCCAGAACAAAATTAATCCGGTTAAAGTGGGTTTACCACCCGCCGGAAACCCCTGCGTTGGCGATCGGCAACAACCGGTTTGGGGCATGAAGAGCCATTGCCGGCGCGAAGACTGAGTGGCCGTTGTGGGTCGATCCTTGCCGCTGGGTCACCGCCCTGCGAACGGCCGGAAGCGGGCGCACAGGCGCCATGAGACAAGCAGTAAGCAGGGATGGGCCGTTCACCCGTCAGAGACTGACCACTAATGGACCCGGACGGGCGGAATCTCGTTCGAGAGCTGCTCGACCGCGGCCACGATCCGGCGCCAAGTAGCGGCTTCTTCCAGCCGCACCCGGGCCGCTGCAGCATTGCCCAGCGTCATCGGCGGCCCGCGATAGGGCTTTATCGAGACCGCTCCGCCGAGCTGGCGAAGACGCATATCATTCGAACACCTCGTCGGCGCACAGAAACTCCGTGTGCGGAACCGTCAGTCCGAGCGCCTTGGCGGTCTTTAGATTGATCACCAGCTCGAATTTGGCCGGCTGCTCGACCGGCAGATCGCTGGACTTGGAAGTGTGCACGTGGCTGCACCTCAGCGATAGCCGTAAGGGCGATATGGGTTGTAGCCGGGAGTAGTTGTCGTATAGCCGCCCATCCCGTTCGGGTTGATATAGGTAGTCCACGGGCTAGCACCCGGCGTGGTGGCGGTATAGCCGCCCATCCCGTTCGGGTTGACATAGGTGGTCCATGGGCTAGCCCCCGGTGTGGTGATGGTGTACCCGCCCATCCCGTTCGGATTGGTGTAAGTGGTGAATTGTGCTTTGGCCGGGTGCCCGACAAACAGAACAACAGCGGCGGCGATTGCGGTATACTTAATGGTGGGCATGACCTGAACTCCTGTACAGCTCGGTTGTGTCAAGGGCGGCCACGGCGCGGCACAACGCTGCAGGTAAGGCAGCTCCCGGGAGCCCCGCTTGATAATCCCGGCCAAAAACTTGATATCTCGCGTCGCGTCAGCGCTCGCTCGGGGAAAACGGAGCGCCGGCAAGGAGAGGGAGAAACCCGGCTCCGAATCCCTGCACGATTTTTAGGAGTCGGTTCGGTTACTCGGGGAACTCGCGCCAGCGATCACCGTCCTAACCTCCTCCCAGGACCGGGACGGCAAGCGGGGGGAGTGCCAGCCCTTGAACCGGTCGAACAACTCGTCGGACATCGCCGCGGCGAGAGCGTGCCATCCCTCGCTCTGCACGGCGAGCAGCGCGGATAGCAGCTCGGCGCTCTCGCCGGGGCGCTCCGGGGCGCTACCGGGCCGGATTTCTGAGCCTCGGTACCGGCGCGGCCGAGATGGCCCCTGGAAGCAACCCGCGCGTTGCTACAGAGGCGTTCCGAAGCTCATCCAGGGTAAGCGTCCCGGCGGCGATCGCCTCGGCCACTCATCGGCGCCCCGCCGCATCGAAAGCTCGACGGCAAGCCGGGCGGCAGAACACCTGCGGCTTACCGCCATCGCGGCGGGGTGTGAATTTCTTTCCGCACCATCCACAAATCGAACGGATTACCTCGTTCACGGCTCAAACCCGGCCGGCGGATCGAGCCCGAGCGCCTGCAAGCCGGCGGTCGCCTCGCGGCGCCAGCGCTCGCCGAACCGCAACACGCAGTCGAGCCCGTCGAGATGCACCCGGTTGCCGTCCGCGAGGTCGAGCGCCGTGCGTCCGCCAATCGGCGACCTACACCCGGCGCATTGCCAGGCGGGCGACCGCGCGCCGTGTATGCGGTGCCAGCGGAGTTGTATCTCGCCCCAGGCGAGCGCCGCGGCCTCGGCCGAAGGGTGAAACGCGCTCCAATATTCCACAGCCTCTCGGTGGCGGGCGCGCCACTCTCCCGCAAGTGCGGCGATGACCGCGGGCTTATGCACGAGCAGCAGCAATGCGACGGGTTCGGCGCATCTCGGCCCGCGGATCACCAGCTTGTCGCCCTCTGCGACGACCCTGAGTCCCGCACTGCGGGCGCGGCGGAGCAGCGTCACTCCGTCCATACCGCCTCCTCGGGATCGCGCCCAACCCCCTCGCCGGTATCGTCGCGCCGCCACAACTCGCGCGGACCGCGGTCGAGGTAGTATCCTAATTTGACTTGAAGCCGTTCATCGCCCAAAACAGACAGGCGCCGATAACTAGAATGGCGAGCGGAACGCCAAAAACCACTACATGAGTAGGCCAAGCAGATTCCCAGGCATAGGGATCTCGACCGTACCCGTGGCATCCCCACCAAACCGACAGCGCGCCGAAGGCGCACCTAACGTTCTCGCTCCATCCAACGACAATGATCCAAATTACCGAAAGCACGAGCCAAAGACGCAGCAGGCCGCGTTGCCAGTTCATCGGTTAGCACGCTGTTCGGCGATGATTACGAAAGCAGCGGCGCCATCCGCGGGGCCACAGCAAGGCCGCTTGCAAGGCCCCGGACACCTTCATTGCTTTACCTTCAATCGGATCGGTCATTTGACCCGACTGACGGCGCCGGAAAATTCCAGAGCCCGCGGGCGGGGGCCGAGGTCTTCCCGACAGACCCGCGATTTTCAGGGTTATCTGCGACGATCCAGCCACTTGATCAGCATGTGGCCCCCCAGGGCGACGAGCACAATGAGACCAACAAGACCGATCGCCGAGGCCATCAGATTGATCGGAATAATCAGCCAGTTGAGCCAGCCGGTGGCGACTGCGTACCAGAGAGGAGCGGGAGGCCAACAACCGTCAGGGCGACGCCCGCGATTGTCCAGGTGATTTCTGAAAGGCGACTTTCGGGAACGACCTCCATTTCGCCAGTCACTTTATTACGTCGTAGGCGATCATACCTCATTTCTGACAGGATCGGAGAAGGGCCGGCAGTAAGAGACGGAGCCACGTGGCGGCGCTGTGACCTAAGGGTATTCCGATAAATGGTCCATCTTGCACAGTCGCCTGCAGACGCACAAACGTGCGCCATGCCTGAGGGAGTAAACTACAATCTGTCACGACAAGCGAGCTTCCAGAGATTTATCGATCCGCTCAAAAACCTCGTCGGGCAGCGCTGCGGCAAGATCGGGCCACGCGTCGCCCGGCAGGTCGAGCAGCGCCACCAAGAGTCGGTGGAGCAATTCGCTGGCCTAGTCCGGGCTCGCCGCTGCTGGCGCGACAGGGGCTCGCTTCCGAGGCTCGGATACCAGCGCAGGCGAGCTGCCGCTTGCGACGAGCGTGCACGCTGCGGGATCGCCACTCCTAATTTGATCGACGGTCAGGGCGCCGGCGGCAACAGCACGCGCGGCCCACCGGCGCAGCGCGGACCAGAACGACACCCGATGAGCCGCGGAACAGAAGCGCTTCGGCGAGCCGCCGCGGCGTGATCGGAACGGACGCCCGCACCACAGGCATGCCGGGGCCGTCTCGATCGATCTCTTCATTCCGGCTGCATGCACGACGGCGGATGTAGTCCCGACGCCCGCAGTCCGGCAGACGCCTCGCTGCGCCAGCGCTCTCCGAAGGTGAGTAAGCAATCGAGCTTATCGAGATGCACCCGGTTGCCGTCTGCGAGCGTCAACGTCGGCATTCCTCCGATCGGCTCGCCACACCCGGCGCACTGCCATTCCAGCGACCGCCTGCCGTGTAGCCGATGCCAGCGGTCCTCGAGTTCGCCCCAGGCGAGCTGCTCGGCTTCGTCGGCAGGGTGCAGCGAGCCCCAACGGGCGACCGCTTCGCGATGGCGAGCGCGCCAATCGGCCGCGAGTGCGGCCATGACCGCCGGCTTGTACACGGCGAGCAATCTAACCACGGGTTCGGCCCGGGGCGGCCCCCGCACGACGAGTTTGTCGCCGGCGATCGCGACAGCAAGCCCGGCCTCGTGCGCACGCGCAAGCAGCCTCAAAGGGTCCATTCAGCCGTCTCCTGGTCGCTGCCAGAAGATGGATGCATCCGACCGTCATTACCATCACGACCATCACCCGCCGCGGATTTGGCGGGGTTCCACGTGACGGTATCGATGACGGTGGCGGCGTCATCCGACATCCGACCGTCATCTCCGGGCCCGGCATTTACCTGGGCTGGTGACAGTGATGACGGTGATGACGGTCGGTTGCCCCTTCTTTCTGCGGTGATCGTGATCGGCCGTCCCTTTGCTTGTCGCTCCTCGAAAACGATGGAGATCCCGGCCCGGCGCAGGCTCGGCGCCACTCGTCGGAGCCGGCCGGAGAGCGCTCGCGGCGTCCCCGGCCAGTTCTTCGTTGTTTTGGCGGCGGGCTCGCCGGCTATTGCGACCAGCTTCGGCAGCAGCTCTTTTGCCGTCCCGGTCCAGGTCGAGCGGTCTGCCATCAGCGAGCGCACGGCCGTCGCTACCAGGTCGGCCTCGATGACGGCCTCGTCCATCTCCGCTCGATTTTCGCTGTATGCGCCAAGGAATGCGCCCGACTTCCCCAGAGCGCCTTCGCATGCCGTGGCCCAGATCGCGAAGTCCGCCATGCGCGGCAGCCGATCGAGTTGCGTTGTCGCTAGGTGCCCCAATCCATGTGCTACCGCATCGAGGAGAGCCCCGAGGATGCGCGGCTTCGCCATCTCGAACTCCGCTGAGATCTCCCGCTCCGGTCGGCGATGCTCCTCGGGGATCGGATCGAGCCGGACAGGCATCGAGCGGTCGGCCAGGTCGCCGCGCGTTGCCACATCATCGATGCCCGTCAAGATGATCGGTCGCATCGCCTCAAGCAGCACCTCGTCGGTGTTGGTGTAAAGTTCCCGAGTAGCGAACCCTCCGCCCGTGCTGAGCCGACAAAGGGCGTCCGAGAGCCATGGCGGCAGCGACGACACGTTGTCGATCACGACGACGTGGCCGTTGGTCGCGGCGATGAACAGGTCCCTCTCGTCTCGCGGCAATGTGCGCAGCGGCGCTGTATTGGGGTCCGTCAGCGAGCGCAGCAGCACCGCGAGGCTCGACTTTGCTGAACCTTGCTCGCCAGTCAGCGGCAACACGGGATAAGGGCCGCGATCCCGCAATGCGGCAAGCAGCCATGCAGTGATCAACACGAAGTCCTGTTCATTTCGCACATTGATCAGCCGTCGCAACTCGGCAAGCGATCCGCCGCCGACTGGCACCGGCAATGGCTGCATTCCGGCAGCGCGTCGGAACCGGGCTGGCGGATCGTTGATGATTCGCCACCCGTCGGCATCGATCTCGACGGCGCGCCACTCCGCATCGGCGAGATCGAGATAGAGTTTTTGATCGAGTCCGGCGACGCGCAAATGAACAGCCCGTTCGGGCGCGTCGAAATGCGCCTTAGCCTCTATAATTCCAAGCGCCGATTGCATGGCATCATTGTTCGGTGCTCCGTTTGTCCGCTCGTAATAGCGATGGGCCAGCCAGCGTCGAAATCCCTTACTGCGGACCGGCCAGCTCTCGCGATGTCTGGAAACCATGACATCGGCATAGGCAGTGCCGTCCGGCGTATGAAACAGCTCGGCCGTGGCAGCGAGTTCGATCAGAACATCAGCTTGTTTTCGCCCTTTGGTGGCCTCCTCGGCATCATCGCCGAGCGAATCCCAAATCCGGCCTAACCCACGTCCACCGTCGCGGTCGCCTTTCGCAATCACCCATTCTCGGATGCCGGGGTCGGAGTGTAATCGTAAGGCGTCACACATCTGCTCATAAGTCATTCCCGCTCTGCGCAGAGCACGTCCCACACGGAATGCACGTGCCGACCGGGAATTGTCTGTCCCGTCCGATCGCTTGCTGCTGCCCCTGCGTCTGGCATGCGGGACCAGATTGGCCAGGCGTCGCAAAGCAGTACTATCGAGCCGTGCCGGCTCCTGCGGCAGCAGCCCAAACCGCTGGTTCGTGACGGTAAAAAAACGAAATGCGCAATAAATTTCGATCGCTGGCCCATGATCGCCACCGTCCTCGCCAGGCACAGATCTCCTAGTTCCCCAGTTGGTCGCTGGTACCCCGATAGAGGTAAGAAAGGCACGCACATCGTCGGCAGCCACAAACGCAAATAATTTGATGCCTTTGCCCGAAGGTGATGTCTCGCCGTAGGTAGAGGCGGTCTTTATAATTTCGACGGCCCATGGCGCGAGCCGCCGCTGTCCGTCGAGGCAACTGTCGAGATCAAAGCCGATCAGATATGTGCCGTCGCCAATGTCGCCGAGCTGAATGCCGATACCGCCGCCCAAGCCATTTTCGATGGCCTCGGCCAGATCTAAGGCCTCGTCTTGGGTAATCCAGGTAGAGGGATCGTCGGCCTTGGCGAGGCGGCGGTCTTGCCCAAAGGGGATCTTCGTAAGCTTCCGGGTTTCTTCCTCGCCTCGCCACTCATTGTGCCAGGCCACCCAGCGAGGGGCGTCGGCCAATGCGCCGAGCGCACAGGCGCACTCGGCCGGGCTCATTTCTGCACCTTGCAGCGTTGACGCTCAATCAAATCAAGATAAGATTTGATAATAATCAATCGCCTCACCCCAATGTGGACGGATTGTAATTCGCCAGCATCTAGTAATTCGTAGATCCGGCTGCGCGATATTCCCGAAATTCTTCTGAATTCTGGAATAGTCGTGGTTATTGGGATCGTCGGAGGCGCGGTCAGTGACGCTTCGCCGCCGCTGACGCGAAACGTTCCGTCAACTCGGACATGCTTTGGGGTGCCCATATGATTATCCGCCGCTCCGTTGTCGGATCACGGCGGACAGTTACAGTGCGGCGCTCAGCTAGGTCTTTCTGTAAAAAGGTCGGGGTGCGAAGCTAGGTTGTAGGGAACGATGCTCGACGCACCCAACTCCACAGCTCAAGTTCATCTTCGATCGTCAGGCCATTGGGGCATTCCGCCGCAGCCAGTGCCCAAATATTCGTCGAACTGCTTTGTGGTGATTTTCTGGCCCTCGATTGTCGGGGGCTCAATGTAGGGCTGAGCCCATTCCTCTCGCAGAGCGAGTTCCAGCCTGACCGTTTCCTTCCACTCCGGATGCCGGTTGTAGAATATGTCCCGAACGTCTTGCGGACTCCTGCCGTGACGCCGCGCTACGGCCTGGATGGCCTTGGTTTTGTTACCATGCCCTGGCCCGAGCGCATCCAGCTCTTTCAGTACCGCAAGGTAGACAACTAACCCATTGCTGAGCCGATCGCGCGGCCGTCCGGGCGGAAGCCTCAGTTTCGGCAGTTTCCCCCCATTCATGCGAATCAGACGCTCGACAAAGAAGCGCGCATCAACGCGGAGTGTGTCGAGTGCGCGGGCCCTCTTGGCCTCACAGTAAAGACGGACCAGCTCGGCGCAGGCGAGGTCGCGGGCCCGTGCGGCATCCCGCGCCTTCCGAGGGTCCGGCGTATCATCGATTTCACGACCCGCGAACCGAGCGTCGCGCACATCAAGCACGTTCGGCCGGCCTTCAAGCTCACGTGCGGTCGGTCGCGCATCCCGCAGCAGGGAGCTAATCAACGGTTCGGGCTTGAAGCTCTTGCGCGTTTTGATGGAACTGACCTTCTTACTTTACAGTCCCGATCGCATCAGGATTATCCGGTAGTGAGGTTACCGCCGCGCTGATCGGCACGACGCGGCCCGCGACCAATGGAGCAGCGCAGAACTTCGCCCATGCGTCCATCAGTTGGCGGCGCTTCTGGAATAGGTCGCCGCGGCGATAGGCGCGCTCGACCGAATCGGAGACGGTATGCGCCAACGCCATCTCGGCGACTTCGGACGGGAAGCCGGTGCGCTCTGCCGCCCAATCGCGGAAGCTAGACCGGAAGCCGTGCACGGTGAGATCGCCGCGCCCCATCCGGCGCAAGGTCATCATCATCGCCATGTTGCTGATCGGTCGGCCGTCCCGGCCACCAGGGAAAACATAATCGCCCTGGCGCGCCGGTCGCAAATTCTCGAGGATCGCCAGTGCCGCATCCGACAACGGAACCCGGTGCTTCTTGCCCGCCTTCATGCGCTCGGCGGGTACCGTCCACAACCGTTCTGCTATGTCGAATTCTTCCCACCGGACGCCGATCGCCTCGCCGGTGCGTGCCGCGGTCAAGATCGCAAATTGGAGCGCCCGAGCGCCGAAGCCCTCTTGCCGGTGCAGTTCGGTCATGAAGGCACCGATCTCGCGATAGGGCAGTGCCGCATGGTGCTCGACGCGGCGAACCTTTGTCTTCTTGGGCAAGAGCTTGTCGAGGTGGCCGCGCCAGCGTGCCGGGTTCTCGCCCTGGCGGTAGCCGCGCGCCGTCGCCCAATCGAGGATGCTTTCGACGCGGCCGCGCACCCGGCTCGCCGTCTCCGGTTTCTCTGTCCAAATCGGTTCGATCGCCTTGGTGACCAGCGCGGTATCAATTGCCTGGACGGGAAGGGCACCGAACACGGGGTAGACATAGGCGCCCAGCGTACCCTCCCAGGCCGTCAGGCTCTTTGGCGAACGCCATCCAGCCTTGTGCGAGGCGATGTAGGCGTCGGAGCAGGCACGAAACGTCATCGCCTTGGCCGCGTCAAGCTTCGCCTGCATCTGCGCCGCCTTGCGCGCGGCGAGGGGATCAACCCCGTCGAGCCGATGCTCCCGATTGCGGCGTGCCTTCGTGCGTGCCTCGGCGAGCCCGACCGTATGAAACGGGCCCAATCCCATTTCGTAGAGCTTGCTTCCGACCTTGTAGCGGAAGACCCACGATTTCGCGCCACTCGCACTGACTTGCAGATAGAGCCCCCCGCCGTCGCTGTAGTAGCCGCGCCGCGTCGCATTCTTCACGGTCGCCTGCGTCAGCTTTCCGATCACCCGCATCATCACCCATCTTTCAACCCATCTTTTATCCTTGGATAGTGATGGACACGGTCGGACGTGTCAACACACGGTGAGCCTATTGAGCAAACGTTATACGGGCTTTGGTGGATATTAACGGACGGCGGTGGATGGGCGGTCAACGGAAGAGGCAGGAGTCGAACCTACCGAGGACACCGAGCGCCCTCCAACGGATTTGAAGTCCGCGCGAGCCACCGGGCCCGATACTCTTCCAAGACGCACAATGCCCGAGCGCTTGGGTTATTGAAAGACCTCCCGGACCCATTTTTCGTCTCGGATCGCGAGTTTTCCATTTTTTGTTTTTCTTGCGGTTCTGGGCGAAGCGCGACAACTGCTCGGCAGCGGCAATCATCTATTCGCGGCCGAAGTTCGGGTCCCGCTCTTTTCGGCGCGTGCGATTTGGCCGAAATCGGGCCTGGCATTGATGGTATTTGGTTGCCTGCCACTCCGACCAAACCGAAGATCGCATCCACGGATTTGCATATCGGAAGATGTCGGTTCGACATGACACGGCTGAGCTACGTCCACGGCGCGAGCGACACGCCATTCATCGGCGATACAATTGGCGTCCATTTCGACGGGATTGCCGAACGCTTTGCAGAGCGTGATGCCTTAATCGTCAGGCACCAGCAGGTCCGCTGGACATATCGAGAGCTGAAGGAACAGGTCGACGCCTTCGCCGGCGGGCTTTTGGCGCTCGGGCTCAAACGCGGCGACCGCGTTGGCGTGTGGTCGCCGAACAATGCCGAGTGGGTGATCGCCCAATTCGCCACGGCCAAGGCCGGACTGATCCTCGTCAACATCAACCCGGCCTACCGTCTGGCCGAACTCGAATACGCGCTGAACAAAGCCGGCTGTGTTGCTCTGATCACCACCACGCAGTTCAAAACCAGCAACTACCTCGGGATGCTGGGCGAACTCGCCCCTGAGCTCGCCTGTGCGTCGGCGGGTAATCTCCACGCGGCGCGGCTACCCGAATTGCGGCTGGTCATTGCCATCGGTGCCGATGCCGCCCGCGGCACGGTGCGGTTCGCCGATGTTTGCCATCTCGCCGGTGATCCCGAGAGGCATCGGCTCGCGGCACTTGCCGAAGAGCTGCAATTCGACAACCCCATCAACATCCAGTTCACCAGCGGCACGACCGGCTTCCCTAAGGGCGCCACGCTC
>Ga0306920_100016074_pt1 | contig 10285 bp, 9 predicted proteins | sample flu12Cox44000170_FD_204666 | JGI IMG/M metagenome (GOLD analysis project Ga0306920, IMG submission 204666) | Lab enrichment of tropical soil microbial communities from Luquillo Experimental Forest, Puerto Rico - flux4day.12C.oxic.44.000.170 (v2)... | ecosystem: Environmental > Terrestrial >...
GGACGGCGCGATTTCGCGTACAACATTCCTCGTATAGGAAGCCGAGCACTTCGCGAAGCGCGTCGGTGTTCGCGCTGTACCAGAGAAACGTTCCCGCGCGGCGCACGTCCAACAAACCGACCTGCCGGAGTTTCTCAAGATGATGGGAAAGCGTCGAGGCGGGAATACCTAGTTCCTCCTGGATTTCGCCCGCGACCATGCCGGTGGGGTGCGCGGAGAGCAAAAGGCGGACAATCTGCAAGCGGGGCTCGGCGCCAATCGCGGAAAAGCGGTCGGCGCAACGGGTGATCAGGAGCGGATCGGGTCTCCTCATATTTCGACCATTGCAGAAATACAGAAAAAGAGCAAGTTTTTTCCGGAAACCCCCGTTTGCGACATCGCATCTCACTCTTGTGACGCGATTCTTTTGAAACGCCCGCCTTTTTCGCTTTTGACCGCGTTTCCCGCGCATGGGATACTGAAAAAACGAACTCTATGATGCCAATTCGCACTTTCTTGACTATCTGCTGCGCCTCGCTGGTCGCTCTGCCAGCTTTGGCTCAGAATCCCCCGGCAACCGCCACCACCGCAGCGAGCTCGCAGCAAAAGGTCACCGCGCGAGCCGATGCCTATTACAACTTCACGATGGGCCATATTTACGAACAGCAGTACGAGCAGACCGGCGCCGGCGAATACGCGACCCGCGCCATCGATGCTTACAAAAGGGCTTACGCGCTCGATCCGCAGTCGCCGATCATCGGCGAACGGCTCGCGGAGATGTACTGGAAGGCGCAGCGTATCCACGATGCGGTCACCGAAGCCAACCAGGTCTTGAAGCGAAATCCCGACGATTTGCCGACTCACCGGCTGCTGGCGCTTGTTTATTTGCGCAGCATGGGCGACCTCAACGGTGGCAACGTGCAAGGTGAGAGCATCAGCAAGGCCATCGAAGAGTATTCCGCCGTGCACCGGCTCGATCCTTCTGATCAAGAAGCCACCATCTGGCTGGCGCGGCTCTATCGCCTGCACAACGAGATGGACAAGGCGGAGGACGTTCTTCGCGGCGTATTGAAGGACGATCCGGAAAACGACGCCGCCGTCGAACAGCTCACCCAGTTGCTGCTCGATCAGAACAAGTCCGAGGAAGCGATTGATCTGTTGAACGACCTGATCAAGCGGTCGCCTTCTCCGACACTCTACGATCGTTTGGGCGACGCGTACACGCAGACGCATGATCTGACGAAGGCCGAAGCAGCATATCGCAAGGCCGTGGATCTTGATCCGTCGGAGCTCAGCCATCTACGCGGGCTCGCGCAGACACTTCTCTCTGAAGAGAAATATTCCGAAGCGCTGGCGATTTACCAGAAGCTTTCGGAAATGCTTCCCGACGACTCGGACACATATTTGCGCATTGCTCAGATTTACCGCGAGCTGCACCAGCTCGACAAGGCGGAGGAAAATCTCGTCAAGGCGCGGCAGTTTGCTCCCGGCAGCCTCGAGGTGATGTACAACGAGGCGATGATCTATGAATCGCAGGGGCGCTTCGAGGACGCGATTCGCGTGCTCTCCGATGCGGTCACTGGCGTGAAGTCGCAATCGAAGGTCATGCCTTCGCGGCGGCGTTCGCTAGCGATTTTGTACCAGCAGCTAGGCATGCTCTATCGCGACACGCAGAACTATCAGGCGGCGATTTATACGTTCCAGGAACTCGGGCATCTGGGCGATGAGGAAGATCGCCGTTCGCGCCTGCTAGTCATGGACACCTACCGCCAGGCGCGCGATCTGCCGAAAGCGCTGCAAACAGGCCGCGAGGCGCTGGCGAAGTATCCAGATGATCCGTCGATTCGCAACAGCTTGGCGATGCTGCTCGGCGAAGCGCAACAGCCCGAAGAAGCGATCAAGCTACTGCAGGCGAATTTGAAAGGCAACGCTAGCGACCGCGAAACATATTTGAGCTACGCGCAAATTTACGAGCGCAGCCGCATGTACAAGCAGGCCGAAGAGGCGGCACGCAAGGCGGAATCGCTGGCCGTGCAGCCGTCGGACAACGAACTCGCGTGGCTGTTGCTGGGCGCAATATACGAGCGGCAGAAGCAGTACGATCTGGCCGAGGTAGAATTCAAGAAAGTCATCAACGTGAATCCGAAGAACGGCATGGTGCTGAATTATTACGGCTACATGCTGGCCGACCGTGGCGTTCGCCTTGAAGAAGCTCGTGACCTGATTCAGCGCGCGCTTGAGCAGGAGCCGTACAACGGGGCATATCTCGATAGCTTGGGCTGGGCCTACTACAAGGAAAACAAGCTCGATCAGGCGGAGCTCACGCTGCGCAAAGCTGTCGAGCGGGAATCGCACGATCCGACCATTCGCGAACACTTGGGCGATGTGCTCGCCAAACAGGGCCGTATGGAACCCGCCGTGGCCGAATGGGAGAAAGCGCTCTCGGAATGGCGCCGCGCCTTGCCAGCCGACCTTGAAGAAGATAAAGTCGCCGAAGTGGAAAAGAAGCTCAACCAGTACAAGCATCGTGTAGCGCAGAAAACGCCCGCTGCCGACGCCAAACCCTGAGCTAATTCATGCGAACAATCCGAATTCCCGCCTACGCCAAGGTGAACTTGCGTCTCGAAGTGCTCGGCAAGCGTGCCGACGGCTACCACGAACTCCGCACGATTTTTCAAACCGTGTCTTTGCACGACACACTGGAGTTCCGTTCCTCGCGACGGCCGGGAATTTCATTGCAGATTCATGGCAACGACCACCTGGCGAAAGAGGAGACGGAGAAGAATCTGGTTTACCGCGCGGTCGATGCGTTGCGCCGGGAGACCCGGCCCCGTCCAGGCGTCGAAATTGTGGTGCGGAAAAAGATTCCGGCCGGCCGAGGGCTGGGCGGTGGGTCAAGCGATGCCGCTGCGGCATTAATCGGGTATTTGCAGTTCAGCCGGCAGAAGTTGGAGACGCCACCCCTGCTCAATATTGCGGCGGGTTTAGGCGCGGACGTGCCGTTTTTCCTGTTTGGCGGAACCGCGCTGGGCATCAGCAAGGGCGAGGAGATCTATCCACTTCCGGATCGGCCGCGGCAAACACTTTTGATTGTCGCTCCGCGAGATATTCACGTGCCGACGCCGGATGCCTACCGCTGGCTGCATGCGCCGGAACTGGCTTCGTTGACAAAATCTGCCACGAACCGTAAACTATTTGAGTTCTGTGCTCTATGTTGGAGCGCGCAGGAAGCCTCCCTTTCGAACGATTTCGAATCGGCCGTCTTCAGGCGTCACCCCCGTCTGGCCAAGATCAAACGGGATTTGCTGCATCGAGGAGCGACAGAAGCCTTGCTGGCGGGTAGCGGTTCGGCGGTGTTTGGAGTTTTCCCGAGCCCAGCGAAGGCGCGCCGAGCCGCTGTCGGGTTTCCGCACGATCAGGCCTTCGTCTGCGAAACGCTTTCGCGGAGCAGGTATGCGCGGCTGCTAAGAAGCGGCATCGTGAGTTGAAACGTCAGCGTCTCCCGTGCCCTGAACAAACTCTACCTGTCATCCGGGCCTTTGCTGAGCTTTTGCTTTCGCCGCAGAGCGGCGAGCGCTGCGAGTGGTTTGTGCACGACGAACGATTCAAAATTTTTTCGGGTACCGCCAACCCTAGCTTGGCCGAGGCCATCTGCAAGCATCTGCACGTGCCGCTCGGCAAAGCGTTGCTGGGCCGCTTCAGCGATGGCGAAATCTATTTTCAGATTTTAGAGAACGTACGCGGCGCGGATGTGTTCGTGGTGCAGCCGTGCTCGTTTCCAGTGGATAACCACCTGCTCGAGCTGCTGTTGATGATTGATGCTTTCAAGCGCGCTTCGGCGTGGCGCATTACCGCGGTGTTGCCGTATTACTGCTATGCGCGGCAGGATCGCAAGGACAAGCCGCGGGTTCCGATATCTGCGAAACTAGTGGCGGATTTGCTGGAAACGGCGGGTGCGAGCCGCGCATTGACACTCGATTTGCACGCGCCGCAAATTCAGGGGTATTTCGACGTTCCGGTCGATCATCTCTACGGTTCTCCGGTGTTGGTCGATTTCTTCCGGAATAAGAACCTGCCGAATTTGACGGTTGTTTCGCCGGATGCGGGCGGCGTGGAACGCGCCCGAGCGTTTGCGAAAAAACTCGGCGCTCCGCTGGCGATCGTCGACAAACGGCGCGTCGACCTGGACGTCACCGAGGTGATGAACCTGATCGGCGACGTCCGCGGGCGCAGCACGCTGATAGTGGACGACATTATTGACACCGCCGGGACCCTGGTGAAAACGGCCGACGCCCTGATTCGCGAAGGTGCAACTCAGGTATATGCGGCCTGCACGCATGCGGTCTTTTCCGGTCCGGCGGTCGAACGCATAGAGAATTCCGTGATCGCGGAAGTGGTGGCGACAGATTCGGTACCACTCTGCGAAGCCGCCAAGTACGTGAAGAAGATCAAGATTCTGAGTGTCGCGGAATTGCTTGCCCGCGGCATTCGTTCGATCCACGAAGAGACTTCGATCAGCGAGCTGTTTATTTGATTTTTGTGCAGTAACACAGGCTCCGCCTGTGCGGATTTGTAAAGGCCGGCCTTAGACCGGCACAAAAAGGAAAGAAGCTATGGCTCAGATCATTGTGGAAGGCGCGCCCCGCGACACACGGGGCAAAAACGAAGCGCGCCGCTTGCGCGTTTCCGGCCGGGTTCCCGCCACGCTGTACGGCGGAAAAGGTGAAGCGGTCGCGTTGGCCGTGAATACCAAGCAGGTCACGGCGATTCTACGGTCCGAATCGGGTCACAACACCCTATTTCAGGTGGACCTCGGCGGCAAGCAGGAGCCCGCGATCGTCAAAGACTGGCAGGTGGACCCGGTCACCGGCAATTTGCTGCACGTGGACCTGCTGCGCATCGCGATGGACGTGCGCATGAAGGTGAAGGTACCGGTGCACACCTTCGGCGACCCCAGCGGCGTGAAGGTCCAGGGCGGCGTCTATGAAGTCGTGCTGCGCGAAGTGGAAATCGAATGCTTGCCGGCAGACATCCCGACCGAAGTTCGCGCCGACGTCAGCGGCCTGGCGCTGAACCAGAGCCTGCGCGCGGGGGACCTGCCGATTGACAAGAACAAGATCAAGCTGGTCACCGATGCGCAAAGCGTTATCTCGCACGTGGTTGCGCTGCGCGCCGAGGAAGAGAAACCGGCGGAAGTGGCGGTACCGGGAGCTGTTCCTGCCGAGCCCGAGGTCATCAAGAAGGGCAAGAAGGAAGTGGAAGGCGAGGAAGGCGCCGAGGGTGGGGAAAAGCAGGAAAAGAAGAAGTAGTTCTTTTCCCTTCGCCCCGCAACTTACGTCATGCGGCTCATTGTCGGCCTTGGCAATCCTGGCCCGGAGTATCAGTGGACGCCGCATAACCTTGGTTTTCTCGCTGTGGACGAGGTCGCGAATCGGGCGAACATTCGTGTCGAGCGTCCGGAAGGAAAGGCCCTGGTCGGCAAGGGCAGGGTGGCTGGCGAGGAAGTGATTCTTGCCAAGCCGCAGACATACATGAATCTCAGCGGCGTTTCGGTAAGGGACCTGCTGGAGCGGTATGAGTTGGAGCCCGTGGATCTGCTGGTGATGTACGACGAGCGCGATTTGCCGTGGGGCATGATTCGCATCGGCGAACGAGGCAGCCCGGGCACGCATAACGGCGCGAAGTCGGTGACAAGCGCCGTCGGCACGCAAGAGTTCGCGAGATTGCGGCTGGGTTGCGGGCCCGATCACCCGGTAGGGGACCTCGCCGACTATGTGTTACGGCCGATGCAAAAGGCCGCCCTCGAAGTGGCCGCGGAAATGGTGGCTGCGGCCGGTGATGCGGTGGAAATGATTCTGAGAGAGGGAATCGGCCACGCGATGAACAAATTCAACCGGCGCGTGCCGCCGGCCGAGTAGACGAATTTCCCGGGCAAGTGCCCGGAACAGGAAGAAACGAGGTCATCATGGAAGAACGTCTGTACGATCTGATCTTCATCGCTCGTCCGGCCACGCCGGAAGAGGAGATCAAGAAGGTCATTCACACCCTGGAAACCGCCGTCGCTGAAAAGGGCGGCAAGATCGAGAAGACCGAGCACTGGGGCACGCGCAAACTGGCCTACAAGGTGGCTAAGCACCGCGAAGGGATTTACATCTACCAGCAGGTGCGCACAAACCACGGCGAACTGGTGCATGAGTTGGAGCGTCGCTTGGGCGTGCAGGACTCGGTGATCAAGTACCAGACGGTTCGTCTGGACGAAGAATTGAAGCGACAGAAAAAACTCTCGCAGAAGCGCGAGGCACGTGCTGCGCGGCGTCCGCGGCGGATTACACAGCCGGTGCCGGGCGCCGAGCAGCAGGCTTCAGCGAGCAAGTAACACAGGCGTCCGCCTGGGCAGTCTGGCCGCTCGAGCCCGCCAGGCGAATCTGAATTTGGAATTTGTCACTTTGGAAAGGTAGGAAGGTATGTCAGAGGAACAGAAACAAGCGCAATCCGCACCGGCTCCCGCACGTGAAGGGGGCGATGCGCCGCGCCGTGAAGGCGGACATTCCGCAGGCCCGCGCCGCGAAGGCGGTCCGGGTGGTGGACGGCGCGAGGGTGGCCCGGGGGGCCCGGGAGGCCCTGGTGGGCCTGGCGGAGCGCGTCGCGGCAAGCGCCAGTATTTCCGCAAGAAGAAGGTGTGTAAGTTCTGTGTCGAGAAGATGGACTTCATCGACTACAAGCGCGCGGACATCCTCGCGCAGTTCGTGCAGGAACGCGGGAAGATTCTGCCGCGCCGCATGACCGGCGTCTGCGCGCGTCACCAGCGGTGGCTCGGCGTGGCCATCAAGCGGGCGCGCAACATCGCCTTGCTGCCGTTTGCCGGTAGCGCGGCCGGTGTTCAGGCCCCACGCGCCATCGAAGCGCCAAAGGGATAAGGGCAAACATCAGCGGCCAGGGACCAAGACTCACTGCGAATTGAGACCGGTTCCCGTTATCTGCTCGGTGTTATCGAGCGGTTTGACGCGAGACTCGCGTTAGCAAAGATTTTTGCAGTACCGATTTTCGAAACGAATCAGGAGCACGTCATGCAGATTATTCTTCAGGAAGATGTCGAAAAGCTCGGCCACCGCGGCGACGTGGTGACCGTGAAGCCTGGCTACGCACGCAACTATCTTCTGCCGAACAAGATCGGCATCGAGGCGACGGCCGGCAACATGAAGGCGCTGGAGCGCATTCGCGGCGCATTGGCCAAGAAGACCGCCACGGAACTGGAAGCTGCGAAGAAGCAGGCGGAGTTGCTCACCGGCGTTTCGTTGAAGTTCCACCGCAAGACCGGCGAGAACGACCAGATGTTCGGGTCGGTGACGACGGGCGACATTGCCGACGCGCTTAAGGTACAGAACTTTGAGGTGGACAAGCGCCAGGTACAGCTGAGAGAGCCCATCAAGGCGTTGGGCGAGTTCCCGGTGACGGTCAAGGTGTTTCGTGAGGTCACCGCCGAAATCAAGGTGCACGTCGAAAAGGAAGCCTAGGCTTCACACCAATTCTTGGTTTGAACAAGGCCCGCCATCGCGGGCCTTCTCACCTTGGTACCGTCGCAAACTTCTCGGCTACTGTCTCGACCTCTGACCGCTCCCATCCACCATCTGAAAAATTCGTCACCAGCGCTACGACCACGTACGATTCTGGGTAAATAATCAGCTGCGAGGTGCCACCTACGGCCCCGCCGGAGTGTTCGTAGATGAGCTTCCCAGATTTGGATTTGTGGACAAACCAGCCAATGCCGTATTCCGTGGCCTTGCCGGATTTTGTGCGCTGCGGGGTGAACATTTCCCCGAGTGTCGCTGCTTTCAGAACTCCCGGCCGCAGCATCGCAGAGCCGAAGCGCACGAGATCCTCGGAAGTGGACAAGAAGCCCCCGCCAGCCCATTTGTAGCTGTTGTCAACGTAGGGGGCGTTTTCCAATGTGCCGTCCTTTTTCTCTTTTTCGTAGAATCGTGAGCGTTCTTCGATGATCCGTGCATTCTGGTCGGCAGCGGTGTGCGCCAATCCGATGGCGTCGAATACGTGGCCCTCCATGTAGTCCAGAAACTTCTCACCGGAGGCCGACTCGATGACCGCGCTCAACAGATTGAATCCGTAGCTGGAATAGTGGAACTCGGTTCCCGGTGGGGAGACCAGAGGATCGTTTTCGAAAATCTTCAGGCCATCGAGCACGTTGTCATAGTGCTTTTGAATATGGAATTCATCATCCTGGTAGTGGCGGAGGCCCGCAATATGGCCAGCCACCATGCGCACCGTGATCGGCGCACCTTTGTCGGGAAACGAAGGCACGTATTTCTGGACCGGTGCATCGAGGTCGAGTTTTCCTGCTTCGACCAATTGCATCAGGGCCGTCGCGGTCAGTGGTTTCGAAATGCTGCCAATGCGGAATTTTGTGGTGGGCCAAACAGGGACACGCTCTTCGAGGTCCGCGTAGCCGAATCCCTCGGAGTAGACAACCTTGCCGCCGACAGCGACCGCCAGCGCCAGTCCGGGAATGCCTCGGGCAAGCCATTCCTTTGCCTGCTCGTCGGCGTTCGCACGCGCCTCGGTGTAAACGTCGGCCGTTGCCGTTTGCGCGATCGTCGCTTTGCTTGCAGAAAGAAAACTGACGGCCAGTGCAAGAAATGCCCAATTAGTTCTGATGTGAAACCCTTGATGCTTGCTCATGGAGTTTTCTTTCCCGTCGATGTAGCGAGTTCGCTTTCCAGGCGAATTCGCATTCGCCGAACATTGGCCGTCGATCTAGGTAACAGAGCGGTCCGGCCAACTGCGGCAGTTCTTCGATAGAGACTGTCCATGCGTTTGCGCGAATTGCTCGATTTCAGATCCCGCCCCCGAAGATCCGACGGACCTTGAAATCCGTTCGGCATCTTCGCTTCCCCCGGGGTGTTTCTCCGATTCTATCCCGGGCCAATTCAAGATTCCGGCAAATTATCTTGAGCGCCGCAGTCATCTGAAGAGAGAGTTTTTCACCGATTTCCTTCGCGATTCACAACCACTCCGATTGACGGAAACAGTTCGTGCCCGCACAATCGAACCTGTCACTCCGGTTTTGGCGTACAACGTTCGGCCGGAGAATTTTTTGTGCTTGCTTTTCGCTCCCCCCTTTTTATAATAGCGAAGGAAAAGCGAAATAGAGAAAGGCCTCTCTGTCCCTATGCCCGCTGATTCCGCCCTCGAGCGCCCCCTTCCCAGCAACCTGGACGCGGAGCGGTCCATCCTCGGGGCTATCATTCTGGATAACAACGCGCTGAACGCAGCCCTGGAGGCGCTTAAGCCGGAAGATTTTTTCATTCCGCAGCACCGCAGTATTTTTACCCGGATGATCGCGCTCGGTGAGGCACAGCAGGCCATAGACCTGGTGACGCTGACCGAGGAATTGCACCGGCGCAGCGAACTGGAATCCTCAGGAGGGGCGCCGTATCTGGCCTCGCTGGTGGACGGCATGCCGCGCGTCACCAACGTCGAGCACTACGCGCGCATCGTCAAGGAAAAGGCGCTGCTGCGCAACCTCATTCATGCAACACACAACATCCAGCAGCGTGCGTTCGAAGGCGAGGACGGTGCCGACACGATTCTCGACAACGCAGAATCGAGCATTTTCGCCATCGCTGAGGACCGCGTTAAAGTCGGGCTGGTTTCGGTCAAGGACATCGTCCGCGACAATTTCGAGCGCCTGGAGAAAATTTTCCGGGAAGGGAAGAGCGTAACCGGCGTTTCGACGGGCTACGGGGAGCTGGACAAACTGCTTTCCGGCTTGCAACCCTCCGAACTGATCATTCTGGCGGCGCGGCCCTCGCAGGGGAAGACGGCGCTGGCGCTGAATCTTGCCGAAAATGTGGCGATCCGCGGTGGCTTGCCGGTGGCGATGTTCAGTCTGGAAATGTCCAAGGAATCGCTTCTGCAACGCTTGGTGGCGTCTGTGGCGCAGGTGGACGCGCACAAATTCCGCTCCGGGCACCTGAGCCGGGAGGACTGGCGGCGCATGACCGAGGCGCTGGGCACGATCTCTTCGGCGCCGCTGTGGGTGGATGATTCGGGCTCAAACAGTGTGCTGGAAATAGGCGCGAAGGCTCGGCGGCTGAAGCGCGACAAAGGGATGTCGCTGCTGATCGTGGACTACCTACAGCTGATTACCGCGCGCGGGCGGTTCAACTCGCGCCAGGAAGAAGTAGCCAGCATTTCGCGCGGTCTCAAAGGGCTTGCCAAGGAATTGCAGATTCCAGTGCTGGTTCTAAGCCAGCTCACGCGCGCTCCGGAACGCGAAGAGCGCGGGCCG
>Ga0306920_100016075_pt1 | contig 10285 bp, 6 predicted proteins | sample flu12Cox44000170_FD_204666 | JGI IMG/M metagenome (GOLD analysis project Ga0306920, IMG submission 204666) | Lab enrichment of tropical soil microbial communities from Luquillo Experimental Forest, Puerto Rico - flux4day.12C.oxic.44.000.170 (v2)... | ecosystem: Environmental > Terrestrial >...
GAGCTCTATCCCGATCTGTACAAGGACATCTTCCACAAGGTGCGGATCAACTATTACCCGCCGCGCGGCGATAACAAGGAAGGCTGGGATAACATCGATATCTTCGGCTGGCTTGGTTACCCGATGCAGATCAAGGTGGACTTCCTCTGCCGCGACTCCATCCTGGCCGCGCCCATCGCGCTCGACCTCTGCTTGTTCCTCGATCTTGCCAAGCGCACGTCTTCGCTGCGCAGCATCGGCATCCAGGAGTGGCTGAGCTTCTATCTCAAGTCGCCGCAGACTGCCGCGGGGCTTTATCCCGAGCACGATTTGTTCATCCAGTCGATGAAGCTGAAGAACACGCTCCGCCACATCATGGGCGAGAACCTGATTACCCATCTCGGCCTGGAATACTACGACTGATTTCCTCTCCGGGTAAGGTTCGTGCGGTCCCAGGTTAGGCGCAAAAACAAATACGCGCCGAACCTGGGGCACCCGGTTTGGAGGTCAGGGCGGGGTCAAATCGTTTCCGGAGTCGACCAGTTCCTCTAACTGGAATGCCTGGTCGCTTAGTAACTTCAGCGACCGTCCCCCGACAATAATCGTCTCCTCCACCAGCAAATCCGTGAACGGCTGCTCGATATTCTCCGTGTCGATGATCTGGCACCAGGGGTTGCCGCTTGGCGAACCCGGGACAAGGAACTTCACGCCCTGGTCTGCCGCATTCACCAACAGAAGAAAGCTGTCGTCGATTACCCATTCGCCGTCCTCGTTGGAAACCTGCAGCGTTTGCCCGTTCAGCATCAGGCCGATGGCGCGCGTCCACTCGGAATTCCATGCTTCGTCGGAGAACTCATTTCCATCCGTGTTGAACCACGCGATGTCCCTGATGACGCGCAGCAGTTCGCCATTCCCCTTCTTGCGGATTTCGCGATCCTGAAAGAACTTGCGCCGGTGCAGGTTGGGGTGCGCAAGCCGCAGGTTGATCAGCCTGCGCGTGAAGTCGCACAGGCGTTTGCACTGGTCGTCCAGGTTCCAGTCGAACCAACTGATCTCGTTGTCCTGGCAGTATGCATTATTATTGCCGCCCTGCGAACGCGCGAACTCATCGCCGCCGCACAACATCGGCACACCCTGCGAGAGCATCAGCGTGGCAAGGAAGTTCCGCATCTGCCGCTCGCGCAGGGCATTCACTTGCGGATCTTCGGTCGGACCCTCAACTCCCATGTTCCATGAATCGTTGTTATCGGAGCCGTCGCGATTGTCTTCCTTGTTAGCCTCGTTGTGCTTCTGGTTGTAACTCACCAGGTCGCACAGAGTGAACCCGTCGTGAGCGGTGACAAAGTTAATACTGGCATACGGCTTGCGGCCGTCGTATTGGTATAAGTCGCTCGACCCGGCGAGGCGATAGCCGAGGTCGGAGAGCATGCCCCCATCGCCCTTCCAGAAGCGCCGCACCGTGTCGCGGTACTTGCCGTTCCATTCCGCCCACAGGACAGGGAAGTTGCCCACCTGGTAGCCGCCGTCGCCCACATCCCACGGCTCGGCAATCAGTTTTACTTCGGCGAGCGTCGGGTCCTGGTGAATCGTGTCGAAGAACGACGACAGCCGGCTCACATCGTGCAGCTCGCGGGCCAGCGTGGCCGCCAGGTCGAACCGGAACCCGTCCACGCGCATATCCGTCACCCAGTAGCGCAGCGAGTCCATGATCATCTTCAGCACTTGCGGATTGCGCACGTTGAGCGTGTTGCCGGTGCCGGTGTAATCCATGTAGAACTGCGGGTCGTCCTGGACCAGCCGGTAGTAGGTGGAGTTATCCACTCCTTTCCAACTGAGCACGGGGCCCATGTGATTGCCTTCACAGGTGTGGTTGTAAACCACATCGAGAATCACTTCGATGCCCGCGGCATGCAGCGCCTTGACCATTTCCTTGAATTCGCGCACCGGCCCGCCCTGGGAGCCGCTCGATGAGTATCTCGACATGGGGGCGAGATACCCGAGCGTGTTATAGCCCCAGTAATCGCGCAGCTCTCTCCCGACTAAGTGCCCTTCGTCAATGAAATGATGGATGGGAAGTAACTCGACCGCGGTGATGCCGAGAAGCTTGAGGTAATTGATGCTCGATTCGTGCGCCAGCCCTGCATAAGTGCCGCGCAGAATTTCCGGCACCATGGGATTGCGGATACTGAAGCCCCGCACATGCACTTCGTAGATCACCGAATCGGGAAGGGGAGTCTGGGGCTTGCAATCATCGCCCCAGTCGAACTGGCCGTCGATGACGACGCACTTCGGGATTCCATCGGCGCTGTCCTGCGTATCCATTTTTGCGGGATCTCCCGAGGCCACATCGTAGGGATAGATGGGCTGCTTCCAATCCACCGTGCCGGAGAGAGATTTTGCATAGGGATCAACGAGCAGCTTGTTGAAATTGAATCGTTGTCCCTGGCGGGGATCCCAAGGACCGTCGACGCGGTAGCCATAAAGCTGGCCGGGCCTGACGCCGTTGATGAACCCATGCCAGACGAATGCTGTTCGTTCGCGGAGCGTCACGCAGTCGGTTTGCCTTCCGCCGGAGTCGAACAGGCAGACGTCGACGCGCGTTGCCCCCTCGGAAAAGAGCGCGAAGTTTGTACCTCGTTTGTAAGGGGCAGCGCCAAGAGGGTAGGGCTTTCCCGGCAGCAACGTACGGCTCATGGAGCCTTCGATGCCAGCGAGCGAGTCGTTTGTTGTATGCAGCTACTGGAAGCGGTGCTGGCGGAGTCAGCGGCGTTAGCGGAGTTAGGAGACCCCGGCCGGCCTGCTAGTGGGGTGAGTCCGAAATTCGTCACGAAGGCAAATGCGGGTCCTTCGACTCGGTCGCCGCGGCGACCTTCGCTCAGGATGACGGCAGTAGTTATGGTGCGAACTTTGGGCTCAGAACACTAGCTCCGCTAACCCCGCTAGCTCCGCTGCCTTTAGGCCGCCACAGCCTGCGCCAGTCTCCGCACCGTGAGAACGGTAATATCGTCCTCCTGGCCGAATTCCCGGGCGGCGTCCGCGATGTAAAACGCCGATTGGTTGCTCAAATTATGCACGCGGTCGAATCCGAATAATTCGCCCGAGCCCTGGCGGGCTTCCACCACGCCGTCCGACATGAAGAGAATGCGGTCGCCGGGATGAAGATAGAGCCGCACCTCCTCATAGGTGTTTTCCGCGAGTACGCCAAGCGGCAGCCCGCCGGGAAGCGCGACCTCCTGGCTGTTGAGATACGGGGGCAGGTGCCCGGCGTTGGCGATCACCAGTTCGCCATTGGCGCCGAACCAGGCCGCCTGGCAGGTGGTGAAGCCGTCGTTGTCCAGCAACACATGATTCAGAGACTCGAGGATTTTGGCCGGGCTGCGCTCGCTCACGCGCCGCAGCGCGCCCATCACCATGGAGACGTTCATCGCCGCCTTCAGGCCTTTGCCGGCCACGTCGCCGATCACCATCAGCATTCCGCCGTCGGGGGTGGTTTCGACGTGGTAGAAATCTCCGCCGACTTCGGTGGCCGGGTTATAGACCGAATCCACCTCGAAACCGGGAGTGGAGAGCTTCTCCTGCGGAATCATCAACTCCTGCATACTGCGCGCCGCCGCCAGCTCACTCGCTGCCCGCTCGCGGTCGCGCTGGATCCGGAGGAAGCGCGCGACGATGATGACCACGATGGCCAGCATGCCGGTGAAATCCGCGATCGAGGCGAAGTGGATCGGAATCGGCCCGGCTTGAATGGTGAGCGGCGAGCGATACGGCCGTCCCGCCCACGAAATCATGCTGGATGTCACGATCGGCTCGGCAACGCCGACCAATGTGAGAAGCAGCGGGATGAGAAGCAGGCCGGCTTCGAAGTTTCTCCGGATGGTGGCCCGGATGAGCGTGGCCAGGCAGAAGATGAACCACGCCCCGAACCACAGGAAGCTGCCGCCAACGAAAATGACGACGAAGACCCAGGCTTGATCGGAGCTCCCGATCGCCAGCAGCGATGGGGCTACTCCAGCTATGATGGGCGCGCTGTAGCGCATCAGGACGACGTACCAGCGCCTCCGGATCGACAGGAAAGCAACGAGGAACTCGAAGTACAGGTAGGCGGAGATGAAAACCAGCTGGAGGATGAGGGCGCCAAACCATAGCTGGTCGAGATACGCCGAAGCCCCGGCCATATCGATAAACCCGATGGGCGCCTGGGTCAGCTCGTGCAAGGCCAGCCACAGATATTCGACGTGGCCCTTCTGCGTGAAATAGAGAACGAACAGGAAGATGGCCAGGAACACCAGGAGCACAGAGTTGATCATCCGCGCCAGGCGCTCAAACAGGGTTCCGTTGGACCACAGGGACAGGGTCCGCGCAAGGTCGTCGGGATTTCCCAGCCGGAGCGTGCGCGCCGCGAAGAAATGGGTGTAGGCCCCAAACCCGAAAGGGTTGGCGAACGTGCGCAGCACGATCACCAGCGATGTCTCCGACGCAGGAATATCGAAGTTGTAGATACGCGAAACGGGAAGATAGCGGCCGGCATTATCGCCGTGCGGGCCATCGGGCACCACCAGGTGTCCGTTCGCGTATACGTCCAAGTCCACACCAGACCCTCCTGTTCCCAGGTCCAGGGTTGTGTTGTGGGATACGGGCAGCTCGACCAGCAAGGATACGGGCCCATGACCCGGCGCAAGCTTTACATGCATCCGGAGCCACGCGAAAGGACGCTTGTGGCCTTTGGGAAGGTCGGGCGGCCCTTCGTCCGGTGCGCGGAGGTGGTCTCGATCCGTCCCGGCGGGCCGGTCTTCGTCAGGAACTTCGGCGACGGTCTCAAGCGCGTCGCGCAAAGCCCATTTCGAATCGTCGAAATCGGGATTCGCGGCATTCTGGTCGGCGGTGATTCCCAGCCTCCAACCCTTGTCCAGAACAACCGGAGAGCCCAGGCTGGCGGCGTCGAAGAGGAACATGGGGGTGGACTGGCGCTCCCCGGAAGCCGGACTTCCATGCCCATGAGGATGGAGCAGTGCGGCCTGCGGGCCTTTGCCCAGCGGAGGGTGCTGCCCCTTCGGAGGGGATTGCCCCTGCGGAGAGGGCTGCCCCTGCGGAGGCGATTGGGCCGGCGGCTGCGCTTCCACGCGAATTGCCCCGCACACGATCAGCGCGGCAAAAACAAGCACTCCCCGGCGCACATTCCCTCCCGTTTGAAATCTGTGCTATCCACTGTAATTCAGCGCGGTACTGGCTCAAAATGTTTGCCACCAATGGGGGTAATGCTTCTGGTCCTCCCGTCTCTGAATGCGAATCGCCCCAGGATACGGTGGCCGGCTGGGATATCTATCAGTTCACAATCCCCACATTTGCGAAATATTCTTCACTTCGGTTGCCAAGAAGCCCATACTAGCGTCTAACCAGACGAGCGGAGCGGCTGGATGGGGGTGTCCCCGGAGGTGAGCTGATGACCAGGAGTTTTACAGGCTGGAAGAATGTAGTGCGCGGACGCGCTGCAATCGCCGTTGCGGCCGCATTGGCTCTGGCGCTGGCATCCGCCGGCCGGGCGCAGTCCACGCCACAGTCCGATCCCGCACCTGCGTCCAATCCTCCCTCCGCCACCCAGAGCACGGCTCCGTCCGACAATTCCGCGGCTCAGCCGGCTCCGGGTACCACCCCGGTAGCGGGCGACACCCAGCCCAGCCAGCAGGATACGAAGGGAAAGAAGGACAAGAAGGACAAAAACAAGAAAGACGCATCCACGGACGATCCAGCACCGGGGATCGAGCCGGTGAAGGGCGACGTGGCCGCCGCAGCGGTTGACCCCGAGAAGGTGATCGCCCCCGGCAGCCAGATGAAACAGGTCAAGCCGGGCAGCATCGACGACGTGAGCGCGGTAGGGAATCGCGACATCGGCGGACGCGGCATGGGGAACTGGTACTCCACCGATACCGAGATCAAGATGGGCAAGTCGTTCGCCTCGGAGATCGAGAAGAGCACCAGGTTCATTACCGACCCGGTGATCACCGAGTACGTGAACCGCATCGGGCAGAACATCGTGAAGAACTCCGACTGCAAGGTGCCTTTCACCATCAAGGTCATCGATTCGGACGAAATCAATGCCATGGCCCTGCCGGGCGGATTCTTCTACGTCAATTCCGGTCTCATCCTGAACGCCGATGAGGAAGCCGAACTGGCGGGCGTGATGGCGCACGAGACGGCCCACGTTTGCGCGCACCATGCCGTGCGCGAGCAGACCCGGATGAATTACGCGCAGTTGGGGACCATTCCGCTTATCTTCATTGGCGGCTGGACCGGGTACGGAATCTACGAAGCGGCGTCCATCGCCATCCCCATCACGTTCATGCATTTCTCGCGCGAATTCGAGGCGCAGGCCGACTACCTGGGCGTGCAGTACATGTACAAGGCCGGGTACGACCCGCAGGCGTTCATCAGCTTCTTTGAAAAGATCCAGGCGCTGGAGAAGCGCAAGCCCGGCGCGGTGTCCAAGGTGTTTGCCGACCACCCACAGACTCCCGACCGCATTTTGCACTCGCAGGAAGAGATCGCCCGCATCCTGCCTGCCAAGGACGAATATACGGTCACGACTTCGGAGTTCGACGACGTGAAGGCGCGGCTGGCCCGCATCGAGAACAAGCGCCGGTTGACGGACTCCAAGGACAACAAGAAGCCGTCGCTGCGGCGTGCGAGCTCCGATCCCAATGCCCAGGGCGACGACAAGAATTCGAGCGGCGACGACCGGCCGACCCTGCATCGCCGCGAAGACCAGCAGAACCAGTAAGCCGCAACTCACAGCACGCAATCCAGCCGGACCGGAACCTCCGAAGGTCCGGCTGCTTTTTTGTCTTGTTTCGATACAACAGCCGATTTACATTGAACCCAGCGAACCCTATACGTTGGTGTTATTTGCGCGCGAATTGCGGTTGCGTAGAATCAGTCCCGGGTCGTAAGTTCATGAAAAGAATAGCCACTTTCGCCGCAGCGTTTGTTTTCATTCTGCTGCTGACTAAAATCGCGAACCAGGTCCCCGCCGCGCCCCCTCCGGGAACCGCCTTTTCCCTAAAGGCGCAGCGCGTAATTCAATGCAACGAGACGGAAATCACCCTGGTGGACAACCACCAGAAATCCACGCACCTGGAAAAGGACGACAGCTGGCCCGATTGCTCGGCGTTCAAGCGGGACGAGGTGATGGACTTTTTCCTCTCGCGGGGCGAAAAGACGAGATTCCTCAGCATTGAGACCACGGCCTGGTGGCGCCGGGCGATGTAAGCTGGCGCATCGCGGAATCCGCACCATTTGCCGCACCAGCACAACCCGTTGGGGAGCGGCCGGGGACTAAGCCCAAGTTGAAGGGCTTTCCGCATTCGGGTGAGCGTGTGACCCTCGCCGGGGTGCTTCGATGTCCCTGAAAAATCGCGGAAAATTCCCGAAAATCCCTTGAAATTCCCCTGAAAACAGGAATATATACAAGACTACCGGTCGATCACCGTAAGTCCTGCCTTGATCGACCGGCATCAAAGCAACGTTCGGAGGTGATCCATGCGTTACGCCGCTGCCCGTTCCAACCTTCTTGTTCCCGAGATCCGGGAAGTCATGGACATCCGCCAGGCCTCCGATTACCTCGGCATCTCGCCCGACACCCTGTACAAATACGCCTCGGAGGGCTTTGTGCCGGCCTTCAAGCTCGGCAACCGCTGGCGCTTCAAGCGCTCGCGGCTCGACGAGTGGATGGACCGCCAGTCTGAGCAGCAAGCCGCCGAAATCGACCCCGGCCAGAAGAAGCCGCCGCGCCCCGCGATGTAACGGCAGGGAACGGGGAGTAGGGAACAGGGAACAGGAGTGCTGCTGATGAGGTTATTCGGCGCATTGCTTCCGCTTCCCGTTCTGATCGCGTTCGTCGGGGACGGCTCCCGATCACCGATTCAATTCCGCCAGGTGACGATTCGCGTCGGGCAGGGGCCGCGATGGGTTTCCGTCGCGGACGTGAACCACAATGGCGACCCTGATATTCTCGTCACCAACGCCGAAGCAGGCACCGTGACGGTGCTTCTCGGCGATGGCAGCGGACAATTCAAAGAAGCGCAGGGATCGCCGTTTCCCGCCGGGCACGAGCCCAACGACATCGCTGTCGCGGACATGAACGGCGACGGCAACCCCGATCTGGTCATGCCCAACCACCAGGCTGCAACAATGACTATCCTCCTCGGAGACGGAAAGGGGAACTTTCGTCCCGCCCCGGGCTCGCCGGTGGACGTACGCTCCAATCCGCATCCGCATGGAGTGGCCGTTGCGGACTTCGACGGGGACGGCAAGCCGGACGTCGTCACCGACAGTTGGGCCGAGAACAAAATCGAGTTGTTATCGGGCGACGGCAAAGGCGGCCTGCACACGCCGGGACGCTATTTCCCCACAGGCCGCCGGCCCTATGAGCGCCTGCGTGCTGCCGATTTCAACCACGATGGCCATCCCGATGTCGTGACGACCAATCTCGACGACGACACCGTTTCGATTTTTCTCGGCGACGGCAAGGGAGGATTCACGCCTGCCGCAGGATCGCCATTTGCGGCGGGAGGCAAGCCCTGGCAGGTGTTTGTTGGCGATCTGGACGGAGATGGCAACGCGGACCTCGCTGTGATCCCTTATCAGCGCGATATCGCGAGCCCGTCCCAGAACGCAGTGACCGTGCTGATGGGCGACGGACACGGCGCGTTTCATCCGATGGGGGAATCGCCACTGCCGCTCGCAGATTGCCGCGGCCCGAACAGCGTCACGGCTGGAGAGTTAAGGCGTGGCGAGGAAACTATTGTCGTGTCCTGTGCGGAAAGCCGCAACCTGATGCTCTTCACGCGCGGCGCAGACGGACGTTTTAACTCAAGCTCGATCATGGCCAAAGGAGGATGGGGTGCGGTCACGCTCGCGAAGCTGACCAGAGAAGGTGCTGCTGCGTTGATTACGGCGAATAGCGAAGATGGAAGTATCACGATTTATTTCCGCGAATGAAGTGTTGATCGTACGTGTTGCGTAACTCTCTGGTTGGTGGCAATCCGTCAATAATGGCGTGAGGTAATCTGAGGCCGATGAGTCGCAAGGCGTGGAAGCTCGCCGTGTAGATGCGATGCCTGTGAAGGTCACTATCAAATAGCGAGGCCAATACGGACATTCACGTCCTTTGCGTTCCGGGAGGATTACCAGCTAACCAGGAATTTCGCGAATTGGTTCTCGCGGACTCGGAAGTCCGCGCGACAGCCGGCTGGGAAGCCGGCGCTACTCTTGAAGCCGGCCGTGAAGGCTTGCCGTGATAAAACTGACCCCGTGGATCACGCACGACGTTTTGGACAATTGCGCCGCCGCTTGAACGCTGCCGGTGTCTCAGGGTTGTTGGTGACGCACCTTCCAGACGTGCGTTACCTGTGCGGCTTCACAGGTTCGAGCGCGGCTCTGGCCATAACCCGGCGCGCGGCCCGGTTGTTCACCGATGGCCGCTACCGGACCCAGGCAGCGGAAGAGGTAAAGGGCGCAAAAATCGAGATCGTCTCCGGGGCGCCGGCTCTGGGCGCGGTGCAGTGGCTCTCGGCTCAGCCCGGCACGGAGACAGCGGGATTCGATCCGTCACGAACCTCGGTCGCTGAACTGGCCCGCTGGAAAGCCGGCCTCGCCTCGGGGCTGCGGCGCAAATTCCTGGTCTCCCTTGAAGAGCCGCTGCTCGACACGCTGCGCATGGTCAAGGACGAAGACGAACTCGTGCTGATGCGCGAGGCCGCTCTTCTCGGATGCAGGCTATTCGAGCACGTCCTTACCTTTCTGCATCCCGGCCTGCGCGAGATCGACGTGGCCGCCGAACTCGAGCACCAGGCCCGCATACTTGGCGCGGAGGGCATGTCGTTCGAGACCATCGCGGCTTCGGGGCCCCGCTCCGCCCTGCCGCATGGCCGCGCGACGATAGCCCGGTTGCCGCGGCGGGGATTCCTGACCCTCGACTTCGGTGTTATCCTCAATGGTTACTGCTCGGATATGACGCGCACCGTTCACTTTGGCGCGCCCAGCCCGAAAGAACGAACTGCTTACGAATCGGTATTGGAAGCACAGCAAGCCGCAGTGGCGGCTGTGGCTTCAGGCGTGACGTGCGGGGATGTGGACGAGGCCGCCCGCAGCGTTTTACGCCGCGCAGGATTGGCTGATGCTTTTTCCCACTCCACCGGCCATGGCGTCGGATTGGAGATACACGAACCGCCGCGTGTCGGCACAGGACAAACCACCAGGCTGTTCCCCGGCATGGTTGTCACCATCGAGCCGGGAATCTACCTTCAGGGCG
>Ga0306920_100016077_pt1 | contig 10284 bp, 8 predicted proteins | sample flu12Cox44000170_FD_204666 | JGI IMG/M metagenome (GOLD analysis project Ga0306920, IMG submission 204666) | Lab enrichment of tropical soil microbial communities from Luquillo Experimental Forest, Puerto Rico - flux4day.12C.oxic.44.000.170 (v2)... | ecosystem: Environmental > Terrestrial >...
TAGGAGAATTGGCCATGAGCGGGCCTGTGCAATCGAAGACGCCCTCCCGGAGCCGCAAACGGGCAAGCGCGACCCTGCTGACGTCATGCCAGCGAGTTGGCCAGCGAGTTGGCCAGCGAGTTGGCCAGCGAGTTGGCCGGTGGCTTGCCCAGCGCACGGTCCTGGGCGCGGCCGGGCTGCTGTTGGTGCTGGCGCCGGCCGCCGCACAGACCCAACCTCAGCCTCCCGCCCACCACGGCCCTACCAGCGTCGCGCCGCTGGCCGAGAAGCTTATTGACGCCGTGGTCAACATCTCCACCAGCCAGACCATCAAGGGACCGGAGGGCGCACCGCTGCCGCGCGTGCCCAAGGGCGCACCCTTCGAGGAGTTCTTCGAGGACTTCTTCAACCGCAAGGGGGGTAAGTCGCCCGCCGACCGCAAGGTATCCTCGCTTGGCTCCGGCTTCGTCGTCGACGGCGCCGAGGGCCTCGTCGTCACCAACAATCACGTCATCGATGGCGCCGATGAGATCGCCATCAACTTCAACGACGGCAGCAAGCTCAAGGTCGACAGGGTGCTGGGCAAGGACAGCAAGACCGATCTCGCTCTGCTGAAGGTGACCCCGAAGAAGCCGCTGCCCTCGGTGCGCTTCGGCTCATCCGACAAGCTCAAGGTCGGCGATTGGGTTATGGCCATCGGCAACCCCTTTGGTCTCGGCGGCTCGGTGACCGTCGGCATCATCTCTGCCAAGCAGCGCGACATCAACTCTGGCCCCTATGACGACTACCTTCAGACCGATGCCTCCATCAACAAGGGCAACTCGGGCGGCCCGCTGTTCAACATGGACGGCGAGGTCATCGGCGTGAACACCGCCATCATCTCGCCCTCCGGCGGTTCGATCGGCATCGGTTTCTCCGTGCCCTCGGACACGGCCCTGGTCGTCATCGACCAGCTGCGTCAATTCGGCGAGACCCGCCGCGGCTGGCTCGGGGTCAAAATCCAGTCGATTACGGAGGATCTGGCGGAGGCCTACGGCGTCAAGGAGAACACCGGTGCACTGGTGGCGACGGTCACCCCCGACAGTCCGGCCGCTAAAGCCGGCATTCAAGATGGCGATGTCATCTTGAGATTTGACGGCAAGGACGTGACGTCCATGCGCGGCCTGCCGCGGCTGGTTGCCCAGACGCAGATCGGCAAGGAAGTCGAGGTGGAGCTACTGCGCAAGGGTCAGCGCACCAACTTGAAGGTCGCCGTTGGTCGGTTGGCGGAGGAGGAAGAGCCGGTCAAGACCGCCGCTGCCAAGGAGGCCCCGAAGAAAGGCAAGGGCAAGAAGGACACCGACAAGGCCGCTCCCGCCTCGCGCTCATCGCTCATCGGCCTGTCGCTCTCCCCACTCACCGACGAACTGCGCACCAAGCACAACCTTGGCAAGGACGTGAAGGGCGTGATCGTGTTGGACGTCGATCCGGCGAGCCCGGCGGCGGAGCGGGGTGTGAAGGTCGGCGACGTGATCGTGGAGGTGGCCCAGGACACCGTGACCTCGCTCGACGATATCATCAAGAGTGTGGACAAGGTGAAGAAGGCCGGGCGCAAGGCCGTACTGCTGCGCCTCGAGGACGGCAAGGGCAGCCTGAGGTTCGTGGCCGTGCCGGTGCAATGAAGCCGGGGCAGCCGGGCCAAGCCCATGCACAGCATCCTCGGGCGCGGCATCCTCTGGCGTGGCATCCTCGGGCAAGCCCAGGACGGCGGCGCGCGTAGCAAGGCTTGCTCCAGCCCCGTGGCGTGGCCGAACCGCGCCCTGTCGCACCTGGAGAGGTCGCGTGGCCCAGCGTCATAGCCTGTTTGACACCATTGGCGAGAGCATCGTGCCCATCCATAGCGACGGCATCAAGTTCGTCGCCATTGGCGCGGGCATCGCATTGCTGTTGTTCCTGCTGTGGCCGCCGCTGGCCTGGCTCGCGGTGCTCGCGACCGCCTGGATGGCGTATTTCTTCCGCGATCCCCCGCGCGTCACGCCCTTGCGCGAGGGTCTGCTCATTGCGCCTGCCGATGGTCGCATTTGCGCCATGGAGCGCGTGCGACCACCCGTGGAGCTCGGGCTCGGCGAAGCCCTGCGCCTGCGCGTCTCCATCTTTCTGTCGGTCTTCGACGTCCACATCAATCGCGCGCCTGCGGCGGGCCGCATCGTCCGCTCGATCTACGTGCCGGGCAGCTTCCTCAACGCCGCTGCGGACAAATCGAGCGAGGAGAACGAGCGCCGCGGCATCATCATCAATACCGGTGCGGACACCGAGATTGCGGTCGTGCAGATCGCCGGCCTGATCGCGCGGCGCATCGTCACCTTCGTGAACGAGGGCGACAGCGTCGGCGTCGGCCAGCGGGTAGGCCTCATTCGCTTCGGCTCGCGCGTCGATCTCTACCTTCCGCCGAGCCAAGGCGCCCTCGTCGCTCTTGGCCAGCGCGCCATCGGCGGGGAGACCGTCATCGCCGATCTCAAGTCGTCGGAGCCCGAGCGCGAGGCGCGTGTGCAATAGCTCGATGAATGCATCAAGCGAGGCTGGCCATGGACCACCTGTTGCCCAGACTGGAGGACGATGAGCGGCGCCGGCACCATCGGCTGCTCTTCCGTCACAGCAAGATCCCCGTGCGCATGCTGGTGCCTAACTTCTTCACGCTGCTCAGCCTATGCGCCGGGCTCACGGCCATCCGCATGGCGATCGAGCAGCGCTACGAATACGCCATCGCGCTGGTCGTGATCGCCGCTCTGCTCGATGGCGTAGATGGCCGCCTGGCGCGCGCGCTCAGGGCGCAGTCGAGGTTCGGTGCCGAGCTCGACAGCCTGGCCGACTTCGTGAACTTCGGCGTAGCGCCGGCAGTGATCCTGTTCATCTGGGGACTGGGCGGCCTGCCGCGCGGCTTCGGATGGATCGTCGCCTTGGTGTTCGCACTGGCCACTGGCTTACGGCTCGCCCGCTTCAACACCATGCTCGAGGTGGAAAAGCCGAAGTGGCAATCGGACTACTTCACGGGCATGCCGGCGCCGGCGGGGGCCATCACCGTGCTGTTGCCGCTCTACCTCGACGGGCTAGGCCTGTTCGAGGTGCGCAACTGGCCGTGGCTGATTGCGCTCTACACGGCGGCCATGGCGGCGTTGCTGGTGTCGACCATCCCCACCTTTTCGGGCAAGCTCATGGGCGAGCGCATCGCGCGCGAGTTCGTGCTGCCGATCTTCGTCGGGGCCGCCGCACTGGTGGCGCTGCTCGTCACCTATCCATACGGCACCTTGACGTTGGTTACGCTGGCCTATCTCTCCGCCATCCCCCTCAGCTATCGCCGTTTCGAGCAAAAGCTCCAGGAACCCGCCGCCCAGACCTCGGCCGGGTCGGAGCCGATGCGCGGTGCGGGCGACGGCGGCGAGATGCCCGCCGGCGAAACCAAGCACTGATGGCTGGTGATCGGATCGGCAGCAGAACGCACCGGCGGCACGCGGGGATGACCTAGCGACGGGCCCGCGAGGGATCCCAGGGTGGGGCCGCAAGACGCCCCTGCTTTTCCCCCTGCCACTTGGACGTCCAAAGAGACGCCCCATTGCCTGGCGCGCGCGGGCGAGCGTAGGCGCGCGCAGACGGTTGTGATTAAATGCCGGGGCAATGGCCATAGGTGAACACAAGCTGCTCGACGATTGCTTTGCGCACGACAAGCGGCGGCTGCGCCACGATGAAGCCCTGGCGATCCTGAAGGAGCGGGTGCAGCCGGCGGCAGGGGAGGAGCGCCTATCCCTGGCGGACGCCGCTGGGCGCATCCTAGCGGCGGCGGCGCGAGCGCCTCATCCGGTGCCGGCCCATACCAACGCCGCGGTCGATGGCTTCTCGTTTGCGGTCGGCGATTATGACGCCGCGGCTGGAGCCCGCCTCCCGGTGGAGGGTCGGGCGGCTGCAGGCCATCCGCTCAAGGGCAGACCCAGGCGAGCTACGGCGGTGCGCATCTTCACCGGCGCCATGCTGCCAGACGGCCACGATACGGTCGTCATGCAGGAGGACGTGGGCACCGGCGAGATCGACGGCCGCCTGGCCGTGCGCATCCCCGCGGGCCTGAAGCGCGGCGCCAACGTGCGCAAGGCCGGCGAAGACGTGCAGGAGGGCCAAACGGTGCTGGCGCCAGGCGCCGTGCTGCGGCCCCAGGATCTCTCGGCGCTCGCTTCGTTGGGCTTTGCCGAGGTCACCTGCTTTCGTCGCCTGAGGGTCGCCATCGTCTCGACCGGAGATGAGGTGGTGCGCGCCGGAGCAGCCCTCAAGCCGGGGCAGGTGCACGATGCCAACGCCCCAATGCTGGCGGCGCTCATTGCCAACGCGGGCGCGGCGGCCGTCGATCTCGGCGTGTTTGCCGACCAGCTCGACGCCGTGAAGGAGAAGCTAAGGGAGGCGGCGCACCGCTTCGACGTGATCCTCACCACCGGCGGGGCGAGCCGCGGCGAGGAGGACCACATGGTCGCCGCGCTGGACGCGCTCGGCAAACGACATCTGTGGCAGCTCGCCATCAAGCCAGGCCGGCCCATGTCGTTCGGGCAGATCGGCGACACCGTGGTGCTGGGGCTGCCGGGCAACCCGGTGGCGGTATTCGTGTGCTTCTTGCTCTACGCCTGGCCGCTGTTGCGACGTATGGGCGGGGCAGAGTGGCCGGAGCCGCGCCGCTACCGGCTGCCGGCGCTGTTCGCCTTTCCCAATCGCAAGCTGGGACGGCGCGAGTTCTGGCGCGGCATCCTGCGCGCGGCGCCATCGGGGCTTGCCGTCGACAAGTTTGCGCGCGACGGCTCTGGCCTCATCTCCGGTCTGTGTGCCGCCGACGGGCTGATCGACATCCCGGAGGATGTGGCGGAGGTGAAGCCGGGCGATCCGGTGGCGTTCATCCCGTTCGCTGAGTTCGGGATCGTGGGGCGATAGGGCCCTCGTAGCATCGCGGACCCGCCGAGCCCCAGGTTCTTGCGGAAAGGCGCTGAGGCGGCCTGATCTGCAAAAGGGGTCCGCTCCTGCAAGCTTATGCTCATCGAGGCGCGGATTGTTCTGGCCATGGCGCCAGGCGCGCGGGCGCCCCAGTTTTCCTGCTAACTTGTGGCGGCGGCAGGCTTAATCCCGCACCGGCCTGTCGGCGGGACCGGTCTTGACCGCTGCGTGCACCGGTCCCTTCAACGTGAGGGAACGCCGGCGCTTGCGCTCTCATCGCATTTTTATGAGGAATTCTAAGGGGCTCGGCATTTGCAGACGCCTGTTGCTTCTTTGCTGGTGTCGCTAAAAATTATTTGCTAGCTGTGCTCTACAGCACAGAAAGGTCCCACCACTGCGCCTATGCTGGCATGCTGCATCGGCGGGCGAGACCGGTTCTCGGTCAATTCATCGCCCTTCAGGGTGCAGCACGCGTGCGGGGCTTTGGGGCGCGATGCGGGAGCGCATAGCGCCCCAAAGTGTTGCGGTCTCGCAAGCGCAAGGCCGCCAGCGCGGTTCCCCTTCATTCCTTGGACAGGGCGGCGCCGGCAATCTCCGCCAAGCCGTCCGCGTCGAGGATGATGATCTGGGGGCCCTCGATCTTGACGACGTTGGCTTCGCGCAGCTGACCCAACTGACGGCTCACATTCGCCCGGGAGAGACCGAGATAGTTTCCAAGCTCGGTGTGCGACAGTGCCAGTTGCACGCAGGTTCCCTGGTCGCACCTGCGTCCGTGATGTTTTGCCAGTCGCTGCAGGCCTCGAGCGATACGTCCCCGCATCTCCAGAGTGCTGTCCTCGATCAATGCTGCCCCGTGACGCACCTTTTCGCACAGTACCCTGATGATCTCAAACATGGCGTCGGGATGCGCCTTCAACGTGGGCATGAGGTCCCGCGTGTAGATGAGAAAGATCACCGAGTCCTCCAACGCCACCGCGTTGGCTGCCCGCTCCCCGCCATCCATGGCGGCGATCTCACCGTAGATATTTCCGGGGACGAGAAAGTGCAGAACGATCTCTTTGCCACTCACGTTCACGTTTGACAGCTTGATGCGACCCTTGACGACGACCATCAGGCTGTCGCCCGGTTCCCCGCGACGGTAGATGATGGCACGTTTGGCGTATTGGCGCAGCTGGCCCCGCTCCACGAGCGAACCGAGAGCCGCCTCCGGCAGCCGCCCCAAGAATGTGTTCGCCTTCAGGAACCTGCAAATGTGCTCGGAGTATGGAGGGTGAGCGCCCACGTTCGCCTCCTCGCCGCCTCGCGTGGCGAGGATCGTAACCGAAGAAGAGCCCTGGCGCCATGCGCCCATGGGCACGCGTCACGGCTGAGGCTCAGGCGCACCGACAGCTCTGCGCAAAATCGTGGCAGCGTCCGGTAGAGCCTCGTTCCCGGCCCAGGCAACGAATTGGTCGGGCCGGACGAGCACGTATGTCGCCGCGTAGCGTTCGCGGCCGCCGCTGCGGCTATCGCCGATGATCTTTAGCGGCACTTGCAACCGATCGGCGACCGCGGTGAATGCTCGACACACCGTTTCGTCCGCGTCGAGGCTGAGGAGCACGAAGCCGTCGCCCAGCCGCTCGAAGATGTTGTGGCCGCAGGAGAGCGGCTGGGGCGAAAGATGGTGCCCCGCACGCGCGGCGAGGGTATGCGTGCCGAGCGCACTGCAGCGGCCTCCGGGAGGTCCCCAGACGATCGGCGATCCCTCGTAGTTGGGCTCGAAGGCATGGACCTCCGAGCGCGCGCCCGATGTGCGCTCCTGCCATTGGCGTTCGAAGCTGCCTCGATCGCGGGCCGGATTGAATTCCGCCAGGAACCTGCGATCCACCTCAATGGCCTTTTCGATAAAATCCCGCGCCGTGGATTGGAACACCGGGCGACGCTCGGCATCGTAGGAGGCAAGCAGATCGCTGCCCCCCCAACCCTGCAGCGACGCGGCGAGCTTCCAGCCGAGGTTGCGCGCGTCCTCAAACCCTATGTTGACGCCATAGCCGCCGTAGGGCGGATGGCTGTGGGCGGCATCGCCGGCGAGAAAGATTCGCTCGTGACGATACCTATCCGCAACCGCGAAGCGGAGGTCCCAAAAGCCGATGTGCTCGAACGCCACGTCGAACTGTGCGCCGGCCGCCGCATAGAGATACTGGCGAAAGTCGAAATTGTCCTTGGTGGTGCCGGCCGGGACAGGCGCGTGGAAGAACCACGTGCTGCCGAGGTCCACGCGCCCAAAGAACTTCCAGTAGCCTTCAAGCTCTGGATCGAGAACGCTGAAGAAGGACTTGCCGGGATAGCGCTCCAGCAGGCGGTGCAGGCCGTGCGAGCGAAACACCAAGAGCACCATCAGCCGGTCATGGTCGGATAAGGTCTGGCCGATGCCGGCGTGCGTTCGCGTCGTCGAGTGGCTCCCGTCGCAGCCCACCACATAGCGGGCCCGCAATGTGCGCCGACCCGGTCCGTTGCGCTCGGCGATCACCACGTCGGCGCCGCCCTCGTCTTGGCGCACTGCCTCGGCGCTCCAACCATAGAGCGTCGTCACGCTCGCAAGCTCGCCGGCGCGCCGGCGCAGCGCGCTCTCGGTTGCATATTGTGGCAGGCGCTCGTTGTCGGTGAAATAGAACGGCCGAACGAGCTCGCGCTGCATCCAGTCGTAGCTGTAGTCGCCGAGCAAAGTCCCATATGCCGTCAGCCCGCCGATGCCATACTCGGGCGGGATCGTGCGGGCGGCGCGCACCTCGTGCTCCACGCCCCAGAAGTGGAAATGTTCCATTGTCCGCTGGGTGAGGTTCTGCCCCTTCGGTATGGGTTGTGGAGCGGCATGGCGTTCCACCACGATAGCGCCGATGTGGCGCTGGCCGAGCTCGATCGCGAGCCCCATGCCGACGGGGCCGCCCCCGATGACGACAATCGGCGCAGCGACGGGTGTCTCGCGCATGGGCAATCACTCCGGTGCAATGCCAGCCTCTCGCATGACCTTGCGCCACTTCGCCAGGTCTTTGGCGATGAGCTCGCCAAAATCGCGTGCGCTTCCGCCCGCGGCAACAAACCCCTGCGCCTTCAGCCTGTTGGCAATGGGGGGCGCGCGCAGGATGTCGTTGAGGACGCCGTTGTAGCGGTCCACTGTCTGTGCTGGCGTCCCTTTAGGTGCGAGCATTCCCAGCCAAAATCGACGTCGATGCCATGGATGGTCTGCTCGGGCAGCATGATCACGTCGAGGGCGACGCTCACCCGTTCGTTGTTTGCCACCGCCAGGAGCCGGATCTGGTTGTCCTTGGCCAACGGCAGGCCGACATGGACCGGCATGAATATGGTGGCGATGCGGCCGCCCACCAGGTCCTGCACGGCCGGCGCCGAGCCGCGATAGGCGACGTGCTTGAGGCGGTTCCCGTGGCGAGCTTGAAGAGCTCCATGGAGAGGTGGTGCAGCGTGCCGCGGCCCGGCGAGGCGTAGTCCACCTGGCCCCGATGCGCCTTGAGATAGGCGACGAAGCCCTGCGCCGAGCTCACCGGCAACGACGGGTGAACCGCCAGCGCCATGAAGGCATCGCTGAGGTGGACGATGGGCGCGAAGTCGCCCACAGGGTCGCAGGGCACGCACTTGAACAGAGATATGTTCTGGGTGAAGGGTGAGGTGGTGAGCAGCAGCGTGTTGCCGTCCGCCGGCGCGCGGGCAACCACCTGCGTGCCGAAGTTGCCGCTGGCACCCGGCTTGTTTTCAACCACCACGGGTTGGCCCCACCGCACCTGGATCTCCTCGCCCATGAGGCGCGCCAGAATGTCCGGCCCCGTGCCCGGCGTGTAGGGGACAACGATGGTGATGGCCTGCCCCGGCTGCTGCGCGGCCGCAGCCAGTGTTGAAAGCGTATGGCGGCGAGGGCGGCGACAATGAGCCGAAACGAGGTGGGGCCGCACGCGGCGCAGACCCGGCTCCCCGCGGGTGCTGCCTTCGAACCAGCGCGCGGGGCCATGCAACGGCCGCAGCTCAGCGATCCACCCATCTCGACGCCTGACTGCATTTCGGCGCTTGTCGTTGCCGGCGATTTGGCGCAGGCATGACTGCCCCGTCAAATCGTCCTTCATCGCGGCAGCGCTGGGTTCGGCGAGATGGGGACAGACCTAGACTACCATGGGCTCGGGGCAGACTTGGACTCGGGGCAGACGGGGATAGGGCAGACGTGGGCTCGGGCAAATACGGGCCCAGCAATGTCAGTGGAAAGGCTCGGCCGATAGCGTGGGAGCGAAACACGATGCAGGACAAGGCAACCAAAACAGAGGCCACATCCGGCGCGGCGCCGGCGTTGAGGGGCATCAAGGTCCTCGACCTCACCCAGTTCGAGGCGGGTCCCTCTTGCACGCAGGCCCTGGCATGGCTCGGCGCCGAGGTCGTGAAGGTGGAGGAGCCCAACCGCGGTGAGCCGGGGCGATGGGGGTTCTCCGACCGACCAGATGCCGACTCCCACTATTTCATTTATTACAACCTGAACAAGCGCAGCATCACCTGCAACCTCAAGTCCGAGGCTGGCAAAGCGCTGCTGCGGCGGATGATCGAGAAAGCCGACGTGCTGGTCGAAAACATGGCGCCCGGCACCTTCGCGCGGCTGGGCTTCGACTATCCGCGGCTCAGCCAGCTCAACCCACGCCTGATCTTCGCCCAAGTCAAGGGCTTCGCGCCGGACAGCCCGCACGCCAACTACTTGGCGTTCGACATGATCGCCCAGGCGATGGGCGGGACCATGGGCGTGAACGGCCATCCCGACGGCCCGCCGATCCGGCCGGGGCCGACGATCGGCGATACCGGCACGGGCATGCTGTGCGCCATGGGCATCCTCGCCGCCCTTTACCAGCGCATGACCACCGGGCGTGGCCAGCATATCCAGATCGCGATGCGCGATGCGATGCTGAACTACTGCCGCACGCCCATGAGCCGGCAAGCCGCCCGCACCGACCAGCTGCCGCGCGGCGGTAACGGCGTCGTGGGCACGGCACCGGGAGGCCTCTACCGGTGCGCTCCCGGCGGGCTCGACGACCTGTGCTACATCTTCTGCTCGCGCGGCAACGAAGACCATTGGCGCCGGCTGGTGCACGCGATCGGCCGCGAAGACCTCCTCAGCGATCCGCGCATGGTGGACGGGCCCACGCGCGCCAAGAACCAGGCGGCCGTCGATGCGGCGATCACGGAGTGGACCTCCAAACGCAGCAAGCGGGAGGTGACGGAAATCATCGCCGGGGCAGGGGTTCCCTGCGGGGCCGTGCTCACGACGCTCGAGCTCATCAACGATCCCGATCTGCACGCGCGCGGTATGATGCAAACGATCGAGCATCCCGTGCGCGG
>Ga0306920_100016078_pt1 | contig 10284 bp, 9 predicted proteins | sample flu12Cox44000170_FD_204666 | JGI IMG/M metagenome (GOLD analysis project Ga0306920, IMG submission 204666) | Lab enrichment of tropical soil microbial communities from Luquillo Experimental Forest, Puerto Rico - flux4day.12C.oxic.44.000.170 (v2)... | ecosystem: Environmental > Terrestrial >...
GTACCCGGCCTCCCAAACAACATATTTGTCGTTCGGTCCGACGATCTGTCCTCCCTTCAATTTATACCCGCACGACACACCGTCGCGGGTCCAATAGTGAGCCCAGACGTCGCCTTTCGTGTTAATGACGTATATGAGGCGTCCACCATCGGAAAGAACATATCGGGAGGGAATAGGTCCACAGTATAGCGAGCCCGGCACCTGGTACCCCGGGAAAACACTCTGGTCGGTTACCGTGTGGAGCCAGATCTCTCCCGATTTATTAACCACGCCAATTTCGTTTATTCTTCCAAAAACGAACTCATCGTTAGATCCCGCAATCGGGTGTCCTGTCAGCTCGACACCCGGACCTACAGTCGTTATGGTCAGATCGTGCGCCCAAACCGCCCCCGCTTGGTTGATTACCCCAAGTTTCATTTGCGCAACAGCCGGAGAGATATAGGACGCTGAAAGGCTCGCGCAGACGAGCCCCACCGAGAACAGTCTGTGTACAGCTTTCACGGTTTTCTCCTATGATCTAGTCTTGCCTGGCTCTAATGCCGGTGAGGGAAGCGTCCCCAGACGCGCGGAGGCCCTTGCAGGTCGGGAAAATCTTTTTGCTAACACGTGGCAAAATTCGCCCTTGTCGTCGGCATTACGCACGAAAGGGTGGACCCCGGAGAGTTCGATCGGAACTTTTGCTGAGCCGCGCGAGTACTGCTTGGACCAACATTCGCTTTAGGAAGGTGCTCGATCACCACAGCAGCGGGTCACGGTGGAGGTACGGCGAATGGACGACTGGCCCGACTTGACGCGCGTAGACTGGATCGATTTGTATCCGCGGTTGCTGCTAAACGCCGAGGGTAGGATCCGGCGCTTGTGGTGGTCTCGGGGTAGGCCGCAAGGTCAGGACTTTGTGCAGCGCGCTATTCTGAAAGCTTTATCCGGAGAGCGTACTTACGACCGTCAAAAGACACTTTTCGAAAATCTATGCCAGATTCTCTCAAGCGAGATAAGTCATGAAATCGAGTCCTATGATAATAAAAACGTTACGTCTGAGGATCAGACCGTTGTTAACATAGGAGACTATAGAGGAGAAATTCCGGACAACGTGGCATATTATCGCGAGATGGTTCGTAGCTATCTTGATTTCCTTGGCTCGCACGATCCGATCGCAAGAGATATCGCTGATCTCATGATCAATAGGCACGTCACGAGCTCGGGCGAACTGGCGGTCCAGCGGGGACTTTCTGTAAGGGAGATCGAGAGCGGCAAGAAACGACTTCGCCGGTTGACGATAATTTTCTGCGAAAAGAGCAAAGAAACCGCGTGAAGTGTTCAAGCGAGATCTCGACATGATCGCAAAGAAGAATCTCAACCCTGTGCAGCGCATCTTAGCCTGGCTAAATGAAGGGCCGGAAATCGAGAACTACGCGACCCACGAGATCGAGGCACTGCCTATAGAGGAAGTTCGGCAGCGTCTCGAGAAGCTCGGTGTCGACAGCTCTCTTCCAGGTTACATCAAAAATTTTACCGGTAATTATGCCTCACCTGCACACAAGGTGGTCGAGGCACTGGACGACGAAATCGAAGAACTTAGCCCCGCGGAGCTCGAGCATCTCGCGCCAGGGGCTGTGTCGGCCAAACTCAACAGCTTGGGCCTGAATTACCGAGCCGGCATCAATAAAATACGCGAGCTCACCGAGGCTAGGTCCAATCACGAGCAGCGCCAGAATCGGCCCGTGAAGTCCCACCTGGATGGAATATGGGTACGGCTGAAAATAGCGGACATCATTGCTGCTCTTGCAAAAATGCGCGAGCCCATTGCTATTCCCAGGATGGCCGGATTCGCGGCTGCCGCGGCAGCGGTGCTGGCTTTTGTCCTCGTAATTTCACATCGGAGTCAACTACAGGACAAGAGGGCTCAATCTGAAGTCGTGACCGCCTCCGGCGCTGTTGCGGAGAGTGCGACCGGCGCCCAGAGCCCGGAGGAAATTGGCCGACAGCTGACGACTCGTGGCCTGCCCAGCTTTTTGACCGTGCCGAGCCAGCCCAATCCGGCCGTCTCGTCCGCTAATTTGCCGTCGGTTCCGCCGCTTCCGGGATCGCGCGAATCCGGAACTCAAACGAGCTCGCGACAACAGTTCGTCGCAGGCCTTGAGGGCCGGCTGCAGCGACAGTGGTCGAGCGGCGCCCCGACGGTGAATGCGCCGACCCTTGCCTCCGCGGCGTCAGAGCAGCAAGTCAGGCCGTCGGATGGCGCTAAGGACAGTGTCCGCAGCTTTTACAACGTCTTCCTCGGCACAATGAAGGATCGGACGCTCGACAAAAGTGGGCGCCATGAGAGGCTGGCGTCGATAGTCGAGAACACGTTTGACCTGCCCTTTATGGCCCAGCTCGTCATGGGGCAATCTGTTTGGGCGGCTCTTCCGCCGGCTCAGCAGCAAAAAGTGACAGAGGGGCTCAGACAGTATATCGCGGCAACCTATGCCGATAATTTTGCGAGCTATTCGGGCGAGGAGCTGCGCGTCATCGGCGAGTGGCAGCGCGGTGAAGACGTTATTGTAAAAACGAAAATCATTCAATCTAACGGCGAGACGGACTTTATCGATTACCTGATGCGTCACAGCCAGGGCTCCTGGAAAATTTCCGACGCCTACCTGGACGGCACAGTGAGCGAACTGGCGAAGTTACGATCCGAGATCTTCGTTCCTCCGGCGCGAGGGGGTGGACGCTCTGATGAGAGAGTTGAACCGCTACCGGCCGCTTCCCGATTTCATCGGGACCGGTCTGGGGGCGCCGGTCGACCAAGCGCCGTAGACGGCCTGCGCCAGCAACGCCTCGGAACCGGCGCTCCGGCGGCGGGTGCGGCGCCAGCGCCGCCGCCTGCCGTGCCGAGCGGCGACAATTCTGTGCGGCTGCTGCAAAGTGAGGCCTTGCGTGACCTAAAGTCTGTCGCACATCCCGGCTCGGCTCATTAGCTTGATGCTCCGATTTTTCGCAAGGCGGTAGATCGCCATGGGTTGTACAGATAGCAGCTAGTAAGGAAGTTGCTGCTCCTCCACACGCGCCATTCTGGCTGTAGCCCACGGGCCCGGCCTTTGGCCGGCCCGAGGGCAGGCTCTGCCAAGGCTGGAATCCAGTAATCTACTGAGACGAATGGATTCCCGCTTTCGCACCGCTTGCGCGGGAGTGACGATAGGGAGTGTTATCTGATTGCGACCATCGCCAATTTGAGCAACGAGGTACTAGTGCGGTGGATCAAAAACTCGCTGCGCACTTTCCTGCCGTCATTGCGAGCGGGGCGGAGCAATCTCGCCGAGAATTTGCCTGTTACACTCGGGACTGCTTCGTCACCCTGCGGGTTCCTCGCAATCCAGGCACCGACCTGAGGCGATTTAGAAAAATTTGGAAAGATTTAGACTGGTTTCATAGCGCTTGCACCAACTCGAGCAGAAGCTTTGGGCGGTCGAACTTACAAGAGGGAGTGCTGTGCATAAACCCATTCTTGCTCTTCCATTTGCCCTAGCAACAGCCTGGTGGGTTCCTGCCCCCGCTGCCGAGGCGGGCTGGAAACGGCTGGGCCGGTTGTTACGATGCCGTCGCGATCGCTCGGCGGCGGCTTTTCCGAATGCTGGTTATGAGCCGCATCCCTTATGCGGCGATTGTCCCTTACCGCTCGTAGCCGGCCAAAAAGAGCGGCCAAAATATCCCGAAAAATCGTTGCCGGACAACAATCGCTGAGCGGATGGTGTGGAAACGCGAGCGGAACTGCCCTTTATCGGGGATCAGCCCGTCTGCTTAAGCCACGACCAGGCCGCCCGCAGCGGACCTGCATCAATGCCGCGACTTCTGCGAGGCAGCATCAAAACGGACCACACTGAGCACGTCTTACTCTGCTTTCTGCGTCTTTGATGGTGGTGATGGTAACGACCGCTGCCCGAGCCGGTCGACACCGCCTCGATGCTGGGTTTTGGCGCCGAAGGTGCGATCAGCAAACTCGACCGAAATTTTCCATCGGCCGCCGCCAAAGACGGCGCGTGCGGGCGAGCTCATACTTCCACGTGCCGGACCGAGCGCCGCACAGCCCGCACCACGGGTTCAACTCGCGCGTCGCCAACATAGCCACCCTCGAATTTGGGGATCTTGTCGCGCTTCGAAAAAGCCCGGGCGGCGCGCATCGCATAGAGATCCGCTTCGGACCTGCTCGACACGAAGCGCATCTGCTCAGCGCACATGGCACGGCCGCGACGATCGCTTCGGCGAGCTCGATCCCCCAGCGGTTGTTGGCAAAGAAAGTCGTGCCCTGGGCGATACGCTTCTGGGCGGCGGCGGTCACCTCGGGGTGGGCGTGACCCACCAGCATCGGGCCCGAGCCGAGCGCCGTTCGCACCGGTCTCAGCCGAGCCGGCGTTCCGGTATTCGATGCGGAGCTCATCATCGCGCACCAGCAATCCGGCGTGCATGGCGTCTACGACAAATTCCGCTATCAGCAGGAAAAGCTCGCCGGTCTTCTCAAATGGGAACAGCTGCTCGCCCGTATCATCGATCCTCCCAGCAATATCATTGAGCTACCCACCATAAGCCTAACGCAGGCTTGACGAAATTCGCACACCCCTATGGGCTAACGGTGGCTGGTCGGGGTAAGGGAGGAAGGCGCCTCGATTATCCTTTCACGCAACCTTAGATAGTACTGATTTGCGCCAGCTGCAGACCATCCGCCTTGCACCAGGCACCGCCCAGGACCTCCCACGCAGCCATTAAAAATTTTTTCGTGGTGTGAGCCAGTTCACATCTAATAGAGTAAAGAGTGGTTAATGTTCTACCTGCATCGGCGCAGTCGATGCGTGCGCTGTCAGAGCATGAAACCCTCTTACACGCACTCCACCAAAGTTTGACGGAAGGTAGAAATGTCTGGGAAAATCGTGCTATCAGCGGTGGCTCTTGTCGGTGCCTCGCTGCTTACGAGCTCACTTTCACTCGCTCAACAGCCGCCAACGCCACCGGCAGAGCGAGCACTGCTGGAAGTGGCGAACCCCGCCGCCGGGACCTTAGGCGTCAACACAAAGACCTATAGCGCGATAGTTCGAGCCGATGGCGTGCTCATTCTGGGTCCGGCGGGGTCTAGTTCTTTCAGATTCTTCACCGGCACTTACCAAATGACATTCCCGAGCGACGTGTCGAACTGCGTCTACACGGCAACAATCGGCACTTCACCCGCTGCCGCTCCCGGCCCAGCGATCGTCACCGTCACCCCGCGCTCCGGGAATGTTGATGCCATCTTTGTACGCACATTCTCTCTTAGCGGAGCGACTCAGGACAATCCGTTCAATATACAAGTCCAGTGTTAGGCGGGTGGACCGCAGCCAGCACACGATAACGTCTTCCTGCGGTCAAGCGCGGCGCAAGGCCCCGCTAAAGTAAACTCGGCCAGTGGGATTATCTGCTGCGCTAATTGTCCTGCGCCGCTCCCACTGGCCAGTTTGATTTTGACTTCGGGAAATCGCTCTCGCCGCTCTTCTGCAGCAGCTCGACAAGCATCATTCTGTCATCGGGTCCTCGGTGGCTCTCGGTTTGAAGGGTTGCAACTTCACCGTAGCGCACCCTCCGGTGACCACCCCTCGCTCACGCGGCCACGCGCTCGGGAGCCTTGGTGACAAGACGCAGATTGCGACGGTCGGGCTCGCGGCCCGTTTCGAGGTCTTCTATCCGGTCGTTCTCGGCAACTGTCGGAAACTCGCTTGATAGACGGGAAATTCAGCCAGTCGGCAGCGTCGCGGACAGCATCTCGCCGGCGATGAAGAAGGTGTCGGGCCGCTGCGCGCGCAGCTGGCTCGCTTGCTGCCAGGCGGCGATCAGGTCGCTGTAGGGCCCGTGGACCACCGCGACGAGCGGCGGATCCCCGTTGTGCAGCACACGCAGCACGTAGAAGCGCGGGCGCTTGGGCCGGTCAGCAGCTGCCGGCGACACCAGCGACAAATTCGAGGCGGATCAGGGAGGCCAAACGGGTCATGCCCTCGTCGTCCCCCCGGTTCACGAAATAGCGAGCCTGATCGGTCTCGACCAGCAGCCCATCCGGTTGCTGTTCCCACGCGAGCAACCGCGGCCGCTGGACCCCATCGGCGCCCTGCAGCGCCAGCAAGGCCCGCTCGGCGTCAACCGCCAGGCCCATCGCCGCCTGGACCTCGTCGGGATCGAGGTGGAAGCGATCGGCGAGCCCGGCCAGCTGATAGCGCCAGTGCAGCGAGTTGGCGCCGATGCCATGCAGCAGCAGCACCGGCGGGAGGTCGACCCGTCCCGCCTCCATGTAGCAGAACCGGTCGCCGATATAACGGTGGCGTGACGTCGCCGGGATCTCGGCGAAGCACAGTTCGGGGAGCGGCGGTAGATCGGGCATCCTGCACGCACGCGTTACAATTAATCAGTCCGGGGCCTTCTCCGAAGCGATGTGGGGCGCATCTTTCGGCCGACGCCGTCGCTAGTGGTCAGAATCAAACATTTGAGTCCACGCCGCGCCTTCAGGGCCAAAGTGCCGGAGCAACGATGCCCCAATCCTCGGCGATGCGTCCGTTCTCAAAGCGGTAGATTGCAACACACGACCCTTCATAAGGGTTTCCGTTGTGGGCGGTTGCGGTCACCTGCCAGCGCACGGCAACTCGATCGCCCTCCTCGATCATATCGAGGGCTTCTACTTTTGCAGGCGTCTCTACTCCCGCCCGCATGCGATTTTGGCGGCCCGTCTCCATCATTTGGCGGGCGCCCTCATGTCCCACCGGCAGGGCGGGCTTGCCCGGCTCGTGCAGCCGGAAGTCCTCGGTGAACCAATCGCTGATGCGATCGGGAGCACCCGAGCTAATAGCCGCCGCAATTTCCCGCAACAGGTCCGTTTGCTGGGACATTCTGATGGCCTCCGGTCCGGGTACCAATTGTCAGATTTCACCCACTAGAGCACGACACCGCGCCGGCGCAATCCCACGATTTCGTCGGCCGAATAGCCGCAGTCGCCGAGAATCTCGTCGCTGTGCTGACCAAAGGTCGGAGCGGGAGTTGGCGTCGGCTCGGGTGTCCCGGCGAATTTGATCGGCTGCTTCATCGCGCGATACCGCCCGACCAGCGGGTGATCGAGGGTTGCGACCAGATCCTCGGCGACCACCTGCGGGTGGTCGAACATGTCCTCGATTGGGCGCACCGCCGCGCACGGCACGCGCTCGCCGAAGAGCTCTTCCCATTCGTGCGCGGTGCGCGCGGCGAGCGCGGAACGCACTTCCGGAACCAGTTCAGCAGTATGCTCGGCTCGGCTGCGCATCGTCGCGCAGCGCGGATCGTGTGCCAGCTCAGGCCGGCCGATCAGCTCGCACAGAGCCGCAAAGAAATGATTGGAGTGAACCGAGATATAGAGCCAGCCCTCTCTGGTAGGATGGATCCCGGTGAGCCCGCCGGTTCCGGAATCACGCACGACGTCGCGGCTCTCGCTCTGCGCCCAGACAAAACGCCCGGCCTGGATCGTCAAGGCGCTGCGCAATAGCGACAGGCTCAGATATTGCCCTTGGCCGCTGCGCTCGCGATGGTACAGCGCTGCGGCGACGCCACAGGCGAGCAGCGCCGAGGTGAAATAATCGAGGACCGAGCCCAGCACCACTTGGGGTGTGCCGGCCGCTGCGCCTTGAAACACGGCAATACCGGAGAGGCATTGCAGCACCTGATCAAACCCGCCCTTCTCGCTGAGTGGGCCGCTATCGCCGTAACCGGTCAAACCACAATAGACGAGGCGCGGATTGATGGCCTTGAGTCGTGGATAATCGATACCGAGCCTCGCCGGCACCGACGGGCGAAAATTTTCGACCAGCACATCGGCCGTATCCACCATGCGATGGAGGACGGCAAGCCCCTCGGGCTGCTTCAGATCGAGCGCCAGCGCTCGCTTGCCGCGATTGGCGCCGAGAAAAAACCGGCTGTCGCCGGCCAGGCTCGATGGAAACTGCCGCAGCATGTCGCCTTGCGGAGATTCGATTTTGATCACCGAAGCGCCGAGATCGGCGAGCAGCGTGCAGCCGTAAGGGCCGGCGAGATAGCTGCACAAATCGAGGACAGTGACGCCGCCAAGCGGGCCCGCTGCTGCTCTAGTCATCGCTGCTCTTCCTTCGCGCGGATGGCCGCAATTTTTCCAAAACCCGTTGCGCCCGATAGAGGATCGGGTAGTCGATGAATTTGCCGTCGAGCTGGATCGCGGCACTGCCCACCGCTTCCGCCTCGGCGAAGGCCGCGACCACCCGTTCGGCGTAAGCGACCTCTGCCTCACCCGGCGTGAAGACGCGGTGCACGGGCGCGATTTGCTTCGGGTGAATGCACATCTTTCCCTGGAAGCCAAAGCCGAGCGCGGTCCGGGCCGACATTTCGAGGCCCTCCTCGTCCGCGAGATCGACCCAAACCGTGTCGAGCGGCGCCTCGATGCCGGCAGCGCGCGAGGCGGTGGCGATCCGGGCGCGGGCAAAGGCCAGCTCGGCCTCGGTGCGGCTCCACGCCATGTTCACGTCGAGGGTGAAATCACCCGCACCAAACGCGACGTGCCTGACGCGCGTGCCGGCTGCGAGGATTGCGTCGAGGTTGCTGAGACCACCCGCCGTCTCGATGATCGGGATCAGATCGATCACCCCAGGCGCCAGGTCCTGCTCGCGCTCCAATTGCGCCAAGAGCCAATCGATCGTGGATAGCGCGGTGACGCTTTCGACCTTTGGTAGGACGATCCCGTCGAGGCCCGGGCGGACGACCGCAACCAGGTCGCCGTAGCAGGATTCGGTGTCGGCGGCATTGACCCGAACATAGAGGAGGGATTGGCGCGGCAATGCCAGCACCGCCGCCACGGCAGTGCGTGCGGCAGGCTTCTCGGCGGTCGCGACCGCGTCCTCGAGGTCGAGAATGACCGCATCGGCATTGAGTGACAGTGCATTGGCGACGCGGCGGGCATGGTTGCCCGGTGCAAACAGAAAGCTACGCAACGGCTGAAGGGTTGTTTTCATATCGGCTGTCATCCTACCGGCGCGCGGCGCGCTGCGTGCCGATCCGCGGCCCGCGGTATCGCCAACCCAAGATTGTCGCGCAATGTCGGGCCGGCATAGTCCTTTTGGAACAAACCACGTCGCTGCAGCTCCGGCACCAGCAGCCGCACCACGTCATCATAGGCGCCCGGTATGCTCGACGCCGCCAGCACAAACCCGTCGCAGGCTGGTGCTGTGAACCATTCCTCCATTTGATCGGCAACCTGGCGTGGATTGCCGCAAAACATCGCGTGCTCTTTGACTGTGCCGCGGCCGGAGACAGTGATGAAATCGCGCACTGTCGGGTTCGTTTTGCCGGAGTGGCGGATCACACGGTCGCGGAACCCTTGAAAGGACAGTTCGGCCAGTTCTTCGTCGCTGAACGGCTCATCCAGCGGCTTCTGCGCAAAGTCATAATTCAGCACTTCGGAGAGCAGGACCAGGGCATCCACATCCCGCGCCGTCGCCTCGATGACCGCGCGCTTTTCCTGGGCCGCCGGCTCGGTTTCGCCGACACAGACATAGCACGCCGGCGCCACATGAACGCGGGCGGGATCGCGTCCGGCGGCCGCGACGGCTGCTTTGAACGAGGCGTACTCCCTCTTGGCGTCCTCGAACGAGTGGTAGATCACAAACACGACCTCGGCCCATTTCGCGGCAAACGCTTGGCCGCGGCCGGACTGACCGGCTTGGATCAGGACCGGATGCCCCTGCGGCGACCGCGGCACGCTAAACGGCCCGCGCGACCGGAAGTACCGGCCCATATGATCGAGCCGATGGACCTTAGCCGGATCGGCAAAGCGATTATTTGCCTTGTCGAGGATCAGCGCGTCATCTTCCCAGGTGTTCCAGTGGCCGAGCACCACCTCCATGAACTCGTCTGCTCGATCATAGCGGGCGTCGTGTCCCATGTGCTCGTCGCGGCCGAAATTTGCCGCTTCCGCTCTGTTGAGCGATGTCACGACGTTCCACGCGGCGCGCCCCTTCAGCATCAGATCCATCGTCGCAAACAGGCGGGCGACATGGAATGGCTCGTAATAGGTGGTGGAGTAGGTCACTCCGAGCCCGAGCCGGTGCGTCACCATCCCCATCGTCATCAGGATGGTCGAAGGGTCCATCTTGACCGCGCGCACGCCTGCGGCGACCGCCTCGGCATGATGGCCCGTATAGAGATCGGGAAGGGCCAGGCGGTCATCAAAAAACGCCATCTGGATCTTGCCGTCTTCAAGGGTGCGGGCGATGCGCTGGTAGTATTCCGGCGTCAGGAAAT
>Ga0306920_100016079_pt1 | contig 10284 bp, 4 predicted proteins | sample flu12Cox44000170_FD_204666 | JGI IMG/M metagenome (GOLD analysis project Ga0306920, IMG submission 204666) | Lab enrichment of tropical soil microbial communities from Luquillo Experimental Forest, Puerto Rico - flux4day.12C.oxic.44.000.170 (v2)... | ecosystem: Environmental > Terrestrial >...
GTTTCATCTCGCCCGCGAGCTTCGGATCAACTGCTGTCACCGATGCAAAGAGATGATCGAATCCCCCGAAGATCTAGGAATTGATCATAAAGAACCCTGGCTGGACATATCGGCTGAGCTCTTTTGGGATCTAAGCAACGTTGCGTTTTCGCACAAAGTTTGCAACTCTCGGGCTCGCCGTTCGCTCGTGGGGCGAAAGTTCGGGCCGAGTCCATTGCGCAAGGTCGGGCCGCCTGGCACGGCTTGGTGTGACCGGCACAACGCCTTTCTACCGCACGAGACATTTCATCGCAATCGGGCTAAGTAAAATGGACTTCAGAGCTTCTGCAAAGACTGCGGCGCCAGCGCGGAGCGAGAGTCGCGTCATAGACGTAAGCGACAACTGCCGCAGCTGTTCTCCTGACTTCGGGAGAGGGAGGGATTCGAACCCTCGGAACGCTCATCACGTTCTGCGGTTTTCAAGACCGCCGCATTCAACCACTCTGCCACCTCTCCAAGTTCTCGCAAAGCCTTATTCTATCAGAATTTTTTCGTTATCCGCGTTTCTCACGGATTCATGAGGCAAGCGCCGATTTCTCACATTTTCTCACGGATTGTTCCCGGCGTGACACGTCGACCAGAGAGTCCGCGAGCCTGTTGACGGCATCCCGTGCAACGCCCTCCATCGTGTGAGCATAGGTGGAGAGCGTGATGAGAGGCGACGAATGCCCAAGCAGCTCCGATACCTCCTTCACTGACGTCCCTTGCTTGAGGCTAATCGACGCGAAGCCGTGCCGCACGTCGTGGAACCGAAAGCCCTTCATCCCGATCCCCTTCGCGATCGAGCCGAATTGCTTCGTAAGCGTATCCGGCGGCCACGGCGAGCCGTCTTCGTTGCAGAATACCAAACCGTGATCCGCGTACGCCGACCCGAAGCGCCGACGATCGGAATTCTGCCGTGCCATGTGCGTGTTGAGTGCTGCAAGGAGCGAATCGGCGATCGGCACGACGCGCACGTGCCCCGACTTTGGAGCCTTGAACCGAAGACCGAACGCCTTCGTTTCTTCGAGCGATCGAGAGACCACGAGGCGCTTGCGCTCGAAGTCGACGTCTTGCCATCGCAGTGCCAACAGCTCTCCGCGCCGAACGCCCGTCATCGCCGCGAGCGTGACCGGAACTTCCAGACGCGTGCCCCTCGTCGCCGCCAAGAGCATCCCTATGCTTTGCTCGTCGACGTCGAGCCGACGAATCGACGCTCTTGGCGGCCGAACCGCCGACGCCGCGTTGGACTTGACAACGTGCAGGCTTCTTACGCCGAAGTTGAGCGCGGTGTGCAGCACGCGGTGGACGTGCAGGCACGTCGTTCCGCTGAGCCCTTGCTGCCGTAACGTTGTCTGCATCTCAGTGATATGGCGCGGGTTGAGTTTGCGAAGTGGAATCGTTCCCAAGTACGGTATGAGCTGATTGCGAACGATCGACACATATCGCTCGTGGGTCTTTGGCGAGATGGGCTGCGAGGTTGCGGTCGGGGCCGTATGGGCTAGCCACGACTGCAACAGCTGCTCGACGGTCGTGTTCGGCGCCTCGAACACGCACTGCTCTTCGATCTCGCGCAGCACTTGGCGCTCTTTGGTCTGCGCTTCGCTCTTGGAAACGGCGCCGAGCCGGATTTCCTTCTGCCGGCGCCGCTCGCCGCGGAGCTTTGGTAGGTCAACGGTGGTATACCACACCTTACCGATCTTATGGAGATAGCCTTTCATGAGTTCGCCTCCGGTGCATGGCCGAAGGCGGCGGTCTCGCCCGATAGTTCGCGCCTGCCGGCGAGCTCCTCCCGCAATACGCGCTTGGCGATACGCGTCTGGCGCTTACCGAGGTTCGCGGCGGGCAACAGACCAAGACGTACGGCCGCGTAGACCGCGGTGGGCGTGACGCGAAGCAACGCTGCCGCCTCCTTCACGGTCAACACGTCGGGAGCGTTCTCCCACGTCAGATTGGGGTGCCTCACGGTTTGCATCCGAACACCTTGGAACAGCACGAGTGCAACGACACGCATTATGCCCGCATTATAATGCGGGCATAAGTCGCGCGTGGGGTGACGCACTAATTGTCGCGCTTATCGATGCAGGCGTCAACTGCTCGAATCGCTGCTCGAATCGCTGCTCGAATCGCTGCGGTTTGCTCGCTGCTGTTGCTACGGTGCCTTCGCAGGCCGGAACCTTGCAGAAAGAGTCTTACCGATCCATCGAAATCGATTGACGGCTCCGACGCAAAGCGCGCTTCTCTTGACGCACGGCGAACTCGACGTCCCGCCGCAACTCCTGTGGCAGCGCTTGGTATGGGCGATCGACGGCGGCCGCAAGCTTGTCCAGGGCTGCGCCCCATACCGCACCTTCGCATTCGAGTCGCGCGACGCCGGTACGTTCCAATACGGTCAACTGCTTTTCGATCTTCGGTATGTCGTCACGCAGCAAGGCCCCCGCTTTGCGCATCTGGGCTTCGAGGCCAAGTGACGCGGCGACGTGCTTACGGTAGATGCGCTCATCGCTTCGAATGCGTTGTTCAATTTGCTTGGCGTCGCTACTTTCAAAGTCGCGCGTGGCTTTGGCGAGCTCTGCCTCAGAGCGCGAGTGCTGCTCGCCACGCAGCTTCGCCGCTTCTTTCTTGGCCGAATTTCGCACGAACGGATTCCAGGATTTCTCTTCTTTTGTCAACCGCGCGAGCGCTGCGCGTTCGGCCGGCGTGAACTGCGTTGCCTCGCTGACGCGCGCTTGGATTTCGTTTCGAGCCGACGCAAGTGCCTGCTCGATGGTCGACGGCCGGTTGATGCGGGGCAGGCCCGCTCGCTCGGCGCGAGCGCGCTCGTAGCGCACCTCTTCTTCTGCGCGAATGATGCGCAAGCGTCGGCGCAACTGGTCGAGCGTTACGGGCTGCGATGGCGCTTCCGTGGCGCGCTCGCGCCTATTACGCTCCGGAGCCTTTAGTCCGTCCAAGACCCGCTGCGCTGCCAGATCGCCGGCCCGAGCTCGCTGCGTCACGAACGAACGATAGTCCATCGGCTTCCCCTCGCACATGAGCGTGCGTTCCGATGCCAACACGATCTTCGTTGCCTCCCAGCGCACCCGCCCGGCGTCGTACTCGTGCGCGCGCCGGCGATTCATGATCGTATCGATCGACCAGTACGCCAGTTGGCGGGCGACCGCGCCGCGCGCGGCCAGCCGCGCCACTGCGCGCAAGAGCAGGCGCGCTTCACGGCGCCGCTTGGCCTCGCACCGGCGCTGTACTCGCTCGCCCTCCCATGCTGCCTCACGGCGCGTTATCGTTGCCTCATGGCGTTCGCCGAAGAAACGCTCTCGATACTGAGCGTACTCCGAGCGCATCCGGGCGTGGTCGACGATGCGTTGCGCGTCGCGCAGCGCCCAGCGAGGATCAGTGCGCGCCTCGCGTTCAGCGCGATCGCGGAGCTCACTTCGACCATGCCTTGGTGGTTGCTCCGCCGTAAACGGGCATGCGCCGAAGCGTTGCTCGAGTGCTGCTTTCTTGCAGCGCGGATGAATGCGCGACGCGCCGCAGCCCGGTGCGCCCCGATCGCGCCCCTGTGCGAACGCCAATCCTTGCACGCGCGTTCCGCGCGCGATCAGCTTGACGACGATGCCGTTGCGACCGAGCTGCTGTGTAAGATCCTCCCATGAGCGCGCATCATCAACTGCGGTGAGGATCGTCGCTCGCAGGTTCTGCACCCATTGCGTCGCGTCAGTCATCTCTTTCGCCAGCTCGCGCGACGGCGTGAACGGCCCGAAGCGCCGCTCGAGCGCCGGCAATGCGCAGCGCGCATCGATCCGTGACGCCGCACAACCCGGTGCGCCGCGCTCGAACCCTTCGGCGAATGCAAGACCACGTATCCGTTCGCCGCGCCGAATCAGCTTCGCGACGACGCCATGGGCAGCGAGGCGCTGATGCAGCTCGTTCCAATCCTTGGCGCGGTCGACCGCATCGAGCGCATACGGACGCGCACTCTCCTGCCACGGCAGCTCGCCGCGCTCGCGCAGCTGACGATACGCACCATCGCTCAAGCGATGCTCTGGACTAGGTGGCGGCGCATACAGGTGGTGCACACGCTGGACGATATCGCGGTTATGCCGGCCGACGACGATCTCCCACCCACGCTCGGCGGCGATCTCGGCGCAGACGCGCTCGCGTTTGATCCGCTCTTGCCAAAGGTCGTTCGCCTTGCCGTCGGGGCCGATGCGATTGGCGATGACATGGGCGTGGTAGTTGTCCGTGTCTTGATGTGCGGCCAAGACGTACTGATTGCGCTCCACGCCGATTGATTTAAGCAGCCGCTCCGCATCGCTCACGACTTGTTCGCGCGTCGGATGCTCACCCTGGGCATAGGCGACGATGAGATGGTAGACCGGGTCCTTGCACCGTCGTGAGAGCGCTGCGACTGCCTCCATTTCGACTGCAGCCGTCTCGACCGACGTGACGCCGCGCAACTGCACCCAGGCTGCCTTTTTCGGTGCGCTTGCATATCCGACGCCGTCGCCGAAGGAACGGCCAGCGTGTCGACATGCGCGCTCGTGGGCATGCTCGGTGATGTAGTCGATGCCGGTTGCGAAGCTTCGAGTGTGGCTGTGCGCCGGCACCGATTTGGAGATCACGACATCACCTCGGGCAAAAGAAAAAGCCCCGCGCAGTTCGCATCGGGACTTTTGACTTACATCCGCATTATTATGCGGGCGTAAGTCGAGTACGTTTTCTTAGGCCAAGTATACCACGAACGCAAGTTTCTCGCTATACTTTTTCGCGGCGCGGTTCGTTACTTCGGTTGAGGGAATTTCAAAACGCAAGCCGGTGGTTGCGCGTACAAAAACGCGCAACCGATCTTGGGAGCTAGGTCGCGGAGCCGTTGGCTCCGCTCAGCTCGTCCAGCCGGCTGGACACTTGCGACTTCGAAAGTCTATCGCCCGGGCTTTCAATGTCTTCCGCGCTGAGGACGCCGGAAATGAGCGGAAGGCAGATCAGCTGCGCGCTGTTCCGTACTCGGAACTTCAGATAGCGCCGTTGCGCGCGCTCTTTGAAAGTCGTCTGGCCGCAGCCGACCAAAGCAGCGATTTCCTTTCGCGGAATTCTGTTTGCAAGGCGCTTTAGGATACGTATCTCTTTCTCGGTTAAAAAAGGATCTGTCAAGATTACAGCCGCCTCCGATTTCTACTTGAAGAAATCGGGGAAAGGGCCTATACTCGAAGCGATAATTTAGGTTATCGACCAAAGAGCGTGCCCGATAGGAACCGTGCGCTTCTAAGGAGGTCAGGCGTGCGGCGTTACGTTGCTGGAGCTTTGCTATTCGTACTCGTAGGCCAATCCTCAGGGACGGCTTTTGCGGATACGCATAACTCGCCGAGAACGCCATCGCTAGTCGGGACTAACGGGGCGACCGCTCCTCCGCGTCCGCATGTTTCCCACACGCCGGTACCACCGCGACCGATACCCAACTACGCGGACCCGCGCCGCTACGCGCGGCTGATCCCAAAGCCGCGCATCGCCGCGAAGGTCGTGGAAGTCGCGCGCCCGATAGATTTGGTAAAGCTCCGCTCGCAATCTCACGAAGGCAAGGCTCTCGAAAGTGCGCCGGCGCGTACGCGCTCCCAGACGAAGGAGCGCGTGCATGGAGTGCGCAGTGCCGCCCTATCCGCTTCGACGACGGGCATCCAGTCGTGGTGGACGTATGAATCGCGAACGGTCCCGGGAGTGGGTGTGGGAATCGCCAACGTCGTCAATCTGAACTTCCTCGTTCAGGCCAATGATGTCAACATACCGTTAGGCGAGCTGGATCTGGCGTTTACCCGCACCTACAACGTCCAATCGCAGCACAACTTCAACAACGACGACGGATCGACGCCGTCGGTCTTCGGGAACAAGTGGACGAACAACCTGGACGTGCACCTCGGATGGCAGGGAACTGGGAGCACCGGGACGGTGAGCGTCTACACCGCCGACGGCGCTCGTGACGACTACACCTGCACGATCACCCAGGTCGGGCTCTGTACTTCGAACACGCCAGGCGTCTATGATCTGTTGGCAACGACGCAACTGAAGAACGGATACGCATGTCAGATCCAATGGACCAAGAAGTCCGGAGTAAGCTACATCTTCGATGCGCCCTATCAGCAGTGCACCAGCAACGACCCCGGCTATTACGGCCGGCTGCTGGCCATCTACGGGCGGAACACGAACTTTTCCATCCAGCTTTCGTATAGCTGGAGTCCCAATGACGAGAGCCCAGAGAACATCGCCGGAATCACGGCGACACATGAGCCCGACGGCGCGCAGCTGACGCTCACCTTCGCCACGGTCGCGGGGTCGAGCCCGGCCATTACCGAGTTGATGTCGATCACGCGGCCGGACCTTGGAACAAACAACTACCATTACGACACCAACGGCAATCTAACCGGCGTTGATAAGCCGGGAAACAATCCCGTCCTTCCTGCCGGCGAAGACCCGGCGACCTCGTTTGCTCCCGGGGTTCCCATTCCGTCCGGGAACTTGCCTGAGACGTATGATGTGTCAGTGCAGCAGAGCGCCGTGCTCGAGGTCTGTGGTCCGCGCGCAGCGACAGGCATGTTGCCGCCAAATACCGCGCCAGTCGAGGGCGCGTGCATTGACTTCGAGTCCAGCAACAAGCTGCTCAGTGCATGGTGGACGCGCGGCGTCCTCAATCCCAAGCCCGACGACGGCGTCCTGACACCGTCGCCGATCCAAAGCGGCCTGTCTTCCGGTTTCGTGACGTGGAACGATACGGCCTATTTCTCTAATAACAACGTCGTGAGCGGCTGCGGCACGGCCGCCGAGATGAGCGACACGTTCGGGCACTTGATCGACTGGTGCTACGATGCCAGCAGTCGCGTTTCGCAGACTCTGGCATTCACTTCGGGCTCAAACTTTCTTACTGCGTCGCAAGGCTGGGACTCGAACAACGATCTTGTCAGCGTAACAGACACTCGCGGCAACATGACGAACATAGCTTACGATTCCAGCGGCAACGTCGTGGAGATCTCGCTACCACAGCAGACCAATTCGCAAGGTACGAACCGGCCGACGCACTTTTTCGATCACGATCAATACAACAACCTGACGAAGTATTGCGATCCGGCGAACAACCCCGCTGGGGCGAATAACTGGAATCCCAACCCGGGCCCCACGCCATGCGCGAGCAGCGGCAATGCTAACCCTGCGAAGTTTACCTGGAACACGAGCGATCCGCAGGACGAGCCCTATGGCTGCCTCGAGTATACGTATACGCCAAGCGGCTACAAACGGGCGATTACATATTCGGGCGGGGTCGGGTTCTGCGGCGCCGGCTTGCCGTCGCAGATCCAAGGGGCCACGATGCAGCAGCCCAACGACCCAACGACTCCGACTCGGAGTCCGACTCTGAGCTATACCTACAACAGCGACGGCGATCTCCACACCTATAACCCAGGCGATCCCGACGGCGCAACCTGGCAGATCAGCTACTTTCAGGACGGGATGAAGCGGGTGAAATCGATCACCGATCCCGACGGCGTCACGTCGCATCGGTGCTACAATCAAGACGGCAGCCTCGACTACAGCGAAACCGCGTACCAATATCAGCTCGACAGCAGCCCGACTTGCACAACCGGCGCTACGCCACCAGCTTACGCGGTCGGCTATCGCTACGACGCCGACGGCGACGTCGTCGCTCTGCGACGCCACCATGACTGTCCCGACGCTAATAACATCTGCGCGGCGAACACACCGGCGCCGACTAATTGCTACAGCGTATCCGTAAAGGCGGGGGCGACGTGCAACTTCTACGATGGCCTCGATCGGCTCGTGGAGGTGAAGCTGCCGTACGACAGCAGCAGCGATCTGTATACAAACCCATGGATCACGCGCTACCTCTACGATTTAAACGGCCAGCAGCAGAGTTTTGATGGCCAATCATTTTACGCATATGGGAATCTGTTCGAGACGCAAGAGCTTGTCGCACCGACCCCGACTCCAAGCGTCTACGCCACAGTCAGCCCAGGGTCGGCAAGCAACACAAACTATGCACCGATCAAGGCATTCGCCTACGACGGGCTCGATCGCCCGGTGACGGTCTATTCGGCGCTGGGCGCTGGTTCGAACATCTCGACCGAGACGCTGACTTGGGATACCAGCCCAATCCCAAAGAGCAGCGTCACCGGTTTGTTGGGTCAGGACTGTAACAGCGCAACGCCTCCGCCGCAGGGCGGCCAATGCCAAGAGTTCGATTACAATACCGCAGGCCAGCTCAAGACCTTCGAATCGAACGACGGATCGTCGCCGGAACGAGACTACACCTACGATCCCGATGGGCGGGCTGCGACGATTGCTTCCGCAGCTTTCACGTCCTATCCCCAGACGTACGGTTATGATGTGGACGGCAACCTCCAAACGACGGGCGATGCGGCTAACGACCAGACGGATCACGCAACACTGACCTACCATCGCTACGCCGACGGCATGGAAAAGAGCCTCGACGTTGCATCAGGAACGTTGAATCAAACCGGCCTCGTCCAATATTCCTATCGCAACGATGGCCCGCTCGAGATCTACGCGATCAACGATTTCAGCCTGGGAAGCACGATTAAGAACCCAGGCACGACAAAGCTGAGTTATATGTATACCGACGCAGGACGATTTGCAGGGCGGTCGGAGAGCGGCGCCGCTGCGCCCAGTCCCGCGCCAACAACGAGCGTGGCCTACTTGCCGAATCTCGGGCTGGTCAAGACGGAGACAAACCCCGTAACGACGCTGACGATGACGACCTCCTCGTACAGCGCTGAGGGCGAACTGACAAATATGACTGCCGGTAGCGTCTTCAACTGCAACGGCCCGTCCGTCTACGTCTATAGCTTGCGCGGCGAGCTCACTAACGCGCCGCCGAACTGTTTGTTTGGCAAAAGCTCGCAGACGTTCATGGCTAACGGCGCCCAGGTTCGTGTGCCGACGCCTCAGCAAGTCGGCTCAGTTTATTCGTGGAACGATCTGATGGCCGTATCGACAAAAGTGAACCAAAATGGGTCGCTGTCAAACTGGACTTACGACACAGCCGGACGAATGACGAGCGAGTCGGGTCCGTATCCCCGATCCAGCCCCAGCTCGAGTCCGCTGCCGGTTACGGTGACCCGTACGTACGACGCGGAGAATCATCTCAACGTAACGACGGTTGAGACGCCGGCGCCGAGCGGTTCGCCGAGCGCAAGCGTGCGCTGGGGCCCTGACGGCCATCCCATCACGATCGCCGTGACCATGAACGGCAGTTCGCCGAGCACCGAGCGCCTGCACTGGAACGGCGATCAACTGCTGTTCACAACGAACAACTCGAGCGGCTCGGCAATGCTCGATGATATCAAAGTCGACGTCCAGGGAGATATTCTCCCGGGCGGTCAGGGATTCGGCGAACAGGGATATCCCGGCCTGACTTTTTACGATCGCGGCCCGGGCGGGACGGCTTTAGGCTGTCACAATTATACAGGCACCAGCTACGTCGGACCCAGCGACAGCTCATTGGGCTTCCCGCTCGCGCCGTGCGGCGGTAGTCTGAGTCAGGGCGCTCTAATGCCGTCGTCCACCATGTGGAGCACGAGTCCTTTCAACGGCGGAAGATTCACGCCCGGTAAGAACACGCTGGGAATGCCGCGCCCAGATGGCTTTACCGATGGCTACGATGCGATCCAGGGTCTCCGTGCATTTGACAGCACGTCCGGGTCGTGGACGACGCCGGACGCCTACCGCGGGAATACTTATGATCCCGGCTCCCAGAAGAGCTACAGCTGGAATAACAACGATCCTATAAATAACATTGACCCAAGCGGGTATGATACCCTCGCTCTGGGCTATTGGAACGCGATTCAGGGCACGTCAGCTTATCACACGTTTGGAATTGTCTTCGACGATGACGGTAACATCATCCACGTATACTCCTTTGGGCCAGCGGGAATATTTCTCAATAATGACTACGCTCTAGACAAGGCTCGTAGCTTACGAAATTCAATGATTTATTTCGCAACGTGCGCTGGAATGTGCTCCTGGGAGGCAAGACTGAACTCACTCTACTACCGCTGGCCGAACTATCGCTGGCTATATAGCCCGCTTACAAACTCCAATACGGCACTTGCGTGGATTCTTCACATGGCGGGCTTGTCGACGACGCTACCTCAAGCCCCGCCCTGGACGCCTGGATGGAAAACATGCAGCGGTGGACCGACTGCTTGGGGTTGTCGATTTATACCGAATACCCCTCCACTCCATGAGTCC
>Ga0306920_100016080_pt1 | contig 10283 bp, 10 predicted proteins | sample flu12Cox44000170_FD_204666 | JGI IMG/M metagenome (GOLD analysis project Ga0306920, IMG submission 204666) | Lab enrichment of tropical soil microbial communities from Luquillo Experimental Forest, Puerto Rico - flux4day.12C.oxic.44.000.170 (v2)... | ecosystem: Environmental > Terrestrial >...
AGGACATCAGACGTCGGTCATTGTGATTACCGCTTACCCGAACGAGAAACATCGGACCCGTGCGCTCGAAAACGGAGCGGTCGGCTACTTGAGCAAGCCGTTCGACGGACAAACGATGGTTGAATGCCTGACGCACCTTGCTGAGCGCAGGCAGCCTTGCGCTGACTGAGCGCTTCTGTCCGGTCGGCGCATTGATAATGGAAGCCGAGCAGGCCCTTGGCATTTTCGTGAATAGCCTTCAAATCTTCGAGCGGTGGTCAATGTCTGCTTTTGGCACAAAGCGGACATCCCAACGCGCAGAGTCCGACGCGATAACACGTCTATGTGATTGCAGCTATGCGACGACAATGTTCGTTTTTGATTTGGATCAAATTCTAGATCATCGCGCAGAACCTATCGTCATGGCGTTCTTCTAGACCACCGGGGCGGGGGAATTGTCGCGGCGGGGCAAAACTGCTTTAGCGTTGTGGAGGAACTGTCATGAAAGTCAGACGAAAATTGTGGCTCGGGTTGCTTGCCGGAGTTGCTGCTCTGGCTGCGGTAAATTCAGACGCATTGGCGCAGCAGCAAAAGCGACCGAACATCGTGATGCTGATGACGGATGACACTGGTTGGAGCGATTTCGGCGCCTATTCGGGGGGCGGGGCCGGCCTCGGCCATCCGACACCCAATGTCGATCGGATTGCTAAAGAAGGAGCCGTCTTCACCAACTGGTACGGCCAGGCAAGCTGCACCGCGGGTCGCGCCTCGTTCTTGACTGGGCGCATTCCCATTCGCTCGGCGCTGTCAATCGTAGTGGCTCCGGGCGATGAAAACCGCATCCGGCAAGAAACGCCAACGATTGCGGAGTTCTTCCAGAAGAATGGCTACTCGACCTATTTTTCAGGCAAGTGGCATCTCGGCGACAAGCCTGACGCCTATCCCACCGCGCACGGTTTCGACGAGATGAAGCATTTCGCCGCGTATTACGCGGGCGTTTATGCCTACAACGATACCGACAGAAATTTCCATCCCTGGTTTCCCTCATACAACCCCGAATTCAATAAGATGTACGACGACATCGTAAACTTGGGTGAATGGGAAGGCACAGCGGGACAACCAGCCCGTATGGTCGGCAAGATCAACTACGAGAGCCTGGCTACATTCGACATTCGACAAAGCGACTCGGCGGTTGCCTACATCAAGCAGCACGCGAGAGACGCCAAGCCGTTCTTCATGGACATCAACTACATCAAGATGCACAACCCGACCAACGCGGCGCCCGCGTTCCGGGGCAAGTCGCGTCTTGGCGACTATTCCGATTCATTGATGGAGCTGGATGCTGATATTGGCCGGGTCATGGATGAAATCCGTGCCGACGCGCCCAATACGATCGTCATCGTGACTGCGGACAATGGGGCGTGGCTGGATGCCTATCCCGATGCCGGGACGACACCGTTCCGCGGCGAAAAAGGCTCTCCATTCGAGGGCGGCTGGCGTGTTCCAGGCATCATGTGGTGGCCGAACCACATCCCAGCAGGCGCGCAATACAGCGAGATGATGTCGCATATCGACTGTTGGGCGACGCTCGCCGCAATGGTCGGTTTGACCCCGCCACCGCACGACTGGGTCGGCAATGACAGCAAGCCGATCTATTTCGACAGCATCGACAACAGCGCCTATATCCTCGGCCAGGCGTCACACTCGGCACGAAATTCATGGATTTACATTGACGGCGAGGTCTTCCAGGGCGCCCGCGCCGACATCGCCGGCGATCCTAACGCGCCATGGGTGCATATCGCCTGGAAGTATCTCTACACCGCGAAGGACTCTTGGCTTGGCTCGAGCGCCAACCTCGGGTCGATCGGCGCTCTCTATAACCTGACTATGGACCCGTATGAGAAGTACGACATGATCTTCAACGGGGCGGCGCCATCTCGTGTGCTCACGACGTCGCCCGGGAAATACTCGGGCGAGGACAATGGCTGGGTGCTCTCCCTAATCTACCCAGTCATCATCGATTTCGACAAATCAATCATGAAATATCCAAACATCACACGCTATGTCGGTGGTGCCTCGAACGACTTGGTCCCCAACCTGCAGCATCCTGAAAATCCGGTGCCCCTGCTGAAGGACCAGATCGAAAAGCTGCATGTCGGCGGCGGCGGCGGTTGATCACCGATATGTCGAAAAGGGGACGGCATTTGCCGTCCCCTCTTTCTCGTGGCTGCGGCTAGAGCCCACGATGTCCGCTTTTGGCACAAAGCGGACATCTCGACATGCTCAACCAATGTCCGCTTTTGCGGTAAAGCGGACATCGAGCGGGACTCTGATGCCCTGCTCATATCGCCCCTAAAGTGACACCAATTTGTCCCCGGAGCCGCCGCCGAGAAGGAGGACCGATGGCGGCCGCGCTCCGGGGCTTCCGTCTAGGCCGCGAGTGGCAATCACGAGGACGAAATCAGAAGCCTCGCGGCCTACCCACACTGCGGCCTTTGCCCGCCGCGTGCCGGGAGATCGGCACCGCGTGCTGTCGGCGGTTTTTCTGCGGGCACTCACCGACTAACCCCGTCGCCCGTGCGGACAACTGTTGAACACGGACAGGCGACCTGAGCGCGCCATGAACCGAAACGACGCTCAGGGACCGACCGGCGATCAAGACTTCAAACTCGCCGGACGATGGCTTGCTTACCCACGCTGCCGTTCGTGGGCGCGGCGTTCACGTTCCTCCTGTTGCTTGCTCAGGTTCCGCTCGTATTCGGCGCGGCGGGCGGCATCGGCGGCGTGTTGTTGCGCGGCGCGGCGCTCGGCGATCTGGCGGCGCTCGGCGGCGTCGGCCTCGCTGGCCTTCCACCACTCGTTCGAATACCTGACGTCGCGCGGCATCGCCATCGACTGCGCAACCTGAATGGCGAGGTCGTTGGGTCGCAGCACCGGCCACACGATGGTGTCGCTGTGGGCATAATCCGGCAACCGCACGGTGGCGCTGAGGCTGGGCTGGGTGGCGGTGTAGGTGTCCATGCGACGTGCTGTCAGTTCGACGCCGAGGAGGCGGCGCGGCTCGTTGGCGGGCGCGCCAGAGTTGACGCGGCGACAGTCGGTGTCGATCTCGTCGTTGTTACGAAACAGCGTCACCAACTCCGCTAGCAGGCGCGGACAGGCTTCGGCAAACTTGGCTGCGGCCGCATCGCGCCGCTGTTCGACCCGCTCGTAATCATTGCGCCAGCGCGCGGCTTGCTCGCTGCTGAGCGCTTCGCTCAATCGCTGCCGCAGCCTTGGCACCGTGGCGGCGAGCCGGTCGCGGGTGAGTTCGGCGGCGACGACGGCGGCGGACGCCGCGCCGACATCGGCGGTGGCGGTGACATCGAGCGCCCGCTCGCGTTCAGCGGCGGCGGCCTGTGCGGCGGCTTCGGCGGCGGCGGCGACTTCGCCGATCAACTCGGTCAAGGCGTCGGACGACGCCGAGCCGTTGCTGATGGCGCTGACGATGCGTTTCTCAAGTGTGCTGCGGTCGGTCATGGTTTCACAGTGCGGTGCGCGGACTCCAGTTCGCGGTCGAGTTCATCGTATAGCCGGGCCATCCGCTGTTTATGATCGCTGGCGATCTGCGCGACGGAGCGACGGTCGTCATCATCGTCGTCGTCCTCGTCGGGATCGAGGCGGGCGCGGCGAGCCTTGGCGGCGTCAGCGCGCCGGGCGATGTCGCAGACCATTGCGCCGTCAGCGCCGCGCCGCCACGTGCCCGGCCAGCCGTCCTTGGTGCAAGGGCTACCTTCCGGCGGCTCTTGGCGCGGGCCGTGCGAGCCTGCGCTAGTGAGGGCCGGATCGTTGCCGAAGCCGCGCGGCTTCAGATAGGCGTCAGAGATTGCCTTGTCGTAGGCGTCGTACATCGCCTGCCGGTCTGCTGCCGAACGCGAACCATAGCGGAAGCCGGGACGGCACGATGCCAGCTCTTGATCGCTCAGCTGGCGACGGCTGGCGGCGATGGCCTGCTGGGTCGCCGAGAGGGTCGGATTGGGTTTGCCGTCTCTTAGATACATCGGCACGCGAACGCGGTGACCGTCACGCAAAATCTTCTTGCGACGACCGTCAATGTCGAGGACGGTTTCGAAATCATCGGAACGCATGGGGTTTCTCCTTGCGGGCATGGCCGACGGCGATGCCGCGACAGCCGAGCACGAAGTTCACGGCGTTGCTGACATCGTAATCGGTGGGGAAGCGGATCGCTGACAAGCGACCGGCCATACTGCGCAGGAACGTGTCACGGTCGTTGACCGGCAGCATCGCGGCGGCCTGCTGCACTTGTTGGAGTTGATGGTCGGACAGCGTCAGCATCAGTGGATCACCGTCATCACGATCACAGTGCCGAGCCAGACCGCCGCCATCAGGCACAGCGCCGCGATGGCGTCCTTGCGGAGTTCGCTGAGGGTCTTGCTGGGGGGGGCGGGCGCATCACACCAACAATCCGTTGGCGGCGCAGAACGCCCGGATGTAACTGGCGGCATTTTCGCTGGCGCGCTGCGCGGCGGTCGGCGGCGGGGCCGCAGCGGGATCGGCGTCGAGATCGATGAAGCCCGGATCAAACGGCGCGAGCGTGTAACTGCTGGCGTCCTGACCCTGCACGGCGGCGTGGCAGGCCATCGCCAGCGCCACGACCACGTCGATCTTGAACGCCGCGCTTTGTTTGCTGATGCGCCAGCCCCTCGGTGTTTCAACGGCAATGGCGCGGGACACCGCCAGCCGCAGCTGCTGATCGGGATACAGCACGATGCTTTGCGATTGGATCAGGTCAAACAAGTTCTGACTGGCAGCCGTGAGGTTCGGCGACGATTGTGGAAACTCCTCGATGGGCAATCCGGCCTTGAGCAGGCGCTGCGCGGTGCTTTGCATCTGCCACGGATCAAAAAGAATCTTTCTGACGTTGAAGCGCCGCGCCAAATCCTTTAGCGTCGCCTCGATGGTGGCCTCGAAATCCAGCGTCCGATCCGGCGTTGGTTGATAAACCCGGTGAGTGACGAGGCGGACCTGCTGGCGGCTGCTGTTGAACGTCACCGCAACGATGGCGGTCTGATCGAATTTGAAGCTGGCATCGACGCCGACCCACACCGGCAAGGTTACATCGGGCGGCACATGGCCGAGGCTGTGATCGACACAACGATCCCATTTCGCCATGTCACCACCGATGAACGAAGCTTCCGACGTGACAAATCTGTTTTCGATCATGCGCAGATACTGATTGACCGGAAGTTCGCGGCGCATCTGCTGAAACCACTTGGCGGTCTGCCAAGGACAGATCGGCGAATGACTCCAGAAAAATAACATGCCATCCCCAGCGCGTAGGTCAGTGCCGACTTCGGGCAATTGCAGGCCGCGCTGATAGATCGAATGTAAAAGCTGACCCTCGCCTTCGAATCCAGCGTGCGTTTCCACCAAACGGCAGGAAATCTTTCGAGTAGGCACGGGGACAAGTTCGTCCCAAAGTCTCGAAAATCGGGGCGTGCTGAATCCCCACAATTCCGAAAATACGCTGACGGTCGGGTGACCGCCCGCTTGGCCCGCATAATTGCTGGGGATCGCGGAAATCTGCGATTGCGTGGCCGGAAACAAAATCTTGTCTTGATAGATTTCAGTTTCACTGACCAATAGCGGACTGGCTTCACAGATACGGCAGCAGGCGGTGAAGCCGCGATTGATCGCTTGGGCTTCGTCGTTGGCGACAAAGAAACCTTCCGCGTAGCGGTCGCCCAGCAGCAACAGCAGCGCGATGGTGAACAGCGCACTAAATTCGGTCTTGCGCGATTTCTTGATCGCCGAATAGACCAGCAGCGGATATTTCAGGCGGCCGTCGTCATCTCGCTGGAACGCCAAGGCGATGAAGGCCCGTTCGCTGGCGTTCAGTTTGTAAGGTTCGCCGTCATACGGACTGATCAGACATTCTTCAATGAAGGCGGCGGGATCGTTGCGATAACGCACCAGCATCCGCGAGTCGATCTGGTCAAGGCTGCGGATTCGCGTCATGTGCTGGCCCCGCGCTGTTCTTGGTCACGCTTGGCCTTGTCCTCCAAGCGGCGGCGTTCTTGGTCGGCGGCCAGTAATTGACCGAATGAATTGATGGTTTTCTGTTTTCTTTCCAGTCCTATGGTTTCGAACAACCTTCTAAGGTGCGAACTGGCGCGCCCATATTCGTCGAGGTCAGCAGCCTCGCCGCGCGACAGCATGGCGTCGAGCCGTTCCAGTTCGCATTCGATAGCGGCGGCGCGGCGGATCAGACTGAACTGCGCCTCGCTCAACAGATCAGCGCCGCCAAGATCGGCGACATGGCCGACGACCAGATCGTGGAAACGCCGCGACCATGCTGAGTTGGGATCGCCGTCAATGAACAGTTCGCGGCCGGAGGTGACGGCGGAGCGCGGCCGCTTCATGCGCGATGGCGCACGGCGATGCCCATTCACCGAACCTTCACTCACGCCCGCGCTCGCGCGGGCGGCACTCACTTTCGCGGTCATGCGCGCCTTCAAAAACCGACGCTTTCCCGCGTCGGTTGCGGTCAATGTTCAATCCCGCGCACCACCCCGATTTTCGAAGGTGAATCTAGTCTGACTCTAGTCAGTCTGGCAAGGCTCGATTGTAAGCCGCATGGTTGGCTGACTTCGGCGATTTCGCACCTGATTATTAATCAGAAAACTGGCCGAATCAGCGGGCATTACGTAATGCCCGCTGCAAGGGTTTCTGGCAGGCAAAAACAGCTTCAACTCAACCACGACGCGAAGCTCTTTTGGTCGGATTCCAGCGCTGGGATTTTAACGTCGGCGAGGTGGGTGCGGCGGGGGTCGTTTTCGGGCGTTCCGTTTGGCGGATTTGGCCATTTGGAACACACCCACCTACTTTAGAGACATTACCCGTCGCGGGTAATGTCGCCGAACGCGTCAAACCAACTCGCGCGTCAGCCGCTGCACCAGACCGGCAGCGGTTTTGCGCGACAACGGCACCGTCACGGTGCCGGTTTGGCCGACAAGGCTGAGCGTGATCACTCTCAGGGACGTTCCAGCGCTAGCAAATAATCGAGCAGTCGATGCCAGTTATGGCGTTGGTGTCGGGGGCTGTGGCTTTCTTGCAAGGCGGCAAAAATGCGTATGACCACGGCGTCGGCGGGCTGGGAATCGGGGCGCAGCGGTTTACACGCCGGTTTGCGGTTTTGGTTCGGTAGGTGGGCTTCCGGCTTTGGCGGTAGAGGCTTTGCTGCGGCACTGTAAAAGAAACCCATGAGACCCTCCCCATTGGGGATAGGATGGATAGGATTGATAGGATGATTCACACTTCAACCCGGATTTTCATAGTGGGGCAGTCGCGATTGTGACCGTCAAAACAGTCGTTTTTCGCAACTGCAATGCGTTTTATCCTATCAATCCTATCCATCCTATCACCTCGGTCAGTCGCGGTCCCGCCGATGGCGGGCATGCTCACGGCGGGCATACTCGTACTCCTCATATCCGTCGGCGCTCAACTGGATGCCCGTGTAGCAGCGGCGGCTACCGCGACCAGTGGTGCCAATATCGGGTAGTAAGGTGCGTAGATCGCGCCCGAAGGCAATGCTGTTACCGGCGCGGTGCCCATACTCTTTGCACCAAAAGCCCCATGCTTGGAAAAAGGTCTTGGTGTTGATGGTGGCGTCGGGATCGGAGGCGTCGCACCAGTCGCGCAGGAATGCGCCGACCGGACTGGCGAGGTCTTCGATTTGGCGGATGGCGTCAAGTGAGGCTTGCGGCATGACAAACCGACCACGCTCACGCAAGTGGTCCAATCCGGCAAGCGCCCAGTTGAGAATGCCGGGAAGTTCGGTCAGCAGTTTGTCGGTTAGTGCCGGGTCCTCTTGACCGAGAAACGACTTCTTCAGCAGCAGCAGCATGTAGCGCGACGCCAGTGCCCCCGATGTGTCGTGGATGCGCGGCAACTCGTTGGTCAAGATCAGGAAGCGGGTGAACAAGCGTCCGGTCCAGTACGTCTTGTTCTTGCGGTTGATCGATTGCCCGTCCTCGCCGGAAATCGACAGCAATCGCTCCGCCACTTTGCTGACATCGGTGCGCTTCCCCACCCTTGCGTCGGAAATGATCGCCAGCAACTTGTCGATCAGTGGCTGCAGTCCAAAATCACCGGCGATATCAGCCATGCTCGGATTGACCACGTTGTTTTTGCCGATCATGGCGGTCAGCACGCGCCCAATAGTGCCCTTACCGGAACGGCGTGGACCGACGATCATGAAGATTTTCTGATAGAACGTGTTGGTCGTGAGCATTAGCCCGAAGATTTCCTGAAGCAGATCGCGCGCTTTCCTGTCCGGCATGATCTGGCGTAGGAAGTTGATCCAGCGCCGAGGGTAGGTCGGGGCACGGGGGTTGTAGTCATAGGGCAGGCAGTTGACGTTGAACAGCAGCGGATTGTGCGGTTGCAGTTCGCGCGCCTTGATATTCAACAGTCCATTGCGGCAGGCAATGAAGTTGACCGGCTCGTCGGTGCGGCGAGCAATGTCAATCCAGAATGGGGTGTCGCGTCTGGAGTTTTGCTCGATCAAGGATTTGAGTGCGTCAACGACTTGGTTGACCTTGCTCTGGTTGGGATTGAACGGCTTGCCTCCGGCGGTGATGGCCCGATTGAGAAACTCATAAAGTTTCGAGCGCAAGTGTTCGTCGTCGCACTCCTCAAAATGCGTGCCGGTCCATTCATAGAAGTTGCCACGATAGCGAATGAGGCCCGGCGTGTTGTCGCTCGTCAGATAGCCGTGCTGGACGAAGCCGTGCGCACTTTTGACTGGCGTACTCTTGTCCAATACCGGAACGTCAGCCGATTGCCGCCACGCTGGATCGGACTGGTTGGCATGAAAGAAAATCGTCCCAGCACCAATGCGAGTCGGTGGCGATCTCGTCAGTGCTTCCCATTTCTGGCGTGTAGTATCCGCGTCATACTTGCGTGACTTGCGCGACCATTCGTCAAAAATGACAAAGCCATCCTGATTGCCGCCGGTAGCGCGCCAGATTGCCATGCCAAACTTATTCCAGTCGTTCCAACCGAGGTCGGGGTTGGGGATCACGCGCATGGCGGCGCGGATCAATTCGACATGCGCTTGCGGGTCGGCATTCGCCCGCTCGTCATGCCGGGGACCAAGGCGGTCGAGCAGATCACGCGGGAACTCTGGCAGTTGCTCGACGCGGTCTAATCCCCCAGAAGTAAATGCGTACTTCTTGCCTTGGAGATTGGAGGACGGCGGCACGATCACATAACCGCCTTGGCCACGCGTATCGACGCCGGGGCCGATGTCGTCGGTCGAGTTGCGGACCTGACCGGTGGACTTGAACCAAACATGAGCGCCACCGGACGGCGTGCTTACGATCACCGGGGACAGGTTTTGCCAGTTCGGAACGTGCTCACGTCCGTCAATATATTCCTCGGGCTTCACGTCGAGATCGAGTACGTCAATCCCGGAAGCGCGTCCGGTCGGCATTCCGATCATGGCGTGTGGCCTCTGGCGCCACCACTCTCGGATTTTGTGCTCGTCGGTGGTGGCGTCATTGAAGCCGCGCCGCGTCATCGGTGCCTTGTCTTGGCGCTTGCATGGGAACACCGGCAAGCCACGGCGGGCATAACCCAAGGCGACGTCGAGTTGAGTGGTCGTCCGCGTAACGGTGTTGGCGTCATTCGGCATGATCGCCCCCGCTTTTCATCAATCTTTCAGCGATCTCAGTGAAAAGGCCGTCGAAAGGATCGGCGTCGGCTTCGGCGATTGCCTTGGCCTCTGCCAAGGTACGGGCGACTCCCACTTGCCTGCTCTTCCCCTTTACGGTCGTATGCCTGACCTTCCAATGAGGATAGATGCAACGCTCGTCGGGGAGATACCCGGTTGCATCGTGGTGTTCTGCTTCCTCGGCGCTGAGGCGTCCCCAATAGCGAAGTTCGTACCGACCACCGACACGCGGGGCGTGGGCGACAACTCGCGTTTGTTTCCAGTTCAATTTCTTAGGCATTGCCGCCCCCGATCAACGCTTCAAGGTTGCTGATGCGGTAGTACACGACGCCGTTGCTCGATTCTGAGAGTTTGAGCGGGTCCAACTTTCCGCACTGCTCCAATCTGATCAGTGTCGACGTGCTAATGCTCAACATGCGTCGCGCGACCGAGCGCGGCACGATCAGCGGACTGATCGTCGGCGGCTGGTTGTGCCCCTTTTTGGCGTGCTGATGAATCAGGCGGCCGTCGTCGTGCAGTTCAGCACGGCGGCGCAGCGACAGACGGTGACGGCGGGAAATAGATCGGC
>Ga0306920_100016082_pt1 | contig 10283 bp, 7 predicted proteins | sample flu12Cox44000170_FD_204666 | JGI IMG/M metagenome (GOLD analysis project Ga0306920, IMG submission 204666) | Lab enrichment of tropical soil microbial communities from Luquillo Experimental Forest, Puerto Rico - flux4day.12C.oxic.44.000.170 (v2)... | ecosystem: Environmental > Terrestrial >...
AGAGGCAGTACCGGACCAGTGGTCAAAGGCAGGGATTGTGCGAATAACGGGTGAGGACCGCGCAATGGTAATAGGAAGAGTGCTACGGTGAAGCAAATTCGCGGTGTCGCGTTTCGCCGAAGTGCCATTCGAGGAAGAACGAAGCCCCCCACTGTGTAACTGTAGTCTAATGCAAGCAACTTCCGTCACTCTACAGAGTTACCAAAGTAGTATGCCGCCCTAAAATTGGACGTTGGCCGAAGGGCTTTGTCAGCGTAGAATGCGGTTGGTGGGCATAGATCAACGAGAAGTGTTGCAGCTGCGATCAAACGCGCTCGATGGCAACCCCTGCACGCAGCATCAGAATCGGGATGAGGGTACAATAAAGTTAAGATATTCATGGTGCTGCAGGTGAGACCCGGCGAGAGTTGTCCCTGCCTGATCAGGTTACGGATGAAGATCACAGCAGTCCTTTGCTTTCCTCTTGTGTTAGGCGTTCAAGCGATGAGCGGGCAGCAGGCCCAGTCGGCTTTGCCCCCGGGCAGTGTTCCACCCGCAGTTGCTGCTCCCGCCGCCAACGCCCAGCCCAGCGATGCCACGGTGGTGGAAGAAATCATCGTGCGGGTCAACAACAGCATCATTTCGCTCTCCGACCTCAAGCGCAGTCAGGAGCAGTTGAAATCCGAGTCCGAAAAACAGGATCCTTCCACTTCTGCGGAAAATCGCCCGCAGGAGAAAGATCTGCTTCGCGATCTCATTGATTCCCGGCTGCTCGCTCAAAAGGCGGAGGAGCTTGGCATTAGCGCCGACACGGACGTGATCAAGCGCCTCGACGAACTGCGTAAACAGATGCACGCAGAGTCTATGGAGGATCTGGAGAAAGCCGCCCAGGCGCAGGGTGTCTCGTTCGAGGAATTCAAGCAGAACCTCAAAGAGACTATCCTCACGCAGAAAGTCATTCAGCAGGAAGTCGGCGGGCACCTCACGGTTACGCAGCAGGAAATTCAGGAGTTCTACAACCAGCACAAGAGTGAGATGGAGCGGCCCGAAACGGTTCGCCTGAGCGAAATCCTCGTCTCCACGCAAACACCTGCGGCTGCACCAGGACAACCGGCGCCCTCTGCCGACGAGGTCGTGGCCCAAGCCAAATCCAAAGCGGACGCAATTTACGCTCAACTGCAAAAGGGCGCGAAGTTTGATGAGTTGGCCCAGAAAAATTCCAACGGCCCCACCGCTGCAAACGGCGGCGACCTGGAGTACTTCAAGCGCGGCACGCTGGCGAAGCAGCTTGAAGATCAGGTTTTTGCGCTGAAGCCCGGGCAATACACCGAGCCGATCCGCACCAATCAGGGTTGGGTAATTCTCAAAGTCAGCGAACACCAGTCGGAAGGTATCCCGCCACTTAAAGAAGTGGAACCCCAGATTCAGGAACGCCTTTACATGGCGAAGATGCAGCCCGCGCTGCGTGAGTATCTCACCAAGCTGCGCGAAAACGCCTACATCGACATCAAACCTCCATACGTTGACACGGGGGCAAGCCCCAACGAGACGAAGCCGGTTTATACCACGGCCTCCACCACCGACGACAGCAAGAAAACCAAGAAGAAAAAGAAGTACGTCGTCTTTTAACTCGCCAGATTCTCGCTAGAAGAGGCGCATCACCATGCGCCTCTTGTCGTTTAGGGGAAAGGTTGCCGCTGCGAAACTAGTACTGGTATTTGAGGAATATTCCCGGCTTCTTACGGTACGATAAGCCTTCAGCACAAACGGAAGTGCCCGCTGACGCCTAAGGACTCTTCATGAAAAACTTCTACATTCGCGACTGCCCGAAGTACGAAAACCAGACGATAACCTCGAATTTCGTCGTGGCTTCCAAGCAGGTCAAGAACAAGAAGAGCGGCGATCCCTATCTCTCTGTCACCCTGGCAGATTGCAGCGGACACCTCCAGGCGAACATGTGGGACAACGTTGCGGACGCCCTCAATGCCTTCAATCAGGATGACTTCATCAAAGTTAAAGGCCTGGTCCAGAAGTACAATGGCCGCTGGCAACTCACCATCCACAAGGTCCGCAAGCTGGCCGACAGGGAGATCGATTACACCGACTATCTCCCCAAGACCCCAAAGAACGTCGACCAACTCTGGCGCACTCTCGGCGAGTTTGTAGAGACGATCGACAATCGCTGGCTCAAGCAGCTCCTTCACGAGTTCATGGCGGACGATGCGATCGCGACGGCGTATAAGAATGCTCCCGCGGCAAAGACTCTGCATCATGCCTACGTTGGTGGGTTGCTCGATCACGTGGTCTCGCTATTTACCGTCTGCGATCTGGCCGTTCGCAATTACCCACAAGTGAATCGCGACCTCCTGCTCACCGGTGCTTTCCTGCACGACATCGGGAAGATCCACGAGCTGACGTATCAGCGCTCGATTGCGTACACGACCAAGGGGCAGTTGCTGGGGCACATGATCATCGAACTCGAGATGCTGCACCAGAGGCTTCGGCACATCCCAGACTTTCCTGACGAGCTCAAGATCATGCTCGAACACCTCATCATTAGCCACCATGGGCAATATGAATTCGGTTCGCCGAAGCTGCCGATGTTCCCCGAGGCTCTGATGCTGCACTACCTCGACGACCTCGACTCGAAGATGGAGAGCATGCGGGCGCAATTTGAGCGCGAGAGCGAACTCGAGACACCGTGGACCAGCTTCAATGCATCGCTCGCACGACCTCTGCTTAATACGAAGAAGTTTCTGGACAAGGGACCCGCTGCTCCGGCGCAGCCAGTGGAAAACGGAATCGTCGAAGACGTAGTCGACGCCGAGCCGATCTTGAATTTGCCTCCGAACAAGGATGATCCGGCGACTCCGGCAGATAACCAGCCTGCTCCGGTCACGCGGCTCGAATCGCTGCAGCAGAAATTTGCGTCGCACAAAGTTACACCGGTGGAAATAAAGCACTAAATGCCAACGATTTGACTGCTTCAGGTAGACGATGCTCAATCGGTCTCAATTCGAGTGGCTTTCCTTCGACTGCTACGGGACTCTGATCAATTGGGAGTCCGGCATCCTGGGTTACATCCGGCCGCTCCTCCAGCGGAAAGGAGGCAAAGTCTCAGACGACGAGATTCTCAATCTCTACTCCGAGTTCGAGCCCAGAAGACAGCAGGCCTCGTATCATACCTACCGGGACGTCCTCTCTGCTGTAATGAACGACTTCGCATGCGAATTTCACATCGAGATCAGCGACGAAGAAGTCCGAGGCCTAGCGGATTCGATTCGGGATTGGCCGCCATTTTCCGACACTGTAGAAGCATTACGGCGACTCAAGCCCCGCTACAAACTGGCGGTTCTGTCGAACATCGATGACGATCTGTTCGCGCTCACGGCACCCAAGTTGGGAGTTGATCTGGATCAACTCGTAACCGCGCAGCAGGTCGAGAGCTATAAGCCTTCCTTGCGCAACTTCGAGACCCTGCTCAAGCGAGTTGGCACCGACAAGAGTCGGCTGTTACATGTAGCCGAGAGCCTCTATCATGATGTTGTTCCCGCCCGCTCGATGGGGATCGCGACCGTCTGGGTCAATCGTCGCCAGGGTAGGCCGGCCGCCGCTACGAAACTCGTGGCCGTCGAACCTGATATCGAAGTCGCAACGGTTGGCGAGCTGGCCGACTGGGCGATACTGTGATTCCAACAAGTACCTTTGCACTCAAGTGAATCCGTTAGAAAGAGAGCCGCATCACTAATTAGACGATGAAAATACTGCTCCCAACGCCGTTGCGCCAATATGCCGGGAAGCAGAGCACTATCGACGTCGAAGCCAGCACGGTCGGTGAGGCCCTGAAGGTCCTTATGTCCTCTTACCCCGACTTGCGAAAGCACCTGTACAGCGACGAAGGGAAGCTGCGCGCCTTCGTGAACCTGTATCTCAACGACGAAGACATCCGCTATTTGCAGGCGGACCAGACAGCGGTAAAAGAAGGCGACACGCTTTCGATCGTGCCGTCGATCGCAGGCGGGAGCTTCTGAGGTCAACATGGCCGGCATTGCCGAGAAAGTCGCATCGCTTTCGAACGAAGAGATCCTCCGCTACTCGCGGCATCTGATCATGCCCGAAGTCGGCATGGAGGGCCAGCTCAAGCTTAAGCAGGCGCGTGTTCTGTGTATCGGGGCGGGCGGCTTGGGATCTCCGCTGGCGCTGTACCTCGGCGCTGCCGGCGTTGGCACACTCGGCATCGTCGATTACGATGTCGTCGATTTCACCAACCTGCAACGGCAAGTCATTCACGGCACCTCCGACGTAGGTCGCAAAAAGCTCGATTCCGCCGCCGAGACTTTGCGCGAGATCAATCCCAATATTGAGATTCGCAAGTTCGAAACCCGACTCACAAGCGCTAACGCGCTGGAGCTGTTACGCGAGTTCGACATTATCGCCGACGGTACCGACAACTTTCCGACACGCTACTTAGTCAACGACGCTTGCGTGCTTACCGGTAAACCGAACGTGTACGGCTCGATCTTTCGTTTTGAAGGCCAAGCCAGCGTGTTCGCCACCCAGCAAGGCCCGTGCTACCGCTGTTTGTATCCGGAGCCCCCACCGCCGGGACTCGTTCCCTCGTGCGCCGAAGGCGGGGTGTTGGGTATTCTGCCCGGACTCGTGGGCGTTATTCAGGCCACCGAGACCATCAAGCTGATTCTCGGCTCGGGCGAGCCGCTGATCGGCCGGCTTCTGCTGGTCGATGCTCTCTCCATGCGGTTCCGCGAACTCAAATTGCGCAAGAACCGGGATTGTCCCGCGTGCGGAACGCATCCCACGGTAACGGAACTGATCGACTACAATCAATTCTGTGGAATCCGCGGCGATGAAGCAGCCGCACCCAAATCCATGACCGATATCAGTGTTGAAGAACTCAAAAAGCGCCTGGATCGCGGCGATGACATCTTCGTGCTCGACGTGCGCGAGCCGCACGAGTACCAGATCTGTAACCTTGGCGGCTACCTGATCCCGCTGAATGACTTGCCGAAGCGGGTTAGTGAGCTCGACTCCAGCCGGGAGATCGTCGTCCACTGCAAAATGGGCGGACGAAGCGCTAAGGCCGCCGATTTCCTGCGCCAGTCCGGGTTCACCAAGGTCCACAACCTGACCGGCGGCATCAACGCCTGGGCGGAGCGCATCGATCCCAAGATCCCCAGGTACTGACTTGCGATATTGGACTTTGGCGCTCCCAACGACACCCCTTCCGTGAGGAGCTGGTTGTGTTCTATGGGACCACAACACAAAAAATTTATTTGACGACTGTTTTAGAATCAGTGGATTAGGGCAAAAAATGTTCGCAACCAATTGATTCTGAAAGTTGTACTACGCGTATGCATGTGTGCGCTTGGCGCTTAGAAATGGCTCTTCCCGGGCAGCCTACGCCTCAGTCCGTTCCCTTTTGGGAATTTTCAAAGAGCCTGCCCTAGCTAACAACTAGACGCGCGGAGGCCAGCGACATTAATCCCGTGACCCACAGGACAGTTGTTTACTGGCGGAGATTAACCCCGGGTAACCAAGGTTCTCGAATCGGGAGAACCTTAGACACTGGCCAAGAGCAAGAGAGCGCGTTGATCGGAAAACGCCGAGCGCGAAATCACTCAAATTGCACATGCTAGAATTCGGTTTGAAAGTATCGAGGAGTCGTGTTGTCTTGATCGAGCTTGCCCCTTCCATTTTGTCGGCGGATTTTGCGCATCTGGCGGATGCCGCGAACGCCGCCATTTCCGGAGGGGCGACGTTGATCCACGTGGACGTGATGGACGGGCACTTTGTGCCAAACATTACGATTGGTCCTCCGGTCGTCGCATCACTGCGGAAGGCCGTCGAGGTTCCGCTGGACTGTCACCTGATGATCAAGAACGCTGACCAATTTATTCCGGCGTTCGCCGAGGCCGGCGCCAACTGGATTTCGGTCCACCAGGAGGCCTGCGTTCACCTCAACCGCACCCTGGAACTGATACGTTCCCTGGGCTGCAAACCGGGGGTGGTATTGAATCCGGCGACGCCCGTGCAGACCCTCGGCGAGGTGCTGGATCTGATTGATCACGTGTTAGTTATGTCGGTCAATCCGGGATTCGGCGGGCAGAAATTTATCCCCAGTACGCTGGAAAAAGTGCGCAAGCTGGCGACTATGAGGGCGGCCAAGGGTTTGAATTTTCGTATTGAGATTGACGGGGGCATCGACCTCGACACGGTTGGCTCGGCGGTCAAGGCAGGGGTTGAGATTCTAGTGGCAGGAAGTGCCGTATTCTCACACGGCGACGCGACAATCAATGTCGAAGAATTGCTGAAAGCAGCCAATGACGCAACGCTGGTGCGCGTCTAGCTCGTCAAGTTCAGGATATTTCTAAAGGTGGTAGGGATGTTTCGTCGTGTTCTGTTGATCTCGCTGATGGCGAGCACCATAGTATTCTTCGCCTGCAGCAATAAAAAAGTCAGTAATCCTATCGCCAACGTCAACTCCAAGCAGCCTGACAAGGTGTTGTACGACCGTGCCATGGATGCGATGAAGCACAACAAGTTCGACGTGGCCCGACTCAGCCTGCAGACCCTGATCAACACCTATCCGGATTCGGAGTACGTGGCGCGCGCCAAGCTGGCCATCGGCGATTCGTGGTACGCAGAAGGCGGATCGGCCGCTATGGCACAGGCGGAAAGCGAATACAAAGACTTCATCACCTTTTTTCCCAACATGACGGAGGCGAGTGAGGCGCAGATGAAGATCGGCAATATCCATTACAACGAGATGGAGAAGGCGGATCGCGATTACACCCATGCCAAGCGTGCGGAAGAGGAATATCGCCAGCTGATCATGCAGTTCCCCGACAGCCCGATGGTCCCGGAGGCGAAGAAGAAGCTGCTTGCGGTGCAGGAAGTCCTGGCGGAACGCGAGTATGGAATTGCGCACTTTTACTATTTGCACGAAGCGTGGCCGGCGGCGATTGCCCGCTTCAAGTCGCTGACCGACACCTATCCGCTGTACAGCGGTGCAAACCAAGCTTTGTTCGAACTGGCCAATTGCTACGAGCACCAGGCGGAATTGCTGCGGCGTTCAAAGCTGGCGGAGGCGGCCAAGGCTCCGTTGATCAAGCAATACACCAACAACGCAGCTGACGCTTACGATCGCATTCTTACGCGCTATCCCTTAGAGGACCGCGCCGCCGACGCCCGCAAGAAGCTGGAGGCAATGGGGCGACCGATACCGAAAGCAACACCCGAGGCCATCGCCCAGGACAAGAAGGAGCAAGAAAGCCGGAGCTCGCTGAGCACCTACAGCAGGATGATGCTGAACTTCAAGAAGGGGCCGGACGTGTCGCAAGCGGCGACCGTGGGTGAACCCACGCTGGTTGACCCCAAGCAGTCGAGCGCGCCCGACATTGTGCGATCGGCGACCGCGAGCATGCTGCAGGCGCTCAGCGCCGCGACCAAACCCAACGCAGCACCCAGCGCGGGAATCCAGCCTGCGACAGGGGATGCGAATTCACCGCACACTGATGCACCTTCGGGGACGGCCCCAGCAGGCGCGACCGAAGCCGGAAGCAGCACGACGCTAGGGTCCGGCATCGAAGTCGTCAACAACAAACCGGCTGCAGGCACTTCGGGTCCTACGCCTGCGCTCGGGCCGACGCCGGCGCCCGCCAAGGACGACAACGCCATACCCGAGCTGGGCAACGATCTGACGAAGCCTACCACTAATGCGGCGGATGGATCGGCTCCGCCATTGCCGCCGACGCCGGTGAATGATGCTCCCAAGGCCGCTCCCCCGTCGGACGCGTCCCCGGCTTCCGCTAATGCCGGCAGCACACAGGCCACAGCTGCCGATCCGAGTACGGAGAGTTCGTCGAAGAAAAAGAAGAAGAGGCATCTGTTGGTGTTTTAGGCCGGGCGCTCTGGCTCGGCTTACGAGACGGTCGGCAAGTGGTGTCGCCGCTACACGGCTGGGCCAATTCCGCGGTGCACGGGGCTCACCCTACTAGGCTCACGCCCACGGCCAACAGAAATATCGCCTGCAGGCTAACAAGTGCGCGTACTGAAGTCCGCGCGGAACCTCTGTCGTCCCTACGTTGGGAGCCCCATCGCGCCAGCAAGCTGCAAACGACAGGCACCCATCATCGAGCTCTGTTGTCGCGGGATATGAGCGAGGCTGCCGGCTCGCGTGACTCCTGTAATATCAAGCAATAACCCTTTTTACGGAAGAGCATGTCGCACGATCTACCCAAAGCTTATGATCCCGGCGCGATTGAGCCGCGGTGGGCGGACTACTGGATCCGAGAAAAGCTGTTCCACGTCGAGACGCCTGCGTCGGACTCGAAGCAGCCAGTCTTTACACTCACGCTGCCACCGCCGAACGTCACCGGCCGGCTGCACATGGGTCACATGCTCAACCAGACGGAGATGGACATCATCGTCCGGTGGCACCGCATGCGCGGGTTTTTGACGTTGTGGCTGCCTGGCACCGACCATGCCGGCATCGCCACCCAGATGATGGTGGAGCGCAAGCTTGCCTCCGAGGGCATCAATCGCCGCGACATGACGCGCGAGGCCTTTGTCGCGCGTGTCTGGTGCTGGAGAAAGCAATACGGCGGCGCGATCCTGAACCAGATGAAGCGTTTGGGCGCTTCCGTGGACTGGTCGCGCGAATTTTTCACCATGAGCGACGAACTGTCGCTGGCGGTACGCGAAGCGTTCGTCCGCCTCTACGAAGAAGGGCTGATCTATCGCGGAAAGTACATCGTCAACTGGTGTCCGCGCTGCGCCACGGCGGTCTCGGACCTCGAAGTGATTCACGAGGAGACGCAGGGCAAGCTCTACGAGATTCGATATCCCGTGGTGGACAGCCTCAACGAATTCATCGTGGTTGCGACCACCCGTCCGGAGACCATGCTGGGTGACACGGCGGTCGCGGTGAATTCGGCTGACGAGCGCTACAAGCATCTCGATGGCAAGAAGGTGCTGCTGCCGCTGATGAATCGCGAGATTCCTATCGTCACGGACGATATTCTCGCCAATCCGGAGTTCGGAACGGGCGCGGTGAAGGTGACACCGGCTCACGATCCCAACGACTTCGAGGCAGGTCTGCGAAACGCGCTGCCCGCAATCGACGTGATGAACGAAGTGGCACAGATGAATCGAAATGCGGGACCATACGCCGGGCTCGACCGTTTTGAGGCGCGTCAAAAGGTGCTGGAGGACTTGGACAAGGGCGGGTACCTGGTCGGCACCAAGGATTATGTCGTTCCCCTCGGCAAGTGCGACCGCTGCAAGACGATCATCGAACCGCGCCTGTCGACACAGTGGTTCGTAAAGATCCAGCCGCTGGCCGATCGCGCGATCGAAGTGGTGGAGAACGGCGAGATCAAGTTCCTTCCAGAGAACTACGCCAAGACGTATTTCGAGTGGATGCGCAACATCCATGACTGGTGCATCTCGCGGCAGCTCTGGTGGGGACATCGCATTCCGGCGTGGTATTGCCAGGACTGCGGCGAGATCATGGTGGCGCACGACGCGCCGATCAGCTGCGCGAAGTGCGGCGGAAGCAAGCTGGAGCAGGACACCGACGTGCTCGACACCTGGTTCTCGTCAGGACTGCTGCCGTGCTCGGGCCTGGGCTGGCCCAAGCACACGCCGGAACTGGATGCGTTTTATCCGACCTCGCTGCTGATCACCGGCTTCGACATTCTGTTCTTCTGGGTGGCGCGCATGATCATGATGAACTGCCACTTCATGCGTGGACACAAACGGGGCGATGTGCCGTTTCGTACGGTGTACATCCATGCCCTGGTGCGCGATGCCGAGCGGCAGAAGATGTCGAAGACCAAGGGCAACGTGATCGATCCGATCGAGATTATCGAGCACTATGGCACCGACGCGGTGCGCTTTACGTTGGCCTCGATGGCCGCACCGGGGACCGACATTGCATTCTCGGAAGACCAGACCGAAGGGTATCGAGCTTTTCTCAACAAGATCTGGAATGCGTCGCGGTTGCTGTTCATGAATGTGGACCGCGCGCAGGAAGCGGGCGTGTGGTCGCTCGGCGAGTTCAAGACTTCCCCATGCGATTTCGGTGCCAAGGGCGTTGCCGGGTTTTCGGCGGAAACGCTGGAAGACCGCTGGATCCTGTCGCGCTTTAATCGGGTGGCCGCTGAAGTGCATGACGCGCTGGAGGCATATCGCTTTCACGATGCGGCTTATGTGGTCTATCACTTTTTCTGGGACGAGTACTGCGACTGGTACCTGGAGCTGATTAAGCCGCGGCTGGCGTCGAG
>Ga0306920_100016083_pt1 | contig 10283 bp, 11 predicted proteins | sample flu12Cox44000170_FD_204666 | JGI IMG/M metagenome (GOLD analysis project Ga0306920, IMG submission 204666) | Lab enrichment of tropical soil microbial communities from Luquillo Experimental Forest, Puerto Rico - flux4day.12C.oxic.44.000.170 (v2)... | ecosystem: Environmental > Terrestrial >...
GCCTGTCTGAGCTCGGTGCTGGTGACCTGGTAGCGGTGGATGTGCGGAATGCGTTTTATGAGGCCGTGCGTGCGCAGCCGCCGCAGGTCATAACTCATCTGCCCGCTGGTGATGGCCTCGGGGGTCTTGCCGAGGAATTGCGCGATGAGAGGGCGCAGGTCGCGGTTGGCGAAACCATGGGGCAGGAGCTTAAAGGCGCACAAGGCGGCGAGCAGGGCGTGCGCGCGCAGGTCACCGAACCGCAGGGCGCCGCGTCCCCGATGGTTAGCAGACTCCCATGGCTGCGGTGCCTTCGGGCGGCATCATGCCCCGGCACTCACCCACCTCATATCGTCGTTGCTCAGGTCGCACCGCCTCCCGCCTATGCCTCAGCAGGCCGAACCGCGCTCCAGGCCGACACAGAACCAGAAGATATGAGCGCGGCAGCCCACGGATCCCCCATGACTTGCGGCCGCGCCGATTCGGCGATCCGGCGTATCGACCCACTGCTTTCCCGGCACGCACTGTAGTTTTCGCTGCGCACCGCTTGACGAGCGATATCCGCCTTAGGTGCGGCGATCTTGTCGCTGACATCGCCGCTGATGCGAGGCCCGAATGATCGTTATGCTCTGCTGGCAGCATGCCCAGGGACTGCGGCATATGCGGGCACCGGTCGACGGGCGCCTGCGGCTACCGGTTGGGACAATCTACGCTCGTGGACCAGTTGCGCCGGGAGCACTGCTGGGTCACCGAGGCGGTCATGCCCGCCCTGTGCCATCCGCAGAATGACAGTGGTCTCAGCCGCGGGTGGTGCCCTTGGTGGCGACCGCGCAGATGATTTCGCCTTCCCACCGGTAGTCGTGCGGGGCCAGCTGGCCGAGGCGGCTGTGCCCGCGGGTCAGCACACTGGCGCGGGTCGCGGCGTCGACGAGGCTGAGCCGGACCCGGCCCGTGCCCGAGCCGGTGGCTAGTTCCCAGAACGATGACCGGTCCCATTGGTGGTGGAGCCGCTGGGTCCAGATGCGCTTCGGCCGGAGCCCCGCCGAGCTCAGCAATGCCTCCATGGCGGCGGGCCGGTCTAGCCCGGCGTCGACGCGGCGGAGCGGGGCTGGTGGCACGCCGGCCTCGGTGAGGACCTGATCCCATACGGTGTCGGCGCGCGACGCCCGTTCCCAGGCCCAGGTGATCGCGGTAACCCGCCCGCCGGGGCGCAGCACCCGTGCGGCTTCGGCGATCGCCAGCGGCGGGTCGGTGAGGTGGAACAGCACATAGGCGAGGATGACGGCGTCGGCGGTCGCGTCGGCGAGCGGCAGGGCGAGCGCGTCGGCGAGGACGGCGGCCGCGCCGCGGCGGGTGCGGGCGATCTGGAGCATCTCGGCGGAGGCGTCGAGGGCAACGACCTGGGCGGCGGGCGCAGCTGAGCGGATGGCGCCCAGCAGCGCACCGGTCCCGGCGCCGACGTCGGCAACCACGCATCGGCCGCTAAGCCCCAGAGACCGGATGAGCGCCGCGGCGGGCGGGAGGATCACCGGGCTCCACAGCGCCTCGTAGGCCTGGGCACCCCGGTCATAGATGCGGGCCACGTCGGCGCGCCTCGGCCGCGGCGGGTCAGCTCGGTTCGGTACCATGCGGCCTGCGGGCTATCCGGCGATAGTCATCGTGGTTGCCGCTAACGGGGCGCGGAGGGCGGGGGACGCGGTCGGGGCAAGGACGCCGAGGTGTCGGCCGAGCCAGGGTTCGGGGCTGGCGGCCAGGGGCTCGCCGAGGGCGCGGGCGCGGTCGTCGAGGGCGGCGGCGAGTTCGTGGGCGAGGGGTGGGGCGGTGGCGGGGGTGCGCTGGGTCCAGGTCACGTCGTGCCGCAGGTCGGGCAGGGCAAGGCACTTAAGCCGGTGGTGCAGGACGCTGGTGATGGACCGAGCGTGATCCATCGGCGCGGCGGTGATCTGGCTGATGAGGGCGCGGATGTCGTGGCCGGCGAGCTGGGCGGCGCGAAGGCGCTGATGCAGCGCCTTGCGGGCGGGCTCGTGATCGTACCGCCAGGCTTCATGCTCGGTGAGCCGAGCCTTGATCTGCTGGTCGATGCCGGGGTACAGCGTCTGCCTGACGGCGGCGGACCACAGGGCGAGCAGGTGGCCGGTTCCGCTCGCCCAGTCCTGGGCCTGGCGGATCTGCTCGGTCGCGGACAGGTCACCTGCGTCACGCTGCATCACGCTTGCGAGGACGGCTTCGGGGGTGGCTTGCTGGTAGAGCTGGTGGCTGGGTGGCGCGGTGTTGCCGGTGAGGATATGCGCGGTGTTGGCCTGGCGGCCGCGGGTCATGCCGACGTACAGGGCCTGCCGGGACAGCGAATCGGTGACGAGAAGGGGACGGTGTCGACGGTGCGGCCCTGGGCGACGTGCACGTTGCCGGCATAGGCGAGCTCGGCGTTACGGGCGAGATAGGACCTAGGCACCTGGAAGAGCTCGGTCCAGGTGCCATCCAGACGCTGCCGCCGGACTTCGGCGTCGGGGCCACGGACGGCCGTGATCTGGAGGGTGTCGCGGTTGGTTAGGGCGCGACCGCCCGCGTCGATCTCAATGTTGAGGCGAGCGCGGATCAAGTCTCCGACGCCGGCGTGGTTGCCGTCGGCCAGCGAGGCCTGCGGCGGGCCGACCGTGCCCAGCTTGGTGAGCTTGGCCTGCACGCGGCGGGCTAGGTCGGCGGCTTCGGCGTTGGATCCGGCGAGCAGAAGCACGTCCTTGCCGCGCAGGTGGTCGGCCAGCCACATCGTGGCGGCGCGGTCGTAGGCGGTTTCGGCGTCAGCGCACCGGATCCTGCCGTGCCGGTCGTAGGCGGCGGCCGCGGCCAGGTCGCCGTCGCGGAGCCGGATGCTGGCCTGCCGCTCCCACTCTGCGTCGAACCGGCGGACCTCGTGCAGCTCCGCAGCCGGCACCTCGCGGGCGAGCAGCCGGAACACTCCCCCGGCTTCGACCGCGCCGAGCTGGGCGGTATCTCCGGTGGCGACGACCCGGGCGCCGGCCTGCCGGGCGGCCTCGCCGATCATGGCCAGGTCGGCGGTGGACAACTGGCTGGCCTCGTCCAAGACCAGCACGTCGTTCCGGTGCAGCGGCACGGGACGGCGCAGCTTCTCAGAGCCTTCGACTTTGCCGAGGAACTCGGCGATGTTGTAGCTCTCGGCCAGGCCCTCGTGCGCCAGGACCCGCGCGGCGTTGGTCGAGGTGGTCAAGCCGATGACGCGGCGGCCGGTGAAGCTGGTCCACAGCCGGGCGAACTGTGCCATGGTGTGGCTCTTGCCCGCCCCGGCCGGGGCGACCAGCACGGTCGTCGCCGCAGTCGTGGTGAGCATCATGAATTCGGCGTCGCGCTGCTCGGCGGTCAGCCCGGTACGCCCGGCCGCCACGCGTGCCTGTTCCTCGCCGACGAGCTGCGGCACGGTGCGTTTCGCGGCCGCCACGATCTGCTCCTCAGTGTCCAGGTGGGCCAGGGCGCAGTAGCGTTCCTCGTTCGGCGGCCGGTAGATACTGCCTCCATCGGAGGCCCGCACGCCCAGGCTGCTCACGTCCGTGAGGTCGGGCGCGGTGACCTGGACAACCTCGGCGCCGGACCGGCCGCAGACGGCCAGCCTGGCGACCTCGTCGACCACCGCCGGGCCGTCGATGCCCGGCGGCAGGACCGGGAGCGCACGGTGCACCTCGAACCGGAGCTGGGCCATCGACCAGACCGCGTGCTGCTTTTGCACCTCGGCCACCGCGATCCGCGCGGCCGTGCGCTTGGCCGCATCGTCCAGCACGGCCGATGCACGCAAGGCGTGTCCGGTGGCGAACGCCGCGACCTGCTCGTGCACTGCAGACAGGGCCTGCGTTTCGCGGCGTGCGGTCTGGGCTTCCCAGGCTGCGAGGCGCTGCGCCTGGGTGGGTTCCGCCGCACCGGTCTGCCCGGCGATAGTGCGCCGAGCCTGCGCTTTGGTGCGCCGCGTGTTCTGCCCGGCCTGCTGGTGCAGCAGCCACAGCGTGCGCCGCGACGGCAGCTTGCCGTGCACTGCCTCGTATTCGCGGGCGAGCCGGTCCACCTCGCCGGTGACGGCGACGGCACGCGAACTGAACAGGTCCTTTACGTCCTGGCTGACGCCGCCGATCTCGGCGCCGTTGCCATCGGCCCGGGGCACCATGACGTAGCCCAGGGCGGACAGCCTGGTCTCCAGGATCCGGTCGGCGACCGGGGCGACAGCGAGCCGCTGGTTGTGCAGGCTGCGCGAGTCCAGGGTCCGCCACTTGGCGTCGGCTCCGTCGGCGCGCCGGACCCGGTTTCAGATCGCGACGTGCACGTGGAGCTGGGGGTCGCCGTCGCGGGACAGGTGGTGCAGGAACAAGCTGGCGACCAGGCCGGCGCCGTCGCGCCATTCGCCGGTGCGGGTGGAGTGGTGGCCGGTGCGGGTGTAGGTGGCGTGCTGTTCCAGCCACGCGACGGCTTCCCGGGCGGAGTCCATCAGCGCGGCCTCGAGTTCGTCGGCGCGGGCGTCGAGCGCGGCGGCCTGGTCCTGCTCGCCGCGCTGGCAGGCCTGGCGGGCCGCGATCCGGTAGGAGGCGTGCAGCACCGAGATGCTCTTGACCGCGCTGACAGTCAGGTCGAAGTACGGTACCTGGTGCGGGTCCTTGCCGCGTTCGGTGGCGCGGACTTCGGCCAGCTCGGTCGCGCTGGCGTACGGGTGCGCGGCCCGGTAGGCCGCTACCGCAACTGCTTCGCGGTCCGAGGCCGCCTTGGTCTGGCGCCGCTTGACCAGGAGCTCCCCGCCGGGTCCGGTGTTGTCCTGGTACAGATGCTCGATGACGTCCGGGTCCACCAGGCCAGCTAGCCCGAGAGCCGCGGCGCCCTTCCCGGCCCACTCCCCCGGCGGTTCCCCGGCCGCGGTGTAGTACGACATGGCCCCGGCGCAGCCGCCGCGGCCCTGCCCGCGGGTGAAGTAGGCGACGTCATGGCCCGCATGCAGGGTGACGTTAGTGGCCACGGTCCGGGCCCGCCTGTGCCGGTTCCGCGTTCATCGTTCGTGATGCCTGTGTCCGATGCCTTACGATCACGACGCGAAGGTAAGCGGCGACTCCGCACCTTTTGCGGATTTCAGTGGCCGCTGGAGGCCAGCAGCTCTGAGGCGATCTGTGTGCCGGAGGACTGGGCCGGCTGGGCTATCGCAGCGTCACGCGCCCGGCCAGACGGGGGCTTGGGCGCGATGCTGACCGCGATGCCTTCCTCAGCGACCGCGCCGCGCTGGCCCCGTATCGGCGATTTCCGTACGATCCGGCTCTACCGGATCGCCGAGGACCACACGATCGGCAACCTCGTCGCCGACGACGGCTTGCTCGCGCTGGTCCCCGAACGGCACCTGGACGGCAAGACAGACTGTCCGGCCGATGCAGGCCTGCGGGATTCGCGGGCCGGCGACCGCCACCTGCGGTGCTCTGACCGGCTCAGCCCGGTCACAGAAGACCGACCGCACTTTTATGTACAAACTTTGGACGCCGCATCCGCCGACGCGCCGGCCATCTGGCCGTCCTAGCCGGGCCGGGTCGGCGTGTTCCGGTTGACGCTGTACCACGGGCAAGAGCCCTGCATGCGCGGCAAGCCGGCTCCCGGCTCCCGCTCGCCGCCGAGGATGGGCGCTTGCAGATCAGCGGCGATGTACGGGCGCAGCGACAGGCCCAGGGAACGTCCGCCGCCGCTTTCCTGCCCGATGCGCCGGGGCGTAGTGACGTACCATCGCCGTGACAATCTGCCCGGCCAAATCCGGGCACAAAATAAGGCCCCCTGGACCATCCGCCAAGATCACCCAGGGGGCAAGGCCCTGCGACACAGGAACCCCTTCCATGAAACCTAACACGGTAAACAGTCACGACGACACAACCCCGCCAGTCCCGCCTGAGCTGCTGGAGGCAGTAGCCCAGGCTCTGGCCGCGGCGCTCATCCCGCCGCCACGACGGCCCCCGCCGCCGGAAACAGAGGAGGAGCCGGCCGACTTCCTGACCGCCGCGCAGCTGGCGCGGCGGCTGGGCGTCTCCCGGGAGACGGTCCGGCGGCTGGCGATCGCCGGGACGCTGCCGCACACCGTGGTGTGCCACGGCGCCCGCAAGACGACCCGCCGGTACCCGCGGCGGTTCGCTGAGGAGTTCGCGGCCAGCGGCCTGGAGGTGGCCGACCTGGCCGCCTTCGCCGCCGCCTGGCGGGCGCGGGTCACCGCGCCCGCCCGGTGACGGCCCGCCCGCCGCGGCACCGTACCCTGGCTGCCCCGGCGCGCTTTGCCGCGCGCTGGCGGGAGCTGGCGGCGTGCCGAGGCACCGGCCTGGAAGTGTTCTTCCCCAGCCGCGGTGAGTCCGCCGCGCCTGCCCGACAGGTCTGCGCGGCATGCCCGGTCCGCCAGCCGTGCCTGGACTACGCCATCACCAACCGGATCACCTACGGCATCTGGGGCGGCCTGACCGAACGGGAACGCCGTGCGCTGCGGTCCGGCTGGGTGCGCGCCTCGAGGCGGGAGCGTGACCGGGCGATCGTGGCCGCCGAGACAGACGGGTACACGGCGGCGGCGATCGGCCGGACGTTCGGCATGTCCCGTACGTCGGTGACCCGGGTCCTGTCCCGCAACGCGGACCGGCGGCGGTCATGAGCCGCATCCTGGCCTGCACAATGCATCTGTGGCCGCCGCCGGGTCACACCAGACAGGGCAAGGGACGGCTCGCAGGTCACGGCGCAAGAGCGTCATGACCGCGGACCGGCCCGCGGAACCCTCGCCTCGTGCGCTGGGCGAGAGCCTGGCCGCCCTGGCTGCGCAGCTCGCGGACCTGCGCGACCAGATCCGCGCCATCAACGAACGGCTGGACCAGGCCGGGCTCCACGCCGGCCTGAACCTGGCCGCCAGATTCGAGGACCTGGCCCAGACGGTCGCCGGCGCGCTCGACCCCGCCGCGCCGCACGGGCCCGCCGCTCCGTACTGGATCGGCCTGGACCGCGACACCTATCACGCGCGGCTGGCCGACCTGCGGCGATGGGCCGACACCGTGCTCCGCCAGCACTACGGCGGCTACGAGCTGCGGGACTGCTGGCCCCATCACACCCACGCCATCTGGGAACTGTCCACCCTGGCCGCCGAATGGCACCGCACCTACGGCGGAGCACGCCCCGACCTAGCGCGGGCCCTGGAATTCTACGACCGGTGGCTGCCCGGCACCATGCGCCGCATCACCGCCATCACCGGCAACTGCATGCCGCACTGCGTGATGCTCCGCGACCGAGGCGACTGGGCTGCTCGTCCCGGATACCGCTGATACCTGCGCTGCACAGGCTGGCGGTCAGGCTTGACGCCGCGCCACGCCGGCCAGCACGTGGCCGTCTCGGCGCCGCGGCACCGGCTGGGGCATCCACGCCCGCCAGGTCTGCGCCTCGGTCACGCCCGGGCCTACCAGTTCCAGCCCGGCGAAGAACGACGTGATGTCGGCGGGCGGGTGGTTGTGCCAGGCTGCCGCGGTGTACTCCCCGGCCAGCTGCTTGCCCAGGGCCTCGTCATCGAAGCTGGCCACGGAAACGGCCAGGCAGCTGCCCGCCGCCATCAGCCGCGCGTATCCCGCAGTCACCGCCCGGGCGGCGTCGGCGTCCATGAAGTGCAGGACCGCGCCGAGGATCACGCACACCGGCCGGGCCGGGTCGATGACCGCCCGCAGCTCCGGGTCCGCCAGCACAGCCCCGGGGTCGCGCAGGTCCGCGGCGACGGCGGTCACCCCGTCGCCGGTAGCCAGCAGCGCCCGGGCGTGAGACAGCACGACCGGGTCGATGTCGACGTAGGCGACCCGGGCGGCGGGCAGCACCTTCCGCGCGGCCTGGTGAACCGCGGGCAAGGCGGGGAGTCCGGCGCCGAGGTCGATGAACTGGCTGATCCCTTGCCGGGCGGCCCAGCTGACCGCCTGGATCACGAACGCCCGGTTCCCCCGGGCCAGATCCCGCAGTGGCGGGTAGATTCCCAGCAGCCGCTCAGCCACGGCCCGGTCGGCGGGAAAGTGATCCTTGCCGCCGAGCCAGTAGTCATAGACCCGGGCCACGTTCGGCGTCGCGGGGTCAAACCTGGCATTCACGGCGGGATCCTCGTGCATGAGGTACGCGAGTCCGGACGGAAAATCTCCTCCGGTGCCGGTCATGATGATGCCTCTCGTCGCGTGCCAACTTGGCTACGGACAAGCCAACGCGGCGTACCACAGGCGAGTAAATGTACTTGCGAGAACTTGCGAGGTATCTAGCCCAGGGCGGCAATCGCGGACGCGATCAGGGCCCGCGCCTGGGGCCCGTAAACGGCCAGGCCGGCGAGCCGCTCGAAGGCACGCGCATACAGGGTGATCTCGCCCGGGGCAGTGACTGTCACCTGGGCTGACAGCAATTCGACGTGCACCCGGGAATCGTCGAAGACGGTGAAGGTCTCCAATGTCCACATCGGCCGTCCGTCCGCGGAAAACGGGATCACCCCCAAAGTCACCGCGGGAAGCGTGATGGCGTCCAGCAGGTGGCCGAGCTGCCCGGCCATGGTCTCAGCGCCGCCCAGGCGGTACCGCAAGACGGCCTCCTCGATCACCATGGCGAACCGGTGGCCCGGGGACTGGACGATGCGGTTACGGCTCATCCTCGCCCTCAAGGCGTCTTCGACATCATCGGGCGTAGCGTGGAAAGCCGAGTTGGCCGCCAGCAGCGCGCCCGCGTACGCCGGGGTCTGCAGGAAACCCGGGACAACCGTCGAGCAGTAGACCTTGAATAGGCGCGTGCGCTCATACAGCGGCCGCCGGGCATCCTGGGTATGGCGCAGGCCCGTGCGCGTCAGCCGCCGCCACTCCACATACATCGAGTCGGCCGCCCTGGACGCCGCGATCAGGTCGGGGGCCTCACGGTCGGCGCGGCATACCCGGCACCAGGCCTGGATGTCAGCGTCGGTGAGTGCCTGCTTGGCCGACTCGATCCGGCTGGTCTTCGCCTCGTGCCAGCCGGCCGCCACCGACAGCGCCCGGGCGGTCAGGCCCGCGTCCAGCCGGATCTCGCGCAGCCGCTCGGCGAGCTGCTGCCGTGCCCGCTGGACGCTGGATGACGGTGAGACTGCCATCGGCTTTAGTCAGCAGGCCCGGTCAGACCGGCTGGTACCGGTCGTGCGGAATGGCGCGCTCCCACGCAGCCTCGAACGCCTGCGCGCACGACATCACGATCGACGGGTCGTCCGCCATCTCGTCCTCGACGATCTCCCCGGTTCCGGAGAAGTAGTGGAAGCGCACCAGCCGACCGTCGAACACCCAGTAATCATTCAGCGGCAGGCACAGATCCAGCCCGCGCCTGCGGGTCAGCCACCGGACCTGCTCCCCGGCCGCGATGCTCACCGCAGCCGTCACCTCGTACTCGAACCGGATGAACGGCGCCAGCGGCTCGGAGACGACACGGGCGCGGCGGAACCGGACTCCCCGCGCCGTGTTGGAGCGCACGATAGCCGACCACTCTGGATTCGCCTGCTCCGGGCGGAGCCTGCCCGCCTGCCAGTCCAGGAACCGCTGGTCGTCAGGCGTGTACGCGTCGCGCATCTCCAGATGCACGGCCGAGCTCACCGTGGCGGCTATCAGCTCGCCGAATGGCGGCACCGTGCCCATCAAGCGCCTCCAGGATCATTGCCCTCATCCGCGCCGGGAGCCGGACCACCGACTCGTTGTCCGCGATCGGGCTGTGCCGTGCGACATCCGCCAGGATCTGCGGGTCGGTGACCGTCCAGCCCTGGAAAAGGAGATCACCAGTCTCCTCCTCGGCGAAAACCGCCGGGCAGTGGTCCCCCGTAGTATCCGGGTCGATCGCGATGAATACTAGCGCCATGATTGCCTCCAGCATCCGCAAGTTGCGCGAGCTTGCATATCCAACGTCTCTCTTCTAGGCAGAGACGTCAAGAGCTACCGGGAAGCCGACAATCGGCCAGGGCGGGCTGATTTTGTTCGTGAGTTCTGACCGCGGTTGTTCGTGAGTTCTGACCGCACCTGACGGCCGGAACCATGATCGATGTTCGTGAGAACTGACCGCACTGAGCGGAGTCCAGTGCTGGCCGGGCCTGGCTGGGGTGTTATGGCTGGTGTGGTCCGAAGAGGTCTTCGCCGTCGCTGCCGCCGAGGAGGAAGGTGAAGCGGTCCACGTCGGCGCGGAGGGTGTCTAGCCCGTAGGCGGGATGGCCGATGTAGGCCAGCAGCGATGGTGACAGTCTGGCGGGGTCTGCGGCGAGCCATCCGGCGAGGATCTGCAGGAGCTCCAGGCCAAGT
>Ga0306920_100016084_pt1 | contig 10282 bp, 7 predicted proteins | sample flu12Cox44000170_FD_204666 | JGI IMG/M metagenome (GOLD analysis project Ga0306920, IMG submission 204666) | Lab enrichment of tropical soil microbial communities from Luquillo Experimental Forest, Puerto Rico - flux4day.12C.oxic.44.000.170 (v2)... | ecosystem: Environmental > Terrestrial >...
TCTGGGTCAAACTCGGGCCCAGCGCGCTCACCCTGGTGGGCCTTGTTTTCGTCAACCTGGTGATGGATTTTGCCCGAGTTCGTCTGGTGATGTTAGAAGGAGCTAGCGCCATCGAAGCGTTTCTCGCCTCGCTGGGCTTTTCGCTCACCCGAATACGGCGGGCGATTGTCATTTATGCCGTGCCCTCGCTCGGCGGGATCGCGCTCCTCGGACTCTACTTGCTGGTATGGCCCCAGGCGCACCACATCGCCAACGCGCCCTCAGGCGCCCAGATCCGGCAGCCTCTCGCGTTGGCCATGCTGTTCCTCGGCCAGCAAGTAATCACGCTCGCCCGCTACTGGCTCCGCGTGGCAACCTGGGGTGGCGAGTGGGCCTTCTACTCTGCCTCCCAGGGAACTGGAGACTAGAGACTAGAAACTGGGAACGGAAACCGGATGCCCGGCCGTTTGGACTTTCAAGTTTGCAGTTTCCATTCTCCAGTTTCGAATTTCCAGTTTCTGATTCAGTCTTCTATCAATATGGCTGCAGAGCATGACGATCAATTCGTCATCGACTACGAGCGGCAAGTGCTGCGGGCTCTGTGCCAAGGCGCGCTCGACCGCCGGGCCGGCCTTAATACCTTGCGGAGCTATCGCTGGCGTGAGCCCTTGCATCAGGTCATCTTTGATTTCCTCGTCAGCATGCCCGGCGCGAATCTTGAGCTAATGCGCGAGCAACTTCCCACCCACCTCACGCTTCGAGGATTTCCTGATTTCGACCTTACCTGGTTTCAGTGCATTGCTCTGGCTGAAACAGACATCGAGCGATTGATGCAACGCTTGAGGCTGACGGAGACCCGCTTCGATTAGGCAGCCGAAGGTTAATCTAACCTGCTCGCCCGCCTAAGGGAAGTCTGAGCGAGAGGTCAGCTCCAGCGAACTGTTCTAGCTGCTCCAACCTCTTGTAAAGGTTCTTGTCCCAAAAGAGTAATCATCTGGCACAACCCAGCCACTTCCCAAAGATTTCCTCCAACCCGTTCATTTCCAATATACTTAGTTCATTTATCAATTCTCGCACCTCCTTTCCAGTCCCGTTTCGGGAAAGTGTTACCAAATGATACACTTTTTGGATTTGGCCGAGATTCTCGCTTTTTTTTCACAGCCTACGCTTAACAATCGATGCAACTTAATAAAATATATCTCATTGGTCTAACTAGTCTCCACAGTCTCATTTCGACTTGTTACGCTGGAAATGTGGGAGAAGCGAGGACAAGGCTTCGGTTGTCCGACTGGGTTGGGCATAGGCTGGAAATAGAGTGTATGCAGACTGCCACTAGTGGAAAGAGAGTACCTTCTGAACGGAATGCTCGTTCCCACTTTAGCCCGGCTGCTCGGAAAAGCCTCGAAGCCCAGGCACGCATGGTCTGAGTTGCGGCTCGCTTCGTTGCCCAGACCTGTAGGTTTAATCCGGGCGGTAATACCCGGGGGTGTAAGCAAAAAGTAAAAAAATTGTTATGGTAGCAACTAGTATTTTTTGCTTGCATCCAACTGGTTGTAGTGGATATATTTCCACTACGGGTGGTCTAACGTTGCAAGGGACAGGGCACGTCGAGGAGTGCGGTGGAGCGAGAAGAGGGGGAGAGTTGCCGCTTAGGTGTAGCGGAGCAGGATTGATGGCGTTCATTCGGAAGCGAGGCGTGCACTATTACCTCGTCCATAACGTGCGCCATAAGGGCCGCGTACGGCAGATCCATCTGGCCCCTTTAGGGCGGCGCCCGCGCATCAGCAACGAGGTCATTGCCGAAGTGCGGGCCAAGCATCCGTTTGTGGAAATCGATTGGGAGAGCCTGAGGGAGAGTGTGTCACACCAATTGGTGCAGCCCATGAAGGGTAACGCGCAGTTTTTGCGCGACCTGCTCGCGACAATCCGAAATGTTCATTTGGAGATTGCCGACCTGCATCTGCCTGTTTTGGAAATGGTTCACGACAGAGAGTTACGGGGGCAACTAACTGCGGAACTGAAATTGCTGAGGACTACTTTGGATGTAAAGCTGAACCAGTTTCGTAGGGGGAAACTGGTAGGTCTTAGGGGCTAAAGAGGGGGGCATTAGCTGTCGATGTTTTGGGTAGTAGCGAGGCTCGATGGTGTCCCGTCAAGGCGGGGGGCCGCCGCACCTGCGAAGTCAGCGAAGTCGCTCTCCTTAGCACCCGACGGGCGCGGTGGAGGACAAAATGGCGACCCAGGTTCTTGATCCGACCTTGCACAGCCCGGAGGTCCGGGACTTCGAAGGAGCATTGCGGGAGAAGGTAGTGGGGCAGGATCGGGCCGTGCGGCGTCTGGCACGCGTCTACCAGGTGTATTTGGCTGGTTTGACCGCGCCGGGGCGGCCACTAGTCAACCTGCTCTTGCTCGGCCCGACCGGCTCAGGCAAGACGCGGTTGGTTGAAGCGGCGGCAGAGATCCTTTTTGGCACTGCCAACGCCGTACTGAAGATCGACTGCGCGGAGTTCCAGCACAGCCACGAGATCGCGAAGCTGATTGGGTCTCCGCCGGGATACCTGGGGCACCGGGAGACTCAGCCGCTGATCACACAGGAAGCGTTGGAGCAGCACTATACCGACAAAGTGAAGATGTCGTTGGTGCTGTTTGACGAGATCGAAAAAGCCAGCGATGCCCTCTGGCAACTGCTGCTGGGCATCCTCGACAAGGCCACCCTCACGCTGGGCGACAACCGCAAGGTGGACTTCTCGCGGGCCATGATCTTCCTCACCTCGAACCTGGGGTCGAAGGAGATGACCACCCTCATGACCGGCGGCCTGGGTTTCTCCGACCGGTCGCGCGAGAGCGACGACACTCTCGACCGCCGCATTTATAGGGCCGCCATGGAAGCGGCACGCCGCAAGTTCTCCGCCGAGTTCATGAACCGCATCGACAAGGTGATCGTCTTCCGCACCTTGCAACGCTCTCATCTGGAGAAGATCCTGGATATCGAGCTCGGCCGCGTCCAAGAGCGTATCACGGGAGCGTTAAGTAGCAAGCAGTTTGTGTTCAAGTGCACCGAGGAGGCCCGCGACTTCCTGCTGCGCGAGGGCACAGACACTCAGTTCGGAGCCCGCCACCTGAAGCGCGCCATCGAACGGTACCTAGTGTTTCCGCTCTCCAACCTCATCGCTACGGGACAGGTCGAACTGGGCGACCTCGTGATCGTCGATCACGATCCCTCGCATTCCAGGCTGACTTTTGTCAAGGAAGATAACGGCGCGCTGGTGGGCAACGCCGCGGAGGCCCCGGCAGAGGCGGTGGCGGCGCCCACGCCACGCGGCCGCGCCAGTGTGGCCAAGGCGCTGGCCAAGCGCGCCTCAGCCACTAAAGACAGGAGCGAGTAGACGAAAGCCGGAAGTCAGAATAATGTTCGGCTTGTCGCGCTGCTTCCTGACTCCGACGCCCCGACCTCGACCTACAATTCACCGTTCCACTATTCACTATTTCTTCCGGGCCTGGAGGGTGCCCTGCTTGTCTTGGAGTTCGCTGACCACCCGGTATTCGTCGAGAGCGGCGTCGTGCTCACCCATACGGGCCAGGGCTTCAGCCAAGTGGGTGTGAGCGAGAACATTCTGTGGACTCAGACGCACCGCTTGTCGGAGTTCTTCGGTGGCGCCGCTCCAGTCGCGCTGATCGGCGAGCGCCACGCCGAGGGCATATCGTGCGTCGCTGTCCGTGGGCCTCAGGCGCACCGCTGCGCGAAACTCGGAGAGGGCAGCGCTCAGCTCTCGCCTCTGATAAAAAATGCAACCCAGCCCGTAGTGCGCTCCTACGTTCCCGGGATTCAAGCGCACTACTTCGCGGTATTGTAAGAGGGCGGCGCTCCAGTCGCCGCGCTGATAAAGCGCCCGGCCGAGGGCATAATGTATCTCAGGGTCACTGGCCTTTCTGACCGAGGCCGTTTGGTATTCGGTGACCGCGTTGTCCCACTCACCCAGGCGGTAAAGCGCATTGCCCAGCGCGTAGTGGGCGTCGGCATCCTGGGGCTTCAGGCGGATCGCCTCCCGCGCCTCGGACGCCGCCCCGCTAAAGTCGCCCTGCGTGAATAGCGCAATACTGCGGTTGTAGTGTTGGTAGGCATAAACCTCATCGGTTTCGGCGAGCTCGCGCTTCTCGACCCGAGCGGTCTCGGCCCCCGGCGTCTGACGCATGGCGATGCCCCGGGCGTAATCGGGGTTGTCGTAGTCGGGCTTCAGCCGTACGGCCTCGTTATATTCGGCGAGCGCGCCGTCCCATTCCTGACTGGCGTAAAGCGCAATGCTCAAAGCCTCGTGGGCTTCGGCGCTGGCGGGCCCAGCCCGCAAGCATTCACGGTATTCGGCAACAGCGGTCTCGAAGTCGTGCTTTCGGTAGGAGACCAGGCCGAGTCCGTAATGAGCGTCCGCGTCGCGGGGCTTTAGTTTCAGGGTGGCGCGGAACTCGTCCGCCGCCATGTCCCACTCTTGCCTCTGGCAGAGGGCCCTGCCCAGAGCATAATGAGCCGACGCGCTCTGCGGATTCAGACTGATCGCCTTGCGATACTCAGCGATGGCATCTGCCACATAGCCCTGGGCCTGCAGCGCTCCCGCAAAGGAATAGTGACCGCTGGCCGAGGCGGGCTTTAAGCGAACGGCCTCGCCGGATGCGGCAGAGGACTCCTCCCACTTTTCTTGTTCTCCCAGCACACGCGCCAGGGCGAGGTGGGTCTCAAAACTCAGCGGATCAAGCTCGGCTGCGGATCGATAGGCCTGCTCCGCTTCGGCCAGAAGCTTCTTCTTCTCGAGCTGCGATCCCAGCGCGAAATACCGCGCCGCGACATCATTCACGGCAGTCGGCAGTTCAGGCGACGGTGCGGGCCGCAGTGCCGCGGAATGCTTTGGCGTCCTGCCGCTCCTCCCGAGCATCGCATTCTCAGGGCTAAGCAGCACCTTGATCAACCCCGGTCGCGCGCCGGCGCGGCGCAGAGACTCGATCTCGGCGCGTGTGGGACTGAAGTCGATGCCGCGCTCTTTCACCATCTGGGTAACACGCTCGCTTGGTACCCCGCGCTTCAGCAAGCTTTGCACCTGGTTCTTACTCAAGGCTCGGTCGAAGGACTGGGAGGGCGCGGCCCACAACGTTCCGGCAGCAGCCATCAACCCCAGAAACAGGAGTTCACGTACCACGGTTACCTCCGAGTATCCATTTGAAGGAACCGGCGAGCAGTCAAAAGGAAGGAGAGCTGGCCAGCAACGTAACAGTCTACACTGTGGGGCACCCGACTAGAAGGTACCCCGACGTCTCACACCCCTTCCTCGCCGGCCGACCCTGCGCCTCAAACCAGCGCGAAGCGAGCCGATTTCCATCTCAGACATTACTCTTTATACTTATTCATCTTCTGTCTGTCAAGTCCACAACTATTATTAATGTTATAAGTTGATATAGATTCGGTAATGATCTTAAGAAAGATAACCTGCGAGGAGAAGTTTGTCCCTGGGACGCCTCGCATCATTGAGGACGACAAACATCCTGGCTGGACGCGACGATACCCTGACTGGCCGTCGTGGCTGGCACTCTATCTGAGGTGGAGCGGAAGGCCCCTAACGAGCCGAACCCGAAGCTCTACTCGGTCAGCTGCTCCAAAACGGCGAAATCACCCGGATTCCACGCCTGCACGATGATGTAGTACTTGTTCTCGCTCTTCTGAAGTACCGCATTGTGATTGTGCTTGAAGTTCTGCAGGCCAAGGTCTTCCTTGGGCATGATGGTCGAAATCAGTTTGTCATCTTCGAGGACATAGATCGGAGCGCCCTTGCCCGGATCGGGCCCATCGAGGCTGGCGACCACAGCGTAGTGGTCCAGGTAGTCGATATCGCAGGGTAGCGAGCCCCTCGGCATCTCTAAGGTAGAGCGGTAATGGCCGTAGCGAGTGAAGCGCTCGATGCGGGAGTGCGGCCGGTCTGAGATGTCCAACCGCTTTTTCCCGGGGGGTACGGTGATGCCATGCGCCGTGCCAAACTGGCCCGGACCCTCGCCCTTGCCACCGAAAGCCAGGTCGTTCCAAACTGCCTCGAATGGACTCGTGTGCAGTATGCGGGCCGTCAAAACAAAATCCAGGTTGGAGTAGCCGGTGGTGATGTAATAGAGCCCGTCCAGCTCCTCCACATCGGTCGGAGCAAAATTACCCTTACCCAGGAAATAATCGTTGACCGCCGGCTGGTCGAAGTCATCTTTGGCGGTGGGCGTACTCAGGGTGTGAACCAGTCTCCCGTCGAGTGTGGTGGTAAAAACCTTGCCGGCGTCATTGGCCGGAAAGACCAGGTACGGAATCCCTTCCGGAGTTTGCCAAAACGTTGTGTTGTGCAAATTGACTGTTTTCATGACGTCCGGAGTCTCGATCATCCGGATCGTCTTCAGATCGGCGCTGATTTGAAGAATACCGGCTCCCGGGAGAGCGAAGTAAATCTCCCCCCTGCCCGGCCGGCGGTCCACCGCGAAGCCGCCATGCGCCGAGGGAAGGACTTTCCTGGCTGCCTCCGGCAGATGATCGGAGGAGTAAAGAAGCCTGAATCTCATTTTCCCTTGACCACTGATTCCCGGAACCGGCCCTGGCTTCGCGCCAGGAGCCTCCGATGCTCGAGCTGTGCTGGTGGAAGCCTCATGTGGAGATTGGTGGCCGCGGGCCTGCGCCGTACTCAAGATGAGCCAGGAGAGGATTGTCGAACCTACGAACACAATCTTGATGCCTCGTCTCATCTGACTCTCTGTGAACGGCTGATTCTCGATCACCGGTTTCGAGCAGGCTGTGGGCAAGGACAACAATCATGCTGAGTCTGACATCGGACTTCGGTCCCCAATTGTAATGAACGTCCGCCCACCTGTCATTCCGAATCCCGCATGTGGGAGAGGAATCTGCTTCTTCACTTCTGCTATTGATAGGTCAACCCAAATCCGTACGGGAAGAGCGGATTGTAATTGGGATCCCCTTGGCGGATCGTGATCTGGGCCATCGAGCGCGGCCAGGAGAAAGAGAGCTTGCCGGTTGGCTTGTAATCGCCGAAGAGGACATCGGCCACACCTTCGCCTTCCGTTCCGGGCAGCCACGCCGCGAGAAACGCGTCGGCCCTGCTTAGAGCATCCCCGAGAATCATCGGGCGGCCAGAGAGCAGAATGACCACCACGGGAACGCCGGCCCGTTTCATATTGTAGATGACACGAAAGTCTTCCGATTCGAGCGTAAGATCGGCACGGTCTCCCTGCATCTCGGCGTAGGGTCTTTCGCCTACCACAACCACGCCAACCGACGCTCCCTCGGCCCCGCTTCCGTCCTTCGAGTAAGTGACCTTGGTGATTCCCGAGACGGCTCCCCGGATCGCCCCGAGGATTGTGGTTCCGCCCGGAGTGACGTTGCCACTCTGTCCTTGCCAGGTGATCGTCCAGCCTCCACACTGGTTGCCCAGGTCATCGGCGCTCTTTCCGCTTACGTGGATGCGCGCCACCTGCTTCGAGATCGGCAGAGTCTTGTTGCTATTTTTCAGAAGAACGATGGATTGGCGAACGCACTCGCGGGCGACTTGCCGGTGCTCCGGCGAGCCAAATGCCTTCCTCAGAGTGCGGTCCGCGAGTTGCGATCGATTGGTGTTCATCAAGCCCATGGCAAACTTCACTCTCAGAATGCGCGTGACGGCGTCTTCGATGCGCGCCATCGGGACCTTGCCTTCGCTGACGTTCCGCTTCAGGGTCTCGAAGAACTCGCGATAGCGCTCCGGCACCATGACCAAGTCCATGCCGGCGTTGATGGACTCGGCCACCTGCGCTTTATAGTCCCCGGGTAGCTCATCGAGGGCGTTGTAATCCGAGATCAAAAATCCCTCAAAGCCTAGTTCCTGCTTCAGGATTTCTGTGAGCAGCCGTTTGTTCCCCGAGCATTTCACGCCGTTCCAACTGCTGTAAGAAGGCATCACGGAGGCGACGCCCGCCCCAACGGCTGCGATGTATCCCTGCATGTGGAGTTTTCGCAGCGTTAGCTCATCCACGCGGGTATCACCGCGGTCAGCCATCTTGTTCAAGCCCGTTCCCCACGTCGTACCCCCGTCACCGGCGAAATGTTTGGCGCAGGCCAGTACCGAAAGTGGGCTATTGAGGTCCTGTCCCTGCAAACCTCGTACCGCCGCGGCGCCGAGCTTGGCCACGAGTTCCGCGTTCTCCCCGAAGCCCTCGTAGGTTCTGCCCCACCGGATGTCCTGAGGGACCGTTACGCAGGGTGCGAAGGCCCAGTTGATGCCGGTGGCTCGGACCTCCTCGGCGGTAACACGCGCTGCTTTCTCCACCAGCTCGGGGTTGCGCGTGCAACCCAAGCCGATGTTCTGCGGAAAGATGACCGCTCCCGAAACGTTGTTGTGGCCGTGCACGGCATCGATGCCGTAAAGCAGGGGAATGTGCAGCCGCGTTTTCAGAGCTTCTGATTGATAGCGGTCGACCATTTCGGTCCAGTCTTCAAGAGTGTTGCCGGCTTTAGGGTCCGAGTCACCGCCGGAAAGCAGCGAGCCCACATGATATTTCTCAATGTCGCCCATCTCCTTGAGGAATTGCTGATCGGGCTGCGTCATCTGCCCGATCTTCTCGTCCAGGGTCATTTTCGACATCAATTCCCGGACTTGATCGTCATAGGCGGAGAGCGGCTTGACATGAGTGGGCACGCCGACACCTCCCGGTGCAAACAAGACCGCCACAGAGAAGGCACAGAGGAAGAGCAGGGGTCGAAAGAGAGTAAAGCGTTTCATGGAATTGTTACCTTTTAGCAAGCGGGTCGTGAACAAGGCACGATATTACTCTATTGAGGTTCGCAAAATATAGCGAGGATCGTAACGCCGCCTTCCGGGCGCCAGGCGAATTAACGCTTTTTGGCTGATGAAGGACTCGAAGAGTTGAAGGTCGAAGAGTCGAAAGCACCGCACTGCCCTGCGTTTCGACCGCAGAATAGGAAATCCAAAACGGAGCGGTTGGCGTGACTTTAGCCAAGCGGCCAAACCCGCCGTCTTTGACAGTTAATCGAGAGTAATCCTGAATCCCAAAGCCTTAATCCTGAATCCTATTCGGTATGGAAAATACATTTCTTGGCTTCTTACCTGACTCCTTCGCCTTCTTTCGCGATCTGGCGGACAACAATAACAAGGCGTGGTTTGAGCAGAACCGCGCCCGCTACGACCAGCATGTGGTTGGAGCATTTCGCAGCTTGCTCGGAACCCTCGAACCGTTCCTTCTGAAGCTTAATCCGCAGTTTGAGACCGGAGGGAAGACCAACCGCAGTTTCTCCCGCATCAACCGCGATATCCGCTTCAGCAAGGACAAGAGTCCTTACAAGCCGAACTTCTATCTTTACGTATTCGACCGGCGCCAGGAACGCGGCGAGGGCGGACGGCTCTACGTGGGTCTCAGCGCAGACTGCCTGACTGTCGGATTCTCCATCTACGGTACCTGGGGTCGCGGCCCGAGGGGCGCGCTAGAAACCGTTTTTCGCAAGCGGCTCCTGACGCACCAGGGCTTATTCAACGAGTTGCTGAAGGAGACGGTGAGTAAGGGCAGGTACGAGACCTACTGGCACCGCGAAGAAAAGAAGGAATGGGCGCAGCATCAAGGTCTCCCGCGGCGCGATGAAGACTGGCAAACGCTTCACGCCTGGATTGTGCGCAAGGTCTTTTTGCCTAACGCTCGCGGCCTCGCCAGCCCCGCCTTCGCCCGAAGGGCGGAGGAGATTTTCGCCCAACTCTATCCCCTGTACGTATTCACGTCGGTGTCCAGCCCAAAGTGGAAAGCGGAAGTCCAAAAATCAATCTGACACAAAGTATGAGGGGCCGAGCTCGTCGACGCGGGGCATTCGCTGTACACTTATTCTGGTGAGGCCTGCCAAGAATCCTACGGCAAAGTGGGCCGCGTCCAGTGAAGCCCGAACTCAGAACCGGGATCGACGCGAAGTCACTAGCGCGTCACCAGTAGTTCCAAATGGGAAGACTCTCGGGCCTAAGAATTCCGAGAACAGACGGGTCCCGTCGCGCGCCCTTGTCCAGTGCACGGAGTTCGCCTGTGCTCTCGCCCTCGTCACAGTCATGCTCGCTATCATCGCCCTCGGCCTGACCCCGCCCCAGCAGGCGTCGACCGAGCAATTGGAGCTCAAAGTGAAGGAAGCACCCTCGGACCCGATGGCTCACTTCAGGCTTGGTGTGGCGTTATACCACGAAGGGCAGCTCGACGCCGCGGCACACGAATTCCGAACTAGCGTGAAGTTGAATCCGAACGTGGCTGA
>Ga0306920_100016086_pt1 | contig 10282 bp, 6 predicted proteins | sample flu12Cox44000170_FD_204666 | JGI IMG/M metagenome (GOLD analysis project Ga0306920, IMG submission 204666) | Lab enrichment of tropical soil microbial communities from Luquillo Experimental Forest, Puerto Rico - flux4day.12C.oxic.44.000.170 (v2)... | ecosystem: Environmental > Terrestrial >...
CCTCTTCCACGACGAGAAAACTCCGGAGGCCCAATATTCCGAACTGCTCGCCCTCGATCTCGCAACCGTCGAGCCAAGTCTCGCAGGCCCCAAGCGCCCCCAAGACCGAGTCGTACTCTCGAAAGCTGGCGAGTCATTCCAAGCCGCTCTTCCGTCGTTGCTCAAGCCAAAGCCGAAGCCCGCAGCTTCCGTCACGGCATCCGGCGACTCGGCCGCAAAACAAGTTGGCCGCTGGGAAGCCGAAGGTGGCAGTCCCACTGCCGTCGGCGTCGAAGATCCGAATGTTCACGAGCACGTTCCCGCCAGCGTGAAGAACTCCCTCAAACATGGCAGTGTCGTAATCGCCGCCATCACCAGTTGCACGAATACATCCAACCCATCAGTCCTGATGGCTGCCGGCATCCTCGCGAAAAAAGCTGTCGAACACGGTCTGCAGACGCCAGCCTGGGTCAAAACCTCCCTGGCTCCAGGTTCGAAAGTCGTGACCGAGTACCTGATTCACGCCGGCCTGATGCCCTATCTCGAGAAACTGAAATTCGATCTTGTCGGCTACGGCTGCACGACGTGCATCGGCAACTCGGGGCCGCTGCCCACCGAAGTCTCGCAAGCCATTGACGAAAAAGATCTCGTCGTTGCCTCCGTGCTTTCCGGCAATCGCAACTTCGAAGGCCGCATCAACTCCGAAGTCCGAGCCAACTACCTAATGTCCCCGCCGTTAGTTGTTGCGTTTGCGCTCGCGGGCCGCATCGATCTCGACCTGAAGAAAGACGCGCTCGGCAAAGGCAAAGACGGCAAATCGGTTTACCTCGCCGATATCTGGCCAACGCAAAAAGAAGTCGAAGACGCTGTGCGCCAAATCTCCGCTGACATGTTCCGCAAAAGCTATGACGAAGTCTACGAAGGCGATTCCCACTGGCGCTCGCTGCCCGTTCCTAAAGGGCAGACCTACCTGTGGGAAGACAATTCCACCTACATCCGGAAGGCCCCGTACTTCGATGAAATGACCGTGAAGCCGTCACCAGTCCACGACATTCACGGAGCCCGCGTACTGGCGGTTCTTGGCGACAGCGTTACCACCGACCACATCTCTCCCGCCGGTTCGATCAAGAAAGATAGTCCCGCCGGAAAATATCTGATCGACCATGGTGTGAGGCCCGCCGATTTCAACTCCTACGGCTCGCGTCGCGGTAATCACGAAGTCATGGTACGCGGCACCTTCGCCAACGTTCGCCTGCGCAACAAAATGGTCCCCGCTCTCGAAGGTGGTTTCACGCGCCATCTTCCGGGCGGTAAAGAGATGTCGATCTTCGATGCCTCGGAAAAGTACATCGCCGAAGGCGTTCCGCTCGTGATCCTCGCCGGAAAAGAATACGGTTCCGGTTCCTCCCGCGATTGGGCCGCGAAGGGTCCACGCCTGCTCGGCGTGCACGCGGTAATCGCGGAGAGTTACGAACGCATTCATCGCTCGAATCTGGTTGGCATGGGAATCCTGGCGCTCCAATTCCTTGCCGGTGAGAATGCCGAATCGCTGAAGCTGACCGGCGAAGAGGTGTTTGAGATCACAGGCATTCGTGAGCTCGTCGAAAGCTTCGCGCCAGCGCGGAAGATCAAAGTGAAAGCCACGGCTGGCGGCAAGACCGCTGAATTTACCGCGCTGGTTCGCATCGATACGCCGCAGGAAGCGCAGTACTACGCCAACGGCGGTATTCTGCAATATGTTTTGAGGCAATTGCTGGCCACCAAACGGCAACCAGTCCACGCCTAAGCTTCATCCACCAACGAAAATGGCCCCGCCAAAACGCGGGGCCATTTTCTTGTGTGTGCATCTTCTTCGAGTTCGAAGGTTTTAACGCGAGTGTGATGTCACGCGAATGCGTGACCAATATCACAGCATGGCCGCCCGGCAATCCGGCATTCTCTCAACAATCGTTACTGGGGCTTTATCCCCGTTTTGCCACTCGCAGTGCCGCTTCCAGATTTTTCCAATGCGCTTGTGCCGCTGCGCCTTAGAACTGCTCAACGGAGTTACATCATGAAACGGCTGCTCGCGATGCATGGCGTTATCGCCCTGCTTTTCCTCTCCGGTTGCGCTGGGATCGCCAGCGCCACAGGGGGCGCCTCCACCCCGAATGGCTCGCCGCCCGACGCAGCGGCTGCAGCCAACACCGCTTACACGCTCGTTGCCTGGAGCGAACTCGGCATGCACTGCATCGATGGAAAAGACTATGCCGTCTTCTCCGTGCTTCCTCCGTACAACGTGATCCACGCCCAGCTCTTGAAAAAGGGCGAACCGCCCGTGCCCATCACACGCGGAGTGACCGTCACGTATCAGGCCACCGCCGACGCAACCAAATCCATCAACACCATCAGCTCGACAAAAACCAATTTCTGGACCTATGTGCAGGCTCTGCTGCACACCGACCCGCCGCCCAACACCGGCATTGCGGGCTATAAGACGCAGAGTCTGAAGCCGGCAGCGCTTACCTACAACAGCACGGCAGGTTATTGGGAAGCGGTTGGCATTCCCACGATCGGCTACGACGACGCGGGCAAATTCAATCCCTACCCGATGGCGCAGCTCGTGGCAAAGGACGCGACCGGCGCGGTGATCGCCACGGTGAAAATCGTGCTCGCAGTCAGCGACGAAATGTCCTGCAAGACTTGCCACTCCTCAGGCACCGATGTCGCTGCCGAACCGGCCAGCGGATGGGTGAAGAATCCAGACCCAGCCAAAGACATCAAACTCAACATCCTCAAGAAGCACGACGATCGCTGGAACATAGCGAGCTACCTGCCGCAGCTCAGGAAGAACGGCTATCCCTACAAGTCCACGCTTTATGGGACGGCAACCTCCGGCACGCCTGTCTTGTGCGCGGCCTGCCACAGCGACAACGCCCTTGGTGCTCCCGGCCTGCCCGGCATCGGCGCCGAGGCAAGTGACATGCACTCGCTTCACGGACCACAAATCCTGCAGGCCAACAATCAGACGCTCGACCAGAACAGTCAAACTAGCGATCTCAATTCCTGTTACCTCTGCCACCCCGGCCCCGTGACTCAATGCAAGCGCGGCGCCATGAACAAAGTTCTGTGCTCGAGTTGCCACGGAAACGTCACCTATGCCGGCAATCCTTCGCGCAACCCGTGGCTGGTCGAACCTTCCTGCCAGCTCTGTCACCAGGGCAGCCAGCGTTACGCCACCACCTTCGACAACACGGGCAAGTGGCGCACGGTCACCGATCAAACCTTCGCCACCAACCAGAACGTGCCCGTCCCCGGTTCCGATCTTTATCGCTTCAGCTCTGGTCACGGTAGCGTGTACTGCTCGGCGTGTCACGGTTCACCGCACGCCGAGTACCCCACGTTGCAACCCAACGACAGCGTCTATCCCAAACAATTGCAGGGATACGTTGCCAAGATCACTGAGTGCAGTGTCTGCCATAGCAACGTGCCGGTCACACCCAATGGCGGCCCGCATGGACTGCACACGGTGGGTCAAGCTTGGGTCAAAGCACACCCCGACGTTGCCGACCGCAACAAGGCGGCTTGCGCATACTGTCACGGAGCCAACTTCCGGGGTACGCCGCTCTCTGTGGCGAAGGTCGCTCGTACATTCACAACGGACGACGGTGGCAAGAAATCTTTCCCCGCCGGCCATCAATTTAACTGCTACGACTGCCACAACGGGCCGAACGGCGGATAGCGCCACGGTTCAACACCCGTCGACCTGCCGGGAGGTGGCATCTCGCCTCCCGGTTTTTATACCCTCACCTCGCCAGATTCTTCCTTCGCATCCCGCTCCCGCGGCATCCAAGCCTCGCCCTTTCCCGGCTGTTATAATCAAGAATTGCGCTCATGACAAGAAAGCGACTGATACGTTCGACCACAGTTTTGGCGGTTCGCCGCGATGGCAAGGTCGTCCTTGCCGGGGACGGCCAGGTCACCCTTGGCGACTCGGTGATCAAGCACACCGCCAAGAAGATCCGCCGCCTCTACCAGGACAAGATCCTCGCAGGCTTTGCCGGATCGACCGCCGATGCCTTCTCGTTATTCAGCCGTTTCGAGGCGAAACTGGAGCAGTACCACGGCAATGTCGGCCGCTCCGCGGTCGAACTCGCGAAAGACTGGCGTACCGACAAATTCCTCCGGCATCTCGAAGCTCTCTTGCTCGTCGCCGATAAAGACCAGACTTTCTTGCTCAGCGGCCAAGGTGATGTGATCGAGCCTGATGGCGGAATCGCGGCCATCGGCAGCGGCGGCCCATTTGCGCAGGCAGCCGCGCAGGCACTTGCCAACCACACCCAGCTCTCGGCGCGCGAGATCGCCGAAGAAGCCATGAAAATCGCTGGCAAAATGTGCATCTACACGAACGACAGCGTAACTATCGAGGAGTTGTAGGAGGGTCGCTTTGAATTCGTTCGTCCAGCCCGCCGTGAGCTGACTCTAATAGGCGTGCTAACGACCAACGACTAACGACCAACGACCGTTATGGCAATCTATCTACCCCCCACCGCCGAAGAAGAACAGCTTGCGCTGGATGATCTGACTCCCCGCGAGATCGTTGCCGAGCTCGACAAGTACGTGGTCGGCCAGAACGACGCGAAGCGCGCCGTCGCCATCGCCCTGCGCAACCGCTTGCGCCGCCAGAAGCTCACGCCCGACCTCGCCGAAGAAATCATTCCCAAGAACATCATCATGATCGGCCCCACCGGCGTGGGCAAAACCGAAATCGCGCGCCGCCTGGCCAAGCTAACGAATTCGCCGTTCTTGAAAGTTGAAGCCTCGAAGTTTACCGAGGTCGGCTACGTGGGCCGCGACGTCGAATCCATTGTCCGCGATCTGGTCGAGATCGCGATCGACATGATTCGCGAAGAGAAGCTCGAAGACGTCGCCGACAAAGCGGAGTTGAACGCCGAAGAGCGCCTGCTCGATCTGCTCCTGCCCCCCACGCCCCCACCATCGCCGCGCTCCGACGCGACCACTGGCGGCGTTGTCATCGACGCCAGCACCACCGACCTCACAGAATCCCAATCTCGCACCCGCGAGAAGCTTCGGCAGCAACTGCGCGAAGGCAAGCTCGACGAACGCCAGGTTGAGATCGAAGTCCGCGAGCGCAACTTTCCCTCGTTCGAAATCATTTCGAACCAGGGTGTCGAGGAAATGGACGTCAACCTCAAGGACATGCTGCCCAACATCTTCGGCCAGCGCAGCAAGAAGCGGAAGATGAAGGTCAACGAAGCCTTCGAGTACCTCATCCAGGAAGAAGAGCAGCGCCTGATCGACATGGATCAGGTCACGCGCACCGCCATCGACCGTGTCGAAAACGCAGGCATTGTCTTCCTCGACGAAATCGACAAGATCGCCGGCCGCGAAAGCGGCCATGGGCCTGATGTTTCACGCGAAGGCGTGCAGCGCGACATCCTCCCCATCGTGGAAGGCACCACCGTCAACACACGTTACGGCATGGTCCGCACCGACCACATCCTGTTCATCGCTGCCGGCGCCTTCCACGTCTCGAAGCCAAGCGACCTGATCCCCGAGTTGCAAGGCCGCTTCCCGATCCGCGTCGAGCTGCAGTCTCTCACCATGGAAGACTTCATCAAGATCCTGACCGAGCCGAAGTCGTCTCTAGTGAAGCAATACACCGCGCTGCTCGAAACCGAAGGCGTGAAACTCGACTTCACCACGGAGTCCCTCGAAGAAGTCGCCCGCTTCGCCTTCCGCGTGAACGAAGGCACAGAAAACATCGGCGCGCGCCGCCTGCACACCATCATGGAGCGTGTGCTCGACGAAATCAGCTTCTCCGCATCGGAACGCAAAGGCGAGCACATCACCGTCGATGCGGAGTACGTGAGCAAAACGCTTTCCGAGATCGTGAAAGATCAGGATCTGTCGCGCTATATTCTCTAGGGGCCGTGCTGTTGATTAAACGGCCTATCCGTCTGTCCTTCGCGTTCTCTGCGGTCGCTTAACGTACTTTGCGATTCAAGATATTTCCGACCCGTGAGGTTGCTGCTCACGCTTGCGCCTCCACACCCCACCCGCTTAAACTTTGGGCTCTTCGTAAACTCTGCTCTCATTCCCGGAGCCCCCATGCCCCCGATCGACCGCGCCCACCTCAAATCCCTCATGGAGCGCGAGCAGAAACGCTTCATCACCGAGCACCCGAAATCAAACGCACTCTTCGACCGCGCCCGCAAATCGCTCCTGGGCGGCGTCCCCATGAACTGGATGGCGAAATGGGCCGGCGCTTTCCCTCCGTTTGTCCGCGAAGCTCAGGGCGCCGAATTCTTCGACGTCGATGGCCACCGCTACATCGATCTCTGCCTCGGCGACACCGGTGCGATGACCGGCCATTCGACGTCGGCAACCGTCTCCGCCATCAATCAGCAAGCGCAGCGCGGCATCACGCTGATGCTGCCAAGCGAAGACTCCATCATCGTCGGCGAAGAACTCCAGAAACGATTCGGCCTGCCCTATTGGCAATTCGCGCTGACTGCCACCGACGCCAACCGTTTCTCCATCCGCCTCGCCCGCCACATCACCCAACGTCCGAAGATCCTGGTCTTCAACTGGTGCTATCACGGCACAGTCGACGAAACGTTCATCACGCTCACCGACGGCGTTGCGCAAGCCCGCCGCGGCAACGTCGGCCCACCCGTCGATCCCACGGTCACCACCCGAGTCATCGAGTTCAACGACGTCGACGCGCTCGACGAAGCTCTCCGCACCGAAGACGTCGCCTGCGTCCTGATGGAGCCGGCGCTCACCAACGTTGGCATCGTGCTGCCCGAACCCGGCTACCACCAGGCTCTACGCGAGATCACCCGCAAATACGGCACGCTGCTCATCATCGACGAAACCCATACGATCTGCGCCGGCCCCGGCGGATATACGCGCACTGACAATCTTGAACCCGACATGCTTGTCTTCGGTAAGCCCATCGCGGGTGGTGTACCCGGCGCAGCTTACGGCGTGAGTGAAGAAGTCGCGCAGTGCGTAAGCGACCGCATCAGCCTCGAAGACTGCGACACCGGCGGCATTGGCGGCACGCTCGCCGGAAACGCCCTCTCGCTCGCCGCCATGCGCGCGACTCTCCAGAAAGTTCTTACCCAAGAAGCCTTCGACCGCATGATCCCCATGGCCCAACGCTGGACCGAATGCGTTGCGAAGGCCATCGCCGACTTCGCGCTCCCTTGGAACGTCACCCGCCTCGGCTGCCGCGCCGAATACCTGTTCTCCTCCGCTACCCCGAAGAATGGCACCGAGGCCCACGACGCCATGGACTTCGAACTCGAGCGCTTCATGCATCTCTACGCCATGAACCGCGGTATCCTGCTGACTCCGTTCCACAACATGGCGCTGATGTCGCCAGCCACTTCAAAAGAAGACATCGATCAGCACACCAAAGTTTTTCGGGAGGCCGCGAAAGAACTCGTGGGATAAGAACGAAGAAGAAGCTAGTTCTTTTAGCCGAGCAAGTTGTCAGCGTTGAGGGAACGAAAGGGCGACATTGGCAAAGTATCTTGAAGTTAAGTTTTGCTGGAAGCATAAGAGAGCTGCGGTCGAGGTTAGCCCAACTCCCACGACGGCCCACTCGGTGGCCTAGAATGCCCTAGGATCGACGATCGCCCTCCGGATGACCCCGCAGTCGCCGCGCCAGTCAAGGTGCCTCCTGAGTCCCTATAGACGATTTAACTAAGATGTTGTATCTTAAAGTTATTGACATTCCCCGTAACCGTAACGAAAGATTCGCCGAGGTGGCTACGTAAACGGCATCCTTCTCGGCTCTTCGGCTTTCCTGCCCCGCATCTCAAGAATCACGAGCGGGGCTTGCTCGGCCCCCGTGCTACCCTCATATTTCTCACCAATGCCCCCAGCCCGCCATCTCCTGATCGCCCTCATCTGCGCGTTCAGTGCTCTTCTCGTCGGCTGCGCTTCAGTCGGAGCGCCACTCCCCCCGTCACTCGAACTCGTCAAGCCGCCGTCCGACTTGCACGCCGTCCGCAAGGGCGACCACGTCTATCTCTCCTGGACCATTCCCACGCACACCATCGACCGGCAGAGCGTCCGTCATCGCGGCCCAACCTTGATCTGCCGAAGCCTCGAGGTGGTCATGGCTGAATGTGGCTCGCCCGCTGGCAGCGTCGCGCCGGAGCCGAGCACGCAATGGTCAACCGTCCCCAACGCTCGTGAACGGGCGACGTTTGTCGACACGCTTCCAGCCGACCTTCTCCAGACTGCCTCCACCCGCTCCGTTTCGTATGCAGTCGAAGCATTGAACACCAGCAGCCGTGCTGCCGGTCTCTCGAATGCGGTACAGGTTCCGCTCGCGCCCACGATTCCGCCTCCGCCCGACTTCAAGGCACAGCTCACTCCAAACGGGGTTCAACTCACCTGGACCGGAGAACTGCTCTCTCTGCCGATGTCTCCGGTGAATTACTCCTATCGTGTTTACCGCCGCCTTCAGGGGACCGGCGAACATACAGTGATCGGGCAAGTCGTGCGTGGCATCGACGCGCATCCCTCGCTCCTCGATCAAACATTTGCCTGGGAGAAGCACTACGAGTACTGGCTCAACGTCGTCACCGATGTGCAAACCGGCTTTCATCCCTGCCCTAGCGCCGGCACTCCGCCCATCCCGTGCTTTGATCACGCGGAAATCGAAGGCGACGACACGCCGCTCGTCGCGGTTTTCACCCACGACATCTATCCACCCGCCGTGCCCACGGGCGTGCAAGCCGTGTTCTCTGGCCCCGGACAGCAGCCTTTCATCGATGTGATCTGGGCACCGGACACCGATGCGGACCTCGCTGGATACAACATCTATCGTCACGAAGAGGGTGCAACACCCGTCAAGGTCAATGCCGATCTTGCGAAGTCGCCGTCCTACCGGGATAAGGACGTCGTCTCAGGCAACAAATATTTCTACTCTGTGTCGGCCGTGGATCTCCGCGGCAACGAGAGCGTCCGCTCCGAAGAAGCCAGCGAGCAGGTGCCATGAGTTTCCCTCTCGACTTTCCTTCGTGTCCCTTCGTGCCCTTTGTGGTTAGATCAATAGGCTGAGAAAATACAAAATGCGATATTGCCTCTTCCAATCGAACAGCGAAGCGCAGTACGGTCTGGTTGAATCCGTGGCCGGACACGACCACATCACCCGCCAGATTCTGACCCCACCCGAGCAAACCAGCGACCTTGAAGACCTGCATACGCGCCGCATGGACGCGATTCCTTTTGCCGAAGCCTCACTGCTCGCCCCGGTCCGCCCGTCGAAGATCGTTTGTGTTGGCCGCAACTACCGCGAGCATGCCGCTGAACTTGGCCACGACATTCCCAAAGAACCTCTGCTCTTTTTCAAGCCGCCTTCCGCGCTGAACCATCCCGGGGGCACCATCCACCGCCCGCGCGTCTCTCAGCGCACCGATTACGAAGGCGAACTCGGGATCGTCATCGGCCGACGCTGTTCAAAACTGGCCGACACGGAGGACGTCCGCCCCTACATTCTCGGCTACACCGCCGTCGACGATTTCACCGCCCGCGATCTGCAAAAAATCGACAGCCAGTGGGCGCGTGCCAAAGGCTTCGATACGTTCTGCCCGGTTGGACCGCTGGTCACCAATGAGATCGATCCCTGGGCTGGCATCAGCGTTCAAACGCGTGTCAACGGTGAAATCAAACAGAACGGCAACACCCGCGATTTCATCTTTGCTCTTGATGTGGTTCTTCGCTACATCTCCCACATCATGACGCTCGAGCCCGGCGATCTCATTGCTACCGGCACGCCCGAAGGCGTCGCCCCGGTCGTCGCGGGGGACGTGGTCGAGGTCACGGTGGAAGGCGTGGGCACGCTACGCAATCCCATTGCTGACGAATAGATCAGGCGTTTGTATCAGGGCACCGCTTCAGCGGTGCCGCCCAGGCCCGCGAATCCACGGCGCCTTCAGGCGCTGTGTCATCCCCCCATCCGTAACCTCGCGCGCTCTTCCCCGATTCCGCTTTCCGGCTTATCCTGATCAATCAACCGGCCGCACGAGAATGCGGCGCCGTCGTCCATGACCCCATTCCGTTTATACGCATTGCTGCTCGGCGGTACCGGTATCGCCATGGCCGCGGCATACTTGCTGCGCCGCAAGCCAAAGACTGCCGAAGACATTGAACGCCAGCGCCGCGCCTTCCTGAATCAGATAGGACGCATCACCGATGGCACTGTCATTGATGTGCAGGAACTCGCCTTCGACAACCAACGCTCGGCCACCATGCTGATCTACCAGTACGACGTAGCGGG
>Ga0306920_100016087_pt1 | contig 10282 bp, 13 predicted proteins | sample flu12Cox44000170_FD_204666 | JGI IMG/M metagenome (GOLD analysis project Ga0306920, IMG submission 204666) | Lab enrichment of tropical soil microbial communities from Luquillo Experimental Forest, Puerto Rico - flux4day.12C.oxic.44.000.170 (v2)... | ecosystem: Environmental > Terrestrial >...
GTACCGGAGGTCGGCCGGTCAACCCCGGCAATGATGTGGAGCAGCGTCGATTTGCCTGAACCCGAAGGCCCCATGAGCACCAGAAACTCGCCGGCAGCTATGTCAAGGGATACGTCGCTCAGGGCGGTAATCTCACTTTCCCCCTGTCGGTAAGTCTTCGAAAGGTTTCGTATCCTCACTATGGAATCCCGCGACTGCACAAACTCAGACGATTTACCAATACGTCCTGCGGGCGAACTCCGCAACCAGGGGCCATTCAGCATATTCTGTACTGTCAGGCCAACGGCCAACAGGCCTTTGAATGGAGCCGCCAACGCGGAATCGAATTTGAGGGGAATTCTGTTGAGAAAGGCCTGAAAAAAATATTTGTCAGAAAGCCTTGACAAAAAGTTTTGTCAATGATACCCTCCCGGCCATGGTTGACTTGCGTGTCATTGACGATCCCGCTTCCGCCAGCGTGGCGCTGGACCCTGTGCGCAGTCGTCTTCTGTCGGAACTCCGCACGCCGGTGTCCGCCGCGACGCTGGCCGGCCGCATGGGGTTGCCGCGGCAGAAGGTGAACTACCACTTGCGAACGCTTGAATCGCACGGGCTGGTCCAGGTGGACAGCACGAAACAATGGGGCGGACTGACGGAGCGGCGGCTGGTGGCGACGGCATCCTCGTACGTTGTCTCGCCCAGCGCGCTGGGTCCGGTCGCGCCGGATCCCGCGCGAGGAATGGACCGGCTGTCCGCAAGCTATCTGGTGGCGTTGGCGGCCCGAGCGGTCCGCGAGGTCGGAGGGTTGCTTCGCAAGTCTGAAGAGCTCAAGAAGCGCCTTGCCACACTCTCCATCGACACCGAGGTGAGATTCCGGTCCGCCGAGGACCGTGCCGCTTTCAGCGCTGAATTGACCGCGGCGGTCGCCGCGCTGGTCTCTCGCTATCACGACGATTCCGCATCGGGCGGACGTCAACATCGCCTCATTATTGGGGCGTATCCCACTCCCGGGCAAACTAAAGAAAAGGAAACAATACAAACCAAAGAAAAGGAAACAACATGAGTGTTAAGAAAGAAGCCTCCGGGCGCCGTTCAATCCAGGTCGAAGTTGAAGTCCCCGGCACGCCGGAGGAAGTCTGGCAGGCCATTGCCACCGGGCCGGGTATTTCGGCCTGGTTCACGCCTGCTGAGTTCGAGGAGCAGGGCGGGAAACCCGTCGCGGTGACGTTGAACTTCGGCCCGGGCATGGTGTCGCGTTCCGTAATAACGGCCTGGGAGCCGCTCCGGATGTTCGCCAAGGAGGGCCCAGGCTGGGCCCCGGGCTCGCCGCCGATCGCCACCGAGTTTAGCATTGAAGCGCGGGCGGGCGGCGTCTGCGTTGTCCGCGTGGTGCAAAGCCTCTTCGCCTCCACGGACGACTGGGACAAACAACTGGATGGCGCCGAATCGGGCTGGCCCGGCGCGTTCCGCGTCCTGCGGCTCTATCTGACGCACTTCCGCGGCCAGCGCTGCGAGATCATGAAGGTCATGGCTCCCGTCGCGGGAACCAAAGAAGAGGCCTGGGCGACACTGAGCGCGGCACTGGGACTGAACGGCGTGCGTGACGGGCAGCGTTGGGCCGTTCCGGCAGGCGTCCCGGCGCTTGGCGGCGTGGTGGAGCAGGTCAGCCAGGGTTCGTGCGGGGCACTGTTGCGGCTCGACAAGCCGGGGGCCGGCACCGCCGCCCTGTACATCATGACCATCCCCGGCTCGGTCCTGGCGGCGTTCAACTTCTTCCTCTACGGCGATAAGGCGGCCGCAACCGTCGCCCACGAGACGCCGCTGTGGCAAGCGTGGCTCCAGGAACGCTTCCCGATGCCGGCGGAGGCGGGCAAAAGCGAATGAGCGCGTTGTTTGAGCAGATTCGTTCGGCCTTTTTTGAAGGGAGAGACATGAAATTCAGATATATCACGGTCATGCTGGCGAGCACGCTCGTCATGGCGAGTTCCGTAGTAGCTGAGGACGGGTCCTTCGACTCCAACGGGGTTAAGATCTACTACGTGACGGAAGGCAATGGTGAGCCTGTCGTCCTCATCCACGGGTTCATGGCTGACCACGACATGTGGGGCAAAGGCCGATTCTTGAACAGCGTCCTCGAAACCAAGGTGATGGCCACACTCGCCAAGGATTATCGTGTGATTGCTTTGGACTGCCGGGGCCATGGCAAGAGCGGCAAGCCTTCCCAGACCGAAAGCTACGGCCCGGCCATGGCCGAGGATGTCGTGCGGTTGCTTGACCACCTTAAAATTCCGAAAGCCCACCTTGTCGGCTACTCGATGGGGTCGCTCATTGCCGGCCGGGTCGCGGCCATGCACCCCGAGCGCGTCCTCAGCGTTACGTTTGGCGGCGGGGCGGCCATCATTCCGATTGAGGCGAAGGCTCAAGAGGCCTTTGCCAAGGGGATCGAGGATGGCACGGCGCTTATTCCCCTCGTCATCGGGTTGTCGCCTGCCGACCAGCCGAAACCCACGCGACAGGAGGCGGAGGCCATCGTCAACAAGTTGCTGAGCGCCGAGGCTCGCAGTGGGCTCGCCGCAGCGCTTCGCAGCTTCGAAAACATCATTGTGACGCCTGAGGAACTCAAGAAATGCAAGGCGCCCGTCTTATACGTCCATGGGGCTAACGAGTATCCGCACATCAAGGCCCGAGTTCCGGTTGAGCTTAAGTTGCTTGGTCGGGGCGAGTTGAAGGTCGTCGATGGCGGCGACCATCTGTCGACACCGGGCCAGCCCGAGTTTCTGGCCGCAGTTTTGGAATTCCTGCGTGCAAATAAGCAGTGATCCTGGGGCCGCAACCCGTGACCCGTGTGCAAGTGTCAGTCCCTCAGGGACTGACACTTGCATGACACTTGCACATCACAGGTTGGACGGAGTTATGATTGCCCGTTTTATATTTACCGGTAGGTTTAACCATCCGAATGCGTGAAAGCTCCGATCAAACTAGAGACGACGCGGCTCTTTCTGCGGCAACCGCTAATGAGCGATGCTGTCAAAATTTTTGAGCGTTACGCGAGTGATGATGAAGTCACGAGGTTTGTGGGCTGGCCATGCCACCGAGCCCTGCATGACACGGAGGCCTTCTTGCGGTTCAGCACACAGGAGTGGGAACAGTGGCCGGCCGGACCCTATTTGATCGTATCGCGTAGCGACGGTCAGTTGCTTGGAAGCACGGGCTTCGGGTTTCAAACCCCGCATGAAGCGATGACGGGATACGTTCTGGCCAGGGATGCCTGGGGCAAGGGCTTTGCCACAGAGGCACTCACCGCGATGGTCGATGTGGCTGCGGTAATCGGCGTGACCCGACTGTTCGCTCTATGCCACCCGGAACACCGTCCGTCGCGACGGGTTCTCGAGAAATGCGGGTTCGTGCGCGACGACGTGTCGAAGCTGGCGATCGAGTTTCCCAATCTATCGCCCGGTGTTCGGCAAGAGGCCTTCCGCTACTCACTCGCAGTCAGCGCGAGGATGAATCAAGAGAGCTAACAAATCGATGAAGACGAACCGCCGCCGCCTTTCTCCGCTCGCAGGCAAATATCCCTATCTCGCGTGAAGAGCTTATCATTTTTGATTTTCCTCGCCGCGCTAGCGCCCATTCATGCATCGGCCGCGCCCGTTGGTTGTCGTGATTGGTCATTTCAAGGTCTCGGCGGGCGCTACGGGTTTGCCGAGAGGTGTAGTATTTCACAGACCAAAGGTGGATTTGAGAGACATCTATTCACCCGGATTTTTTTGGGGCCGCTGGGCCAGTGCAGCATTGGTTGCTCTGCACCCGTAACAGCCCTTACAGTGGCCGCAGGCGCGGCTGCTATCGTCGGTTTGATTCTTTTCGGCATTATGGAGCTGATCATGGAAAGCAGGAGGGTTAACTCGCCGCCGAAACCGACAGCCGCCGCGCCTTTAGCTTGCGGCATCGGACGGAGATTCGCTGCTCGTTGGCTTCGTCCCAGGTCCGCGTCCGGCGGTTGCGGCTCAGCTCACCGTTGGGTGCGGAACAGACACGGGTGATGTATGATGACTCAAAAAATCGCTGACGGCACAGTTCATAAGCTACCAGCAGACTTCCGGAGGGCCATCGAATCTAACAGCAGTGCCAAGAGCCTATGGGCCGATATCACGCCGCTGGCGCGAAACGAGTGGATCTGTTGGGTCACTTCGGCCAAGCAGGAAGCGACCAGGAAGCGCCGTATCGAGGTCGGCATCGATAAGATGCGGGGAGGCATGCGTAGGCCGTGTTGTTGGCCCGGATGCCCGCACCGCTGAAGCCTGTCCGACGCGCTTATTCCATGTTCATTTGCGATGAGCCTGCCTATGCATACCCGCATAATTCGGGAGCATGGGGAATATATCAGCGCAGGCTGCACGTGGCCTGCAGTGTCTCTGTTTGCAAATGCAGGTCGCTGGCTTCGCGCCGCTCAGCGCCACGTCGGGCCAGGATGCGATCATGATGATTCCGATTGCAACGCTTACTCGAGACGCGCTCCAAACGCTGAGAGTTGATGCCATCGGTTACGGGGCCAAGGACACGGGCGAGATGGGCGGTGGCGCGGCAGCGTCGGTGTCGACAGCCGCTGGGCCGGAATTACTTGCGGCGCTAAGGTCGAAACTTTCTAATTCATCCCTTAGAGTTGGGGACGTCGTGATTACCGACTCCTTCCGACTGCAGACAAGCGGGATCCGTTGGGTGGCGCATATTGTTTCTATCATCAAGCATACGGCGCAGGGAGCTTACTGTCCGGAGCCAGAGCGGTTGCGCGAGGGCGTTAGCAAGGCTCTGTCGGCCGTCTCGAAGCTGGGCGCGCGCTCGATCGCGATCTCAGCTTTAGGTACCGGAGAAGGGAGAGTTGAGCCGCGGGCAGCAGCAAGGTATATGTTCGGTGGCGTGCGGCTATTCAGAGCGGCGGAACCGCATGCACCACTGGAGGTGACTTTCTCACTCCCGAGCTACAGAGACTATGAGGCTTTCGCTGCCTCGCTGGCGGAGATGTCATGAGATCGCCCAACCATTGCATGCCACCGCTGATCCCCATCGTTGAGCGCCTCGTCAGTATTTTTTACAATCACACAAATCTATGAATCGCACACTCACCAACAAACGCGCGCTTGTTACCGGAGGCAGCCGAGGTATTGGCGCAGCCATTGTCAAACGTCTGGCCGGCGAAGGCGCTCATGTCGCATTCACGTATGCCAGTTCACCCGACAAAGCCGCCGAGGTCGCCAAAGCGGCCCAGGCGCTCGGAGTGAAAGCCATTGCCATTCAGTCCGACAGCGCGGATGGGACCGCGGTGGTTGCCGCCGTTGAACGTGTAGCGAGGGAGTTTGGGGGCATCGACATCCTGGTGAACAGCGCGGGCGTGATCGCCATCGGCCCAATTGATGAACTTAAGCTCTCAGATTTTGATCGAGTCGTTGCCGTCAACGTGCGCGCCTTATTCGTGGCGACGCAGGCCGCTCTAAGACATATGAAGGAAGGTGGGCGCATCATCAACATTGGCAGTTGCAATGCGGAACGGATGCCGTTTCAGGGTGGGGCTGTTTACGCAATGAGCAAGTCCGCTCTTCAGGGGCTGGTCCAGGGCGTGGCACGGGATATCGGTGCGCGCGGCATCACTATCAACAACGTGCAGCCCGGTCCGATTGACACAGAGGGCAATCCCGACAAGACGGAGTTCGCGGAAATGCTAAAGAAGCAGTTCATGGCGCTGCCGCGTTACGGCAAAGCCGAGGAGGTTGCGGCCATGGTGGCTTACCTCGCCGGACCTGAATCCGGTTTTATCACCGGCGCGAGCCTCACGATTGACGGAGGATTCACTGCGTAATTCACTCACAACGCCGCCTAAAAGGATTCGGCTGGTGAGTTCAGATATCGGCACTTGTTACTGGAGCAGGCAGGAAGACGGCACATGGAAGAAAGAGTGAGCCATCAGGCAAGTCCGTAGTCCTTTTTCTCAGGTTTTCTCAGGCACGGTAGCTGCTTAACTGCCGATAGTCGCGGTTATGATATATGGGGCTCTCGGAAGAGCAGCGATGGGAAATGACGCATCATAGGTAAGCACCTGAGCCTCTCTAAATCAACTTTTCACTATCATCGGCATCATGTTCCACTCACCAGCGCCCCTTCTTGCAGCTTCCGCTATTGGTTTGGCTCCGGTGACCTGGTCGGTGGGGATATTGGAACCGGCCGTGGCGGGCTACGCCTTGCGACTGCATCGAAATTTGGGGGCCCGGGTCGGTTGGTGGCTGTTCACCACATTTTGTCTTTTGGCCCTGGGGCACCTGCTTCAGGCGGCTGGAGTGACGGTAAGGGTGCTTGGCCCTTCAGTCTCGTTTGATTTCATCGCGGTGCTTGTTCCTTTGCTATTGCTCATTGGAATGGCACACACGGAGAGCGTTCTTGGCCACCGCGTTCGAGCGGAGCGCAAAGCAGCGAATCTGCGGGTCGATAACGACATCGTGGCGGAGGTGGTTCGAGAAAACGAAGGCCTGCAACAGCAAATAACCCGCCTGAGCGAGCGAGCACAGGTCCTGCAGGAGTCCGCTCAACAGTACAGCGCCCTGTTTGCTGAGAATCCGCAGCCGATGTGGCTCTTTGATCGCCAGTCAATGCGCATTTTGGACGCGAACAATGCGGCCCTGGGCCAATACGGCTTCACGATGGACGAGTTTTTGGATAAGGCGGGCCCGGATATTTTGGCGGCTGAGGAGGTAGCGGCATTTATGGAAAATGTCGCCCAGCCTGCCTGGGGCGACCTCTCCGTTCGGGTGTGGCGACATCGCCGCAGGGACGGCGCCAGTTTCGAAGTGGAAGTTAGAGAGTTAGACCTGAAGTATGCCGGTTGCCCGGCGAGACTGATCCTGGCCACCGATATTTCGCGGCGCGCGCAGCCTGATAGCGCGTTACAGCAGCAGCATCAGCTGCAAATCAGCGAAGAGCCTCCTCCGGTGCCCAGCAGCAGCCCTTTACCCCAAACAGCACCACCACCAACGGAGGAAGCTGTGGCCGAGACGACATTTGTGTCAATGGCAGAGCCTGTGGCTCAAAAGGCAGCGTCAGCGTCAAGAACGATCCTGCTCGTGGAACCTGACAGCCGCCTGCGTGCGATGGCCCGCACCGTTCTGGAGTGGAATGGCCATCGGGTCGTGGAAACCGACTCCTGCTCCCTTGCCGAGACAGTTTGGCCAAGCCAGGGAGAGAGCATCGATTTGCTGGTTACCGAGTTGGCGCTTCCCGGTACTGTTTCCGGCCGGGAATTGGCGGCTCGGCTGCGCGAAAGGAAGCCCGAGCTCAAGATTCTTTTCATTTACGATTCGGACAAGCCTCTAAATGGAGCGGAGCCATTAACGGGCGCAGAATTCGTGGGCAAACCATTCACCTCGGCGGCGCTGCTGGCTCGGCTCAACGATTGCTTCCCGCAGAACGGCTGAAGTTTCCGTCAGGTGAAGGCCGGTCTTTTGGGTGGGGTACGTCGTTCACGCCCGAGCTCGTAATTTCTCAAGCCGGCAAACGAATTGTCGGAAGGAGCTTTCACTATTTACCGACCAGGCGAAGCGGCCGGTGGGTGAAGGTCAGGTGAAAACCTGGCTGAGTCGCCGCCGAGCGTTTAGCTCGGGTTGACTTTGGCTCGAAAGGAGGAGTAACGTGCGAACGGTGAGAGAGTTGCGACCAGAAATACGATTGCTGGATCAACGAACGACGCACAACGAACCGGTTCGTTGAATAATTGTTAGGCCACTACCACACGCATGGCATACATCGTGACAGATTTAGTCAGGCAGCAGGCCCGCAAGTTGTTCGCCCCCGGCGAGGCTGACTTGGTTATCTCGGAGTTGGAGACAACACGGATACCTTTGGTTGACGATGGCACCGCGCCAGAGCGGATTCATTTAGCGATTTTGTATTTAGCTGATGGAGACCTGCGGGAGTTTGACCAGACCCTGAACAGAGGGAGGATGGATTTTCGGGACATTTTGGTTGCTGCCGGTCTTGCTGAGGCAGATTGGCCAGCTGTGTTGCGGAGTCGAGGGATTGAGTATGTTTAGTTACGCGGACATGTGGCCTAACTTTTCGCTGCACTGGATCGGGAGCAGCCGATTCAGTTTGTTGCAACGGGGGCGTCCGTGGCGGCTGCTCCCGCCCAGTGAGCTCTGGCGTTGGGCATCGCGAGCTTCGCAACAATGGATCAAACCATGAAAACGAGAATTCTTCCAACCGCGTCATGTCCTTGCTTTTTGGCGGTGCTCACCACTCTGTTGTCCGCGCTTCCCGCGGTCAGCGCGGAAAAGCCAAAGATCTACGACGAGACTGCGAATGGAGACAAACAGGTTGCTGATGCAACGGTCATCGCCAAGCGGGAGCACAAACACATCCTCTTGCAATTTGGAGCGAACTGGTGCGGCTGGTGCCTGAAATTACACAAGCTTTTCGAGAGCGATAAAGCCGTTCATGACGAGTTGGGCACCAATTACGTGCTCCTCTTGATTGATGTAAACCAGGACCATAACAGGGATTTCGCGGTGAAACACAGCGCCGACAATCACGGGTTACCTTTCCTCGTGGTGCTGGACGGTGATGGCAAAGTCCTCACGACCAAAGACACAAGCGAGCTTGAAGAAGGCGATCACCATAATCCACAAAAGGTGCTGGCCTTTTTGAGGGCATGGCAACCGGGCGCCTTTACAGCCCCCCAGTTCAGTTTTGCCCCAAATCCAAAAGTAACCTTCATCAGCTTTGATGGTTTAGATGGCGGTCTGAAACGAGCCTATTTTAGGGCCGAAAACTCAAGCCCATCAGAGCTTCTGTGCCGGGTGCATGTTGAGCAGAGCGGCGGTAGCGAGACCGCGAACTTTTCTGTTCCCGCGCGGGGCTCTACGCCGTTTTCATTTTTCGTCCGGCCGGGCGACACGCCGCAAATCACCGCCGAGGTGCTCCACCCAGGTCCAGTCTCGCGGTTCCTCGTGCGGCTGCCCAACGAGGACGGTGCAGCGAACCGGACCCAGCCGGGTCGCAAGGGGACAAATTCAGCACCCGGGCCGGCTGGCTCCGGTCGCTGACCTTCACGTTGGGCCGCAAAGTCGCGCGTCAGTCGTAAAATACGCCAGTTGGCACGTGCATCTTAACACTGTGAAAAGTTCGCGAGCACTTTTAGTTTTGGACAAGTTTGGAGCGGTGGGAGCCCTTCTCGCCGCGGCGGCTGCGCCGTGTTGCTTTCCTTTGCTCGCAGCGATCGGGGCGGCGATCGGCTTGGGAGCGCTGGAGTCGTGGCGCGGCTATATGGACTATGCGATTCAGGGCTTTGTTGGGATTTCCGTCCTCGGCGGCGTGTTCGCGTTCCGACAGCACCGGCAAGTGTGGCCGTTGGGCATCGCTCTGGCGAGCGCCGCAGCGGTTTTCTTCGCGTTCTACGTTAATTATCAAGTCGCGCTCGTTTATGCCGGGCTGACTGGTCTGGCAGTCGCCGCGGTTGGAAATATCATCGCCAAGCGCCGGGCGGGTGGTCGCAGTCGGCCGGTCGTGTTGCGATCCACCATCACTTGCCCGAAGTGCGGCCACCAGAAGCAGGAGACGATGCCGATCGATGCGTGCCTGTATTTTTACGAGTGCGAGAGTTGCCACGCGACGTTGCGGCCTAAGGTGGGAGACTGTTGCGTGTTCTGTTCCTACGGCTCGGTCAAGTGCCCACCGATTCAGTCAGGGCAGGGTTGTTGTGCGGCATGACTGAGCGGCCTAACAAGCGCCCGGAGCCGACGCGGTTGACGCGTTCTGTTTATTCCGGCGCTTGCCCACGCGCGGCTCAGGCGCGGTGTTGGGCGGCAGGAATACGATGACCAAACACCGAGTTGATGGAAAGAGCCTCGCCGACTGGGAGAAGTTCCATGATTTCTTTGCCAAAACGTTTGACTTCCCCGCCTATTACGGCCGCAACATGGACGCGTGGAACGACTGCATGAGTGACTATTGTTATAGCAAGGGATTAGTTTCCCTCCACGTTGACAATGCTGCGGAATTTAAGGCCTTGAATCCGGCCGCCTTCGCCGCGCTCGTCGAGTGCAGTGCCTTCATCAACTGGCGAGCGACAGACAAGGGGGGTGACCCCTTGATCGTTTTGTCCTTCTATGTATAGATCGCCCAACCATACGTGGCAGCCAACGCCGGGAGGGCGCAACGCTTGCTTTCGGTCACTGGCGGCCCGGCGCGGCTGCACTTGGCGTTGTGCCACCCAATCCGCATGAAAACGGTCACCTTATTTCTTTTGCTGGTTTCAGCTCTT
>Ga0306920_100016090_pt1 | contig 10281 bp, 6 predicted proteins | sample flu12Cox44000170_FD_204666 | JGI IMG/M metagenome (GOLD analysis project Ga0306920, IMG submission 204666) | Lab enrichment of tropical soil microbial communities from Luquillo Experimental Forest, Puerto Rico - flux4day.12C.oxic.44.000.170 (v2)... | ecosystem: Environmental > Terrestrial >...
TGCGACTCATAATCCACCCGCGGCCGCCGGACGTGCGCGGCGGGTGAATGATCCAGGAGTTCCTCCTCGACCGCGTACCGGTAGAACCCCGCAATGGTGCACAGCCGCCGGGTGACCGTGGCCCCGGCGCGGCCTCGAGCTTCCAGGTCCCGGGCGAAGCCTTCGATGTCGAGGCGGCGGACGGCGAACAGGTTCAGCGAGCGGCTACGGCACCAGCTGGTGAACTGGCGCAGGTCCAGGGCATACGCCTCGCGGGTCAGGCCGCGGTACCCGGCCAGGAACCCGGCAAGGGCGAGCCGTTCGGCGTCGGTGAAGGCGGGCTGGATCGTGGCGAGCGCGGTGGATGGGGCGGCAGTGGTCATCGGGCACCTCCCGGCCGGGCTGGAACCGGGAGGCTGGGCCAGATCCGGTCCCAGCGGTTAAACGGAAACCCACGGTAAGCCGCCTGATCCCCGTCACGCCATGCCACCGAAGAACGAGCGCCAGGACATGACAGGCAAGCCGAGAAACGCTCCAGACCGCCGATTTTGTGCGCCATGCTTGCTTACGGAGGTCAGCGGTGGAGGCACGCAGATTATCTATTCGGTTGGGTTGGCGCGGTGACGCTGGTAATGGCTGGAGGACCGCTTGGAGGTTGATTTCGAAGCGGATTTCTCCGGAGCCCGGCTGCCCGCCGTCGTCGAGGGGGTGGTTCCAGGTGCGACCCCCGTTCTCACGGTTGAGGGTTGGATCGGTGGTGAAGACGGCTCGGTGGCCGCCCCAGGGGCCGGCGGCGTTGCCGGGTCAGGTCGGCCGGTCTGCTGATACCGCGGATGGTCAGCTGTCCGGCCCGGAGCCCGCGGCTGCCTCACCGGTTGGTGCGACCGGGGCGCGCACGCCGTCCCGGCGAATCCGGAGGGGCGTGCGGTGATGGGATGTCGTTACCCGGGGCGCCAGGCCGGCTGGTCCATGTCTGGTCCTGGCGGTGCAGTCGACCCCTTCGATGCGACCTCCCGCCGTACGGCAGAAGCCGCTTGGACGGCCCTTCGCCTTGACCGATGGCCGTCCCCCCTGGGGTACAGGGGAGACGGTGATGGTGCCGACGCGGACGGTGCTTTTCTGCCCGCTCAGCCCATCGCAGGAAGCCTCGTGCCAGGCTGGCTCGCGGGCGGCGCCGTGCTGGCCCGGCCGTGGCGGACAGTGGATTCGGTTTCGCCCTAGCTGGTGTACTTCACCAGGAGCGCGCAGAAGTCCAGGCCCGACAGGTCGCTGTTCCCGGTGGAGGGTTTCACGAGCCGGAACGAGCCGGGGACCACGACCCAGTTGCGGGGGTCACCGGGCGTGCCGTGGTAGTTGATGTCGACGGCGTACCGGACCGTGCCGGGGTCCTTGAGCACGAAGTTGCCGTGGGCGTCGTAGAAGCGGGAACCACCGGAGGAGGAGATGGTGTCGGTGATGGTGCCGTTGCCGTTGTCGATGATCGTGTGGTCGTTGCTGGTGACGGCGAAGACGTCGGTGAAGGTGCCGCCGGTGTTCAGGTTGGTCATCACGAGGGTGCCGTGCGTGCTCTCCCGGTAGATCGGGAACGGTGATGAGCCGCGCAGGTTGTACACGAAGTTGATGTATTCGTCCCCGCTGTTCTGGGCCGGGGTGCCCTCGCAGTCGTAGGGGGCGCCGGTGAAGACGTCGTGGAAGTGACCCTGGTAGATCGGATCGGCGGTGGCGGGTGTGCTGGCGGCCAGGCTTGCGGCGGACGCGATCCCGGCGGTAAACACTGCTCCGGCTATGACGGATCGTCTCACGGTAATCCCTCCAAAATGGTGCCAGTAACCGAACATGTTTTCCCTGGTGCAGGCTCGCGTACCCGGGTGACCAGCTCCTGTTCCCGGGCGGTGCGTGCCGTGGCTGGCTGTCAGCTGTCGGCGCGCAGGCGCAGCAGGTAGGAGATGTCATCGGCGGTGGTCCACAGTGAGCCGGCGGCCAGGAGCACGGTGCCTCCGCCGGGCACGTCATCGGGTTTGATCTGGTCGGTGACCGTGTCCGACCTGGCGTCGAGGCGGTACAGGAAGCCGCCTTGGGACCTGACCCACACCCGGTCGCCGTCGACGGCCACGTCGCCGTCCAGGCCCGTATTGACGCCCTTGAACAGCGCCACGGGCTGCAGGGTCCTGGCGTCGACCCGGACCAGGCCCCGGTCCGACCCGGCCCACAGGTCGGTCGCGGTGGCGAAGCCGTTGATGGCCGTGAGCGTGAGGGTGCCCTGGATCGCGCGACGGACGACGTCGACCTTGATGACCCTGCTGGCGGCGGGCGTAAAGGACGGGCACTCGACCCAGACCGCGCCCATCCCTGGCGCCAGGTTCGCCAGGTCGCCGCAGCCGGCGGGGAGCTTGATCACAGGGCCGGGCCGGTTGGTGGCGGCATCGATCCCGGTCAGCTGATCCCCGGTGCGCCCGGTGATCACCCACAGGTGCCCGGCCGCGAACACCAGCCGCCCCTGGCCGGCGATCTTCCCGACCGCAATCCTGGCAACGATTTTCATCCGGCCGGGGTCGATCCGGGTGATGCTGCTGCCCGAGCAGGACCAGACCGCCCCGCCCCCGGCGCCGATGCCCTGGCAGTAATGCTGCTGATCGGTGTAGGCGCCCACCTGGCCGGCCGGCTTGTCGGTGCGCGGGTCGATCCGGGTGATGAACCCGTCGTCGCGCTTGACCCAGACGAAACCGTGGTAGAAGGTGAGCCAGCTGAGGTTGGGCACCACGATCGAGGCCTGCTGCACCGCGCGCAGCGGCGTAATCTGCCGCGGGCCGCCGGGCACCGTCGTCATCACGTGCGCCGCGCCCGGGCTCGCCGCACCCGGGCTCGCCGGACCATGTCCGCCGCAGCCAGCACCAAGGCAGACCGCAAGCACCGCCGCGGCCGCGGGCCCGGCAAGGCCCGCTCGCCGGTGTCGCCCCCAGATCACGGGCCGGACCCGGCCTGCCCGGTCCGCCGCGCCGATCGCCGGCCCGCGCCGGTCACCCGTCTGGTTCATATCCCGCCACCTGCCGGTTTCACAGGGATCGATGCGCTGAGATCAGGCCGCCCTGCCGACCGGGATCCTGGCCCCGCATAAAAGTCTCGCCACCCGGGGTCTGCGCAGGGCAGGGGTCCGATGACCCCTTCTGTCCCGGGCGCTGCAGGCCCGCCGGGCCGCTCAGGTTGCCGTTGGTCCTGCTCTGGCGGTGGCCCGGGGTGATCAGTACCTGTGCCGTGCACAGGAGACGAACAGGATGGCGCCGGGGTGACGGCGCTGGCAGGCGGCGTGACCAGGGACCCGGCGCCGATCGGCAGGACCGCACGGGCCGCTGGTCTCGGCGTAGGGTTCCCGGGCTCCGGTCCGGGGCGGCAGCCGCGTGCCCGGAAGGGGGCTGACCGGGTGCCGGGACTAGTAGTGCATGGGCCTGGCCTGGATAATCGTGGCACGGGCCCGTGCCGCGCCGTGCGTAGTGCCGCTGGCGGGCTGAGGGCGGTGGGAGGGGATGCCGCGGTCATGGCGGAGCAGGCCACCTCGGAATTGGCCGGGTTGCTGCGGCAGCTGCGGGCCGGGGCCGGCTTGACGCAGCAGGAGCTGGCCAAGGCGTCGGGCCTGAGCCGGCGGGCGGTCAGTGACCTGGAGCGGGGCATCAACCGCACGGCCCGCCAGGACACCGCGGTGCGGCTGGCCGGCGCGCTGGGCCTGGCCGACCCGGCCCGGTCGCTGTTCGTCGCGGCGGCCCTTGGCCGCATCCAGGCCGTACAGGTGCTGGCGGCCGCGCCGAGGCAGCCGCCGGGCGGGCCGCCCGCCGCGGCCGCGGGGGTGCACGGGTTCGGGCCCGCGCTGACCAGCTTCGTGGGCCGGGCCGGGCCGGTGCGCGAGGTCGCGGCCCTGCTGGACCGCGGCCGGCTGGTGACGGTGACCGGGCCCGGCGGGGCCGGCAAGACTCGGCTGGCCGGCCAAGTCGCCGGGCAGGTAGCGGCCCAGTTCGCCGACGGGGTGTGGCTGGCCGAGCTGGCCCCGGTGCGCGACCCGGCGCTGGTGCCGGCCGTGGTGATGACGGTGCTGGGGGTGCGGGACCAGCCCGGCCTGCCGGCCGCCGGGGTCTTGGCGCGGGTGCTGGCCCGGCAGCAGCTGCTGCTGGTGCTCGATAACTGCGAGCACGTGGCCGGCGCGGCCGCGCAGCTGTGCGCCGGGCTGCTGACCGCCTGTGATGATGTGCGGGTGCTGGCGACCAGCCGGGAGCCGCTGCGGGTGGCCGGGGAAGCCAGGTACCGGCTGGCGCCGCTGGCCGTGCCGGATACAGATAACCTTGCGGATGCGGCTATGGCCGAGACGGTGGTGCTGTTCGCAGACCGGGCCCGCAGCGCCGATGCGCGGTTCGCGCTGGACGGCGAGACGATTCCCGCGGTGGCGCGGCTGGTGGCGCGGCTGGACGGGATGCCGCTGGCGATCGAGCTGGCTGCCGCGCGGGTGGAGGCGCTCGGTCCGGCGCAGCTGCTGGACCGCCTCGATGACCGGTTCGCGCTGCTGACGGAGGGGGACCGGGGGGCGCCGGACCGGCAGCGGTCGCTGGCGGCCACGGTGGAGTGGAGCTACCGGCTGCTGGACGAGCACGAGCGGCGCGTGTTCCGTGCGGTGTCAGTGTTTCCGGCGGGGTTCACGCTGGAGGCCGCCGAGGCCGTCGCCGGGCCGGGCGCCGGCCCGATCGTGCTACGGCTGGTGGACTGCTCGCTGCTGGTGCCGCCGCGCGCCGGGCCGGATGGCCGGCCCCGGTACGGCATGCTGGAGACGCTGCGCGCCTACGGGGGCAGGCTGCTGGCCGAGGCCGGGGAGTTCGAGGAGGCGGCCATGGCGCTGGCCGGGTACGCCCTGCGGGTCGCCGAGCAGGCCGCGGCAGGGCTGGAAACCACCACCGCCGAGGTGGCCGCCGCCCGCTGGCTAGATGCCGAAGATGCCATGATGCGCCAGGCGTTGGCCTGGGGCATGGAACATGACACGGGCGCGGCGCTGCGGCTGGCAGTCGCGCTGGCGCCGTGGTGGTTGCTGCGGGGTCGGCTCGTCGGTCAGTACACCCTGCTGCGGGAGGCCGCTGCGTGCGCGGATGCGGGCAGCGACGGGTGGAGTGCCGCGCAGTACTGGCTCGGGTACACGGCGCTGTACTCGGCGGATCTGGCCGGGGCGCTTGACCATTTCACCGCAGTCCGGGACGCCTCCTGGGACCGGGGGCCATCCAGGGCACTGGCTGATGCCCTGAGCGGCCGGTCGCTGGCCCTGGCGATCCTGGGCCGGATCGCCGAAGCAGTCGAGGACGGCCGCCGCTCCCTGGCCTTGTCACGGGAATCCGGCTACCCGGCCGGGGAGGTGCGGGCCCTGGTTCGCCTGGCCGTCGCCGCCCGTTACGCCGGAGACCTGGACAGCACCATGCGACTGGCCCTGCAAGCCGGGCAGGTCACAGCTGAGATTCCTGGCTGGCTAGACCGGTTGCGCAGCATCGTCTCGACCGAAGTGATGACCGAGGCCGGGGACCTGGCCTCCGCCGAGCCTGTGTGCGCGGCGAGCCTGGCCCGGTCCCGGGACGCCGGTGACCTGTGGAGCGAGGCGGAATTGCTAATCCGGATGGTGATCCTGGACCTGCAGGCAGGCCGGACCGGCGACGCCGCGGCGCACCTGCGTCAAGCGCTCCAGGTCACCGCGCGGACCGGCGGCCGGATCAGCGTGCTCGACAATCTGGACTGCTGCGGACACCTGTGCGCCGCGACCAGGCACTGCGACGAGGCCGTTACGGTATGGGCGGCGTACGCTGCGCTTTCCAGGCACGAGGGGTATATAGAGCCGCCCGCGGCCGCGCTCCGTCGGCACGAACCGCTGCGCGAAGCCCGGCAAGCGCTCGGCCCTGCCCGCACCCGCGCGGCGGAGGAGCGTGGGGCGGCGATGAGCCTGGCCACCGCCGCCGAGTACGCTCTGATGCTCACCGATCCCGGGCCGCCGCAGCCGGCGGCGCCGGGCTCCGGGCAGCTCAGTGCCCGGGAGCGGGAGCTGGTCGCCCTGGTCGCCCAGGGCCGCACCAACGCGCAGATCGCCGCGCAGTTGTACATCAGCGTCCGCACGGTCGGCTCGCACCTGGACCGGATCCGGGACAAGACCGGCTGCCGCCGCCGCGCCGACCTGACCCGCCTGGCCCTCGGCGAAGGCCTCGTCTGACGGCGGCAGCCGGGCTCACCCGGGCAGGTCAACATCAATAGCCGTCCGTGACCGGCGATCTCGGCCTCCGTATGGATGCGCGATCAGGACATGGGGGCTGATACCACGAGATGCGCCGTCGTGTAGTCCGGGCAATTATCTCGGCTGGTGCGCCACGCGCGCTCATCGGCGTGAGCGAGCTTTGGCGGCCCACGCCGGATATCCAGATCTGCGCGGGCGCCGGGTTATGCCGTCGCGCTCGGGTCGGCGTACAGAGCGGCGGGTCCGCGCGCGGTTATCAGGAGCGCTCAGCGCCATCGGTATCCCGGTTACGGCCGGGCAGGCGGACAGCCAAGCCGTATATTCATGCATCGCCGCGCTTCGGGTGAACGCCCTCAATTGCCGCCGATCGGGCGAGGCCGCCACCCGCTCCGAACCATCCGCATATGCGGTCGCGAGCCGCGTTCCGGAACCAGAGTTTGAGGTGGAGCACGAGGTCCCGGCTGACGGAACCGCAGGATGCCCTCAGCCGCTGATCGCCTCGGCTGCCTCAGCCGCCGTGGCCAGAGCGGCCAGGTGGTCATCGACGGTCATCAGGCCGGCGCCCATGGTGTTGACCGACAGGTGCGTGGCGCCCGCGTGGTGCCACTGCCGCATCGCCGCCGCCAGCTGGTCCCGGTCCTCGTGCCAGCCGAGGCGCCCTTCCATGCCGAGGCTGGCCGGGTCGCGGCCTGCCTGGGCGGCGGCCTCGGTCACGATCCGGCGGGCCTGGTCGAGCTGCGGGCCCGGAGCCATCTGCGGGAACCAGCCGTCGGCAAGACGCCCGGCGCGGCGGTAGGCGCGCGGCGACTGACCGCCGATCCACACCGGGATCGGCCGCTGCACCGGCATCGGCGCCAGGCCCGCCCCGGTGATCTGGTCGAAGGTCCCGCTGAACGTCACGCTCTGCTCAGTCCACAGCCGCCGCAGCAGCGTGATCTGCTCCTCCAGCCGATGGCCGCGCGTGCTGAAATCCTGGCCGAGGGCCGCGTACTCGACGCGGTTCCAGCCGATGCCCACACCCAGCCGGAATTTCCCGCCGGTGAGCAGGTCCACCTCGGCCGCCTGCTTAGCGGCCAGCACGGTCTGCCGCTGCGGCAAGATGATGATCCCGGTGACCAGCTCCATGGAGGTCACCGCGGCCAGGTAGCCGTACAGGACCATCGGCTCGTGAAACGTGGTGTGCACGTCATAGGGGCCGTCCCAGCCCGCGTGCACCGCTGGGTCCGCGCCCGCCACGTGGTCGTAGGCCAGCACGTGGGTAAACCCGAGTTCCTCGGCCCGCTGGGCATAAGCGCGCACCGCGCCAGCGTCGCCGCCCAGTTCGGTCTGCGGGAACACCACACCGATCCGCATGCCACCTCCCGATGCTGAAGGTTATCCGAGGCGGCCGGGCTACCCGGGGCACGCCAGGTCAACCGCGTTGGCCACGGAGCCATAGGGTCCGCCGCCGCCCTGGCGAACCCGGTCACCGTCGGACGCGCCGTTGCTGCAGATGGGCGGCAGACGCGGCGAGCGGCGCTGGCCACGTCTGCACGGGCCCGCCTGCAGGTGCCCCGCCCGCGGCGACTTGACGGGCAGAGAGGGCCGCCATCCATCGCTTCCCGAGCGCCTGATGTCCGGAAGACGCCCAACTTTGCCGATGTGAGCGTGTCGACGCTGAGGACGGGGCCGAAGTCGGTGACGAAGCGGTTGCTGGCGCCCCGGGCGATCAGCCGGTCCCGGATCTGGTCGAACGCGTCGAGCGAGGCGGCTTGCAGCCCGAGGTGGTCGATCCGGCCCCCGGCCGAACATCGGGGCCTGGCGGTCGGCTTCGGTGTTTCCCTCGATCTGGGAGATGTTCAGTTCGGCGGTCTGGCCGATGCGGATGAAGGTGAGCCGGATGGCGCCGTCGAGCTCCTCCAGGTGCGCGCTGATCTCGGCGTCGAAGACCTCCCGGTAGAACGCCACGAGCCGGTCGGTGTCATGGGTCAAGATGGCCACGTGGTTGACCCCGTTCAGCAGCATCTGGGCCTCCCTCGCTCGTCGCCCCCCCAGGAGCGGGCATTAGTGTGTCACGCGCGCCTGCGCCGCCCGCAAAGCTGCTCCGCCCCGCGTGCGCGGCGGTGCTGGTGCGGGCTGCCGACGGGCCAGCCGGTCCCCCTCTGACAGGCGGGACGGGGACCGTGGTGATCACAGTGGTTCGCGTGATCCGTTACACCGAGTCCCGCGCGGGCGGCCTATACCGGGGAGGATGTCGGCCTGCCCGCCCCGGGGGAACTTCGGTTACCTCAACGCGGCGCAGATGTCCACCAGGACCTGACCTTGCAGGGACGCCGAGGTAACGGTCCCGTCCGGGGCGAGCGATTCCGTCAGCGCGCCCGCAGTCACGCTCACCGTAGGCAGCCCGAAGCGCGCCGCCTCGGCTGGCGTGAGGATGGCGAAATTTGGTCCCTTCCGCAGCTCGATGACGGAGCCGTCAGGATTCACGGTGATTTTCGCAGGCCCCGACCCGTTCAAGGTGACGGTCTTCCCGGTTTCCAGATTCGTCCACGAGACCGTCAGCTCGCCGGTGACCAGAAAGGTCGTAGAACCGTCCGAAGTCTGGAGTGTCGTGACGAATTCCTTGTCGGTCACTGCGGCCGCCCCGACGTCGAACCCGCAATATGTTGCGGGCAGGGTGAAGGGCGGCGCTGGAAAGACCTGCCAGTTTGGCCCCCGGGCGAGGGCCGGGGATGCCGTCATTAGCCCGCCGACCATGCCCAGCAGCGCGCCGAGCACCGCGATCACTCCGAGTCGCCTCATGGCGATCACCTCCATTTCGCGGCCACCGCAGGTGGCCAAGCGCCTGGCTCGTATGGGAGGCGTTACCGGGCAGGGAACGGTTGTTCCGCGGTAAGGGACGGATCGCTGAGTCCGGCGGTCAGGTGTGCCAGGTGATCGGGGCTCGCGGGTCGGGGGTGTAGCAGCAGAACGTGCCGGTGTGGATTGTGGCGTCGAGGTGGCCGGCGAGGGCGGGGCTGTGCGCCCGGATCCGGGCCAGGGCGATCTTGACGGCTTTGGTGATGCTCACCCGGGCTCGCTCGGCCGGGGATCCGGCCGCCCGGTCCCGGCCGCCGAGCCCCACGGCCGCGGACAGTTCGTCGGCCAGGAACTGCTTCTCTTGGCGCGCCTTTGCGGCGCGGACCGGGTCGGCCCACGAGGTCGCCTCGGCCAGTTCCTCCTCCAGGTCGCGCAGCCGCGCCCGGTAGGCCGCCTTCGCCTGCTCGTCCAGGATAGGCGCGGTGCCGGAGAGCCTGGCCTGATGCAGGTCGTCGTCGCGCGCCGGATGCGGCCGCGCACCGCCGGTGCCGGCGACCTGCCCGGCCGCCGCGAGGTCCAGCACGTGAAATTCGCGGCCGGGATGGCGCAGCAGCTGCGCCAGGTAGCGCAGGCCCTTGACGTCTTTGAGCCGGAACGCCTCCCCGGCGAAGGCGATCGACCAGTACTCGCCCTCCCGCCGGAACACCGGCCACGAAGCGGCGCCTTCCGCGGCCTTGTCCATGGGGAGCGGCGGCTGTCCTGGGCGGCTGTCCCCGCGGGCGCGGGCGAGATCCTGCCCGGCCCGCTCGGCGAAGACCGTCATCCCGAGCCGCCTGGCCGTGCCGAGCGCGGCCGCCAGCAGCCCGGCCGCCCGTTCCCGGTCACCCGGCCGGTCGCGGGCCACCAGCAGGCGTGCCAGATCGGCCCGGGTCCGTGCCGCCCACGGCCGGGCGCCGATCCGGACGTTCAGGTCCAGGGCGTCGCGCAGGTGCCGTTCCGCGGTTTCCAGGTCGCCGGCGGTCAGCGCCGCCAGCCCGAGGTAGCGGTCGACCGCGCCGGTGCTTGTTTCCAGGGTGTCCACGACCAGGCCGCGGTAGGGGAGCAGCAGGCCGTGCAACACGGCGCCCCGGCCGGCGTCGCGGAGGAACCAGGCAACCTCCGCCAGGTGGCCCAGGCTGAGCAGCAGGTCGTTGTTCACCGGGATGACAGCGAACCGGCCTGCGGCCAGCTCCTCGAACACCGACCGGGCGCCGTCCTGGTCCCCGAGATCGGCGAGCAGCCGG
>Ga0306920_100016091_pt1 | contig 10281 bp, 7 predicted proteins | sample flu12Cox44000170_FD_204666 | JGI IMG/M metagenome (GOLD analysis project Ga0306920, IMG submission 204666) | Lab enrichment of tropical soil microbial communities from Luquillo Experimental Forest, Puerto Rico - flux4day.12C.oxic.44.000.170 (v2)... | ecosystem: Environmental > Terrestrial >...
GCAGTCTCCGCCATCCTTCGGCATGAGCACTCCTACTTCGCCATGATCGGCAAACGCCTTCAGTGTGGCTTCAGGCATCGTGTTCACGGTATTGGGTGCAGTGAGATTGGTGATGTATAAGATGTCAGAAGCCTTTGGATCCTTCGTGCCAGTGCTCGCCCACAACAGCCTTTGCGGGTTGTAGCCCGCCTTGATGATGTTTTGCCAACGCGGAGTCGCCAGCAGGTCGCAATAGGCCTTATAGGTACGCTCAGCAATCGCGATCCCGAGTTTGTCGCGCAGGGCGTCGGGCGCTTTCCCAGACACGGCCACGTCCCACCGGCTGATGAAGACCGATGCTACCGAGCCGACATTCGTGCTTAATCCAGCCGCGATCCGTCGCTCAATTCCCCGCAGGTAAGCTTCAGCCGCAGCGACATAATGCTCGCGCGAGAAGAGCAGCGTCACATTGATGGAAACACCGGCGAAGATCGCCTCTTCAATCGCAGGCAGACCTTCTGGGGTACCGGGAATCTTGATAAAAAGATTCTTGCGAGCTGCGCGAGAGCTTAAGTCTTTGGCCGCGGCAAGGGTGTGGGGCGTGTCGTAGGCCAGCAGAGGGGACACTTCCAGGGAGACCCAGCCGTCAACACCCTTGGTTTCTTCGTGCACCGGCCGGAAAAGGTCGGCCGCGCGAGTAAGGTCTTCCAGTGCCACATCAAAGAAGAGCTGCTCGCCCGATTCGCCCGCTTCCAGCTTCTCGCTGATCGTCGCATCGTAATGGGAGCTGTTCTTGATAGCGTGATCGAAGATCGTCGGGTTCGAGGTCAAACCCGTGATCGATAGGTCGTCGATGTAGGTCTTCAGCGTACCTTGGTCCAAGAGGTCGCGTGTAATGTTGTCCAGCCAGAGACTCTGGCCCAGGTCATGAAGTCTTTGAGTCGCTTTCATCATGTATTCACCTCACCGCCCTAAGCTTAAAGGCGCAGCCGTGATATTGGCACAAAGTTGGTCAGTTTGCACACTTGTAGTCGCGCCTGAAACTCGCTACAGTTCCCCTTGACCTGCCAAGCATATCAGGGCAGCCCCAAAACCGGCGACAGGCGCACCCGATTTACGGAGGATTCATAATGTTAGCTCCACGCGACGACGTCCGCATCGGAAACAGCGTTGCCGATTTGAAGCAATCCATCCTCGACAATCTCTATTTCCTTCAGGGGCGGGTGCCAGAGCTGGCAACACGGACCGACTGGTACATGGCGGTGGCGTACAGTGTTCGTGACCGTATGATGAATGACTGGGTCACGTCCTTTCATCGCGTGCGCCACCAAGACATAAAGATCGTCGGTTACCTGTCAGCCGAGTTCCTCACCGGGCCCCACCTTGGCAATAACTTAATTAACCTCGGTATCTGGAATCAAGTAAAGGATGCTGTTTCAGAGCTGGGACTGAGCTTGGACAACCTTCTTCGGGAAGAAGAGGAGCCCGGACTCGGCAACGGCGGCCTGGGTCGATTGGCCGCCTGCTATATGGACTCCATGGCGACCCTCGATATTCCGGCGTTCGGCTATGGCATACGCTATGAGTTTGGCCTCTTCGATCAGGAAATCCGCGATGGCTGGCAAGTGGAAATAACTGACAAGTGGCTGCGCATGGGCAATCCCTGGGAAATCTGCCGTCCTGAGGTTTCCTATGCTGTAAACCTCGGTGGACACACCGAACACGATATCGATGAGCAAGGCCGCTTCCGCGTCCGCTGGATTCCTGACCATGTTGTAAAGGGCATTGCTTACGACACCCTGGTTGCCGGCTATGGCACAACCATGACCGATTTTCTGCGGCTTTGGAAATCCGAAGCCGTCGAGTCATTTGATTTCCAAGCGTTCAATCGTGGCAACTACGACGAAGCCGTTGAACAAAAGGTGTCCTCCGAAACCATCAGCAAAGTCCTCTATCCTAACGATGAACCCGACGCCGGCAAACGCCTCCGCCTGGCCCAGCAATACTTCTTCACCTCTTGCTCTCTACAGGATATGGTCAAGATCCACTTATTGCGAAATAAGAACCTGGAGACGTTTCACGAGTACTTTGCCGTGCAACTCAACGACACTCACCCCTCGATTGCTGTTGCTGAGCTGATGAGGCTTCTCGTGGACGGGCACGGGACAGATTGGAACAAAGCGTGGGAGATCACACAGAAGACCCTCGGCTACACCAATCACACGCTTTTGCCGGAAGCCTTAGAGAAGTGGGCGTTGCCGCTTTTTGCGAGCCTGTTGCCGAGACACCTCGAGATTATCTACGAAATCAATCGGCGGTTTCTCGACGAAATTCGGACGAAGTACCCCGGCGACAACGATCGTGTCACACGCATGTCTCTGATCGATGAGCACGATCAGAAATATGTTCGGATGGCTTATCTAGCAACCGTCGGCAGCCACGCGGTAAACGGCGTTGCGGCCCTGCACTCGGAGCTTCTGAAGAAGACCGTACTTCACGACTTCTATGAGCTGTGGCCAGAGAAATTCTTCAACGTAACCAACGGCGTCACACCACGGCGTTGGATGGCCCTCAGCAATCCGGGCCTGAGCCGGCTCATCAATAGAAAGATCGGCGGCGGATGGCTGAAAGATGAGAACGAGTTGCGCAAGTTGGAAAAGTTTGTGGAGGACGCGGTTTTTCGTGAGGATTGGCGCAAGGTGAAACGAGCCGCGAAGGAAAGCCTCGCTGCCCTCGTCAAGGAGCGCACCGGCATTGTGTTAGATCCGGCCACCATGTTCGACATGCAAGTCAAGCGTATTCACGAGTACAAGCGTCAGGTTCTGAATATCTTTTATGTGATTAGCCAGTACGACCGGATCAAAAAGAATGCGGCGATCGAGGTGACACCGCGCACGGTTGTTTTCGGCGGAAAGGCTGCTCCTGGGTACTTCATGGCGAAGCGAATCATCAAGCTCATCACCTCTGTGGCTGAAGTGGTGAACAATGATCCCGACGTGAAAGGTCGTCTGAAGGTGGTCTTCTTTCCTGACTTCAACGTAAAGAATGGACAGCTGATTTATCCGGCGGCTGATCTGTCGGAGCAGATCTCAACTGCCGGTAAGGAAGCTTCTGGCACTGGCAACATGAAATTCTCCATGAACGGAGCTCTTACGATCGGAACCCTCGATGGAGCTAACGTAGAAATCCGCGAGCAAGTGGGGGCGGAGAACTTCTTTCTATTCGGACTCAATGTCGAGGAGGTCGTGGCGCTAAAGGCACGAGGTTATACGCCGGCAGCCTACTATCATCACAATCCGGTGTTGCAGGAGGTGATTGACCAGATCTCTTCTGGCGTCTTTTCACGGGGGGATCGGGAGCTCTTCAAGCCACTGATCGACTCCCTCATGACTAGGGATGAATACCTCGTGCTTGCCGATTTCGAGTCCTATCTGGATTGCCAAGACAAGGTGAGCAAGGCGTGGCGTGATCAGGAGCAATGGACGCGCATGTCGATTCTCAATGTGGCTCATATGGGCAAGTTCTCGTCGGACCGCTCGATTCATGAATATGCGAAGAACATCTGGAGCGTTCAGCCGGTGGACTTAAAGGCGATATTGACGGTTTCGAAATAGAGGCACCCAAATGGGGTTAATCCCGTGACAGGGCCAGGAGCGATTGCTGAACTCGAACGCCGCTTTGGAATTCCGGGGATCGCCAAAATTGTCGCGGGTAACGGTGCATTGCCCAAAGTGCACATTACTTCGCCTCGATCTATCGGCGAAGTGTACCTGCACGGTGCACAAGTGACTTCGTGGAAGCCAATCCCTGGCCAGGAGGTGCTGTTTCTTAGCTCGAAGTCGCGATGGGAGGATGGGGTGGCGATTCGCGGAGGCGTGCCCATCTGCTTTCCTTGGTTTCGCGCCAAGAGGGATAATCCCGACGCACCCGCACATGGATTCGTTCGCACCAGGGCATGGCAGCTGGAATCGATTGCCCACGCCGGCGAAGTGGTCACGGTTCGCTTGTTCACAGAAAGCGATGAGAGCACCAGGCGCTGGTGGCCCACTGATTTTCGCATGGTGCTGCAAGCAACCTTCGGTTCCGAACTTGCGTTGGAACTCATCGTCACCAATACCGGCCCCATCCCGCTGCAGTTCGAAGAAGCTTTGCACAGCTATTGCAGAGTGGGAGAGATTGGAGCCACCCGAATCCGTGGGCTGGACGGCGTCCACTATCTCGACAATACGGACGCGAACCGGGAGAAGATGCAACATGGGGACGTGGAAGTTACGTCACAGACCGACAGTGCCTACATGAACACATCGAGCGCCATCGAGCTGTACGATCCTACACTTAGCCGAAAAATCCGCCTACGCAAAGGTGGTTCGTTATCGACCGTGATCTGGAATCCGTGGAGAGACGGCGCACAGATGTTATCGGACCTCGCGGAAGACGAATGGCGACAGATGCTTTGCGTCGAAGCCAGCAATATTCTTGCTTGCGCCGTCGATCTCGCACCCAACCAGCAGCACACCATGAAGGCAATTATCAGTGTTGTCCCACATGGCTAGCGCACAGCAGGTATCACCCACAAGGGAATCAGTCAGCCTACTTAGTCACGGACACGGCGTAGCTGATTCCACGATGCGTTCAATGGCAAATCCGGCCGGTGCTGCTCCGACCGCTGCAGCCGAGTAAAAAGGCGGATGAATCCTGCCTGCGCCACAACGCGATGCAGCTGAGTAGTTCGTGACCGTTAGTGCGGCTCAGCTTCGGTGAAGACACGGCGAAAAATCTTGTCCACATTGCGCAGAGGACGGCGGAGATTGAAGGCCTGCTCTAGCGTTTCGCGATTCACCTTGGACGTGATTTCTGGATCGTTCATGATAAGGTCGCGGAAGTTCAAGTCTTCTTTCCATGCTTTCATCGCATTGGATTGAACCAGGCGGTAGGCGTCTTCTCGCAGCATCCCAGCTTGTACCAGGTCGAGGAGGAGTTGTCCACTAAAGACGAGGCCTCCGGTGGATTCCAGGTTCTTCAGCATGCGCTTGGGATAGACAATTAGCGTGTCGACGAGGGTGATCGTTTTATGCAACAGATAGTCCAGCAGGATGGTGGAGTCGGGAAGGATAATGCGTTCTACGGAAGAGTGCGAAATGTCACGCTCGTGCCACAGAGCCACATTTTCCAGTGCCGCTTGGGCATTAGACCGCACGACCCGAGCCAGGCCGCTGATCTGCTCGCAGGTCACCGGGTTACGCTTGTGGGGCATCGCCGATGAACCCTTCTGCTTCTCGCTGAAATACTCCTCGGCCTCGCGAACTTCTGTCCGCTGCAAGTGGCGAATCTCGGTCGCGATCTTATCGAGTGTCGATGCGATCACTGCCAAGGTCGCCACGTAGAACGCGTGACGATCGCGCTGGATTACCTGCGTGGAAATTGCCGCCACCTTTAGACCAAGGCGCTCACAGATTTTTTCTTCATATTCCGGCTCAAGATGTGCCGCGTTCCCTACCGCCCCGGAAAGCTTGCCGACGCGCATCTGCTCCGCCGCGAGCTCGAAGCGCTCGAGGTCTCGCTGCACCTCGGAGTACCAGTTTGCCAGCTTTAAGCCGAAAGTGATTGGCTCAGCATGGATGCCATGTGTCCGCCCGATCGCTGGTGTATCCTTGAACTCCCAGGCGCGGCGCTTTAGTACCTCGCGGAACTGGTGCAGGTCCCTGCGGATGATGCCCGACGCCTGTTTCACCAGGAGTGCCTGCGCGGTATCAACCACGTCGTTTGAAGTGAGACCGTAATGCAGCCAGCGCGACTCCGGCCCGACCTGTTCGGCCACTGCCGTTGTAAACGCAATTACATCGTGCTTCACCTCGGCCTCGATCTGGTTGATGCGCGTGAGGTCAAAATCTCCCTTCTCGCGGATGGCCTTGGCTGCAGATTGAGGAACAATTCCAGCTTCGGCCAGCGTCTCGGTGGCTGCGATCTCAACCTGCAGCCAGGTGCGGAAGCGGTTTTCGTCACTCCAGATTCGGCCCATTTCCGGCCGGGTGTAGCGAGGGATCAAGGCAAACTCCTGAGGGTTGAAAATGTAGACTTCCTAAAAACCTTTGATTGTACAGGTTCGAGCGGGGACGCCAATAACGAGGTGGCAGGGCTACTGACAGAAATAATGCAACGGGAAGACTCAACCTAGCATCTTCTCATATGTATCGTAGTCCGATATAATAAAAACATCCGTGACAAGACGCCATACCCTAACGCTTGCGGACTATCAGGCACTGGCCGAGTTCCGCTACCAACTCCGACGGTTCATTCGTTTCAGCGAAGAATCTGCTCGACGGGTGGGCCTGGAGCCGCAACAACACCAGCTCATGTTGGCGGTAAAAGCCATGCCGCACAGCCGGGCTGCGCGCATTGCCGATCTCGCCGAGAGGCTGCAACTGCAGCATCACAGTGTGGTCGAACTCGTTAGCCGTTTAGTCGCCAAAGGGTTGATCCAGAAAGTTCGCGGGGACGAAGACCGCCGCGAGGTACAGGTACGGCTGACTATGCGCGGCGAAGGCGCGCTCAATCAGTTGACTCTGCGTACGCGTGCAGAGCTGCGATTGGCGGTGCCGGCATTGGTCTCCTCGCTACGAAAAATCGCTGTGCGGGCCGGTTCGCGCAGAATCGGAGGCAACAAAGTCCACGGGAAATCCAGGATCGTGACGGAGGGTAAGGCGTAAACGTGCAAGAGTATACCGAGACCATCGGCATCAACGGCATCAACCCCCTGCATCCGAAAGAGAGTAATGATGACGCGCCAGCAGAGTTTCGAACTGTGCTGGTGTCGCTCCTGGCGGCTTTGATTGGTGTGCTGGCGGGAGCTATCGCTTACCTGTTGTACAACCTCATCGGCCTGTTCACGAACATCTTCTTCTTCCACCGGGTGTCGTTCGTTTTCACTAGTGCGCGCAATAACCACCTTGGCTTGTGGGTAATTGTGACACCGGTGATCGGGGGCATCATCGTCGGTATTATGGCGAGGTACGGCTCCGACAAGATTCGCGGGCACGGCATTCCGGAAGCCATGGAAGCCGTCCTGGTCAACCGCAGTCGGATCGAGCCCAAAGTCGGGATTCTGAAGCCTGTCTCGGCGGCGATCGCGATCGGAACAGGCGGTCCGTTTGGTGCTGAAGGTCCGATTATTCAGACCGGCGGTGCAGTGGGATCGCTGATCGGCCAACTTATGCATACTACGGCGGCGGAGCGCAAAGTGCTGCTTGCCTGCGGGGCTGCTGCCGGAATGGCTGCTACCTTTAGCACACCCATTGCAGGGGTGATCCTCGCCATCGAGCTGCTGCTCTTCGAGTTTAAGTCCCGATCGTTCATTCCCTTGGTGATAGCCAGTACTCTGGCAACAAGCATGCACTTTCAATTGCTGGGCCGCGGCCCGATGTTCCAGGTTGCCGCTGTCGATTTCGGCCTGCCTGGAGCACTGCCGTTCTACCTGGCGCTAGGCTTGCTATGCGGAGCTGCAGCGCTCGGCTTCAGCAAAGCCTTGTACTGGGTGGAGGACCAATTTGAGAAGCTGCCTATTCACGACATGTGGTGGCCGGCCGTCGGGGCGGTGGGCCTCGGTGTCATCGGGTATTTCGTACCGCGCGTGCTTGGCGTAGGCTACGACACGATATCCGATATCCTGAACACGAAACTGGTGCTCGGCGCACTGCTGGCAGTGATGATCTTCAAGTCGGCAGCGCTGGTGATTTCGCTCGGCTCGGGAACGTCGGGCGGCTTACTGGCGCCGATGTTCATGGCCAGCGCAGCTATGGGCTCGGCATTCGCCATGATCGTTGACAGGGTATGGCCGGCGGCGAATCTCTCGCCAGGAGCGTTCGCCCTGGTTGCCATGGGAGCAGTGTTCGGAGCCGCCTCTCGTGCAGCCTTCACGTTCATCATCTTTGCCTTCGAAATTACGCGAGACTACAATTCCGTGCTGCCCCTTATGCTCGTGACCGTGATTGCTGATGCCATTGCCGTGCATTACGCAAAGAACTCCATCATGACCGAAAAGCTTGCGCGTCGCGGACTGCATATTCACCAGGACTACGAACCGGACGTTCTTCATCAGGTGCGCGTGGAAGATACGATGTCGACGGATTTCAACACGATTCCCGCTTCAGTGCGCGTGGGAGAGCTGACAGAGCGAATCGCCAAGCACGATCCGTCAGTGACCAAGCATCATGGCATTTTCATCGTGGATCAGAGTGACAAGTTAGTTGGGATTATCACTCGCGGAGACATGGTGCGATCGCTGAAGAAAGATCAATCCGGCAGCATGAGCGTGGTGGATGCTGGCAGCCGTAATCTGGTGGTTACCTATCCCGACGAAGTGCTGTACGATGCTGCTGCGCGAATGCTGCGCGCGGATCTGGGGCGTCTGCCGGTTGTAAGCCGCGACGACGCGACAGTGATAGTCGGCTACCTGGGCCGCTCGGGTGTCTTGGCAGCGCGCCTGCGCCGCCTGGAGGAAGAGCACGTGCGTGAACCCGGCTGGAGTGCCAGGTCGCAACTCGGCCGGAGAACGGCGCTAGCGGAGTCTGCGAAGGAAACCGGCTAGGCGCTCGCCGAGCGCCTGACGGACCAGCGAGACAGGCCCGCGAGAAGTCGAATGATCGATGTGAGACTTCTGGAAAAGCTCGCCCCTGAGCAGGGTCGTCGCAAGGCGGAGGAATCGTCCCCACGTCTCGGAGACTTTACCACCCACCTGGAATGTTATCCCATAACCGCTCTCGCGACCGTCATCGGTGTGTTGAGTGCTTTTGTTGCCCTGGCTTTACTTCGGCTCATCGGAATTTTCACTAACCTGTTCTTCTTCCTGCGTTGGGGTACGGCATTGGATGTGGTGGCCGATCATTGGTGGCTTCGTCGTCGGGTTAGGTGGATTGATTTTTCCCCAAGCCCTGAGCGTGGGTTACGACACCATTGGAGCGTTACTACAGGGCGAAGTCCTGCTGACGACGCTTGCCGGCATTCTTCTGGTGAAATCGATTATCTGGGCAGTATCACTGGGTTCGGGAACATCGGGCGGCGTGTTGGCACCGCTGCTCATGATGGGCGGAGCCTTGGGAGGACTGTTAAGCGGCTTCTTGCCCCACGAAGGCATAGGTTTCTGGCCGTTGATTGCCATGGGTGCGATTCTCGGGGGCACCATGCGGTCTCCGTTGACCGGAGTAGTCTTCGCAGTGGAGCTGACCCACGACCTCAACGCAATGCTTCCTTTACTGCTGGCCTCCGTTGTCGCTCATGCATTTACAGTGCTCTCTCTTCGGCGTTCCATCCTCACCGAAAAGGTGGCACGCCGAGGGTACCACTTGAGCCGGGAATATGCGGTTGACCCGCTGGATTCTCTTCGTTCGCGAAGTCATGCGGTCGAATGTCGTACACAAAGGGTGGCAAATACAATGAGATGTCAGCCGGTGGCAGCCATTCCTGCCGACATCCCCATAACGCAGCTAGCGGACTCCTTGTACGATGAACAGAGTCCGAGGCGGCAAAGGCTGTATCCTGTTGTCGATGGGAACAAGAACCTCGTTGGCGTCGTTCCCCGCCACGAACTTCAGGACCTGGTCCAGCGCGGGGATGATCATGGACTGGCTGAGCGATTTCGCCGCGATCCGAAAGTAGCTTATCCGGATGAACCATTGCGGGTTGTCGTTTATCGCATGGCAGAGACCGGGCTGACCCGTTTTCCCGTGGTAGAACGCGACGGAGCGCACAAGCTCGTCGGCATGGTATCTCTCGACGACCTGCTCAAAGCACGGACGCACAGTCTCGATGCCGAGCGCCGGCGCGAACGTGTCTTACCCTTGCGACTGAGGTTCCCCGTGAAGGGGTGGAAGCGGACCGCTGACTAAGAGACGGCGCTGGTTCAATTCCTGGGGTTTGATCTACCCCTCGTCCACCAAGCCCAGCAGGGCGCTCATCTCCTCGTACAAAAAGCCCTCGCCCGGCCGATAGGGCTGCACCCACCGGCCGTCGATTACAAACTGTGGAATGGCGCGCTTGCCGGTCTGGCGAATCACTTCTTCAGCCGCACCTGGCGTGCTCTCAATGTTGATTTCTTTGTATGAAATGTTGTGCTTCTCGAGAAATCGTTTCGCAGTGCGGCAGTCGGGGCACCAAGTGTCTGAATAGACTAGCAAGTCCATGATGCAATTGTATGACAACGGCCAGAGATGTACGCCTAGCCAACCGCGCTCACACGGTTTACCTAAGGGACCGTAACAAAATAAATGAACCAACTGTCGTCAACTCTTCGAAAGAACTGTTGAGTGC
>Ga0306920_100016093_pt1 | contig 10280 bp, 14 predicted proteins | sample flu12Cox44000170_FD_204666 | JGI IMG/M metagenome (GOLD analysis project Ga0306920, IMG submission 204666) | Lab enrichment of tropical soil microbial communities from Luquillo Experimental Forest, Puerto Rico - flux4day.12C.oxic.44.000.170 (v2)... | ecosystem: Environmental > Terrestrial >...
GGTCGAGGCCTGGGTTGTCCGCCGCAACACCCACAACGTCAAAGCTGACTGGCGCTTTACAGAGGCCGATGCCCGCATCAAGTTGAAAAGCCTCTACCCGGCGCTTTAGAAGATTCAAGCCACTAGGCGCAATGAGCCGATTGCGTGTTTCGTCGCCATCGCTCCAACGCTGGACGTATCCGGCCGGGCGGGGAGGTACCTGCTGGTCATGACCCAAGGCGGCGTGTACCTCAGGTAGGCTGGCGCCGCGGTCGATCGCGTGTGAGCCATGGGAATGGCGGAGCCCATGTGGGGAGACTGAGGCTCAACCCTCGTGGCGCTCGCGTTCACCGGCGTCGATTTGCTCGCCGGCACGTCACTGATGCGGGGACCGTGGTCGCGGACGCTCGTGATGTCTACCGACCACAAAGAAACGCGCTCCACCGAACGGCCGCAGGTTTTTTTGGCGCTACCGGTACCGACCCGCTACAGCGCCCGCTTCCGTTTCCTCCTAGGATCGCGCTGGGTACCGTCGCATGGGATGGCGCTCTGAAACCGAGATGGAGGAACAACATCATGACACGTCAGCTGTTGGCGATCGCTGCGTTGAGCATTGCGCTCGGCTTCTCGGTGACCACAACGAACGCCGCGCCTGCATCGAGCATGTTTGAGAAGCTGAAGACCAGTGCTGTTGAGGGTAGCACGGTCCAGCAAGTACGGCACTATCGCCACTACCGCAGAGGCTACCGCTATGGCAATTGCTGGTGGCGGGATCCTTGGCTCTGCCGGTATATGTGGTAGCTCATTCCCTCCGAGAAGGGTCTGCGCTTCAGCACACGGGAGCCTCGAGGTAGACCTCGCCCGAGGGGAACGGCGGCAAGACGAGCGCGGCCCGGACACTGCGCCGGGATACTGCGTCGAGCGATCTCGTGCGCCGAGCGGCTCGACAAAGCAAGAGTGGTGGCTCGAGGGCCATATGGACTGCCTGTGGCTTGAGGGCCACATGGACCCTGTCGACGTACTGCCGGTGCTCCCGGATGGCCGGCTGCCCTCGGGCTATCGGCTGTCGCGCAGTCAATTGGTGGCAGCGATCGCCGAGCGCGCCCTCGGCGACCTGCTCGACCACTCTGCTTCACACCCATGGCGCCTAGCACCTTGGGAAGGCTGAGCCGCTCGTTCAGCGCCCGCACCGCGTTGGTGACACCGGCGGAATTGCCCTCGCGCTCGAACCCATCAGTTACACCTTGGACTCAGCCGAATTCGGCCGTCAGCGGTCTCCACAAATCGATTTACACCCCCATGCCCGCGGCGATGGCGGCGCGCTTTTCTGCCGCGACCAGCTCCGCTTCTGGGCCAGCGAATAGGTCACCGTTGTGAATCACTACTCGATTTCCAAGCGGCAATTTCACCTCTGCACCAGAGCTATGGCGCACGGTCCGAGTTTTCAGGTCAACGGTCAGGCCCTTGGGATCAATGGTCGACACAGTCGATTGCCCTTCAAGTGCCCAGTAAGAGATACTATCACGTTCCGCTAAGTAGCTTACCCCCGATTTCGTTCGAATTTTCGCGGGTGTCGTTCAGGTGACGGTCGACGAGGTCCGTCAGGTAAGCCACACACTGCTCGAGCGCCTGGCGCTCAGGTACGTCACCCGATTGTAGACGCCAGCCACGCCAGCGTTGAACCGGAGATCATTGACTTTGCTGCGCCTGCTCGAGTCTGTTCGTGGCAGTGCGCCCTTGCGGCGTGGATCATCAGTGCGATGCAGCAATTGCCTCAGCACCTTGCGTCACATCTGATACCCTGATCGCACCGGCGCAGATCGGAGGTGGTCTCGGGTGAGGCGGCGTGAGTTCATTGCACTTTTTGGCGGCGTGAGCATCGCGGGGCCCCTTGCGCCGCGCGCGCAGGCGCCGGCCATTCCAGTGGTGGGATTTCTTAGCGTCATCGCCGCGCTCATAAATCCAACCAATCCGGCGGTCGAGGTGGATATAGAAGAGCTGAAAAGCGCTGCGACTCGGCAGAGTGTTCGCCTCGTTGTTCTCAACGCGGCTTCCGAAAGCGATTTTCGACGCGACCTTCGCTACTCTCATCCAACAGCGAGCCGCAGCGCTCCTGGTGGCTGGCGACGCGCTCTTCACCGGCCGACTCGATCGACTGATTTCCCTGGCGTTACAACATTCAGTTCCCACCATTTATTTTTCCCGCGAATTTGCTGTGGCCGACGGCCTGATGAGTTACGGACCAGTCTCCCCGACGCATATCGTCAGGTCGGTGTGTACGTCGGCAGGATTCTCAACGGCGCCAAGCCGGCCGACCTACCGGTACAACGGGCGGTAAAAGTCGACCTGATCGTAAATCTCAAGACCGCGAAGGCGCTCAACCTGACGGTCCCGCCGACCCTGCTCGCCCGCGCCGACGAGGTGATCGAATGAATCGCCGAGAGTTCATGACCGTCGCCTCCCCCGCGAACGTGCGGAAGTTACCGGTCCCTACGTTTCCACGAGCTGCCTGGGGTTATCAGATGAGGCGGCGGGAGTTCATTGCTGGCTTAGGTAGTGCCGCAGGTGGGTGGCCGTTGAGGGCGCATGGACAGATCGAGGTTGTAGGTGCATGTGGCATCGGTGCGGTAGCACGACCAGACCCACGATCGGCTATCTCAGCGCGCTCTCCGAAGCGCAGGCCAGAACCCAATTGGACATGTTCCGTCGCGGGTTGAGCGAAGTCGGTTTCGCAGAAGAACGAAACGTCGCGATCGAGTTTCGCTGGGCCAACGGCAAGTATGATCGACTCCCCGCTTTGGCGGCCGATCTCGTGCGCCGCGATGTTGCGGTAATCCTTGCCCAGGCACCGCCAGCGGCGCTCGCCGCTAAGGCCGCCACCACGACCATCCCGATCGTTTTCGTTGTTGGTTTCGATCCCGTCGCCGCTGGACGGGTTGTTAGCCTCAATCGGCCGGGTGGCAATGCTACCGGCATGACGCTCTTCAGCTTACCGCTCGGGCAAAAACGATTGGAGTTGCTGCGTGAGCTGGTTCCTAAGTCCTCGACAATAGCCATGCTGGCCAATCCTCTGAGCCCAGACGCCATCCCTGAGATCGGAGGGGTACAAACTGGGGCTCACGCACTCAGTATCCAGATCAAGCTCATAAATGCGAGTTCACCGGAGGACATCAACGCCGCATTCGCCGCTGTTGATGAACTACGACCTGACGCGCTCCTTGTCGGAACTGATCCGTTCTTCTTGGATCATCGCGAACAGATCGTCGCGCTCGCAGCGCGCGCTCGGCTCCCGACTATCTATCCCTTCCGAGACTTTACTGCCGCCGGTGGTCTCATGAGCTACGGAGCCAACATCGGGGATTCGTATAGGCAAGCTGGCATCTATACCGGCCGCACCCTCAGGGGCGCGAAGCCAGAAGAACTGCCGGTCATGCAGCGACCACGTTCCAACTGGTGCTGAACCTCAGGGCCGCTACGGAGCTCGGCATCGATGTGCCAGCCATCCTCCACGCGCGCTCCGATGAGGTGATCGAGTAAGGGGCTTCTTGCTGCTCGTGCTCAGGGCCGTTTGGGGGCACTGATCTACCGTGCGGCTCCCGCGAAGAGCGCTCCGTTGCTGAGGAGTAAGCGGGAATTCGTGCGCGCTTAGAGCGCTCCCCCCCGCGCCTGCCTAAGCTCCGGCCGCGGCTGGCAGTTAAAGCCTTCTTCCGCTACGATCCCCAAGAGCGGTTCAGTTGGGGGGCATCATGCGTCGGTTGATGGGTTACTCGCGGCTTTTTGCGGCCTCGGATGGGGGATGTCTGCCGCTCTCGCCGAGACGCGCGTGGCGCTAGTTGTAGGCAACAGCGCCTACCAGAACACCACACCGCTCGCCAATCCCTTGAACGACGCCCGCGATATAGCTGCCGCCTTGAAGTCCGTCGGCTTCGACGTCGTCGAAGCGCTCGACGCCGACAAGCGCAAGTTCGATGGCGCCATGCGGGCATTCACCGACAAGCTCGTCAACGCCGATGTCGCCCTGTTCTTCTACGCTGGGCACGGCCTGCAAGTCGGCCTGCAGAACTATCTCGTGCCTGTCGATGCCAGGCTCGAGCGCGAGCGCGACCTCGAGTTCGAGACGGTGAAGCTCGACTTCGTGCTGCGCCAGATGGAGATTGAGCGCGAAGGCAAGACGACGATCGTGATCCTCGATGCCTGCCGCGACAACCCGCTGACGCGCAATCTCGCCCGCTCGATGGGGACGCGTTCGGCCGGCATTGGGCGCGGTCTTGCGGCCGCCTCGACCGGGCTCGGCACCTTCATTGCCTACTCGACGCAGCCGGGGAACATCGCGCTCGACGGGGCCGGGCGCAACTCCCCCTTCACGGCGGCGCTCGTCAATCAAATCGGTGTGCGCGGCCACAACCTGCCGGCGACCATGATCGAGGTCCGCAAGGAGGTGGTGGCGGCAACCGGAGGGGCGCAGGTACCCTGGGATCACTCGGCCCTGACCGGTGATTTCTACTTCTCGCCAGGCGCTGCTGCGCCGGCGCCAGGAGCGGTCGCATCCGCCCCGTCCGGCACCAGTGCCGACGTCGCGGCACTGCAGGAGCGGCTCAAGAAGCTGGAGGAGGACGCCAAGAGGCGGGAAGCCGCGGCGAGCCCTGTCGCCCCGCCGACAACGGGGGCGCTGCCGCCCGCGACACCAAAGAGCGCCGCAGCCCCGTCGTCTATGCCCGGTGCACAGGAGACATCACCCCAGCCGATCAGGATCGGCGCGCCGCTGAGCCGCAAGGAGCCCGGATTCAATATCTACGAGGGCGTCGCCGTCATGGGCACGCAGCTCCGGATGGGTCCGGCCACCTCCAGCGCCGCCTGCCAGGCACTTTGCCGTGACACACCAGGTTGTGGCGCGGCCACCTACAACGACTTCTTCCGTGGTAAGAACGTCGCCTGCCTCATCTACCGCGACGTCACCGACACCACGAAGGCACCCACATCGACCTTGATGGTCCGCAGCGACTGACGACGGCTCGCATATATGCAGGGCTCTCGGTCCTGGAGCCGAGATCGTTGTTGATATCGATGGGGCTCCGATTGTTCCTGGGTGAAACGGTCCTTGGCATCAACTCACGCAGGGCGTCGACGACAATTGAATCAGCCAGCCGTGCGATCCCGCCTCCTAACCGGCGATCTGACCCTTCCTTCTTACGGAATTCGGGAAGCCCTACACGGGCGCGTGTTGCACAATCCGATGGCAAATGGAAGACAACTGTGATTCGTTTTTGGCTTGGGAGGGTATGGTAATGACAATGCGCCTTGCTGCGACCGTCTTCGCGCTGGCCGCCGCCTTGACTGTCGAGCGGCTCAGCGCCGCCGAGTTCACGTCCGAACAAAAAACCAACGCCGAGATCGCCAAGAAGCTGAATATTCCGGTCTATTTCACTGTGCCGGATACGGCGCGGATCGAGCTGCCGAAGTCGATCAACACCTCCGATAGGCTCGTCGACTTCCGTCACCCCGATGCAAAGGGTGCCAAATACGGTCTCAGGATTGTGATAGCCAAGCGCGGCGGGTTCGGCCAGCGCATGACCAAGAGCGGTCTCATCCAGACCGGCGACATTCTTCTGTCATTCCGGCCGGAGTGGGCGGGCGGCGGCGCCTATCCTAACATCCAGATGGGGGTGAGCCACGCCGGGACCGCGTTCACGCGCAACGGCGAAATCCGCCACGTTGACAACCCGCTGAACGCCGAGTTCAACGGCGGCGGCCTTAATGGTAGTTTCGATTCCAGCGACTACCGCGAGCTCAAATTCATTCACGTCGTTCGCCCACGCGATCTGACGAAGGCGGGAAGGGCCAATATCGATCAATGGGCCGCGCGCTTCCTCGACAACGCCGGCAAAATCTACCCACAGGACATTGAGTTTAACTCCGACTACAACGCGCCAAAATACCAGTCTGACAAATCGCTGACCTTCGTCAAGAAGGTGGGTGCGGCTGGCCTTTTGCAGCATCCGCCGAAACAGGCGCTGTTCTGCTCGGAGTTTGCCTGGTCGCTGCTGGCGCTCAGAAACTGCGATCCGACTTTAAGCGTCGACGCCTTCAAGGCCACGCGCGTGCCGTCGTGCATTTCTCCGATCATGACACCGCTGTCGGCGACCGGAGACTATCCGCGCCGCCAGTGGCGCAACGACAGGATCGGCCTCGCCGACGGTCCGCTCACGATCATCATGGGCCTGAACCGTCCGAAGCCCGAGACCGACCAATTGGTCGTCCAGGTCTTCACCGAGGATCCCGCGGTGCTCAAGAAGATGTCCAGTGGTCACCAACAATTGGCCAAGACATTGTCGCCGGAGTTCGGCAAGCTCAGAGGCTATTACGATGCGGTAACATCCGGCGGCATCACGGGTACGGTGGCCGGCACTATAAAGGAAACGCTGATCAACTTATCGGTGCCAGACAACTATTCGCCGACGTCATACCTGATCAACACGATGCTACCGGATAACGGCAGGCACCGCCGGATGGACTACGTGGCGACGATCATGTTCGAGTGACCGGACGAAGCGAGGTGAAATGTAGGCTCCGTTGAAACTCGGATAGCACGCGCTCGTGATCGGCCGCCGGCACCGTCGTGCGCGCTCGCTGATAGACGACACACAGGCCCATCTTCTGCATCAGCCGGCGGATCCGCTTGCGCCCCACGATGTAGCCCTCGCAGCGCAAATGCCGCGCCATCTCCATCCAGAATCGGTATTGTGCTCAACGATGTAGCCGACCTCTACCGCATGCAAGGTCGCTACGCTCTACAACGCCGCCTTGCGTGCCCTTGTCGGTGAGATCATCCACGCGGGCCAGACGTTAGATCCCTTTCAACCAAGAAGAGCAAGCGCCGACCGTGCGAGGCCTTCGAGCAAGCTTCGTTCAGGCTTGGCACGTGCGAGCACCCGAATCCCCAGCAGAACGCCCAGCAGCAATCGCGCGAGATCTTTGGCGACAATGTCCTGCGGAACTGTTCCCTCGGCTTGCGCCGCCCTGATCGATCGGCGGAAGAACCGCTCGATCTCGCCGAGGCGGTCGGCGATGACGGCACCCAGCTCCTTGTCGTGCGGTGCGATCTCAAGTGCCGAGTTAATCAGAAAGCAACCTCGCCTTTCACGGTCGTTCACCGTGCGTTCAATAATTTCCTCGATGAAGCGGCAAACCCTTTCTTTCGGGGGTAGGGAGCCTTCCAGTCGCTTGATTCGCGCCCGCATCGAGTGATCGAGGTAACGATCGAGCGCCTGCGCGAACAACGCACGCTTGTCGCCATAGGCATTGTAGAGGCTCGGCGCGCAAATCCCCATCGTATGGGCGAGATCGCGCACTGATGTCGCCTCAAAGCCGCGTTTCCAGAAGCAATCGATGGCCGCTTCGAGCGCGGCGAGTTCATCGAATTTCCTCGGCCTTGGCATTTTGCTTTTCAGTCCAGCGGTCCTCGCCAGCCTACATATAGCGCTCGCTACAAAATGTCCAAGCTCCCGAACGAAGCCCGGAACCGGGCGTGGTCAAGTTGTAGGGGCGCCGAGCAGGAGGCCCGACAATCGCTGGCGCGTGGCGGCGAGATCGATGCGAGACCGCCGGGGCCCACTTGGAGCGAGCCCGCCAGCGTCGCGAAGGTGTCCGCCGCGCTGGTTGACAGTTATATAACGATCGCTATATAATTTTTATGAAGTCTCTGCCACCGCACTGGTGTGGCTTTGCAGTAGGACGCAACGCGCCGGACGTTTCGGGAGTCTCAGTACCTATACGAAAGGGGAAAGTGATGTCACTGAAGGAAAAGCTCGACGCCACACGCGCTGCCTCGGCATTGCGTCGGCCGCCCGAGCAACGCGCGATCATGGAACGGGCGACCAACGATCTGCGGGTGTCCGGAATCCTGAGCAAGGTCGCGGCAATCGGGCAGATGGCGCCTTCGTTCACCGCGCAGAACTACGACGGCCGTACTGTCTCATCCAGTGAGCTCCTGGCGCGCGGGCCGCTGGTGGTCTCTTTTTTCCGGGGAGCATGGTGACCGTACTGCCGGCATGAGCTGGATGCTTTGCAAGCAGTTTACGGTGAACTCCGTGCTCTGGGAGCCGAAATCGTCGTGCTGTCGCCAGAATTGCCGAGCTTCTCGGCGGAATTGGCGAAAAGACACAAGCTCACGTTCCCGATCTTGAACGACCGTGGCTTGATGATTGCCAAGACGTTCGGCCTCGTTTTCACGTTACCGAACGACCTGAAGGATCTTTACCTCAACACCTTCAAGAACGACCTCGCGCAGCGCAATGGGGAGTCTTCGTGGCAGCTCCCATTGCCGGCGCGCTTCGTGATCGACCGCGGTGGCGTCATCCGATACGCCCAAGCGGACCCCGACTACACGGTGCGCCCCGAACCCGAGGAGACCGTCGCGATCGTCAAGGCACTACCTTGAGGAGGCGCGCAGAGAGGTGCCGGTCCCATTCGGACCGGCGCCTTCGACGCTTGCGCGGGCGGCTCGCGATCGAGCCACATCACGTTAACCGCGCAGTGCCGGTACCAATCCTCGTCGAGAAGGGCGAGAAGCCGGCGGACCGGCCTGTTCACGCGCCGACCAACTACGAGGTGACGCTGCTTGCCCGTGCCTACGAAGTCGTCGGTAGAGGCTATCTTGTTTGTGCAGTTGCTTAGGGTTGAGGCCGCCAGTGGCGGCCTCAGGCGAGTGCTGACGCCGCTTCCTCGGTCGTTTTCGTCACTCCAGACAGACTCCTCCCCTGGGCCAGTTTGAGCAGGTTGTGCGCAGTGCAGACGAGCGAAAATTCAGCGCGCACCTTCTTGAAGCCGCGCGCCTGTTTGATTTGCCCGAACACCGGTTCGGGCAGCTGCTTGCGCAGTCGGTAGGGGCTGGCATAACCGCCAGACTTGATTTTTTCGCGCATGGCCTCGACGCGTGTGGGAGCCGGGGCGTCTGTGGAGCTTGGTGCGTCAGCATCTGTGGCCGTTGTCGCTGCGGCCTCTTCTCCTGCTTCACTCTCGATGGCGTGCTTGGCCCGACCGGTCGCCACGTAAGCGTCGATGTAGCGCTGTTCCATCGCCTCAAGGTTGGCCTCCGAACAATAGCCGGAATCGGCTGATGCTTGCTCGGGCGTCCTGCCGAGATTGGCCTCAACGGCGTCGACCATCGGGATCAGCTGGCCCTTGTCCACTGCACATTGCGTCACATCTTGGGCCACGATGATCTGCGCCTGCGCATCGACGGCGATCTGGCCATTGTAGGCCTGCACATAACCGTCCTTTCCCTTCATGATGCGGCTTTCGGGGTCGGTGAAGTTCTTCTGCGCTTTGGGGTCGGGCTCGGGCGAGGGCGGCGCAGCGGGCTTGCCGGGCTTCTTGCGGCCTTCGGCTTGGCGCTTCGCTTCCGCTTCGGCCCGGGCCCTGGCTTCCGCTTCGGCAGCAGCCTTGGCCTCTGCCTCGAGCTCAGCCTTCGCGGCGCGGATCTTTTCCGCTCTCTTCTGCTTGTCGGCAACCCAATCCGGTAGCTCGTCGCCCCGTTTGTCGCGACCGTAGAGCTTGTCTTCTTCGGCATCGACCGCCTCGGCGGCATCAAACCACTTCTTAACCTCGGCTTCGAGCTCCTTCGCCCGAGCCTCCATGCGCCCATAGGACATCGCCTTGTGCTTGGAGGCATTGGCTTTGATCTTCGAGCCGTCGAACGCTAGATGCCCGAGCTTAACCAACCCCGCCTTATCACGGTGCGGAAATCCGGCGGATCGAGCCCACAATGCTCATGAAATCAACGCGCTCGTGGCAGGCCTTGGAGATGCGCCGCGAGGAGTAGATCCCGCAGCAATAGGCATAAAGCAACAATGCCGTCATCATCACGGGGTGGAACGGCGGCTGGCCCTTCTCGCTGGAGTAGCAGGCGAGGATCTCGGCCAAGTCCAGTTCATCCTTCACGACATTCAGCACGAATGTCGCAAGATGCTTCTGGTCCACAAAGTCCTGCACAGCGGCGGGCAGGAGCATCGGAGCATCGATCTTCCAGGCGCGAAATGTCTTGCTCATGCGCTGGACAGAATCTGACTCGCACTCCCCCGGCCAGCAAAAATCAGTATTATTCAACTACACGCTACTGGCGTGTTGCATAGGTTTCTCAGACGGGCTCCTAGCGCGATTAGTCGCCACATTGGAAGTCACCGCGCCCGCTTCCGCCAGTCGTAATCCGAGAATCGTGCGCGGACGGCACAGTATCGCCTTCTCGCGGCGGCGTTGTCGAGTGTGGTGAGGATCATGGTGACCATGCCGAGCAACGCGGTCGC
>Ga0306920_100016095_pt1 | contig 10279 bp, 8 predicted proteins | sample flu12Cox44000170_FD_204666 | JGI IMG/M metagenome (GOLD analysis project Ga0306920, IMG submission 204666) | Lab enrichment of tropical soil microbial communities from Luquillo Experimental Forest, Puerto Rico - flux4day.12C.oxic.44.000.170 (v2)... | ecosystem: Environmental > Terrestrial >...
TAGCGGTGGGCGGATTGGCACCTGGACCGCGGCGAGCAAAAGCCGGAGAGAAGGCTTTGATCGGCGTTTCTGCAACCGACGCTTCGGCGATTTCCGAGGCTGCCGAAACTGCAGCGGCGTCGACTGAGACGCAAAGTGACATGTGGGCGGACGCCGAATATCGCAAGAAGCTGATTGGAACATTGGCGCGCGAGGTAATCACAACTGCTTTCGCTCGTGCGGCACGGGGGAAACATTCATGAACAAGGAAATCTCGATCACGATCAATGGTGAGGTCTACCAGCACTCAGTGCCAATTCGATTACTTCTGGTCGACTTTATTCGCGACGTTGCCGGGCTGACTGGTACCCACGTTGGCTGCACCTTCGAGGGGGTATGCGGCGCGTGTACGGTACATCTCGACGGTGAAGCAGTGAAATCGTGCCTGATGCTGGCCGTGCAAGCGGACGGTCGTTCAATTACAACAATCGAAGGGCTTGCCGTCGATGGAAAGTTGCATCCGTTGCAAAAGGCGTTCAACGACCATCACGCTTTGCAATGCGGATTTTGCAGTGCCGGAATACTGATGAACATGGCTGAGTTCGTTAAAACAAATCGCAAGTTGACCGAGGACGAAATCCGCGGCGCGTTGATCGGCAACCTCTGTCGTTGCACCGGCTACGCCCACATTGTCGACGCAATAAAAGAAGTCGCGGGAACGCCGGCTCAATCGGCGTAGCAGATAGGAGCGAGCTCAATGAACCACGTGACGAAACAGCACGGCTGGGTCGGGAGGCAATTCAATCGCAAAGAGGACTATCGGCTGACTACCGGAAAGGGTCAGTATTTCGCCGATATCGTCGTACCGGGAATGCTTCATCTCATGTTCGTGCGTAGTGCGCACGCCCATGCCCGTATCAAGCGGATCGATACCTCAACAGCCAAGGCCATTGCTGGTGTCGTCGCCGTTGTGACGGGTGCGGACATCCGCGACGCCATCAAGTCCTTGCCGCAGCCCGTTGTTGTGCCGGCTTTGCCCGCTCGGTATCCGACCTTCTGGCCGCTTGCAGTGGACAAAGTGAAATTCCACGGCGAACCAGTCGCCGCGGTAGTGGCGCGCGACAAATACGCGGCCGAAGATGCGGCCGATGCCGTGGTGATTGAATACGAGCCGTTGCCCGTCGTTAAGAATATGGAAGACGCGCTCGAGCCGGGATCACCGATCGTGCACGACGGCTGGGAGAATAATGAAATGTTCGCCCTGACCTTCACCGGCGGCGCCACGCCAGAAAGCCAGGCGGCCAACGACGCAGAAGTCGATCAGCTCATGAAATCGGCGGATGTTTCGATCAAATCGCGCTATCGCGTCCATCGCTGCGGGGTGACGCCGCTCGAGACGCGCGGCGCCTTGGCAACCTGGGATGACGCCGACGGAATGGTCGCGTGGATCACCACCCAGCGGCCGCACATAGATAGGCTCGCCTTGTCCGATGTACTCGACATTCCGACCGAAAAGATACGCGTGATCGCCCCGCGCGATCAGGGTGGCGCTTTCGGCGTCAAGGCTCCGTTCTACCGCGAACCGATTCTCGTCTGCTACATGGCGCGCAAGTTAAAGCGACCGGTACGGTGGCTGGAAACTCGCGAAGAACATCTCATGTCGGTTAGCCAAGAGCGCGACCAGATCCACGACTTGGAGATCGGCGCAACGAAGGAAGGCCGGATTGTCGCGCTCCGCGATCGCGGACTGGCCGACAACGGTGACGGATGTGAAGGCGTCTATTGGGGCTACCTGATGCCGTTCCTGGGTGGTGCATTGCTGCCCAATGCCTACGATCTCACCAAATGCGACATCAAGGTCCGTGTTGCCTGCACCAACAAGGCGGTGCTTTCGCCGGCACGTTCATTTGGCGCCTATCCCACCCGCTTCGCTCTTGAACGCGCGATCGATCGGCTGGCGCATCATCTGGACAAGGACCCTGCCGACGTCCGCCGCCTCAATCTCATTCCCAGTCTGCCGTACGTGACTGCGACCGGGGTCAATTATGACAGCGGCGACTTCCTCAAGGTCTGGGATTATTTGATCAAGACGATCGACTTGAATAAATTCCGCACCGAGCAACGCGAAGCTTGTCGCCGTGGCCGCTATATTGGCGTCGGATTCGGCGTCGGCGCCGAGCTTTCCGGCGTGGCATCCTCGGTTCTCGTTCCCATGGAAAATCAACCGGGATACGGAGCCGCAACTGTGCGCCTGGACCCGCGTGGCAAGGTACAGGTTTTCGAGGGCGACGCCCCTGGAGGACAAGGGCACGAAACCAGCATGGCGCAAGTGGTGGCGCAGGAGTTTGGCATTCACCCGAATGACGTGACGGTGATGCATGGTGATACCAGCACTACGCCCTTCGGCTCCGGGACAATTGGCGCTCGCGCGGGTTCCTACACAATTAGCGCCATATCAACGGCTTGCCGCGTCTTGAAGAAGAAGATCGCGCGGGTGATGGCGCACGATCTCAAAATCGACGCGGATCTCGACGACTTTGTTTTTGCCGATGGGCATGTCATCTACAGTAAAAGCGATAATGTAAGGAAGACATTCCGGGAAGCAGTGGAGCGGATCATCATGGCACCGCTCAATCTGCCAGCAGGAGAGAGTGGTGGACTGGAGCACACCGCATTCTTCGAGGCTGATGCGCCGATGATTTGTTTCAGCGCGCACGCTGCCTTCGTTGAGGTCAACCCCAATTCCGGCCAAATCAAGCTCACGCGGTATGTGACCTCCGAGGACGTAGGCACCGTCATCAATCCGCAAATCGTGGAAGCGCAGGTGCAGGGTGGCGTCGTGCAAGGAATATCGAACTGCCTGTTCGAACAATTCGTCTACGACGAAAACGGCCAGCAGCTCACGAACACATTCGAGAATTATAAGCTTGCCACAGCCGCTGACGTGCCCTCCGTCGAGGTGCATCACGAGGCCGGAACCCCGTGTCCGTACACCCCACTTGGCAGCCGCGGTCTCGGTGAAGGGATTCCGGGCGCCGTTCCTGGGGCTCTTACCAACGCGGTGTGCGACGCGCTCCGGCCGTTCGGAATCGAGATCGACGAATTACCGTTGCGCCCCGACCGCGTCTGGCGGGCGTTGAAGTCGGCAAAGCAGCCGATGGCTGCCGAATGAACCTTAATTCCTGGCGACAGCAGTCAGCCCAGTCGCCAGCCGGCGCCCGGAGCCGCTGTCGAACAAATGGCATTTTGCAAGATCGAAGCACAGATAGACTGGCTCGCCTTCTGAAAAAGTCGGTTGGCCGGGTAATTGTGCCTTGAGGATCTGTTCGCCTACCTTAACGTCGACGATGGTGATAGCACCGAGCGGCTCCACTTCGTAGATTTCCGCCGGCACCGAACCAGCCCCCCCGGCTTTGGCGTCGATGCTCAGGTCCTCCGGTCGAACACCGAGCCAGGCGGTACCGTGACCTGCTGCCTTGACCGCGACCGCCGCGAGCGGCATGGCAGAGGCCTCAAACAAACCGCTCGCTGCGTCAAAACTGCCTGAAATAAAATTTATTGGCGGCGACCCCAGCTGGCGAGCAACGTAGCGGTTATTCGGCGTATTGTAGAGTTCCTGAGGAGTGCCGAGCTGTTCAATTTGCCCGTCTTTCATAACGCAAAGGCGATCGGCGACCGCCATCGCCTCCTCTTGGTCATGGGTTACGTGTACGAAAGTGTGGTTGAATTGGCGCTGCAACCGATTGAGTTCGACGCGCATCTCCTCCCGCAGCCTGGCGTCGAGAGCTGAGATCGGCTCGTCCATTAAATACGCTTTCGGCTCGCGCACCAGCGCCCGCCCAATGGCAACGCGCTGGCGCTCGCCGCCTGAGAGGTGCGCCGGAACCTTATCGAGGAGGTGAGTGATATGCAGGGTCTCGGCAACCTGTGCCACCCTGGTAGTGATGTACTTTGGGTCGGCGCGACGCGCCACCAGCGGAAAGGCCAGGTTCTCGCGGGCACTCATGTGCGGAAACAAGGCGAGATTCTGGAATACCATCGCCAAATCTCGATCAGCGGGCGGAAGCTCGGTAACATCGCGGCCGCCAATGAGAATTTTGCCGGCATCGGGTGCCTCAAGCCCGAGAAACAGCCGTAAGATCGTCGATTTGCCACAGGCCGGCGGGCCAAAAAGGCAGAACAACTCGTTATCTTCGATGACGAGGCTAACATCGTTGACGGCTGTGAGCCGCCCAAAGCGTTTGCTGACCGACAGAAGTTCGAGCTTGGCCAAATCAGTGATCCCCGTCCTGCACGCGCCGTCCGCTTTCGGCGTCAAATAATGTGGCCCTGGCTTGCGGCAAGATGATCGACCTCGGCTCCCCGCGCTCCGCTCGATAGCCGTTCTTCTCGGCTACTTTCACAATCAAACCATTCTGCTCTAGGTGCACGATGGTGCGCGCACCTACCCGCTCGACGAAGGTGGTCGTCATCCGCAGTGAAGAGGCGTTCCCGTCTTCGCTGCGCAATTCAAGTTGTTCAGGGCGTGTTCCGAGTACTAGATTCGAGTTGTGCGCCATGCGGCTCTGCGCCAGGAGTTGCGGATCAGTTATCACGATACTGCCGGCCGCCCCAAAATCGAGCCTGTTCCCGCCTCCGTCCGTCACCAATCGGCATGGCAAAAGATTCATGCTCGGGCTGCCGATGAACTTTGCAACAAACAGATTGGCAGGATTATTATAGATTTCAATTGGTGACGCATATTGCTGCAGTACACCCAAATTTAAAACCGCGATCCGATCGGCCATACTCATCGCCTCGATCTGATCGTGGGTAACGTAAATCATGGTCTGCCTGATTTCACGCTGTAGATGCTTGAGCTCCGTTCGCATCTCGGCGCGAAATGCGGCGTCGAGATTGCTCAATGGTTCGTCCAACAAAAAGATATCTGGGCGGACGATGGCGGAACGCCCAATCGCGAGACGTTGCATTTCATTGACATTAAGTCGCGCAGCCGTCCGGTTGAGCTTGTCGGATAGGCGCATCAACGCTGCCATCTCCGCCACCTTCCGTGCGATATCCGCATGCGGCTCGTGGCGAATTTCGAGTCCGAACGCCAAGTTTGCCCGCACGGTCATGTGCGAGAATATGGCGTAGTTCTGAAAAACGAATCCGATTCCACGACGGCCCGGGGGCACGTGACCTACGTCGACACCATTGAAACAGATGCTGCCCGATGTCGGTTGCTCGATGCCGGCGATCATGTTCATCGTCGTGGTTTTGCCGCATCCCGAAGGCCCCAGCAGTGCCACGAATTCTTTATCCGGAATGGACAAAGTAAGCGCGTTGACCGCCGTCACCGAGCCGAATACCTTCGTGAGATCTTTCAGGTCGATAGCCGCCATTGTCCTCGCACTTCGCTCGCAGAAATCGTCGAATATCTCACCAGCGAAGCGTTCAACCCGCGTAGCGCGGCTCCGGCAAACCGCGCACCCCCAGGCCGGTGACCTGCCACAAGCCGCCCGCCAGCGGCTCCGGCGCGGCAGGGCGGGTGAACTTGCCATTCATAGGATGGGCGATGCGTCGCATGCTAGTGACGTAGAGAACGTCCAGATTAGGTCCGCCGAACATTACGCTTGTGAGATTCTTGACTGGGAAGTCTATTGAACGGTCGACCCGTCCGTCCGGTGCGTATCGTATTAACTTGCCCGAGATCACCTGCGCGTTCCAAATGTAACCTTCTTCGTCGACGGTTGACCCATCCGTACCGCCGGGATCGTTACGTAAGTCAACGATGACGCGTTTATTGGAAATCGCACCGCTCTCGATGTCATAGTCGCAGGCGAAGATGTGTTCCCAGGTCTCAGCAAAGTAGAACACTTTGTCGTCCGGGCTCCAGCACGGCATGTTGAAGCAAACGATGCCGTCATCCAACTTCACGAGCGTGTGGTCGGGATCGAGCCGGTACAGGCCGGCCATGCGGCCGGTCTCCTGTTCGTCCATTCCGCCGACGAAGAAGCGGCCCCGACGATCGACCTTACCGTCATTGAGCCGCGTGCGCGGATTCTCTGCCTCCACCTGCACCATCAAATCGGCCTGACCGGTATCGAAATCGAAGGCGAATATACCGTCACGCAGCGCAACAATGGCGCCGCCTCTTTCGCGGAGCGCCATCGAACCGACGTCAGACGGCAGTTTCCACGTCTGCACCGACCCGTTGTGCGGATCGTAACGGTTGACAGTCGGGCCCTTGCTGTCGAGCCAGTAAAGCTTCTGTTCCCGTGGGTCCCATAGCGGACCCTCGCCGAGCTCATTTCTCGCGTCCCAAATCAGCTCGATCCGCGGAGCACTCATGGCGTCTTCCCCCCGACTGTCTCCAATCCCATCGATTTTTCGATTTCAATCTCGTGTTTCATGAATCGCATTCCGAAGACAGCGAGCACGCTAAGGATCACAAGCAAGGTCAAACCGATGGCGGCTACGTACGACCACTCGAGCTCGTTGAAGGTCTGCTTGTAGATGTACAGCGAGATCGTTTCCGTTGCAGTGCCAGGACCGCCGCGGGTCATTACGAACATGAGATCGAACAACTTGAAGGATTCGACAAGCCGAAGGATTATTACAATAGTGATAACCGTTCGCATGCGCGGCAAAACGATTCGACGAAAGCGCTGCAGCCAATTCGCGCCAAGCATCATCGCGGCCTTTAGCTGATCCTCTGGCACAGCCAAAATGCCGGCGAGCAGTATAAGAAATACCAGCGGTGTCCATTGCCATACGTCAGCGACGATGACGGCGACAAGAGCTAGATTCGGCACGCTCAACCAAACCAACTGCACGTTCGAATTTGTGAGAAACGAGAGTATCTGGTTGATCGGCCCGTTACTCTGAAAGAGCATGTAGAACATGTATCCAGCGACCGCCGGCACCACCATCATTGGGGTCAGAAGGATCGAGTAGAATATTCGCCGGCCTGGGAAGGTGTCGACGAACAGAGTTGCCAGGCCAAGGCCTAGGACAAATTCCAGCGGCACAGCTACAGCCATGATGAACAGTGTGCGCAAAATCGCCGCCCACAGCGCGCCGTCGCTGAAGAACGTCACGTAGTTGTCGAACAAATTGAGCGAGCGATAGGCGAATATCCAGCTGACGCCATCGGTCGGCCCCCAATACGTCAAACTGATGTAGATCTGCATTAGAAGCGGGAACACGACAATGAAAAGCAGGAGCAATTGGGCCGGAAGGATCATCCACATTCCCAATCGGCGACCCTGCGCCGCCAGATTATTTGTGGGGCGCGCCGCCATCGGCAGTGCTTCGGCTCGGTGCTCAGTGATTGCCGCATTCATTGCTTCAGAGCCCCAAAAGTCAGCCCCCTCACCAGGTACTTCTGGATAAGGATGCCGAGTAGCACTGGCGGGATAGCCGCAATCAATCCGAGAGCGGCTTTGGCGCCGTACATCTGGCCGGTCATCGCAGTCGACAGCGCATTCATAAACACCGGAATCGTGATCCAATCTTTCCGTGTGAGCAATAAGGCTATTGCGTAATCCGACCAGTTCAGGATGAAAACGAACAGAATGGTCGTAGCCAACGGCGCCTTTACCATTGGCAAGGTTACGCGCCGGAACACAATCCAGGGCGTGCATCCTTCGACGAGGGCGGCCTCCTCGATCTCCCTTGGCACGTCATCGAAAAAGGTCATCATCAGCCAGAACGCGAATGGCAGCGTGACAATGCCGTAGATGAGCGATAGCCCCCACCACGTGTCGATGAGGTTGAGATATGCCCACATGATCATCACCGGGATCATGACCGCGAGTGGCGGAAACAACCGCAGCTGCAGAATTGACAGCGGCAAATTCTGGCCGACTTTGAAACGCGATACCCCATATGCGGCTAGCGTCCCCACGACGACCGCGATGATCGTCCCAAGAGACGCGCACACGAGGCTAGAGATTGCTGGTCCAACCGCAACTCGATCGATGGCAACGATGAGCTTGGGCGCATGCCCGGTGAAAATGAACACAAAATTGTCGAACGTGGGGTCTTTTGGAAGCCAAGACAACTGGTCTATTCCGGAGGTCCACTCCTCACGTGGCTTGAAGGCCATCGTCGCCATCCAAAAGACGGGAACCATCGCTATGACCGATGCGAGACCCACTAGGAGGTACCGTCCGGCACCAAGGAAAACCTTAGACCGGTTCATGCGAATTCAATCTCCTTGTGATGAGCAGCGCTATCGCCAAAGTCTCACGGTAAATAGTAACCGAAACTGGCGCTGCCGGCAGCCATGCGCTGCCGGCACAAGTGTCATTTTTATTGATGCGCTCTGGATCAAGCAGGCATCTTGTCGATAATTGTTGGGAAGGCCGATCGCTCGGCGTTTATTTGCTCGTGCATTTTCTTCTCGCCCTTCTTTTTGATGATCTTAACCCATTCCCCTGCCGCATCATTCATCGCCTCTTTAACCGACTTGCCGCCGGTCATTGCCGCCTGCAAATTCTTATCGAGAGCGTCGTACATTGCGCGCGTTCCCGGAAAGTTCATCGTCGGAGCAGATCGTATAATCGTCTCTCTGATTACAGGGACGTGGTACGCGTGGTACGTTTGGATGACGAGAGGGTCGCTCAAGTTTGCAAGCTGCCACGGATCGAAATATCCTCCGGGATTGGCCGATAACCAGGTGAATACCCGAGTAGAGCTCAGGTACTGCAGCAGAAGATATGCGGCTTCGGGGTACTTGCTCTGCGACGACACCGTCGCCGATGTGTTGAGATAGAGACAAGAGCGTCGGATCAACTTATCACCATGCAAGGTGCCTGGAGGAATGAAGCTACTAAACTTTCCAGTCGCTTTGGTAGCTGGTGTTCCGTCGGGATTCATACGGTCCATGAATTTCGGCAAGTTGGTATAGGTACTCATCATCACGCCGGTACCGTCGCCCATCGAGCCGTAGGCCTCGGCGTAGCTCCAAGTGAGGGCGTCCTTTGACGTCCATTCCTTGCTCTTGACATGAGCCTCGGCCGCCTGGATTCCGAGATCGCTGTCAATCAGCGGCTTGCCGTTGAGGTCGAATGGAAACAGGTTGGGCACATCGTAACTGACATACCGGCTAAACCAGGTGCTCGTGCCCCAGAACGGTGACAACAGATTAGTGTGCCCATTGAACCCCTTTGCCTTGAAGAATTGCGCGATCTGGTCGACTTCTGTCCAGGTCGCCGGCTGGCGGAGCGGCATTTTGAACTTATCTTCGTACTCTTTCTTGTCCTGAGGATCTTCGAACAAGTCTTTTCGATAGACCCAAGTTTGAAAATCGCCGTCGAGTGATACGATGTAGACTTTGTTGTTATAGGTGTAGGAGAGGTTGTAGATTTCCTTCGTCGGAGCGCCGCGCGTGGGATCGTTCCAATCGGGCTTATACTTGGCGACGTACTCGTCCAAATCGACAATGCCGTTGCTCTCCACAAGGTCGCCGATTTCGTTGAAGAAGCTTGTGTAGATGTCGTAGGCGCCCGACTTCGTCGTGATGTCTTGCATCACGCGCGGATAATTTTCTTCTGGCGAAACGCCAATGAGTTCCAGCTTGACCCCTGTTTCCCTCTCCCAAAGCTCCTTCACCGAGGGACCACTCAAGGGATATGGCTTGGCAACTTGGTTAAGAGCACCATCTCCAATCAGGAAGACCAATTTTTCGGGCGCCTTTCCCGCCGCCTTCAGCTTTTTGATCCCCTCTATGGCACGTCCCTCGGACATGCTTTCGTTATATTGGTAGCGCTCGCACCCTGGAAATCCGGTTGGCCCACCTGTCATCCCGGGGGCAAGTTCTGCTGCATGGGCAGGCCGCATCAAGTAACGGGGCGCTATCCCGATTGCGGACGTGAGCGCTAGCCCTGACCCGCCATAGCGGAGCAATTTGCGACGCGAAATTCCTGGTCTAACATTACTCATTGTTTGTCCTCCCATTGCCTTCTAGATTGATTCTTGCGCGCGCTAGTTTTGCTGAATTAGTCTGGCACTAATTGAGTCAATGATCAACACCGATGGGACAAAAATAACTACGCTCGTACTAGTTCATCGTCACGGACTTGGGGTCATCCCTTTGACTGGGGTGGGTCGACAGGATGCAAGAACGTCGGCAAGCGCAAGCCGATGTCTTATTGCGCGTGAGTAATTTGCAAAAATGCAGCATTTGTCATGAGGCTACGAATGACCACTTCCATACGAAATCGAAAGTCTACGTATAAGAAAGCTGTGAAAAAATGGGTGCGCCTTTCGCCAGCAGCGCGACGCGAGGCAATTTTGAGCGAGGCAATAATTT
>Ga0306920_100016096_pt1 | contig 10279 bp, 10 predicted proteins | sample flu12Cox44000170_FD_204666 | JGI IMG/M metagenome (GOLD analysis project Ga0306920, IMG submission 204666) | Lab enrichment of tropical soil microbial communities from Luquillo Experimental Forest, Puerto Rico - flux4day.12C.oxic.44.000.170 (v2)... | ecosystem: Environmental > Terrestrial >...
ATCGCCCCGCCGAGCACGCGGCCCTGCCCGTCGATGTGCTTGGTCCCCGAGTACACCACCACGTCGACGCCCAGCGGGAAGCCCTGCTGCAGCAACGGCGTCGCAAAGACATTGTCCAGCACCACTTTCGCGCCCGCCGTGTGCGCCATCCGGCAGACCGCCTCGATGTCGACCAACGACTGCATCGGGTTGGACGGGGTCTCGAAGAACACGGCCTGGGTCGGCTCAGACAGCGCCTTCTCCCACTGCGACAGATCGTCGCCGTCCACGAACACCGTCTCGATGCCCCAGCGGGGCAGGATCTCGTCGCACACAATGAAGCAGGATCCGAACAGGCTGCGCGCCGACACCAGGCGGTCACCCGCACCCAACAACGCCCCCAGCGACGTGAACACCGCGGCCATGCCCGTCGCCGTGGCGAACGCCGCCGGCGCCCCCTCAATCAGCCGCAGCCGCTCCTCGAACATCGAGATCGTCGGGTTGCCGTACCGCGAGTACACGTAGCGGTCGATGTCACCGGCGAATGCCTTCTCCGCCTCGGCAGCGTTGGAGTACACGTAGCCCGACGTCAGGTACATCGCCTCGGCGGTCTCCTCAAAACCCGACCGCATCAGGCCGCCGCGCACGCCGATCGTGGCCTGACTGACGCCCTCGGGAAGTTGGGCGGGGGTGCGAACAGAGTCGTCGGTCATGACTGCCGCCACGGCAGACCCACGGCCCGCCAGCCCGTGCCACCACGATGCCCGTCGGCATCCAGCTGACCCTCAAAGCCGTCTAACACGTTGTACGACGGCGCAATTCCGGCCGCCGTGGCGGTCTGGGCGGCAGGGATCGACCGGTTTCCGGAGCGGCACAAAAACACGACGGCCCGTTCGCCGGGCTCAACGCCGGCCTCGATCAGGCCGTCGACAAAGCCCTCATTGCGTCTACCGTCCACGCCCGACCACTGCACGTACACCACGTCGCGACCCAGATCCGAGATGTCGGGCACCCCGACGAACCTCCACTCCGCGTCGGTGCGGCAGTCGACCAGCACCGCGTCGGGGTTGTCACGCAGCAGTTTCCATGCCTGCTCAGGCGTGATGTCACCTGCGTAGCTCACAAGCTGAGTCTTGCACACGCTCTCAGGGGTAGGCGGAACAGACCTTCCACTGCCCGTCCTGGCGGGCGAACGTCAACGGGGAGCTGCGTTTGGCGTTCGGGTCCTTCTCGAAATGGTAGGCCACGGTGCCGGTGGCACGGTCCCCGTCGATCTTGACGTCAGTCACGTCGTCCACGTAGCGAGCACCGCGCTCTCGCAGGGATCCCTGCTGTGCGGCAAGGAAGTTCGCTTCCGTGCCTTGTTGCTGTGCGCACGTGTAGCGCTGGTAGTCGACGTAGTTCTGCCGCTGCAGCGCGTCGTTCTGACCGACCGCCGCCAGGCCCACCCGCTGCGCTTCGGTGAGCCCGTCGCCGCGGGTCAGTGTGAAGACTATGACGCCGATCACCACGAGCGCGAACACCGCGAACGCGGCCACGAACGGAGCCAGACTGCCCCGTTCCCCGTCGCCCGGAAGGGTCATGGGAAGAACTTGCGCAGCGCCCCCGCGACCTGGTCGACGCGGACACGGGCGGTCTTCACATCCGCCGCGGTGGCCAGCGCCACACCCAGCCGACGGGGCGGATAGCTCCTCGGGTGCCCGAAGATCCTTACGTCGCTCTCGGGGACCGCGAGCGCATCCGAAAGCGCCTGCGTCGCACGTTCGGTGCGGACGTCGTCGTCCTGCGCGTCGGCGTTCGCCGCTGATGTCTCCTGTCGCGCGTACACCACCTGCGCTGCCCCGGGCGTGATCATGATCGTGTCCACCGGGAGCCCGAGAATCGCGCGGGCATGCAACTCGAACTCCGACAGCCGCTGCGAGCGCAGCGTGACAAGGCCGCTGTCGTACGGCCGGGGGCTGACGTCGACGAAGTACACCTCGTTGCCCTTCACCACCAGTTCCACGCCATACACCCCGCGCCCGCCGACGGCGTTAACGATCCGCGCCGCGATCGACCGGGCGGCGTCCTTGGCCGCCTCGGTCATCTCCTGGGGCTGCCACGCCTCCAGCAGCTCGCCGTCGACATGCCGGTGACCGATGGGCTCGCAGAACTGCACCCGCGGACCGCCCCGCCCCGCGCTGCGCACGGTCAGCAGCGTGACCTCATGATCGATCTCGACCATCGTCTCGGCGATCACGCGCGCGTTAGCCAGTCGCCCGCCGGCGGCCACCGCCCGATCCCAGGCGGCTACGACGTCTTCGGGCCGCAAGAGCACGGATTCGCCGTCACCAGGGCTTCCCGTCACCGGCCGAACCACCAGCGGGAAACCCACATGCGCTGCGACCGCGGCCAGCTCGTCCACCGATCCGGCGAACCAGAACGGCGCGGTCGGTAGGCCGAGCTCATCAGCGGCCAGTCGCCGCAGGCCTTCGCGGTCCAGGCTCAGCCGACTGCTGCGCGCCGTCGGCACCACATCCGTGACCCCTTGCTCACCGACCGCCACAAGCGCGTCGTTGTCGACCAACGGCGCGGCGCCGGGGTCGATCGCCTCGGTGACGACGAAATCGGGCTGTTCGCGCTCGATCAGCGCGGTCAACTCGTCGGGGTCGGTCATATTGACGACGATGCTGTGGTCCGCCACACGGTGAGCGGGCGCGTCGGCGTAGCGATCGACCGAAACCACCACCACGCCGAGTCGCTGGAACGCGATGACCAGCTCCCGGCCCAGCTCGCCGGCGCCGAGAATCATCACGCTCAGTGGGCGCGTCTCATCCGTCACGTGGGCCAGCCTGCCAGATCGCCCGATCAGCCGAGCTGCACGTCGATGTAGCACCACCGCCATGTCTCGCCCGGCTCTGCTGAGCGCATCGCTGGGTGGCCCGTCTTGTGGAAGTGCGCGGTCGCGTGCTTGTGAGGGCTGGAGTCACAGCACCCGACGTGTCCACAGCTCAAGCACATGCGCAAATGGGCCCAGGTTGTTTCGCCGAGTTCGGCACACTCCTGGCACCGGCCCGGCGTCACCGGATCGGGTTCCCCGGCATCCGCGGCAGCGGTCAGGTGCTCACAGGAGTCAGGGGGCTTCGGTGCACGTCGCCGCATGCTGCTAAAGGATAGGCACGTGAATACGTCGCTGTTGCTGGTGCTCGTCGGCGGGGTACTGATCGCGGCGGTGGCCCGCCGCTATCACCTCTCGTCGGCGCTGGTTCTGGTGGTCGCCGGCCTGGCCATCGGCCTGATTCCCGGCGTGCCCTCTGTGGAGCTGCGGCCTGACTTCGTGCTATCGGTGATTCTGCCGCCATTGCTGTGGTCGGCGGGGCTGGAGAGCTCATACGTCGCGCTGCGGAAGAACATCCGCCCGATCGCGCTGATGGCGGTCGGGCTGCCGGTGGCGACGGCGTTCGCGGTCGCATACGTCGCGCATCACGCCGTGCCGGAGTTGACCCCCGCGGCGGCGCTGACGCTGGGGGCGATCGTCGCACCGACCGACGCGGTGTCGGCCACCGCCATAGGCCGGCGGCTGGGTGTGCCGCGCACCATCATCACGCTGCTCGGCGGAGAGAGCTTGCTCAACGATCCCACCGCGCTGACCCTCTACAAGGTGGCACTGGCCGCCGCGATCGGCACCGCGGTCGGCTGGACCGACGCGCTGGCCACGTTTGCGCTGGCTGCGGTCGTCGGTGTGGTGGTCGGCTGGCTGTTCGGCGCGGTCATCGATTTCATCCGGTCCCGACTCCTAGACGACCCGGTGATCGAGAGCGCCATCGGGCTCGTGGCGCCGTTCGTGGTGTATTTCGTCGCCGAGTACATCCGCGGGTCCGGTGTGGTGGCGGTCGTCGTCGCGGCGCTGATGCTCGGCCAGCGCTCCACGCACGCCAGCTACGCGACCAGGCTGCAGGACACGGCCGTGTGGAAGGCGGTGCAGCTGATCCTGGAGGCGGTCGCTTTCCTGCTGATCGGCCTGCAGCTGCCCGGCGTGGTCCGCGCCATGCACGGGATGCCGGCGTCGGCCTTCGTCTGGTCGTCGGTCGCGGTGTTCACGACGGTGCTGCTCGTGCGCATTGTGTGGATCTACGTGTTCACGTATGTGCCGCGCGCACTGTTCGCCGGGAGCGAGCAGGGCGACCCGAAACCGGCGCCCTCGCAGGTGTTCGTGGTCGCGTGGGCGGGCATGCGGGGTGTGGTGTCGCTGGCCGCCGCATTCGCGGTGCCGATGACGACGCTGTCGGGCGCTCGTTTCCCTGGTCGGCCGCACATTGTGTTCCTGACGTTCGTCGTGGTCGTCGGCACACTGCTCCTGCAAGGCCTGACACTGCCGTGGGTTATCCGGATCTTCGGGGTGCAGAGTCACGACGCACATCGGGACGCGGTCGCGTTTGCCGGGGCTCAAGACAGAGCCGCCCGCGCCGCCGCCGATCGGCTCGATCAGTTGCTCGCCGACGAGCGGCAACGCGGCGAGGCCGACGTCCCGGAGAACGCCGCGAAGATCCTCGAACACTGGAACGAACGGCGCCGCAACGCCGCGTGGGAGCGGCTGGGCCGAAGCGACGAGGAAATCGGCGAAAGCCCGGCGTCGGCGTTCAAACGATTGCGGCTGGAAATGCTTGCCGCCGAACGGAAGACCTTCATCGAGGAGCGCGACGCCGGACGCATCGACGATGAGGTGCTGCGGGGGGCGTTGCGCGGACTCGATCTCGAGGAGGCCACGCTCAGACGGAATTGAGCTTGTTGCGGCTCGGCTCGCCGTCGATGACACCGGCCCTCGCCAGGAACAGGCCGCTGACCACCAGCACCCAGATCGGGAAGGTCATCGTCACCCACATGCTGAGGTCGCTGGCTATCAAGATCGCCAGTGCAACAAGGTAACTGAGTAGCGCGAGCCATCTCGGCATCAGTCGGGTGCGCAGCCAGATCGTGGCCGCCGAGATCATGAACACCGCCGCCATCCGGACCGCATAGGTCTTCGTGGTCTTCAGCACGATCATCTTGCCCACGTCGATCACCTCGGCATGCGCGGCGGCGTCGATGACACCGGTGTCGGTCGACACGAGCCCCGCCGCGACCGCGGTCGCGACGAACATCATCGCGAGGAACAACAGACCGCTGCCCAGGAACACCGACGCGAAGAACCGATCCTCGTACTCGCCGAACCCATCGCGCACGACACCGATGAACCACAGGAAGCTGATGCCGGCGAACGGCATGAGCACCGCTGCGGTGACGATGCCGGTGTGGCTGCTGGACAGCCACGCTGACGAATCCTTCATACCCTCGGGCATTCTCAGCCGAATGAGAACAATCACCGTGCCGAAGAGCAGCGCGAACACCACACCCGCCAGCGCCGCAGCCCGTGGAGTCGTGAGCTGACGAAAGTGTTGGACGGGGAGCGCAGTCACAGGGTCATGGTGCCACCGTCGCGAATGTGAAGATTGTGCGGTGCTTCTCGGCGTGTCGCCGCAGCGTTTTCACATTGGCGGGTCAGGGCTGGCCCGGCAGCAGCTTCATCATCAGCCCGTGCCCCTCGGCCAGCACGACGCCGTCGTCGTCGGTGAGTTCCCCGGATACGAACGCCTTGCGGCCCTCAACCGAGTCCATGCGGCCCCGAATGACCAACGGCTGATTGATCGGCGTGACCTTGCGGTAGTCGACGTGCAGGTATGCGGTACGGCTGATCGGACGGTCCGCCGCGTGCACGATCATGCCGAACAACCAGTCGAACACCATCGGGAGCACGCCGCCGTGCACGGCGTGGTTGCCGCCCACGTGGTAGCGGCTGAACTCGCCTCGCAGTTCGACGCCATCGGGCTGGTATCTGGTCAGCATCCACGGCGGCATCAGCAGACTGCCCATGCCGGGCAGCTTGGGTGTCCGGCCCGCCGGCGGCACGCCCTCGGGAGCTTCCGATGGTGCCAGCAGCTCGACGAGCTCCTCCACCAGGTCGGCCGCGCCGTCCCAGACGTCCTCGGACGGGTTGGCCGACACGGCGAGATCTTGCAGCCGGCGCATCCCCGAGAGGAATCTCACGAACCCCGGGGGTGGGTCGGCGGGCTCATATTCCGGGAAACCGCCGTGCTTGAGGTAATCGGGGTCTTCGGCAGGAGCGCTCACGAGCATTCCTGCAGAATGTCACGGCGCACGATGGTCTGATCGCGACCGGGCCCGACGCCGATGGCCGAAACATGCGCGCCGGCAAGCTCTTCCACCCGCAGCACGTAGTCGCGGGCCTTTGCGGGGAGATCGTCGAACTCACGCGCGCCGGAGATGTCCTCCCACCAGCCGGGCAGTTCCTCGAAAACGGGTTCCGCGCGCATGAATTCGCTTTGTGTCATCGGCAGGTCGTCGACCCGCCGGCCGTCCACCGTGTATGCCACGCACACCGGCACGGTCTCCAGGCTCGACAGCACGTCCAGCTTGGTCAGGAAGTAATCGGTGATGCCGTTGACCCGGGTCGCGTACCGGCCGATGACCGCGTCGAACCAGCCGCAGCGCCGGCGCCGCCCAGTCGTGACACCGATCTCTCCGCCGGTCTTCACCAAGTACTCACCGTGCTCGTCGAACAGCTCGGTCGGGAACGGCCCCGCACCCACCCTGGTGGTGTACGCTTTGAGAATTCCGAGCACGGTGTTGATCCGGGTCGGCCCGATGCCCGAACCGACCGACGCGCCACCGGCCGTCGGATTCGACGACGTCACATAGGGATACGTGCCGTGGTCGACGTCGAGCAGCGTGCCCTGAGAACCCTCGAGCAAAACGGTTTCGCCCTTGTCGAGGGCGGTGTTGAGCAGCAGCCGGGTGTCAGCGACGCGGTGTGCGAAGCCTTCGGCCTGTCGCAGTACCGTGTCGACGATGGTGTCGGGATCCAGCGCCTTGCGGTTGTAGATCTTGACCAACACCTGATTCTTGAAGTCCAATGCGGCTTCGACCTTTTGGGTCAGCAGCGCGGGATCGCGCACGTCGGACACACGGATGCCGATGCGCGCGATCTTGTCCTGGTAGCACGGGCCGATGCCGCGCCCGGTAGTGCCGATCTTCTTGTTGCCCAGATAGCGTTCGGTGACCTTGTCGATGGCCACGTGGTACGGCATCAGCAGATGCGCGTCGGCCGAGATCAACAGCCGCGACGTGTCGACACCTCGATCCTGCAGCCCGCTGAGTTCGGAGAGCAGCACGCCGGGGTCGACGACGACGCCGTTGCCGATCACGTTCGTCACCCCCGGCGTCAAAATTCCTGACGGGATGAGGTGCAGCGCGAAGTGCTCGCCGGTCGGCAATACCACGGTGTGGCCGGCGTTGTTGCCCCCCTGATAACGCACCACCCACTGGACACGGCCACCGAGCAGGTCGGTGGCCTTGCCCTTGCCCTCGTCACCCCACTGGGCGCCGATCAGGACGATTGCCGGCATGGCGTTTCTCCCGCTTATTGTGTTGCGCGGTGACCCACCATATCCGAGGTTTGCCCAGGAGTTCCGTTTTGACTGGCGATGAGCGCTTGCGCGAAGAGCACGCGGCCACCGATGTCGCCGTGCTGCTTTTCGCCGACAGGTCGCTGCCCGGGCCCCTGCGCGGGTTGGCGCTGGCCTCCGTTGACGATGTCGAAGGCGCGGCGCGGGAGAACCGACGATTGATCGTTGTCGGATCGGATGCGGATCTTGCCTCCGTGCTGACCACCCTGATGCGCACCGAAACGTTGGATGTGGAGATCGGATTCGTGTCAGATCGCAGATCGCCGGCCACGGGCGCGTACAGGCTGGCGGCCGGGCGCCGCGGCGCGAGACGGGCCCTCAGGGGAACGGCGCGGCGGGTGCCGCTCATCCGCGACGACACCGGCTACGCGATCGCGGGCAAAGCGATGTGGCGAGGTGCCGAGGGACTCTTGCACGGGGAGGCGGTGGTCGACGACACAACGCTGTTCGACGGCGACGTGGCCTGGGTGCGGATCGAGCCACTCGCCACCATGCCCGGTCTGCGGGCGGCGGTGGTGACGTCGCGCGGCATGAGCGGGCGCTGGGTCACCGGCCGGGCCGCACAGCTCGGCACGACCGGCGCCGTGGTCACGCGCGACGGTGTCGGAGAACCGCGCCCGGTGCGGCGGTCCACGTTCTATCGCCACATCAAGGGCTGGTTGCTGGTCAGGTAGTTTCGTGTGGTGAACATCCGTCCGTTGCGGCAATCTGTGCGGCCCAGCCCGGTCTTCCTGGCGATCTGCGCGATCACCGCGCTCGGCGCCGTGTTGGCCTGGCTGGCCGGGGCGTCCAGGTCACCGCTCGCGTACGTCGGCGTCTTCACATTCGTGATGGCCGGCTGGCTGGTGTCGCTGTGCCTGCATGAGTTCGGGCATGCGTACATGGCCTGGCGCTACGGCGACCGCGATGTGGCCGTGCGCGGCTATCTGACCCTGAACCCGCTGAAGTACTCGAGCCCGCTGCTGTCGCTCGGCTTGCCGCTGGTGTTCATCGCGCTCGGCGGAATCGGTCTGCCGGGCGGCGCGGTCTACGTGCGCACATCGTGGATGACGCCGCAGCGGCGCACCGTGGTCGCCCTTGCCGGTGCCACCGTCAACGCCGCGCTGGCCGTCGTGCTGCTCGTGTTGACGGCGGTGTTCACCGACGCCCGCCACACCGTGTTCTGGTCCGGCGTGGCGTTTCTCGGGTTCCTCCAGGTGACGGCCGTCGTACTGAATCTGCTGCCCATCCCCGGGCTCGACGGGTACGCCGCGCTCGAGCCGCACCTGAGCCACGAGACTCAGCAGGCGCTGCAGCCGGCGAAACAGTGGGGCTTCCTGATTCTGTTCGTCCTGCTGATCGCGCCGCCGCTGAACGCGGCGTTCTTCTCGGTCGTGCTGTGGTTCTTCGACCTCTTCGACGTGCCGCGCATCCTGGTGGCATGGGGCAGCGGGCTAACCCGGTTCTGGTCGGCCTGGTTCTGATCGCTGCCTTGCGACATATGCGCATCTGCGCATAGATTTCAGGCATGGGCGCAGGCCACGATCACGGCGGTGCCGATTCGGCCGCGGACGCCCGCGTTTCCCGCATGATCATCGCCGCGGCGGTCCTCACCGGCTTCTTCATCATCGAGTTGACGACCGCTCTGCTGATCAATTCGATAGCGCTACTCGCCGATGCCGGCCACATGCTCACCGACATCGTCGCGCTGTTCATGGGGCTGACCGCGGTGATCCTCGCCCAACGCGGCAGCGCCTCCCCCGCCCGCACCTACGGCTGGCATCGCGCCGAGGTGTTCACCGCCGTCGGCAACGCGGTGCTGCTGCTCGGGGTGTCGGTGTTCATCCTCTACGAGGCGATCGAACGACTCGGCAACGCGCCGAAGGTGCCCGGCGTGCCGATGATCGTTGTCGCACTGGCCGGTCTCGTCGCCAACGCGATCGTCGTCATGCTGCTGCGGTCGAGCTCGAAGGAGAGCCTGGCCGTGAAGGGCGCCTACATGGAGGTCGTCGCCGACACCGTCGGCAGCGTCGGCGTGCTGATCGCCGGTGTCGTGACCGTCACCACCCACTGGCCGTACGCCGACGTCGTCGTCGCGGTGCTGGTCGCGCTGTGGGTACTGCCGCGCGCGATGTCGTTGGCCCGAGCGGCGCTGCGGATTCTGTCCGAGACATCACCCAGCCACATCGACGTCGACGAATTGCGTGCCGCTCTGGGTGCGGTCGACGGCGTGATGAACGTGCACGATCTGCACGTCTGGACGCTGGTGCCCGGTAAGGACATGGCCACCGCTCACCTCACGAGCTGCGGTGACGCCGCACAAGTGCTTGCCGACGCGCGGGCCGTGCTGGCGGCTCGTGGGCTGGAGCACGCGACGGTCCAGGTGGAGCCGCCGGAGAACGCCACCGACTGCCAACAGGCCGACTGGTAGGGGCGGCTCGCGGGCTGACTGCTCGCGGGCTGACTAAGAGAGCCCGAGCTTTCCGCGGGCCGTGGGATCGCAGTCATCGAGCAGGTCGAGGCACCGGTTGTACTCGTCTGCCTCACCAATCGCATCGGCCGCCCGTGCCAACGCAGCCACGCAACGCAGGAAACCGCGGTTGGGCTCATGGTCGTAGGGCACCGGCCCGAAACCCTTCCAGCCGTTGCGTCGCAGCTGGTCCAACCCGCGGTGATAGCCGGTGCGGGCGTAGGCATATGCCGTGACGGCCTTGTCGTCGGCCAACGCGTCCTCGGCCAGCTGCGCCCACGCCACCGACGCCGCGGGATGAGCGGCAGCGACGATGGCCGGGTTCTCGCTTGCCCGTAGTTCGGCCTCA
>Ga0306920_100016097_pt1 | contig 10279 bp, 9 predicted proteins | sample flu12Cox44000170_FD_204666 | JGI IMG/M metagenome (GOLD analysis project Ga0306920, IMG submission 204666) | Lab enrichment of tropical soil microbial communities from Luquillo Experimental Forest, Puerto Rico - flux4day.12C.oxic.44.000.170 (v2)... | ecosystem: Environmental > Terrestrial >...
GTGTCACCGGGTTTCTTCCGATAGCACAGATTCGAGCTCCCCGGTGCGCCAGGGCCAATGCGATGGCGCGCCCAATCCCACTGCTGGCCCCAGTTACTGCGGCTAAGCGCCCCTTCAGGCCGCCGCTCTCTCGAACCGCACTGTGACCCAAATCAACTCCTTCCAAAACTCCGGTCGCAGCTACCGAGCAGCTTCGGCTTCGCTTTGGGTCAAGACTCGGCAACGGCCCTTCCTTCATGGAACCGATCGCTAATGGTCGCCCTGTACTCATGAGAAGAGTGTCAACGCGCTGCCGCAACTGTAAGGCGCCGAAGCACAGAACTTGAGGATGCTATCGTATTGCTCATCCAGAGCCACGCTGCACGCTTTCGTCCCCCCTCGATTCGATGCCTCACACGCTCCCCTACGACCCTCTCGCCTTGCGCCAGTCTTATTAAACAATCTCATCCTCTCGCTAAAACAGTGGGAATCTAACTCCGGCGCTTACGTTGCTAGTGTGCTGACTTAGCTTCTAGCGACATTTGTTCCCCGCAATTAACCGGAGATCCTAAAGCCAGAGCCAAGCAAGCTCTCCGATTGGTCTGTATTAAGCCACAATTAAGCTCTTCTCTTCCACCGATGAACGTCCCTTTAGACCACGAAGAAGGTCGATATAGAAAGATTTCTGCCCTGTCATGAACAAAAGCACCACGGCAAAACTAGTAAAAAGAAGTGCGCATTCCAGCACGAGGCGCGACAGCGGCGGCACAACCTGACCACAAGCTACGCGAAACCCAAAAGCAAGTCCTCCTGCCACGATACTTGATGCGAGCGGGCGACTAAGTTCCAGCAAGATGTCCCGTGGCGAAATCACCGTGCCGTGCAGTGCCCAGAAAACCAGTGGGATGAGCCACAGTGTCATCACAGTTGAGTACGCAAACGCCACTCCTTTCGGTCCGTAAGGTAGCCCCATGCAATATGCCGCGATCATAATGGGAGTGATGACCAGTCCCATTTTCAAAAGGCGTCGAATCATTCCGAGTGAATAGAGCAGCCACGAAAGAGGATTGGCGATGGCAAAGACCAGGATCGTTGGAGCCAATAGGCGAAAGATAACAGCCGCATCCTTCCACTTCGGTCCGAGAAAAACCTGAATGACATCGTCGGCGAAAAGAGTGCAGGTAATCGTCAGCGGCAAAGTCAATGTCAGGACTAAGGAATACCCTTTCAGAAAGTAGTTTTTTAGACGCTGTGGATCGTCCTGAAGCCGAGAAAGCGCCGCAAATGCTACCTCGCCGGCCGCGGAATTCAGGTTGTCGGTTGGAATGTTCACTAACTGGTAAGCTCTGCCGTAAAGGCCAATTGCGTCAACTCCCCAAAAGCGTCCCAGTAGTACCTTCTCACAATTCGTTGCGATGTAGATGACCAGACCATTCACGGTGAGGGTACCACCAAAGTGCATCATGGAGCGAATTTCAGACCCACCCCGTGGTTTGCCCGGGATCCAGCTAGTCGCTATCCAGAAGCCGATCGTGCTGATGAGAGGCGAGGTAATCGCCATTGCTACCAGCGCCCAGTATCCGTAGCCTGCCAGAGCCCCACCAATGGCAATGGCTGTGCTAACAATCAAGGCGATCGTGTTGATCACAGCCAGCGCCGTGAACCGCATTTGACGCTGCAATAGGGCGCCATGCTGTACCCCTGCCGCATTGAAGACGAATCCGGCCGCGAGAGCCATGGTTACGGCCAGCAAACGAGGCTCGTGATAAAAGGCAGCTATGACGGGAGCTAAGGCTATAGAAATACAGCCGAGTAGCGTGCCGACAATCACATTCACCCAAAATAAGGTAGATACCTGCTCGTCCGTTACGCTCGCGCGCTGGACTGCAGCAGAGGATAGTCCAAAGTCTCGGAAAAGACCCAAGACGCCTGTGAATGCTGTGACCATCCCGACTAAACCAAAGTCTTTGGGACCTAGCATTCGTGCCAGCACCATCATAGAGACCAGGCGTACCGAAAAGTTCGCGGCCTGCGCGCTAAGTCTTGCGACGCCACCTCGAATCGTCTTCTCCTTCAGATCGTCCATACTTAATCCAGCTGTATTGTTACGTCTGGCTTGCCTGTTGGAATTAGCCTCTCGCCTCACAGGACCAGCTTGTGACAATGGAAGGCCTCCGCATGTCCGCTAGGAGCGTTACATTCCATTCCACGCAACCGCATGAGAGAACGAAAAGTGCTCTCCTCAAACCACTGCTTTGTCCGCTGCGAGTTGAATGCGTCCATAATGTATCGAATCTTCTTCTGGTAGAGTTCTGCCCCGAGCGGAACAAACACATTCGGCTTTCCCAAATCGCCGTCGTACTTGGGAATCTCGTACTCAAGTATCAGGTGGTTACGAAAGGTGTTCCATGTCAGCTCCGCTATCAGCCTGTGATCTTGGTGTGCATCCCTCCGCCATGGACAAAGGATCAAGTCCGGCGAGAATGACTGCTTGAGCTCCTCGAATATCGCCTTTATCTCAGCTCCCACAAAAGGCATGAAGCCATCAGGAAAAGCCTTCAATATTAGCTCGTGGACGTTTGCGCCTCCGAACAAGTGTGCCGCGCATCGCGCTTCGGCCTCTCGCACTTCACTCGCGCTAAACACTACCCAGTGAAATACTGTTCCTGGGTACTGCGTCGCCAGATGAAGAATCGTGCCACCACAGCCAATCTCGATATCGTCCGAGTGTGCGCCCAGACACAAGACATTCAATGGGCCGTTGGAGCCTGGCTTCAGGTAAAGATGGATCATATCGCGGCGGAGGCCAACTCAGCGGCGGCCGCGTTCGGAATGCCCACGTGGTTCCACACCTTCCACGGCGCAGAGGTCTGGTTCAACTCCTCAAGGTGTTGTTTATCCTTGAAAGTATCCATACACTGCCAGAATCCCGTGTACTTGTAAGAAAGCAGCGCCCGCTCTTCAATCAGCCGCTGAAACGGTTCTCGCACCAGCTCGTCGCCGGGCCGAATATATTGGAAGATGTCCTTGCGCAGGGCGAAAAAGCCACCATTGATCCAAATATCGCTCCGCATTAATGGGCACACGTCCATCACGAGCCCCTCCGAACCGGCGGTGACAATATCGAAGCTTGCAGTGGGCTGGACAAGCAGCAACGACGCTATGGCATTACTCTCCCGGAAACTGTCCAACATTAATGGGAGCGGGAGATCGCTTAGTCCATCTCCATAGTTTGCCAAAAATATATCCTCGTCCTTAAGATAGGACTCAACCGCTTTCAACCGCTCACCAATCGTGGCACTCGCTCCCGTCTCCACGAAGGTGATTGTCCAGTCGTCAATATCGCGATTCATGAACTGAATCTTCTTGCCGCCATGTGACCACACAAAATCGTTGGATACAGACTCGTCATAGTGAAGAAAGTAGTCCTTAATGCAGTTGCCCTTATAGCCGAGACAAAGGATGAAATCTTTGTGACCGAAGTGGGCATAGTACTTCATCACATGCCAGAGGACGGGCCGCGAGCCGATCGTTACCATCGGCTTCGGCACATCATCCGCGTATCCCCGGAGCCTCATACCCGCTCCGCCGCAAAAAAGGACCACTTTCATTTAGCTCACCTCCGCGCTGTCAACCATCTCAACAGACTGTTACTTCGGGGATGGGCACGACAAAGCGGCCACCCCACTTCCGGATGAACTGCAATTGCTGCATAATTTCGCCTTTCAGATTCCAAGGTAAAATCACTACATAATCCGGCTTCGTTTCGGCAATCCGGTCGGGATGGTAGATCGGGATGTGGCTTCCAGGAAGGAATCGACCTTGTTTATGAGGGCTGCGATCCACCGTATACTCAATCAAGTCCTTGCCAATGCCGCAATAGTGCAGTAGCGTTGCGCTCTTGCCCGGCGCTCCATAGCCGGCTACCGACTTCCCTTCTCTTCCTGCCGTGATGAGGAACTCCATCAGCGCAAGCTTTACGCGTCTTACCTGCTCAGGAAAGTGCTTATAGCCTTCCGTTGAGTTGAGTCCGGCCTTCTCTTCCTCAGCTATCACTCGGGACACACTCGGTTCAATGGGGTAAGCGTGACTCTCTGCGCGGCAGGCATAGATCCGCAGCGATCCACCGTGCGAAGCTAACTCCTCGACGTCGAACACCCGTAGTCCGTGGCATTCCAAGATGCGTACGGTGGTGAGCATCGAGAAGTAGGAATAGTGTTCGTGATAGATGGTGTCGAATTCGTTACTTTCAATTAGCCGTAGCAGGTGGGGGAACTCCAGCGTGAGGACGCCATCAAGCTTGAGCAAGATCCTCAGCCCCTCTACAAAGTCGTTGAGGTCCGGAACCTGTGCCAAAACGTTGTTGCCGGCCACCAGATCGGCGGTATGTCCTTTGACAGCAAGCTCTCTTGCCAGTCGTGATCCGAAGAATCGAACCAAGGTAGGGATTCCTTTTTCGATGGCAACCTTGGCGACGTTGGTCGCAGGCTCAATACCCAAAACAGGCACCTTGCTCTTTACGAAGTACTGCAACAGGTAACCGTCATTGCTTGCTACCTCAACTACAAAACTCTTCTCGTTCAGGCCAAAGCGCTTCATCGCTTTGTCGCAGTAATTCTCGCAGTGCCTCAGCCATGAATTGGAGTAAGAAGAGAAATATGGATAATCGCTAAAGATATTCTCGCCGCTCTCAAACTCCTCGAGTTGTACCAGGAAGCAACGAGAACATACGTAGGCATGAAGAGGGTAGTAGATCTCGCCCCGGTTGAGGTCTTCAGCTGAGGGATAAGTCTCGCATAGTGGAGACATCCCCAGGTCAACGAATATTTGCTGCAGCTCCGTACCGCAGAAGCGGCACGGTTTTGTTGCCGTTCCTTGTTGAACGGCAGCAGGTAATGTCATCGTGCTCATGGTTTGCACCTTTGTATGGGAGATCAGGCGAACAACGGGGTTTCGGCCGGCTGCCGGCTCCAGCGCAATGACTCATCTAACAGCCCGGTGGTTAGCAGCCTCCGGATCTGTTGAATACGAACGTAGCGACGCCCTTCCACGTCTTCCGGTGTGAGGCCCACCGTCCGATAAGCGTCGTAGAGTTCCTGTGCTCCCTGACGTGCATTCCAAAGCGGTCGAAACCCTGGCAGCGTTCGCCGAATCTTGTCGCAATTGACTCGGTAGCAGCGTTTGTCTGGACCGCCATCGGCTGCATATTCGACCCGAGAGCCGGGAACGGTGTCGGCCACAATGGCAGCCAGTTCACTGATGCGGTAGTTTTCGTCGGTCCGGCCGACATTAAAGATCTCATTGTGGATGACTTCTCGAGGCGCTTCCAAGGTAGCGAGAATCGCCGCGACGATGTCCCGAATGTGTACAATGGGTCGCCATGGTGTGCCATCACTCTTTATATAGACTTCTCCCGTTGTAAATGCCGTGGCAACCAGGTCATTTAGAACAATGTCTAGTCGCAAGCGCGGAGATATACCATACGCGGTCGCGTTGCGCAGATAGGTCGGGCTGAAATGCTCGGTTGCTAAGGGCGCAATATCACGCTCGACCCACACTTTGGACTCGCCATAGGGTGTTACCGGGTTTAGTGCGGCGGTTTCATCGTGGAACGCATCTCCAGCCGCGCCATAGGTGCTGCACGACGACGAGAAGACAAACCGTTTCACACCTGCAGCTTTGGCTAGCTCCGCCAGGTGAACCGAAGCTAAATGGTTAATGTCATATGTGAGGGCTGAATCAAGATTGCCCAATGGGTCGTTCGAGAGTGCGGCTAGATGTACCACCGCGTCGAAGCCCTCGAGATCCACCTTGGCCAAGTCGCGGAGGTCCTTGCGGATCTCTGAAAGATCCGTAGGCGCTTCACCAAAGTCACAGCCGGCGAATAGGTCGGCGTCGAGCCCAACGACCTCGTGACCTGCAGCGCGTAACAGCGGACCGGCAACAGCACCGATGTAGCCCTTATGGCCAGTGAGAAGTACTCTCATATTTTGTATAGCTTCCTTTTGACTATTTGGCTTGGATGTAACGTCAGATTGAGGTGGTCGTTAGTTGAGGATCTTTTGTCTGAGACAATTCCGTTGTCGTGCGTCGCGCACTCGATTCCTCAATATTGAGCGACAGCAAACCGTTATCGCGCAACAAGTGCGCAGCATCGCGAATCAGCGGGAACGGCATACCAGACCGTTCCGCAATATCGAGGAGGGAGTGCTTGCCGTCTGACAGGTTCAGCACCCAAAGGCGCGCGTTAATCTCTTCGCCGATGGGGTGGCCGCCAGCGTTTGAACTATACAGATTTCGCCGGCCAAGCTGCGGCTCGCAATGTGGATTCAGATTACAGTAGCGCCGGTTGTTCTCAAGCACATCTATGATTGACCGGCAAACGTGGAGGGATCCTGCAAGTTGCAGCGGCCGAATGAACTGCAGGTTGTCAGCCGAGGTGTGATACTCCGGAAATGTACCCCACACACTCCGCATCAGGCAGCCTACTGGAAGGTTGAAACCAGGAGAGCAGTATTGGCGCTCATCGTAGCCATAAGGCGAGAACTCCAAAACCTCAGCCGACACGCTCTCATGCTTCAGAACGACAGCAGCTGCTCGGTCAACTTCAGCATCTCCGCGGCGACTGTTTTTGTAATGAAAACCGCCTGAATCGCCAAGACAGGTTAGCACCAACCCGCTATGGATCTGGTGTGCACTGTCTTTGTTCTGAGCCAACCACGTGATGGCTCCGATTGTTCCCGGGATAAATAGAAAGCGGTACGAGTATCGGAGATGCTGTTTCGACAAAGTTTCCGCCAGAAATGTGGCAGCCGTAATGCCCGACAGATTGTCATTCGCAAGAGAAGGATGGCACGCGTGACAGGAAATCAGAATTTCGTCGGTCCCCTCTCCTGGCAGGTAGCATTCACCGTAAGTCAGAAATCCGTCAGTCAGGGAGGAATCTATACATACTTCGTATTCAGTCTGGTCATCGAGCGCGAGCATCTGATTGTGCGAGAGACAAAAACCCCAATCTTCCTTGTAATAAGACGTTCGATACGGAATCCAGTCCGGGTACTCGGGAATCGTGAACAGATGCGGTTTAAGCTCACGAAACCGCATCATCGTATGGATGGGTGTGCTGTAGTTCATGAGGTGGAGATTGCATTCGCGGAAGTCCACGACACGCCGTCCGCTACGGTCTGCAATGTACGCCTCTTGGACATTCCACTCTTTGGGCACTATCCAGTCGAACACAGGCGTGCCGCTCGGCACTTCGACCGTTTGTAGAGGAACTCGCTCGCCAATCTTCGCTAGAGTCTGTCGGATCCCGTCCCCGGTAATGCTGCGACAGATGGGATACAGTTCGGTGGCGAAATCGTGCATCTCCCGGCCAATGGCCGTAGGCTCGATGTGAGAGAGTTCTGTTAGCACCGTCATCGCATCTGGTCGAAATCTGGATAGGTCCGATCCCGCTCTGAAATCACTTTGATGGAGCCTGGCCACATGATCTGGAAGGCAGGATCATTCCATCTCACTCCGCGCGCCGCCTCGGCGCGGTGGAACTCGGACATTTGATAAAACACTTCCGTCTCATCCTCAAGCGTCAAGAAGCCGTGTGCACATCCCTCGGGCACGTAGACAATGTTGCGCTTGTCTGCGGTCAGCACAAACGCGACCCATTGCTTATAGGTCGGCGAGCCGGGACGTAAGTCAAGCACCACGTCGTAGAGAGATCCACTCGAGCATCTCACGAGCTTCGCCTCAGCACACGGTGAAGACTGGAAGTGCATCCCGCGCAATGTCCCCTTTTGAGTATTAAACGAAATGCTGCACTGCACTAGTTTAGGATTGAGGCCGTTCTTCTCGAATTCTTGCTGGCACCAAGTACGTGCGAAAAAGCCCCGCTCATCAATGTGGCGCTCGACTTCGAGCTCGAAAACGCCCTGCACTTTGGTATGACGGAAAATCATTTATGATGCGCCGGATCATCCACAACAATCAACCTAGAGTACCTGCAGCCTACGGACGGGCCACGAAGCCTCATCCAAGCACTCTATCTTGCATTGGCGAGCATATGAAGAAATATTCGACCCCAAATAAGCGGCTGATGATGGGGATGTTAAGAGTAATGTATTTTTGTAAAGCCCACATAACACGATCTCTCGGCTCGTTGTGAGACCAACGATGCGACGTCGGGAAATAGCGATCGACCTGGAAGAACTGCCTCAAGCAGCGGTAAAAAACGCTGAACGGTTGCACATTGTTATATGGCCAATAGATGTCTCTGTTCCGGTGATCGAAGTTGACGTATGTCACCACAAAAGTACCGCCTTCTTTCAGAAGCTCTCGGATCTCCGACAACTTTTGCTGCTGTGCGGTGCCTATGTACTCAAATATGCCCTGCGCTACGATGATGTCAAAGCGTTTGCCATGAAACCCGATGGGGTCCTCGACAAAGTCCGCTTCAATAAGATTCGGTGCCGGCTGCTGAATGGCTATATCGATTCCGTAATAATGAATGTTGGGGGTAAGAAGAGGCATCAGGGCTGCCGGACCGCATCCTACGTCCAGAAGATCGCACTCCCTACCATTCGCGATCTTGTTGGTTAATCTGGCCGCTTTTGCTAGCCGGAAGTGCGGCTGCTGGTATTTCAGGTTCTCGGCAGCCCAGAAGTCCCTCTTGTAGTAGGTCTCACTTACTTGAATCATAGTCCACGCCAAATTCTAAGATTTTGCTGTCGTGAATTGCAACGGGTGTTTGTTAAACCCGAAGTTTTATACGGTTAGCTTAGCTTCCATGCGGCCATCACTGCTCGATACAGCAGGAATCGTTGCGGTTTCGCTCGTGGCCGCTTGCTCTACCGCGTCGCACAATGCGTGCCCGATCAGAATGTGGCACTCCTGGATGCGAGGGGTCTCATCCGAAGGTACAGCGATCAGCACATGGACCAGGTCGCGAAGTCGGCCTCCGGAAATCCCGGTGAGCGCAATCGTGAACAGCCCCATCCTGCGGGCACACCGGACGGCTTCAATCACGTTGGCAGAATTCCCCGAGGTGCTGATTCCAACGGCCACATCGCCGGGGGCAGCTAGCGCCTCCAGCTGCCGTGCAAACACCTGGTCGTATCCGTAATCATTGCCAATAGCAGTAACAGCGGAGCTATTTGCATTCAACGCCAGTGCCGGCATCGGCCCGCGCTGCCGCAGATAACGCCCCACGAACTCAGCCGCCAAATGCTGTGCATCGGCCGCGCTGCCGCCATTGCCAAAGAATAGAGCCTTGTGTCCAGCGCGGTACGCCGACACGAGAGCATCAGCGGCTGCTATCAGTCCCGGTAAACACGTGCTAAGAAGGCGGTTGTGAACCTCGATACTACGCTCGAGATTGCCTCGAAGAATGCAGGTAGACATGTCAGCCTCGTTCGTAGGTCGTTTGTGCCTGGCGCATGAGGTGGTCAGGCATTCACTTCAGCGGGCTGTTTATCGAACTTACGGCGATCAGAGGCGGGCGCGGCCGCAAGTCGATCTCTCCACCAATCCAGCATGTCTTGGAGGGTTTTCGCCAAGTCGATTCCTGGCGCCCACCCGCTGCAACGCTGGAACTTGCTGATGTCGCCGGCGATCACCGGTTCGTCACAATCGCGCACCAATGCAGAGTCCGTCTCGACGGAGAAAGGCACCTTCACAAAAGATTGAATTCTTTCTATGACTTCTTGAATTGAGAAGATCTGGTTGGCGCCGAGATTGTAAACATCGCCGGGCCTACAGCACTCTGTTGATAGCCAAAGGCCTTGCACGAGATCGCGCACGTCAATGAGTGCCCGCCTTGTGAGGTTACCGACCATAAGGGACGGAGCTCGCATCCCCATCTCGATCTCCACGGCCCTCCTGGTGAGATCAGAGCACACGTCACCTATTTTTCCCGGCCCCGTAGTATTAAAAATTCGAATCCTTACGCATGGAATTTTGTAGTTCGCGAAGTATTGAGCGGCGAGTAAATCTTGAGCGACCTTACTGACTCCATAGGGATGCAAGGGACGAAGCGGATGCTCCTCGCGGACCGGCAAGTCGGCAGCCGCCACAGGTCCATATTCCGCGCTGGAGCATGCGACAACGACCGTGGGAGTTACGTCTAGCGACCGTACGCTCTCGAGCAGGTTTACCGTCCCCCCCACATTGACGTCGATGGTCTCGCGCGGCCGTTCCAGCGATACGGTTGGGTAACTCTGGGCTGCCATGTGGAATATGCGATCCGGCTGGAATCGAGACATAATGCGCGACAAACGCACTCCATCTCTAATATCGCAACGCTCAA
>Ga0306920_100016098_pt1 | contig 10278 bp, 14 predicted proteins | sample flu12Cox44000170_FD_204666 | JGI IMG/M metagenome (GOLD analysis project Ga0306920, IMG submission 204666) | Lab enrichment of tropical soil microbial communities from Luquillo Experimental Forest, Puerto Rico - flux4day.12C.oxic.44.000.170 (v2)... | ecosystem: Environmental > Terrestrial >...
TGCTGGGGAAGTACTCGTTCGACGGCGGCAAGACCGCGCCAACACTCTAGGCACGCCAACCAGCATGGACCATCTGATAGCGCATATCCGGGCCTGCTTTCGACAAAGCGAGATGACCGGTGGCGGCGTTTCCAGAATCGTATATAGATTCTGGTTATGAGCAACATTGTCTCGGGACGCCAAATTCGGGCCGCTCGTATGCTCGCCGGGCTGACACAAGCCGATCTTGCCCGCGCAGCTGGTTGTCACCCTCGGTCGGTTCGATATTGGGAGAACAAGGGCAGCAACCCGCCGACCAATGTCGCCTCTACGCTCGACAGCATCGAGCAGGCGCTTAATCGACATGGCGTAATTCCGTTTTCGACGCCGACACCGGGAGTCCGATGCTCTAATTAAATCCAATTGCAATTTGCCGCTGAGGGGCAAATCCCGGATGTTATTTTTAGTTAAGTCGTGACCATGGCCGGGCGAGCACAGGCACTCACAAAATCTGCTATAAGAATGAAAAGGCCACTTTGGAATGTCAGAAACAATCCATGCCCGTCCTCCCAAACCCCAGACATGAAGCCTTCGCCCAAGCCATTTTCAGCGGTATCGTTGGTGCAAAAGGCGGTGCCACCTCGCAAGCCGAAGCCTATCGCCGCGCTGGCTATCATGTAACCAACGGTAATAGCGCAAGGGCTTGCGCCTCTCGGTTGCTAACCTTTGCTAATGGCATCGCCGAGCGCATCAAAGAGCTTCAGGCCATCGCCGCAGAACAAGCCGCTGAGTCCGCAGAGAAATGCGTCCAGGAACTCAATCAGCTGAGACGTGATGCACACTCAAATAAAGCTTATGGCGCTGCCGTCGCTGCTGTCATGGGCAAAGCTAAGATCTTAAATCTGATCACCGATCGCATTGAAGATGTTACCAAGGTCGATTTCAACACCGCACAATCCATGCAAGACATCGGTAAGAAGCTGTTGCAGAGCGTTGGCTTCGCTTCGCCCGACGACGTTTCGATCCAAGCGGCGATAGAAGCGAATGATGCATTTATCGAGCGGCTTGAAGCAATACGCGATGCAGCTCAACGGCCTACCATAGAGCAATGAGGATTGGTGGGCGGAGGATGTTTCCGCCTCTCGCTCGTGCCGCGTAACTTCTTGTTTACAATGCGCAGCGGAACAACTCGCGCGCACCAGCGCAAAATGGCAAAGTCATTCTCGGCTCGGTCCCGGCATTGACGTATTCCCGCACTTAGCCTGATGGACCGCTGGGCCGAGCTACCAGAACCACCGCATGGGCCTGAGGCAGTTCATCCTTGCCGTTATCGGCATGAGCCTGAGACAGGTGATCCTTGCCGTTATCGTGGGCGTGCTGCTGGCCGCCGTGCTGCTGTGGCTAGCGCCGGAGCTAGTACGCTGAGGCGGAAACACAATGCCATGAACGCCACGACCACGATTTACGTCGTTTTTGCCTTGGTTCTCGCCGCGCTCTGCTGCCGTGGTTCGACGTGGTGGCTGAGCGGAGAGGCGGACATTCTGCGGACACGGATTGCACTTAGCAGTCGCAAATATTTGTTTTCGTTTGGACTATTTAGGAAATCGTAGCAGATAAAATTCTTTTTCTAAGTCTTGGTTTTGTTTTTCTTTTTCTCGATCTGGGTCCGGTGGACACCCCCACCCCCGCCCGCAGAAAGGGGGGGGCGGCTCGAGAGTCGCTTTCCCTGTTCTCAATATGGGACCCTGGCTAATAAGGGTGTTGGTTTGGGGTCTCGATACCATGGGTGGTGGCTAGAGCAGCGGCTTGAGTCTGTGGGGATCTAGGGCTGTCGGGGGTGCCCTGGGACTGCGCCAGCGCCGACATCTCCCGGCCTGGACATTTGCCATTGTCCTTTTGTTGCGGCCGCGCGGTTTGAATTTGGTGCGCTGCGCCCGCAATTATGCAAAGACTCGCATCGCGAGTCTGACACATTGCGCGCGCGCACAGCGTGCGCTATTATTCAACCTCTCGTAAAGAGAGTCTTCCAAGGACTCCTCTCTAGTTGCAGAAACGATTCGGCGCTGCAACGCATTGATTCGTCAGGAAGCGGGCTGGCACTCGCGAGCGCAGTCATGACTAATCTGGATCGCGATCTCGCAAAATATCGAGAAATTTTGCCAACGCTCACTGCGAGCGAGGGCAAGTTTGCAGTGTTCTACAAAGGCGAATTGAAGGGCATTTTTGATTCCTATTCGGATGCCCTTGCCGCCGGTTACGACCTTGCTGGTCTTGAACCCTTTCTGGTGAAGCAAATTGCGACCACCGAATACGTTACGTCGCTTATTTCACTCGCGACATAAATGTTGCGTGCCCCATTTAAGCGGATTGATCACCCCTTGGGGGCCGTTAATCAATATCGTCGTCACGACGAGCGCGCCTCGCATGGCTGCGCTCACAAAGGCTTAATCAACCAATTCCAGCACCAGTAGTAGCAAAACTGGTTGTTGATACCGGCGCAAGCCTAACCGCGATCGACATTACGATCCTAACGCAGTTGGGTTTGACGCCACGAGGTCAAGCGTCAATCCATACTCCTTCGACGCAGGGCCAACCGCACCAGGCCAATCAATATGACGTTGGCATCGCAATTTATGGAATGGCAAACGTTGTTTGTCATCATATTCCTACTCTTCCGGTCATTGATGGAAATTTTAAAGCGCAAGGCATCGATGGTTTGTTGGGGCGCGATGTTTTAGCTATGGCGCCGCTGAATTACGGAGGCCCGGACGGGTGGTATGGGATGTCTTTTTGATCGTTCACCTATGCCGCTCCGTTTCTCTCCATCCCAATGTTCTTCTTTGGTCATCGCATTTTCCTCAATCGCTCGCTCGCATGCCGGGGTGATCGGCGGCCTAGTGGATTCACTCTATCGTCGGCGGTTCCTGCCGTGAGCGGCCGGACCGGTAGGGCGAGCCGAGCACGATGCCTTCGAGCCCCATCTTACCGCACCCGCTCACCATCCTTGCGGGCGATGATTCGGAATCCATCGTGCTTAATCTCATGCAGCCACAGGCCGCCGGAGGGCAGCGTGTGGGCTTTGGTGGGGGAGGCAGGACGCGATGAATCCGGCTGGAAGGGTACGCTGACTCATGGGCGAGAACATAAGGCAACGGCGGAGAAATACGAGTCCGGCAGGCAAGAAAGCCCCATGCGCGGGGCAAAAGCAACTTCTTGACCTGAATCAAAATTGGCTAACGGACTTTCGGCGATAATACACAGTTGGAGGGTCACACCATGAGCAAGTTCCTGCTCACAGTATGTGCATTCGGATTATTTTTCTCATTTGCATTCGCAGTGCGTTGAACAGGTCAAAGACCCCCGCCAAATTGGCGTTCGCAACAGCTATCTTCACAGGGATTGTTGCACTCATATTGCTTATCGGATTTGCGTGCGCTTTCAGACAGGCAATACGAAAATGAAAAAGCTACTCCTAACCGGTATCGCGGCGCTGTTCCTGGCAACGGGGACAGCGCACGCAGCGGAGGACACTCGAAAATGGGTGTGGCGCTGTTCTTTTCCACACACACCTAGCGACGAACAGATGGAAGAGCACGAGCAGTGCTGCAAGCAATGGCCAAATGTTCCACACTGTAATGGCGATTACACGAAAGCTATGTCACTGCCACGGTGCGCAAAATTGCCCCATCTTGCCAACATAAAATGCGCCGAGCGAATACTCGAAGAGAAGAAGAAAAATGCGCGCTCACATTAGCCTGATTGCTGCGCTGTTCCTGGCAACAGGGACAGCGCTGTCGGCCTCCGCGTATGCGGGCGAGGTTTGGTGGTTTAACAACTACAAAAGATGCATCGCAACAACGGAATTCAAAGTCCACCCAAAAGAAACCGACGAGTGGCCCTCGGTCGAACTAGTGCGGAAAGATCCTACACTTGGACCGCGAGGCGGCCCTGCTCCTTCAGTTCTTGAAGAGCCGGATACGGCGGTAGTCCGCTTCGAACGGAAGCACCTAGCCAAGCTTGAAGCCGCAGTTCGCTTCCTGAAAAAATGCCGCCCTTGTTTCTGGGACCGTTATACGGGCAAAACGCACTGTTTGACGTCGAAGCAAATGAAAGAACTGGACAATGCGGACTAAGCTGCTCCTATCCGGTATCGCTGTGCTGTTCCTGGCAACAGGGACAGCGCAGGCGCGTGAACCATGTGACACCCTTCACACATCTGATACGCGCGGCATTTGGCGATGCGGTGATGTTTGCGTGCGCGTATTTGGCAATGCCCCCAATCGATACGTAACCTTTGACGGGGTGGACAATGTTGTCCAATTCAAATGGAAAAACCGGGAAGCAAGTCTCAACGGCAAGCGCTGCAAGTTTCTACCACAATCATACGAATACGATCAGGAAAGCAAATGATCCTCGCTGCCCGCATTACCATTCCTATCGCTGTGCTGTTCCTGGCAACGGGGACATTGCGGCTGGCGCAGGCTACTGAGCGTTATTCGGTTCGCTGTAAAGGTCAACTTTTCACGGTCTATGGTCATCATGGCTATATCTTTTTTAGAGGTGAACCAGAGAACAACGACGAAAAGAAAGCACTGCCGGATCGCTTATTTCGTTTTGGCGATGGCGACGCTTTATACTTCCGCGGACACAAATGCAAATATGTGAGGGATACACTGAATGTCGAGCCCGCCGACAACAAGCGCAGCATCAGAGAGCCGCGATGAAATGTCATTTCCCCATCTTGTACCAAGGCCGCCCGAAGGCCGCCTCTTAGATATCAGCCAAAATGAGGATGCCTTCGAAGGCCGCACTGCCTTCGAAGGCCGGCCCGTTTGGGCAGATATGCGTCATGGCTTCGAGGCGGCCTTCGATGAAATCGGCGGAAGTCGGCATGTCCACCCCTCAGTAAGACCGTCCTTGTGTGCTGTGATGCCCAAGATCTTCTTGGCCGACTGGAACGGCTTGGACTTCCCCAGTTGCTGGTCGTCACCCAGCACGCGAGCCTCACGGGCCTCGCGTTCGATATCGGCCACCTTCATCGGCCCCGGCGCGAGGACGATCCGTAGAAGTTCAACGGCGTCGTTTGTCATGGTCGAATCGGATGGCTCGGCCAAAGCCTCGTCAGCCGTTTCGTCAATGTGCTGGGTGCCCCATGAAATGCGGGAAGTTTCGATTTCCTCGCCCGTTTCAGGGGCGGTGATCCAGGTTTTCTGGACCAGATACGTCAATCCCAGCGGCTTCGAGCCGATATTGGTTTTGTCGCAAATGAATTTTACCTGATCGGGGTTGTTGGCGCTCCGCACAACAAGATGGACTGTGCGGCCGAGTGCAATGAAAGCGATAGAGTCCAAAACGCGATAAAGCGCCTTGCCGCTACCCTTGTTCAAGTGGCTGTTGACAAGCACCAGGACGCCGGTTTCTTCGGCAAGCTTCACCAGCGGCGCTAAAACGCGGCGCACCTCGGCGTTTTCCTTGGCTTTGGTGCCCGCCCCCAGATAGGCCGTCAGCGGATCTATGACGAAGATGCGAATCTTTGGCTTGGCCTTGAACGCCGCGCGCAATGCAGCGATGTCCTTGGCCAAGTCGAACATGGCTTCATCGCCATCGGCAGCGCCCTCTGCTTTGGTGCCAGTCAGAAAATAAATCTTGGACAAGTCAGCGCCACACGCGAGCAATCGCGGGATGCAGGTATCTCGCAAGCCGTCCTCGGCTGTGAGGATTACTGATTCACATGGCTCTGCGCGGCCTTCACCGCATGGGAACACTTCGCCTACGCTATGGCGGGCAACGATGTCGATCAAGACGGTGGACTTTCCGAGACCTGGATCACCCGCAATGAGCGCTAATTTCCCGAACGCAAACCGATTCCGCCATGCCCAGCTGATTGCTTCGGGCTGCATCGTCCCAGCCCTGACCAGCACGGCGGTGCGGGGTGCGTCGCTTGGGGTTTGTGTTTGAGCGTTCTGGTTGTGGCGACGCCACTTGTTGTAGCAGCGATCAATTTCCCCGGGCAGACGGTCGATGTATTTTGCGGCAATACCCGCTGGATATTTTTTCAATAGGGCTTCGATTTCATCGGGCTTCAACCCTTGTCCCGCCAGACTCCACACGCAACGCGCGAAGGCTTCACTGCGGCGCGATTCGGGTGCGCCATGCTCGATCAGATCTTCGATGTCATCATATGCATTTCCGCTGGCTTCTTGCTTTGGTTCAGCCGCACGATCATGTTGCGAGACAATCTGATCGATCACGCCATCGATGTTTGGTAATGCGGCGCAATGGCTAGTTTCTAAGAAAGAAACTGTAATAAAGCGTGTGGCTTTGCGGTAAACTTCAACGGCAGCGCCCTCGCAACTATCTGCAATTGCGAACTTGCGGTGTACTTCAGGGCCGCTTGCAAGGCCGATGATTCGCAGCCCCGTGCCGCTCGGCGTAATTTCGACATAAGCCCCATTGGCGCTGTCAATAATCGCTTGCGCCCAGTCATCGATTTGCTTCGTTTCGATATTGCGGCATTTGTCAAGATCGATGGCGGCGATATCGGAATCTTTCAGACAAAAGCCGATGCCGTTCATTTTGCCTGAAAGCACGGCCGAAATAGCATCGCGACGGCTGCTCCAGGTCTGCGGATCGCTCGTCGAGGCGTGAAGGCTAGGGCTGCGTCCGATATAAGGCGGCTTTGTCCATTTGCCGTTCTTGCCACGCTCCCAACGCCAGCCCACCCAACGATCCTGCAGGCACAAGGACGCGAGTGCTTTTGGGGGATTAGCGAAGTCACCGCTGAAAGTTTTGGGTTGTTCGGGCATTGAAACAAAAAGAGGGGCCGCATAAAAGAGTTTGCGGCCCCCCGGTCCTTCAGTAGGGAATCTCTTGATCCAGTTGTGGGTCGGTTTGAGGAGGGGGTGCCTGCCTCTGCTGCAACGGTTGCAGCCGCACCCCTTCTTTGCCGTTCGACGTCATTTCGCTATAGAGTTCGACACCTCTGCCAGGCCATTTTTTGCGATCTCTCCCGAACGCTTGAGCGAGTCGAAAAACGTTTGTTTTATTTAATGGCAGAGGCTTTTGTTCGTTTTCGAAGTAGACGACGTATTTCCGCTTAGTGTGGCCATCTTGCTCGCGAAGATCCTCAACCGTTATCTCACGAATGCGGTAGCGCATTCTTTGTCCGTTTAGGTGTGAGGCGGAGAGATACTTAGCGCCGTAGAGGTCATCAATTTCATCTGACATTTGGGTTCTCCTTCGTTGCCAGAGCGTTTTAGGGGCGGCTGCAGGTGCGCAGCCGATTCACGTCCGCCTTTGCGGAACGGGAATTGGTTGAATTGCGGATGTCGAGCGCACAGCAACGCCAAGCTCGGCGGCGATCACGCCAGCATCATTAAGTGCAGCGCCGTAATCGCCGTGCAACCAGCCCCGCTCGCGATCATGTGTGCGAACGAGCCAAGCCTCGCCATCGGCTTCGCGTTCGAGGCAAAGATCGAAGCGGCGGTGAAGCGGAAATTTCAGGATAACTGCCGTCATCGTCGCACCCGAATCGGGTCGACCATGCGCGGTGACGCCGCCATCGCTCTGACGATTTCACCGTCGGTGAAACCGGCACTCCGATAGCGCCAAAGCAATTTATCTAGACGCCCAGGCGAGGACCGCAGCGTGCCAATCAGGTCTGCTGCGGCGTATTCGGATAATTGCTTGTTTTCGTTCGTGGTGTCGGGTATGTCAGTCATTGCAAGGTTCTCCTTTGCCCGAAGCGCGGTTGCCGCCGCGCCTCGGGCGCTTCGTTTCAGGTCCTGATTTCGGCGGTAGTTGCTTGGCGTCGTCGGCGGGGAGCATTGCGCCGCTTCACGCGGCTTGCGATCCACTCTTTGCCTCCGCGCCGGTGGATCCAAACAAATCCGCCAAATGTCAGGAACGGCAGCCCTAGCGCCCGATAACGCGCCGCCGTTCGCTGTGAAATTCCGTGGCCCTCAGCCCAATCGGATTCTTTCTCGTACTCGGCGAGAAAATCTGAATCCAAGATTTCTGGCATGATGCACCGTCCGCAAGACGCTGTTTGACGATGCAAGCCAATCTAGCCACGGCATGTGCCATGTCAGCAAGAATTGGCGATACTTAATCGCTCAATCTCGTATCATTTTGAATTCGCGCAGGGCTTTGCGAACGGTGGCTTCGCTGATCCTAAAGCCCGCGGCGGTTGCCGCGATCGCATCCTTGAGTTGACCGCGCTTGCCACCCAGCGCTTGCCAATACTTGTTGGTGAACTTGGCCAGTGCGGCGTCATTGGCGCGCCGCGTCCACGTCTTGCCGTCCCGTTGGCGCTTGATGACCAGTTTGAAGTGGCTGTCAATCTTCGGGTCCAACATGAGCGCCAGCATGTTGAGGAGTCGCGGATCGGGGGGAGTCTCCCGCAATTTAGAGGCAAGAAGCTTCGCGATATCGTTTGGGGCCGCTTGCATCTCAAAGAGTTGTTCCCAAAGCGCGAGGCAGGTGTCTTCGGTGATCTCGCGGTCTACAACATGAATGGAGGCTGAGTGGCGGTACTCGACGGTGACGCCGTCTTCAACCGAACACTCAGTCTTTGGTCGGCGCTTGGTCATCGCCGGCCCCGCCGATCAAGCGGCACAACATCGGCCGGTGCCTTGCCGGTGATGATGGCCGATGCCCGCTCGGTCGCAGCCCGCAACGGGTCGTCGGTCAGATGCGCGTAACGATGCGTCGTGACAGGAGTCGAATGGCCTAATAGCGACCCAATAACGGGCAAGCTCAAGCCCGCCGACACAAGCACGCTGGCATAGGTGTGCCTCAAGTCGTGCAGCCGAACACCGGGCAACTTGGCGGCCTTGCGCACGCGAATCCAGGCTTCGTTGATGTGCGGGCGATGGCCGCCGCCACGGGCGGGGAAAATCCACTCTGCGTCATCGCCAGCTTGCGCCTGCATCCCTGTCAGGAGTTGCACCGCCGCAGCCGATAACGGCACGCGATGCAATGCCGCCTGCTTGGTTGTGCTGGCGGGCTTGATCCACACACTGGCCTCGAGATCGACGTCGGCCCACTTGGCGGCCAAGAGCTCGCCGCGTCTCGCGCCGGTCAATAGCAACAGCCGTACGGCATTGGCGGCGCTTTGGTCAGCCAACTCGGCAAGCGCCGCAGAGAGCCGGGACATCTCGGCTCCCGTCAGGTAGCGGTGGCGCTTGTTCTCCTGGTTGCGCTCGACGCCCTTGCAGGGATTATCGCTGCGCCAGCCCCAGCGGATTGCCAGATTGAACATTCGCGACAGGACGGCGACCGTCCGATTTGCATGCGTCGGGGCACGGGCGCTTAGCCGGTGATGAAAGCCGTCAATGTCGGCATGCGAGACCGCCGCAACCTTCGTCTTGCCGAAGGCTGGCAGGATATCGGTGGCGATTTGTTGCCGGTAGACGCGCTGTGTTGATGGCCGGTTGCGGGAAAGGTAGTCGCGCTCGAACCTGGCGCAGAGGTCGGCAACGGTAGCCGCCGCTCGCTTCTCCTCCTGCTCGCCGACGGGATCGTTGCCGCCGTCGACCAGCCGCTTGAGCCGCTTGGCTTCCTCGCGCGCCGCTGTCGTGGACCAATCGGGATGGTTGCCGATGGTGTAGCGGCGCTCGCGCCCATCGAGCTTGCGGCGATAGTTGAGGATGAAGGCTCGGCCGCCAGCGGCCGTGACGCGGACACCAAAACCCTTCACCGCGTCGTCGTAGGTGATCTTGTTGCCCTGTTCGGGCGTCGGCAGCTTCCGTAGCAGATTATCTGTCAGCTTCATCGACGCCACCGGTCGTGTCCGCACTGTGTCCGCACGGATATGGGATAGCGCTGGCAGACAGTGGCAGATAATGTCTGCTTATGTCAATGTATTTCTGCCCCTGTCATGGGCATTTCTTGGCTTCCGGGGTGAAAGCCGTGTCCGCAGAGCGGCTTGGGCAAACCGGCGTCCTGTGGACTTAAAATCTGCTTCTGGGAAACCGGAGTGCCGGTTCGAGTCCGGCCGCGGCCACCATAAATCATCCACGGACAATGGCTTGTGCTCTGTCGCGGACTCGGGCTCGCTTGCGTTCGCGGGTGCGCAGGCCTTTCATGGTAACGCTGTGGTAACAACGGCGCATGCTCGCCCTCGCCGATGACGCCGCGCTTGCTCGCTTGGTGATCGCCGCCACCCGGATTCCCCACCGCGCGCGTTCGCGGTTGCTGCACAATATCGCTCGTAGGATCGAAAACCGCGCCGCGAGTCGGACGCGCCAGGGACGCGCGCGCCAGCGCCGTCATGCAGCGCGGCAGCGCGCAGGGCTT
>Ga0306920_100016099_pt1 | contig 10278 bp, 7 predicted proteins | sample flu12Cox44000170_FD_204666 | JGI IMG/M metagenome (GOLD analysis project Ga0306920, IMG submission 204666) | Lab enrichment of tropical soil microbial communities from Luquillo Experimental Forest, Puerto Rico - flux4day.12C.oxic.44.000.170 (v2)... | ecosystem: Environmental > Terrestrial >...
GAGAGGTCCCCTGCTTGATCATCTTTTCTTTTGCGAGGAGCGAAGCGAGCAAGCAATTCTAAAATCGTCGTTTGGCCCTTGCCGCTTCGTTCAGCCCGCAATGACGAAATTATTCAACTTGCGCAACCTGCGGGTTTTTTGTGGCGTGGCGGCCAGCTTAGCGAAACGATGGCGGCGGTCTAGTAGGCCGAATCTTCAAGTTCGCGACGAGCCAATTGCGCTGCGGTCGAGCCCACCATTACAATGACGCCGTTCGTGTTGCACCAGACGGCGCTGCGAGGCTAGAACTTCAGCGCCGCGGTTAGGTCGCCGAGTGGTGGCTGGTTGTGCGCCTTCAGCGCGGCGTCACGCTCGGCGAGCCCTGCAAGGATGGCGAGGTTGAAACGCCTGGTGATAAAGCGCAAGATCGATGTCGTGTCGTAGAGCGTATGATCGACCGTTCCCATGTTGGCATAAGGCGAGACGATGATGGTTGGAATCCGAGACCCCGGGCCCCAGCGGTCCGCGTTGGGCGGCGCGGCATGGTCCCAAAAGCCGCCGTTCTCGTCGTAGGTCACCACCACAAGCATATGTGCCCATTGCGGGCTCTTCTGCAGATGCGCGATCACATCGGCGATGTGCTGATCGCCTGACATCGCGTCGGTATAGCCGGGGTGCTCGTTAAGATTGCCCTGCGGTTTGTAGAAGCTGACTTGCGGCAGCTTTCCCGCGTCAATGTCCTTGATGAATTCAACACCACCCACGCCGCCATCCTTCAAATGCTCGGTGCGTGCCGCGGTACCCGGCGCGTACTGGACGAAGAAGTTGAAGGGCTGATGATGGAATTGGAAATTCGGCACCGGCTTGCCTCGGCCACCGCTCAACGCATCCTGCCAGGCGCCGGCATACCAGGCCCAGGTCACGCCCTTCAGGCTGAGGAGATCGCCTACCGTGACATCGCGCTGCGGCGGCAGGGTGTTTGGCGCATTCGGATCGGCGTAAAGCGGGTCGCCGTCCCGCACCGGCGGATTCTCGCTCGGCTGATATGGCGGCTGCATGGTGTTGACGGCATAGAAGTCCGGCGAGATCAGGCCGGTTTTGACCAGCAATTTCGGAGCACCTTCGAGTGCGGATTTCGGCGAGTCCGGAGCCAGCGTCACCGACACGCGGTCAAGCTCAACGGCGGCAATGATCTTCTTGGCGGGCCCCTGGTCCGCATTCGGATAGACCGGCGTGCACGCGCAGACGAGTTGGAAGTGGTTCAGGAATGACCCTCCGAATGCTCCCTGAAAGAAATTGTCCGCAAGGACATACTTCTTTGCGAGATCCCACATCGGCAGCTTCGAGCCATCGTAATAGCCCATGACCAGTCCGCCGGCATCGGAAAATGCCGCAAACTTGTCGTTCTTGCCGCCGTTGATCTGCATCTGGTTCTGATAAAATTGGTGCCAGAGGTCGCGGGTCACGATCGTCAGCGGTGTGTTGAGACCGCTCGGATTGTCGATTGCAAACGGCTTGTTCGGCAGATGAGCGGTCTTGTCCTGCGGAACGGCCGGCGCAACGCCCTTCGCAGTGAGCCCGTCCCAAATCGGAGGTAATTCGGACAGCACCGACCCGTCGCGGTCGCGCTGTAAAAATTCGTCCGGCTTGATGTTCTGCAACCCGTTTGCCCCGGGGAAGAAGGCATACAGGTTGTCGAAGCCGCGGTTCTCGGCATAGATCACGACCACGGTCTCGATGTTGTCAATTCCAGACTTTTGGGCGTCAGCAGTCCCGCCGCTGAAGATGGACAGTCCGGCCGCCAACAGGGCAATTGGGACGGCAGCGCGCATAGCTATTTCACTCCCTCTGGAGATCGGGCGGCCGTTTGCGCCATTTGGTGGCTGGCGTGCGCAGAAGACCCCTCGATGCTAGGCCGTCCAGTATAACATTTGCATGACGGCGGCGGTACGCCTGGCTCACGCGATCCGATCGTAGGCGTTCGGGCGCCTGCATTGCCGGCCACGTCGAGCGATGGATCTCAGGCTCGTGACGCTCACCAGCGTCTCCGTCGCCGGTTCCAGGCAAACAGCAGATCGGCGAAGCGATCATAGGCGAGGCGCGTGAGCGGCAGCATCACGGGATTGCCGAGCAACGTCGCGATCCAGCCCTCGCCCGGCGTCGCGCGCCAGATCGCGATCGCGACATCGGCGCCGACGATGAGGCGGTCGGTCTCATCGGTCGCGTGCAAGCGGCGGCGCACGTCACTAAGCGTCGCACCGTAGTGGGCGAGTGCATCGGGCTGCGCGTTGATGTCCTTGAAGGCGATATTGCCGGCGCGCACGGCGGCGACAAGCTTGCTGCGCTGCCAGTCGATGCCACGGTTACAGACCGGGCAGCGGGTGTTGTACCAGACAGTGAGATGGGCTGCGGGCATGGCGGCCTTTGGCGTTTGCTTAGGACGGCTGCGAATTGGGCCAGCGCCAACCGCCCTTCAGTCTCAGCAACTCGACTGCCATCCTTGTCCCGTAGGTCGATACTGCGCGAGTCCATCGCTTGCTTTGACAGCGGCGCGCTTATCGATACCGCTGCTAAAAAAATCCGGAACCAATCCCAAAAAGGTGGGTTTGCCGCTTTCGATGTCGTCGATGGAGACAATTACCAGCCTTCCAATCGCCGCAATGCCTATAGAGTTGCCAGGTGGCCAGGACCACGGCGATGAGCGGGGTTGCGGCCTCTCTCCGCCCGCGCTAGCACCGGGACAGGCCGAGAAAATCCGGCTCGCTTGCCGTCAGTGACATCAGCCGGGTCGACGCGCGGTAAGAGATAGGCAGGCCTTGCAACGTCGCTTTGACGCGCCTCGGATGTCGTGTGACCAGGCTTGGACCGAGCACCAACGACAAGGCGCATCACGCGAGTTTTCAAACCCCCTTCCTTCTTCATGATTTCGCTGTCCGTGGTCAGGCCAAACGTCTCGGAGATCTGTTCACGGCGCTAACCAGAATAGACTTGTTCGAACTCCGCGCTAGGGCGGTCGGATCCGGCGGTGAAAGACGCGCTTTTTGCACATCGCCGGCCGCACGGCGTCCTCATCCAATCCGCGAATGAATCTGCATCAATTATCCAAGAAGCTTCTGAGCTTCCTGCTCCGGCTCGGATGCTTCAGCTTCCGCAGCGCCTTCGCCTCGATCTGGCGGATGCGCTCGCGCGTTACCGAGAACTGCTGGCCGACTTCTTCCAGCGTGTGATCGGTGTTCATGCCGATGCCAAAGCGCATGCGCAGCACGCGCTCTTCGCGCGGAGTAAGGGAAGCGAGCACGCGCGTCGTGGTCTCGCGCAGGTTTGACTGGATCGCCGCATCGATCGGCAGGATTGCGTTCTTGTCCTCGATGAAATCGCCGAGGTGGGAGTCCTCTTCGTCGCCGACCGGGGTCTCGAGCGACAGCGGCTCCTTCGCGATCTTCAGTACTTTCCGTACCTTCTCGAGTGGCATGCCGAGTTTTTCCGCGAGCTCCTCAGGCGTCGGCTCGCGGCCAATCTCGTTGAGCATCTGGCGCGAGGTGCGCACGATCTTGTTGATAGTCTCGATCATATGCACGGGAATGCGGATGGTGCGCGCCTGATCGGCAATGCTTCGCGTGATCGCCTGCCGGATCCACCACGTCGCATAGGTCGAGAACTTGTAGCCGCGGCGGTATTCGAATTTGTCGACCGCCTTCATCAAGCCGATATTGCCTTCCTGGATCAGGTCGAGGAACTGCAGGCCGCGATTGGTGTACTTCTTGGCGATCGAGATGACCAGGCGGAGGTTGGCTTCCACCATCTCCTTCTTGGCCTGACGCGCCTCGCGTTCACCCTTCTGCACGCCATGCACGATCTTGCGGAACTCGCCGATCTCAAGGCCTGTCAGTGCCGCCAGCGACTGCACCTCGTGGCGCAGATCCTTGATGCGGTCCTTTTCGTTGTGGACGAAATTTTTCCAGCCTTTGGCGCCAAGTTTGGAGACGCGGTTGAGCCAGCGCGGGTCGAGCTCGGAGCCCTGGTAGTTGCGCAGGAAATCGTCGCGCGCGACGCCATGGCTATCGGCCAGGCGCATCAAGCGTCCCTCGAAAGAGACGAGCTTCTTGTTGATGTCGTAAAGCTGCTCGACGAGCGAATCGATGCGGGCCTGGTTCAGACGCAGCGATTTCACTTCGACGATAATTTCGTCCTTCAGCTTCTTGTACTTGCGCTCCTGATGCGGCGAGAGCGATTCGTTTTGCAGCTGGTTGGCGATATCCTGCTCCTGAAGCTTGCGCAGCTTCTTATAGTTGTCGGCAATCTTGTCGAAAGTCTCGACGACCTTCGGCTTCAACTCGGCCTCGATCGCAGCGAGCGACATCTGGTTCTCGAACTCGTCGTCGTCCATGTCGGCTTCGGCGGCGGCCTCGGCTGGGTCCTTCTCCTCATCGCCCTCACCTTCGCCGTCGGCTGGCGCCGTCCGGAACGGGATCGGCGACGGTGGAGCTGCGGGAGGCGCGACATGCGCGGGTGCGGCTTGCGTCACGGCAGCGGCGGCAGTCACCGCGCTATCGCCATTCACGATCGGCTGGCCGTCGGGCCCGATCGGCGCGCCAATGATGCCCGGATTGGCCTTGGCGTCGGGGCCGGCATAGGTCGCTTCGAGGTCGATGATGTCGCGCAGGAAAATCTTGCCCTCGTTGAGCTCGTCCCGCCAGATGATGATGGCCTGGAAGGTGAGCGGGCTTTCGCAGAGGCCCGCGATCATCGCCTCGCGGCCGGCCTCGATGCGCTTGGCAATTGCGATCTCGCCCTCGCGCGAGAGCAACTCCACCGTGCCCATCTCGCGCAGATACATGCGCACGGGATCATCGGTGCGCTCGCCGGGCTCGGACTTCTTGATCTCGGTGACGGCCTTCTGCGTGACTTCGACGAGCTCGTTGTCGGTGTCGTCGTCAGTCTCTTCCTGCTTCTCTTCCTCAGAGTCGGCTTCGTCGGCTTCGGTGACGTTGATTCCCATGTCAGACAGCATCGACATGATGTCTTCAATCTGCTCGGGCGAGGTGGTGTCGGAGGGCAACACCTCATTGAGCTGATCGAAGGTCACGAAGCCGCGCTTCTTGGCCTGCTTGATCATCTTCTTGACGGCCGCATCCGACAGGTCGAGCAACGGCGACGGCGCGTCGGGGGCATCCTTTTCAGGGGCGTCCGCTGCCTTGTCGTCCTTTTCCTTGTCCTTCACCTGCAGCGTCTTTGCCTTGCTGGCCATTCATTGCTCTCCAATACGCGCTTACCCATCAACAGCGTTGGTTTGAATTTTCGGTACGACGCGGAAAAGGGCGGCGCAAAATGTTCGCCACCCCCGAAATCCGTTTCGCTGGTTTGCCGCCTATAGCCCGAAGCCTGTTAACTGCCGCTCAACCTGTTTTTGCAACCAAACCATAGGTTTGGCGAGTCTTTTTGCTGCCCTCGACGCGGCCTTCCGCATGAATTTTTGGGCTAGAGACCTCATTCACTCACACGCTCCGCTGGAACCGGCCGGACAGCTCCCCAAAGCCCTCGATTTGAGCCTCGGTGCCCTGCAGACACTCGAGCCGCGCGCTCACATCCTTCAGCCACGCCAGATTGACTTCGTTTGGCTCCTCGCCCAGGGCCTGCTCGGCGTCCTTTTTTTCCCTAAGTAGGGCGTGGGTTTTCTGATGCAAGACAATAAGTTGCTGCCAGGTGGACAAAACATCCTCGCGCGCGGCACCCGCTCTTGCCCCCCACACCGCCGGGGTCGTGATCGCCCGCTCAACCCTTTGAAGAATCTGGGATAATCCGGCTTCCTCGAGGTCGGCGCGCAGTTTTTCGGATGGCGCGGTCGATTCAACCGAGTGGTGATGGTCATGGGCGAATGCGGCCATGATCGCAGCGCGGAGCCGGTGGGCCTCGGGATGGGAAAGTTCAAGGGCGGCCGCCGCTTCCAGATGCTGGTGCAGCAGCCAGGGGTGATTGATCAGGCACTGCAAGATCAGGGCTTCGCGGCGGGACATCGCCGAACGTTGACCGCGCATGATGGGGCTTGCGGCAAGCTGCGGGCTCGCCGCCTGGTAGGGACCGGGCATCAGTGTCGGGGCGCCCGGCATTGCCTGCCAGCGGGCTCGCAAGGAAGGCCGCGGAGCGGTGGCGCGCTGGGGAAAATGCCGGCCTTGTTCACGCCCCAATAAGCCACGGCCGTGGAAGCCGCGCGGCGTCTCGGTTGCGAACGTTCGCTGCAGGCGCTCGACAAGATCCTGTCGATAATAGCGCCGCACCACCTCGTCGTGGATCGAATTGGCGATGTCGCCGATCCGCGCTTCCAGCGCCGCCCGCCGCTCGGGCGTTGCAAAGCTTCCGCTTTCGATCTCGCGCGACCAGATCACATCGGCCAGCGGACGCGCCGCCGAGATCACCTCTTCGATCGCGCCGCGGCCGCCGGCGCGCGCGAGATCGTCCGGGTCCTGGCCTTCGGGCAATAGCGCAAAGCGCAGGCTCTTTCCCGGCTTGAGCAGTGGCAGCGCGAGATCGGCGGCGCGCCAGGCGGCCTGTTGCCCTGCCCGATCGCCGTCGAAGCAAAGGATCGGCTCGTCGGTCATTTTCCAAACGAGCGCGAGCTGGTGTTCGGTGAGTGCGGTGCCGAGTGGCGCGACGGCGCCGCCGAAGCCCGTGGTCACCATGGCGATGACATCGATATAGCCTTCAACAACGATCAGAGTTGCGCCGTGATAGGCGGCCTGCCGCGCGGGAGCGAGGTTGTAAAGATTGTCGCCCTTGTGAAACAGCGGCGTCTCCGGCGAGTTCAGGTATTTGGCCGGAGCATCCTTCTCCAGCGCGCGACCGCCAAATGCAATCACGCGCCCGCGTATGTCGGTGATCGGAAACATCACCCGGTTGCGAAAACGATCGTAGGGCACGGGGATGTCCTCGCCGGCGACCAACAGGCCGGTTTCGACCATATCTGCGGTTGGAACGCCCAGGGCGCCGAGATGCTCCTTCAGCGCGAAGCGGTCGGCTGGCGAATAGCCCAGGCGGAACTGCAATTGCGCCGCGGGCGAGATCGCGCGGTCGCCGAGATAGCCGCGCGCCTTTGCGCCGGAGCGCGCGGCGAGTGTATCTGCAAAGAATTTTGCGGCGAGCTCCATCACGTCATAGAGCGTCTTACGGCGCTGCTCGTGCCGCGCGGCATCGGGTGCCGCGGCCGGCAGCGGCATGCCCGCGATCGCCGCGCAGCGCTCGACCGCTTCCGGAAAGGAGACGCCCTCGGTCTCCATCACGAAGTCAAAAATGTTGCCGTGCTTGCCGGAGGAGAAGTCGTGATAAAATCCCTTCTGGTCGTTGACCGTGAACGACGGCGTCTTCTCCTGCTGAAACGGCGATAGCCCCTTCCACTCGCGCCCCGCCCTCTTCAATTTCACATGCTTGCCGACCACTTCCGAGACCGGAAGCCGGGCGCGCAGGTCATCGAGGAATTGGGGTGAGAAGCGCATGCGTGATTCTTTGCTGAGTCGAAGGCTTGTGCCAACCGATATAGGGGTGGCCGACGAAAATACGAAGATTGTTGCCGTTGTCCGGATTTTCCGGCCTATTCACAGCCCTATGGCGTCGCCATTGGCGGGATTGGCGAAGCCTGGGCCCGAATGGCGGCTACGCCTGTATTGGATCTAGTTTTCGAAAAACCGCCCTGACGCAATCTGCGGCAGTCTTGCGACTGGCCAATTGTAGAGATAGGTCCAGGCGTTGCTCACCGACCCATCGGCAAGTGTCACGGACAACATCTTGCGGACATATTCGGTCGGCGGCTCAAATCCCTCACCGCAGGCTTCATACATGTCGAACGCGCCGAGCAGCTCGTCGCGCGCACGCAAGCCAAACAGCTCGCCATGAACAATGTCGCCGGGATCGTCCGAGAGCACGAGCCCGGGATAGTGCCGCACCAGATAAAGCCTTCCCTGGCAACTTGCTTCACCGAGGAAGTCGGCATTCGCCGACAGCAGCTTCGCCATTGGATGGTCGAAGCCGCGCATCAATGTACCGTAGACGAAGAGGCGGTCGGAGGTCGCGTCACCACCACCTCTTCGGTGACGACCGAAAACTTCTTCAATTCCATCCGCCCAAAGCTTGTGGTGAGGGCGACGTCGGCGGCGTCGCGGCCGGTGCCCATCAGGATGCGCCCGATGCGCGGAACGTTGTGGCGGGCGTCAAAGGTGTACCACTGGCCGGACAGATAGACCTCGTGCCAGCCAGAAAAATCCATCGGCTCGGGCTCCGGAGACACGCCGATGTCGCCGAGATATCCAGTGCAGTAGCGCGCCGGGATCCCCATGCAGCGGCAAAAGGCGAGCGCGAGATGCGCGAAGTCGCGGCACACGCCGGCGCGCTGGCCGAAGACATCATGCGCCGACTTCATGTGGTGCGCGTGCTGATAGCCGAACGTGACATGCTTATGCACATAGTCGTTGATCGCCTGCACGCGCTCCCAACCCGGCTTGATCTTGCCGAACAACGACCAGGCGGCATCGGTGAGCTTGTCGGTCTCGCAATAGCGGCTGGGCATGAGATAGAGCAAAAGCTCGTCCGGCAATTGATCGATCGGAATCTGCTGTGCGGCTGGATTGACGACGTCGGGCAGGCCGGAATCGCGCACCAGCGCGCTGCCTCGCAAGGTCACGCCACCGGCCGGTGCCACCAGCCTGCCGCAGACATTGCCAAAGCTGTCACGATAGAAGCCGATCGGTACGTCGGGATCGGCCACAATGCGCTCGGTGCCGACAATGTCGGAGTAACGCGAGGGATGGATCGAGAGCATGATCACCATCGGCGTCGCCTGGGCGGCCGCGTGGGCGATGTCGAATCCGACCTTGATCTCCATTCCCTATACCCCTGCCTCCATCTCTTGCTCGCGGTCCAGCGAGATCACGTTGATGGTCACCTTCATATCGATGAAAGCCTCTGCCGGGCCCAGATAGGTTCCATGCAGCGGGATCGCCTGGACCGGATCGCGCGCGACCGCGACGCGGATCAGATCGCGCGAGCCGGTGATGCCATTGGTCGGATCGAATTCGATCCAGCCCGCGTCGGGCAGATAGACCTGCACCCAGGCATGCGTCGAGCCGCCGCCGAGATGGCCTGCGTCCTCACCCGTGAAGAGATAACCTGAGACGAAACGTGCAGCGATGCCGAGCCGCCGCAGCGCCTCAATCATCAGAAGGGCGTAGTCGCGGCAGGTGCCCGATCCCGTCTGCAGCGTGTCGAGCGGATGCTGCGTGCCCCGCTCGTGCCGCCCGCGATAGGTGAGGCTGTCGCGGATGCCATGCGTCATTCCGCTCAGAATCCTAAACGTCGGCGTCGGCGCATCCTCGTCGAGGAAGTTGCACGCCCAGGCCGAGAGTTCCCCGTTCGGATCGCTGTAGTTCGGCGTGACGAATTGCAGCAGATCGGGGAACTCGTTGTTGTCGTAGAGGAATGGGTAAAAATAGGCGGGATCGTCCGCCGTCAGCGCGAATTCGTCCTCCGGGTTATGCTCGACGGTCATCTCCGAGGTGAAGGTCAGTCTGGGCGCGCGCTCGTCAAAGGTGGCGATCGCGACCGAATTGCCGAACACGTCGTGGATCCAGCGCAACCGCATCGGCTCCGGCACGATGTCGAGCTTGCAATCGAGCACGCGCAGGTCGTGGCCGTCGCGCGGGCGCAGCATGACGCGGTGCTCGCCGAACGCAACCGGGCGCGCGTAACGATATTCGGTCTTGTGATGGATCTTCAAGCGCGGCATCGTCACACAATCTTCGTGATTCCGGGTCGATTAATCTATAGAGATCACTGCTCATTTCTAGGTCGAATGCCGCTCCGATAGGCAACGAAATATGAATTCTGGTGTCGCGCGCGAAACATCCTTGCTGCTGAAAGGCCAGGATGTGTCGCCAGTATTCGAGCAAAATGTGGCCGGCCGCTCGCCGTTCCTTTTCACCAGTGACCACTATGGGCAGCTCATTCCACGACAACTGGGCGATCTCGGACTGCCGGCAAGCGAGTTTGAGCGCCACATCGCAGTCGACGTCGGCATTGCCGGTGTCGCGGGGCGGTTGTCCGATCACCTCGACGCGCATCTGATCGCGCAGCGCTACTCGCGGCTCGTGATCGACTGCAACCGCCCGCCGCACGTCGCAAGCTCTATCCCGCTGATCAGCGAAGCCACCACGATTCCCGGCAATGAGGGGCTGTCGCGCGCCGCCGCAGCCGTTCGGCGGCGCCAGATTTTCGATCCCTATCACCGCGCGATTGGCGCTGTGATCGATCGCCGCC
>Ga0306920_100016100_pt1 | contig 10277 bp, 17 predicted proteins | sample flu12Cox44000170_FD_204666 | JGI IMG/M metagenome (GOLD analysis project Ga0306920, IMG submission 204666) | Lab enrichment of tropical soil microbial communities from Luquillo Experimental Forest, Puerto Rico - flux4day.12C.oxic.44.000.170 (v2)... | ecosystem: Environmental > Terrestrial >...
GATGCGCGGCACCGACTTGGCCGCGTCCGCCACCCGGATGCCGATGATCTTGTCACCGCGCTTGACCGGCTTGGCGTCCTTACTGCCCTGCGCCGCCGGCAGGCCCCGCACCTCCAGGCTCACCACCCGTAGCTCCGGCCGCTCCATCCCGCACCTCCGCCATGTGATCACGCCAGCACTGCACTGCCTGCCCAGGCTGCCACAGCGTCCTGACAGCCAGCGGCACATGGCTCGGCGGGCCACCCCCAGGCACCGGGCGGCGCAGGCAGTTGCACGACACCATGGTCGCGTTGCCCGTCCGCAAGATCACGATCTGGTGCGGCAGCGCCGGGTCGGCCAGGTTCACCCGGCTCGGGTACCAGTGGTGCACCACCACGCCAGCCGCCCCCGTCAAAGCTGCCCCCGTGCCAGGCTGTCAGTCCGACCACCTGCCACCGTTCCACCCATTCTCGGCGCCCGCTGGCTGCGGGCCGCCTGAGCGCCGGGCTTGGCGCACGGCACCCTCCGCCCCACCGGCCCGGCACGAGGACAGCCGCTCATCTCACCCGGTGCCATCCCAGTTGGGCGCGTCCGGGTACACCGCGCGGAACTCCGCCAGCGGATACACGAACAGCCCATCCTCACCAGGCACCCAGCCGTGCCACTCACCGAACTGGGCGAAATACAGCCACCGCGTCCCGTCCCCGGCGATCCACGGCTCCTCCGCGAGCGCGAACTCGTGCCGCTCAGGCCCGGACATACGCCCCGCCGTGCTTGCCCCCGCACCCGAGCGGCGTCCCGTCCTCGCCCTTCCACTCACACTTCACCGCCGGGTTCCCCGCGTACGGGTCCCACACCATCCCCGGCTCCCACCCATGACGCTTACGGTGCGCCCACAGCGACGCCATCACGTCTTTGTACCGGGGCGACTCCTGCGGAGGCAGCCGCCTCCGGGGGCGGCCACTACGCGGCGGCACGCGCCGCCTCCCCCCACCCCTTGATCATCATCCGCAGATTCATGTCCGACACGATCGCCAGCGGCTCACGCTCAGCCAGGTCCGCCCACTCCCACGCGCCCGCCATCCCGGCCACCGGGCGGATGAACCACACCGTGAACCCCGGCACCAGCGCCAGCCGCCGCAGCGCCCGCCCCTGCCCATCGGTGGGGATCGGCACCCCCGCGCCCTTGTGCTCAATCACCAGGTGCCGGCGCCCGATCTCCGCCCACGCGTCCAGGTTGATGAAGCTGGACCCGCCGGGCAGCAGCCCGTCGAAGATCACCGGATCGAACCGTGCCGCCAGGTAGCAGCCCCGCGCACCACAGTCGTGGCGCAGCCTGGTCACAAGCTGAACCCGAACTGGCTGAACTCAGGCACGAACTTCCCCGCACCCTCCGGCGTGCCGAGGTACATGATCGATTGGCCCTGGAGGGGGGCGGACTCGCGGTCGGGGTGCCAGAAGTCAACCCGGTGCAGCGGGAAGCAGTACGCCGAGGCGACGACGGCGAGATTCTGCCACCACTTTGTTTCGGTCGCGTTATTCACCAGCACCACTGCCTGTGGCACGTCCCCGGCGAGATGGAACTCGGTCAAGCGCCCGCACCACGCGACGATGCCCGGCTGCGAGTAGGGCGGGTTCAGGAACGTGTTGCCACTCCACGGCAGCGCCATCCCGTCCTCCTCTTTTGTGTAGAACGTCGCCGCGCGGACGCCGGCGTGATCGTGACCATCGCCGCCACGGCCGCCGCCGTTGGCGATCTCGGTGGAGCACGGGTCCAGATCGATGCTGCCCATCACCCGCCTGGCCGCGTCCGCGATGGCGTCGGGCGTGAACCACTCGCTTGCCCCCGTGGCTTGCGCGTTGGGCACGTTACCGCCGCTGTCGCCCCACTCGGGAAAGTCCACGGTCGGCAGGTCGACCAGTTGGCCCGGCATCGGCTCCTCGGCCAGCCCCTTTTCCATCGCCCACTGCCACGCCTTGCGGTAGAACCGCACTGTCTTGTCCGAGTGCAGCCCCTTGATCCCGCGTTGCGCGAACTCGCGCGGGGTGAGAAGCGTAGTAGTAGTACCACGCTTCTCGGCCCAGTGTTCGCCTGGTTCTCCGTCGCGGGTGTAGGCGTAGACGCACATCGCCTGCTCCCACCCTCGCGCCAGCATGAGCCGGCCGATATCCGCCAGCCTGCCGAACACGTCGTCCAGTGTGGGGGGCACCAGCACGGCACCCGACCAGTCCTCAGCCTTGCGCTCGCCCATCTCCGGGTGTGACATCTTGATCTCCTCTCTCCGGGGCGGCTACCTCGGCCGTGACGTTACGCGGGGGCACCGACATTCCCAGCGCCCGCATCGCGGCCTCCAGCCCCATGACCGCTTGCGTCATCCCCATCCTGTAGCCCTGCGCCCGTCCGGCCGCGTGCGAGCGGCGCCCCCACGTTTCGCGCGGCTCAGCCGTTTCGGCCCGCCAGCGGGCCAGCAGAGCCGCTAGCTCCGCCTCAATGCCCGCCAGCCCCTCGCGTACGGCGGTGGCGTGGGCGGGGATGCGCTCGGCGTCGTGCCTGATCTGTATCGCGTTCCTCATGCCCGGCACTGTACCCCCAGCTAGACAGGGCCAGCCCGGTAAGGAAACCATCACGGTACGGCTAGGGGGTGTCAGCAAGGGTGTGATCCGGCCCCGCCGGAACTGGCGTTTCCGCAGGTAGAACCCGTCAGCGAACCTGTCAGCGACAGGTCCGCCAAGGCTCTTGGGGCCATGTGCTACGGTCAGCGCGCGTTAGCGTCCCCCCACCGTTTGCAAGCAGCGGTTAATGCAGGAATCTCGGGGGGTTGAGGCCGCGCTAGCGGCCCTCAGAACCGCCACCATCCCACTTAGGGTTAGTTCTCCTGTGACGGCTACTGTCTGTTACTAACGTGCAGGTTAGACCGCTACCTGTCGCTGACAGGTTCGCTGACAGGTCTGACCTGGGGAAACACCGTTTCCGCCAGTACCTTGCTGACGGGTTCGCTGACAGGTCTGTCAAGAGCGCACCGAGGGTACGGAGAGTAACTGGGCTGGGGTGGGTCAGCCCGGTACTGGCCCGGTGGCTGGCTCGGGCTCGGTGGGCTCGGGTCCCCACGCTGGCACGGCCCACAGCGCGGGCAGGCCGGTGCCCTGCTCGTACCGCTCGGCGTGGCCGGTGCGGGCCAGTTCGTTGAGTTCGGTGCTGGCTGTCTGCCGCTTGAGGCCGTGGCCGAACCGTGCCCGCATCCGGTCGACCAGCCGTTCCACTGTCACCGGCTCGGTGTTGAGGACGGCGTACAGCTTGGCCCGTGCGGGCGGCATCCCCTCAGCACCGGGGATGTCCTCGCCTGCGGCTGCCCGGCGGCCCTCACCTTGTGCCCAGTGCAGGGTGAGCGGGTCGCGGGTGACGTGGATATCCCAGTGCCAGTGGAGCCAGCCGGGCCGGTCCTTGGTGCACGACAGTTCCAGGTGGCCGTCGCGGTGGCGGGAGAACTGCTCTACCGCGTTCAGCTTCCACGACACGTCCACCGCCGCCAGCTTGTCGGTCGACCCCCGGTTGTACCGCGACTCGGCGGCGTCCTTGCCGGAGTGGTCGGTGGCGATGACAGCGCAGCCGAGGCGCCGGGCAATCGGGGCCAGGGTCGTCCACATGCGGCGGACATCGGCGGGGTTGTTTTCGTTGCCGCCCATCGCGCTCAAGATCGCTATGGAGGAGTCGAATCCCGTGATCACCGGCTTGAGACCCCGTAGCTCGGCCGCCACCTCGGCCACGTCGGGGGGCGTCCAGTGCAGGTCGGGGTAGGGGTAGTAGTGCAGGTGCTTGGAGACTTGCGCCTGGTCGGCGCCCATGCTCTGTAGCAGATCGGAGGTGTGATCGGCGCCGGCTTCCCAGTCGAACAAGGCGACGTTGTGGCCGCGTTCGATGGCGCGCAGCAGCCACCATGCCAGCACAGTGGACTTGCCGTGGCCGGGTTCGCCGCCGACCACTTGCAGCTTGGCCGGGTAGATCGTTTCCATGTGCAGCTTGGGCCGCTCGTGTGGTTTTTCCACCAGGTCGCCAAGGTCGATGCGGTGCAGGCGGCTGCCCTGGTCGCCGTTGGTGTAGGACTCCTCTACGTCGGCGGGCCAGTCGGCGCCGCCGAGGCCGAGCGCCTTGTCCAGTTCGCTCACGTCCGCTGCCCCCGCCGGATCTTGCGGGCCACGTCGGGCGCGAAGTAGCCGGGCTCGGTGCCGTAGCAGGCGGGGCGGCAGCGGTGGTGGTGGACCGGCGCCCCGCCGATGAACACCTGGCCGTCTGCGGTGGGCGGCAGGCCCCAGGTGGCGCGGACGGCCACCCGGTCGGGTGGGCGTTCCCACGGGGCGGGCTTGCCGTAGTCGGCGCGGGGGCCGGGGATGCAGCCGTACCGTTTGCAGGGGCGGCGGCCGTTGGCGCCGATGACGCAGCGGGGGTGGTGGCGGGTCCAGGTGCGCAGTTCGGCCGGGGTGGGGCGGGGGGTGTGCAGCCGGCCGCCGATCTGTTCGGCGAACCGTTCCATGGCGGCCGAGTAGCCGGCGTCGAAGCCTGGCCCGGCGGCGGCGGCCTGCCCGGCGAGGTAGGCGCCGGCGAGTTCGGTGAGGGTGAAGCCGGGTTCGCGCTGCGCGGCGCGGTACCCGGCGCGGAACATGGCGGCGGCGTAGTCGTGCCACCGCTGCCGTTCATCGAACAGTGCTGCCAGCCGCGCCCGTTCCGGGTCGCGCCGGTTCACCGGCTGGCCGCCGTCCCGTTACGCGCGCAGAGATCACCCTCTGCTATCGTGGCCATCGGCACGCCGCCCCAATCTGCATCGGCGTTGGTGGGGCCGGGACTCTTGGCTAGGGGACCGGCCTCACGTTTTTTCTGCTTGTGGGCCACCAGCGTACGCCACGGTGTCAGGCCCGCTGGATTTGGCGCGGAATAATCCCTTGCCCCCGCGCGCTCCTGTTAGTACAGTGTTGTACGGAGAGGAGCACGAGAGATGAGCAGCACCGCCGGAACGGCCCTAGAACGGACGGACACGGGCGTGCAGCAAGACACCGTGCCGCAGACTTACCCCGTGGTGCCGAAGGCTTCACAGCCCGGCCGCGTCGCCGCATGGCGGACGCGCGGCGCCGGGCGCAAGGACACGCCCAAGGTGGCGTGCACCGAGTGCGGCACCGAGCACCCGCCGAACAAGAGCGGCCTGTGCGTCAAGTGCTGGCGCCTGAGCGACTGGCCCTCGCGCAACGCCCGCGCCAAGCGGGGCCAGGGTGAGCCGCGCAAGCGCGACCCCGATGAGCAGTGGGCGATGGCCGCCCGCTTCGCCCGCCGCGTGTTCGCCAACGCCGAGGATGAGGACGTGGAGTCCGGCCTCGCGTACGCGGTGCAGTTCGCCGAGCAGGTGAACGCGATGGTCAAGGCGCTCGGTGAGCACAAGGTGGCCGAGCACGGCCCGTCGTACGTCGCGGGTGGCCTCGGCTGGGACAAGCGCCGCGCATGGAAGCGGTGGGGGGCTGGCGATGAGCCGGCCTGAGCGCAAGACGCACTACGCCCGCCCGCCGCACCAGATCGCCTGGTGCGGCCGGGCAGGCGCCACACTGACGGCCGACAGGTCGGCGGTGACGTGCCGCCGCTGCGACTGTGCGGTGCCGTCGCCGGCGTACCTGATCGAATCCGATGAGATCCGCAGCGCCCGGCTGTGGGAGGAGGCGAACGCGCATGACCGCCGCTGAGGCTGGCAGCAGCCTGCGCACGCCGCTGGTCGTGGACAGGGACGGCCTGGACCTGTCCCGGCTGCGCGCCCACTGCAAGGCCATGCACAGCCGGGGCTGGCAAGGCAAGCCGATGCCGCGCTCCAACCGCGACCTGGCCGCCTGGCACTGGAACGCGCACTGGCGGCTGCACCTTAGCCACACCCACCGCCCGGCCGAGAACGGCGGGCCGCCGTGGATCATGGTCCGCGACCGGTACGGGCGGACGGTGGGGCAGACGCCCCGGCCGCGCGGCTGGTACACCGGGGAGGCCCCCCTGACCCGCGAACAGGCCGCCGCCGAGTTCCGCCGCCGGGCTGGGGCCACGGGGCAGTAAGCAGCGCCCGCCGGGATGAGCCGGCGGGCGCTGTTTCGTGCTGGGAGCGGCTTCCCACCTTAGCAGCGGTTGCCGTTGCGCGCCGGGCGCGGCTGCGTCCGCTGCGCGGCGAGCGGCGTCCCGAGCAGCGTGATCATCTCCACCGGGGCCGGTGCGCCGATCACTGCCTGGCTGTTGCTTGCGCCGTACACGTGTCACCCCCCTTGCCCTTGAGGTGAGCGAACGGCCCGGTGCGCCCCGTGGAGGAGCACCGAGCCGCTGCCCGGAGAGAAGCGATCAGAGCAAGCCCCGACCGTTTCGTGCTCCGATGATAGCTCCCCGGCCCCGCATTGTCGGTGCCGTGTGCCATGCTGGCCTTGTGGGTGCCCCAGGTACCCACGACTGGAGAGAGGTGATCAGGTGGCCACCACCACCGCGCCGGGACGCTGGTTCCCGCGCCAGCCGCCGGCCTACGACGGCGAGGACGACGGCGCCTACACCGACCGGCTGCTGGGCGTCGGGCAGCCGTCCCCGTACAACCACCCGCGCAACCGGCAGTGCTCCATCGGCTACCACGGCGAGTGCTCCGAGCGGGACATGCCGATGCTGGACCCGTGGCCCGCGCTGATCGCGGCCGTGGACGCCGGGGGCCGGTCGTGCGCCTGCCCGTGCCACACCCGCGAGGGTTCGGCGGCGCTGCGGATCGATCTGCTGGAGGAGACGGTCGCGGCGCTGTGCGCGCAGATCCGCCCGGCCCGCCGCCTGGCCGCCGAGGCCGAGGCGCTGTACGCGCAGATCATCGCGGCGCACCCGGAGTACGCGGCGTGGTACCCCCGGCAGGTGCCCGGTGAGTGAAATCCCGATGGTGAGCTACCTCACCCGCGCGGCGCCGCTCGGGTACGGCATCGGGCACGCGTGCTTCACCACCGACGGGGCGCTGCGCTGGTGGCTGCGCCGCGCGTGGGTGAACCCCGGCGACGTGGGCCACACCACCGAGATGGTGTGGATCATGCTGAACCCCTCGGTCGCGTCCGAGGCGGCCGATGACCCGACGATCCGCCGCTGCCGGGGCTACGCCCGCCGCGAGGGGTGCAACACCCTGACCGTGGTCAACCTGTTCCCGGTGATCTCCACCCAGCCGGTGACGCTGATCGCCGAAGCGCCCGTGGCGCCGTGGTGGGAGGACGCCAACGATGGCGTGATCCTGGACAAGGCGTCGCGCGCCAAGATCGTGGTGTGCGGGTGGGGGACGTGGGGCGGGCACCCCGACCTGGAGTGGCGGGCCAACTCGGTGCGGTACCTGCTGGCCCGTGAGCGGATCGGCTGGCACGCGCTCGGGTGGACGGCCAACGGGCAGCCGGTGCACCCGCTGCGCCAGCCCGGCGACGCCAAGCTGCTGGAGGCGTGATGACGATCCACCGCACCACCGCCGTGGCGTTCCGCGACGAACACGACCCGCACGGCCGGCCGATGGCCGCGCCGCCCCCGGTGCCGTGCGCGGTGTCCCGCGCGGAGGCCACCGTCGGGCCGCACGGGCTCACCGGGATCGTGGTGTGGCTCGCCCCGTTGAGCAACGACGCGCCTGGGGAGGTTTCCCGCGAGGCGCAGGTGTGGAGGCTGTGGGGCGCGCTGCGCGATGACTACCTGTCGCCGGTCAAGCTGATCGCCTCGGCGCTGGGCATGGGCACGGCCGAGGTGGCCGCGATCGTCTACCCGCCCGACCAGGGGATGGGCGAGTGGGCCGATGATCAGGAGCCCGGCCTGTGACCGCCGTGCTGGTGATGGACGCCGAGGACATCGCCGCCGACCGGCGCGGCTGGCTGGAGCGGCGCCGCCGCGACGGTGACGGGCACTGGTGCGTCACCGCGTCCGAGATCGCCTCGGTGTGCAACGTGGCGCCCCGCGCTTTCGATGGGCCGTACGGGCTGTACTGGAAAAAGCGGCGCGGGCAGGAGAGCGGCGACTCCGATGAGATGCGGCGCGGCCGGGCGGTGGAGCCGATCGTGCTGGAGGAGTTCGCCGAGTCCCATCCGGGGCTGGCGGTGCTGCCCGGCGGCCTGTATGCCCGCGCGGACGCGCCGTGGATGCTGGCGACGCTGGACGGGCAGGCGATCCTGGCCGACACGATGGCGCTGCTCGGCTACAGCCACGTGCCGTTGCTGGCGCTGCGGGAGGTGCCGGAGGAGGAGATCGCCACCGTCCAGGTCAAAACCTCCATCCCGACCGAGGGGTGGGGGTGGGAGGAGGACACCGCCGAGGTGCCGGTGCACGTGTACGCGCAAGTGCTGTGGGAGATGCACGTGCGCGGCGCGGTGCGCGCCTATGTGGTAGTCAAGTTCATGGCTAGCTGGCGGACTAATACTTACGTGGTCGACCTGGACGCCGCCGCCAAGGATCAGATCGCGTGGATGGTGGAGCGGGCGCAGTGGTTCACCGGCCTGCTCGCGGCCGGGACGCCGCCCCCGGTGGACTACCGGCCATCGACCACCGACGCGCTGCGCCGCGTCTACGACGGCATCGAGGACCGCGAGGTGCGGGTGCCGTGGCGGCTGGCGCTGCGCTACCGCGCGGGGCTGCGCGCCCACAACCGGGTAGAGGACCGGCGGACGCTGGTTAAGAACCTGCTGCTTGAACGCGCAGGTAACGCGGGCACGGTCGTGGCGGTCGACCCGGCGACCGGCCGGGCGGTGACGGTGGCGAGCCGCACCGCCGGCCCGCGCAAGGAAAAGATCATCCCCGCTGCGGAGCGGGTTGAGCGGCTGAACCCGTCCGGGTGGGCGCGGGCACCGAGGGAGAGTGAGTGATCATGGCTGGCAAGGACATCCGGCAGGTAGCCGGCGACCGGGCAGCGGAGGCGGCTGCCGCCACTGAGGCGCCGCCGGGGACGGGCGACCAGCTTGCGATCCGCCCCGAGCAGACGGTGTGGAACGCCGAGCAGCTTGCGGCGCTGGAGTCGCTGGGCGTGGCCAAGAACGCGACCCCCGCCGAGCTATCGGTGTTCCTGCACGTGTGCCGCCGCTCCGGGCTGGACCCGTTCCGCAAGCAGATCTACCTGGTGCCCAAGTACGACGCGAAAGAGCGCAAGAACCGGTGGGTCGTCATCACCGGCATCGACGGGTTCCGGCTGATCCGCGACCGGGCGGCGGCCCGCGATGGCGTGGTGGCGTCCTATGAGGACCCGGTGTGGTACGAACTGTCGGCGCGGGGGGTGCGGGAGCACCCGGTGATCTGGACGCTCGGCGCGGAGACGCCGCCGTTCGGGTGCAAGTGGGTGACGCTCAAGACGCACCCCGAGACGGGGCAGGTGCTCGGCCGCTACCCGAAGATCGTCCGCTTTGACGCCTACGTGGACACCTACGAGGCGGGCGACAGGAAGGGGCAGCGGCGGCTGCGGTGGGCCAACGACCCGGACGGGATGATCGCCAAGTGCGCCGAGGCGGGTTCGCTGCGGGAGGCGTTCCCGGAGGATCTGGGCGGCCTGTACATCGAGGAGGAGTTCGGCGACCAGCAGGCGCGCGGGCCGGGGCGGCGGATGCCGCCGACGGTGCAGGCGACCGTGGTCGCCGAGCCCGCCCCGGCCAACGGGGGCAGCCGCCCCGACGCGGAGACGGTGGTGGAGGGCGTCGTGCGTGAGCAGGCCAACCCGGTGGATGGCGACCTGGAGGAGCAGCGCAAGGCGGCGCTGGGCAAGATCCACGCCATCTTCGCGGACTACGGCCTGGGCGGGCGGGACGGCGAGGACCGGGACGTGCGGGTGGCGTGCGCGGCGAACTTCGGCCGCGCCGATGAGCACGCGCCGCTGCTGCGGCTCACGAGCCTGGATCAGCTTGACGCGTTCCAGGCGGCTGCGGTGGCCGACCGGCTCCAGCGGTTCGTGACGGGCGGGGGCGACGCTAAGGCTGTCCGCGCCAAGCTGGTGCGGATGGCCGCCTCGGTGCGCCGCGAGTGGGCCAAGGCGGAAACGTGAGGCTGGACGGCCCGGCGGTGGCCGCGTGCATGGCCGCCGGGCACCTGGACTGCTGCCAGGTGGCTCAGCGGATGCGCAAGGCCGGGCTGCCGGGCACGACCCCGCATTGGGTGGGGATGGCTCAGCGCGGCCGGTGGGACTCCTGCCCCGATGCGTGGCTGGCGGCGCTGGCCATCGCGCTGGGCACCGACGCAGCCGCGCTGGTGGAGCCGGCGCCCCGGCTGGTGCTGATCTGGAGCGCGCCGTGATCGTCGTCCCAGTCCTGCGCCGGGCACG
>Ga0306920_100016104_pt1 | contig 10277 bp, 9 predicted proteins | sample flu12Cox44000170_FD_204666 | JGI IMG/M metagenome (GOLD analysis project Ga0306920, IMG submission 204666) | Lab enrichment of tropical soil microbial communities from Luquillo Experimental Forest, Puerto Rico - flux4day.12C.oxic.44.000.170 (v2)... | ecosystem: Environmental > Terrestrial >...
CCCAGTACCGGGGCCAAGCTCGATGATCGCGCCCGAGACGCCGGCATCGACGTAAGCGGCCATGGTGCGGGCAAGCGCGCGGCTCGAAGGCGTGACGGCCCCCATCGCCAGCGGTTTCTCCAGCCAGGTCCGAATAAAGCGCACGTCATCGTCAAGCGATTCGAAGCCTTGCTCGAGCTTCTTTCTCTGATGCTCGATCCTTTTCTCGATCTTCTTTTCCAGTGCATCTCTTCGCAATTCGAAAATGCGTCGCTGCTTTTCGAACTTTTTCTCGAGCAATTGGAGAGCGGGAAGGGTCATTTCGAGGACGCTACCGAATGGCCGCCCAGGGGGGCTTGCAACGGGTAAAGCGCAGCACTGCGAGGGTCAAGCGGCAAATTCCTCAAGGCGCGCCTGAGCGGCCCAGGAACTCCTTCACCTTGCCGAAGAAGCCAGAGGACTCGGGCTGCGTATCCTTGGAGGAAAGTCGCTCAAACTCTTGCAATAATTCGCGCTGGCGCTTGGTGAGCTTTTGCGGCGTCTCGACCAGGACCTGAACATACATGTCGCCGGTTTGTTTGGAGCGCAGCACGGGCATGCCCTTGCCTTGAATGCGGAAGCGCCGCCCGGATTGCGTTCCCTCAGGCACTTTCACGCGCGTGTGGCCGCCCTCTATGGTCGGTACCTGGACCTCTCCGCCCAACGCCGCGACCACCATCGAGATCGGCGCGCGGCAGTGGAGATCGGCGCCCTCGCGCTGGAAGAAAGGGTGTGCTCCAATCGAGAGGAAGATGTAGAGGTCGCCGGCGGGCCCGCCGCGCACGCCCGCCTCGCCCTCGCCCGCGAGCCGAATGCGCGTGCCGTCCTCGACGCCGGGGGGGATATTCACGGAAAGCGTGCGCTCTCGCGTGACGCGGCCCGAGCCGGAGCAGGAGCCACAGGGGCTGTCGATCACCTGCCCGCGGCCCTGGCAGCTCGGGCAGGTTCGCTCCAGCGTGAAAAAGCCCTGCGCGTGCCGGATGCGGCCCTGGCCGCCGCATGTCGGGCAGGCCTTGGGTCTGGTGCCTGCTTTTGCGCCTGTGCCCGCGCAGGCCTCACAGGTAACGGAGGTCGGAATGCGAACCTGCGCCGTTTTTCCGGTATAGGCCTCCTCCAACCGGATCTCCATGTTGTAGCGCAGATCGGCGCCACGCTCGCGGCCCGAACGCGAGCGAGCTCCCATGCCGAAGATGCCTTCGAACAGGTCGGAGAAGGCCGAGCCGAAGTCGGTGCCGAAGCCGCCCGCTCCACCGCCATGCTCGAAGGCCGCGTGGCCGAAACGATCGTAGGCCGCGCGCTTGTCCGCATCCTTGAGGACCTCGTACGCCTCGTTGATCTCCTTGAATCGAACCTCGGAGCTTTTGTCCCCGGGGTTGCGATCGGGATGCCATTTCATGGCCAACTTGCGAAAGGCGGACTTCAGCTCTGTTTCGTCGGCGGTACGACCTACCCCGAGAACGTCGTAATAATCGCGCTTGGCCATCCGAGCGTCCGACCTTGCCGTATCCGTCACCGAATCCCCCCCGATCCTATCTGCTCAGTCGCGCAGCTTCAAAAAGATGCACCCCCGGTTTGCGCTCCGGGGGTGTTGCATTAGGCCAGCCGCACGCATGCTAAGCGCGCCGCGACGGCATCAGGCCGACTTCTTGTTCTTCTTGTCGTCGTCGACCTCGGTAAACTCCGCGTCTACGACATCCTCCTTCTTGCCGCCGGCTGTACCCGCGGCGCCGCCGGGGCCATCCCCCGCTGCCCCGCTTTCCTGCGCTTGCTTGTACATTGCCTCGCCAAGCTTCATCGAAGCCTGCGCCAGCGCATTCGTCTTTGCCGTAATGGCTGCGGCATCGTCGCCCTTCAACGCCTCCTTGAGGTCGGCGATTGCGTTCTCGATGCTGCGCCGCTCGCCCTCGCCGACCTTCGAGCCATGCTCGGTCAGCGTCTTTTCCGTCGCATGGATCAAGGCCTCGGCCTGGTTCTTGGCTTCGACCTGTGCCTTGCGCTTCTTGTCCTCCTCTGCGTGCGCCTCGGCGTCCTTGACCATGCGCTGGATATCCGCCTCGGAAAGGCCGCCGGACGCCTGGATGCGGATTTGCTGCTCCTTGCCGGTCCCCTTGTCCCTGGCGTGCACGTTCACGATGCCGTTGGCGTCGATGTCGAACGTGACCTCGATCTGTGGCACGCCGCGCGGCGCCGGCGGCAGTCCGACCAGATCGAATTGCCCCAAGAGCTTGTTGTCGGCCGCCATCTCGCGCTCGCCCTGGAACACGCGGATGGTCACCGCGCTCTGGTTGTCCTCAGCGGTCGAGAAGACCTGGCTCTTCTTGGTCGGAATGGTGGTGTTGCGATCGATCAGACGCGTGAATACGCCGCCCAACGTCTCGATGCCGAGCGAGAGCGGGGTCACGTCGAGCAACAGCACGTCCTTGACGTCGCCCTGCAGCACTCCCGCCTGGATCGCGGCGCCCACGGCGACAACCTCGTCGGGATTGACACCCTTGTGCGGCTCCTTGCCGAACAACTGTTTGACGACCTCCTGCACCTTAGGCATGCGGGTCATGCCGCCGACCAGGACCACCTCATTGATCTCGGCCGCGGAAAGGCCGGCATCCTTGAGCGCAAGCCGGCAAGGCTCGACCGTCTTCTGCACGAGATCGTCCACCAACGCCTCGAACTTGGCGCGGGTGAGCTTCATGGTCATGTGCTTCGGACCCGACGCGTCGGCCGTGATGAACGGCAGGTTAATCTCGGTCTGGGTTGTGGAGGAGAGCTCGATCTTGGCTTTCTCAGCGGATTCTTTCAGCCGCTGCAGCGCGAGCTTGTCCCGGCGCAGATCAATGCCCTGCTCCTTCTGGAACTCATCCGCGAGATAATTCACAAGGCGCATGTCGAAGTCCTCGCCGCCGAGGAAGGTGTCTCCGTTCGTCGACTTCACTTCGAACACGCCATCGCCGATTTCCAGAATCGATATGTCGAATGTGCCGCCGCCAAGGTCGTAGACGGCAATCGTGCCGGTCTTCTGCTTGTCGAGCCCGTAAGCGAGCGCGGCCGCGGTCGGCTCGTTGATGATGCGCAGCACCTCCAGGCCCGCGATCTTGCCGGCGTCCTTCGTCGCTTGTCGCTGGGCGTCGTTGAAATAGGCGGGAACGGTGATGACGGCCTGCTCGACCTTCTGGCCTAGATAGGCTTCCGCGGTTTCCTTCATCTTCTGCAGGACGAACGCGGAGATCTGCGAGGGCGAGTATGTCTTTCCCTCGATTTCGACCCATGCATCGCCGTTCGAAGCCCGCACGATCTTGTAAGGAACGAGCTTCTTGTCCTTTTCAACCATCGGATCGTCATAGCGCCGCCCGATCAGGCGCTTGACCGCAAAAATAGTGCGTTCCGGATTGGTGACGGCCTGTCGTTTCGCGGGTTGCCCGACGAGCCGCTCGCCGTCGTCCGTGAAGGCGACGATCGAGGGTGTGGTGCGCATTCCTTCGGCGTTCTCGATGACCTTCGCCGCCTTGCCTTCCATGACGGCAACGCACGAGTTGGTGGTGCCGAGGTCGATGCCGATGACCTTACCCATGGTTCTCAATTCCTCTCTTCTATGGCTGGCCGGCCGGGCCCTTTTCGGCACCCAACGCGAGATTGCGCTCTAGCTGCGACCCGCTTGCCGACCCCCTACAATGCATATCGACGCCGTCCCCAAGCGGCGTCCTCGCTCATATAGGAGGGCAGCTTTACGCCGCAAGACTTGCATCTTCCGCCGGACCTGCAGCACGGCTCGAAGGCCGGTCCCACCAAGCCTTGTGATCGAGCAAGGACACAAGATCAACAAAGCCAGCGGCGACAAAGGCCGGGGAAGGGCAAAATGATCGACTGGCGACCTCTTGCCGGACTGCGCGTGGTGCCCGCCTTTCTCGATCGAGAGGCGCAATCAGCCCTGCTGGGCGCCCTGCGCGCCGTGCTCGCCGTCGCGCCGCTCTATACCCCGCGCATGCCGAAGACCGGAAAGCCGCTCTCGGTGCGGATGACGAACTGCGGTCCGCTTGGCTGGGTCACTGACGAGGCCGGCTATCGCTACCAGCCTTACCACCCTGAGACGGGCCGGCCGTGGCCCCCCATGCCGTCGAGCATTGTTGCTGCTTGGACGGCGCTGGCGGGCTATGCGCACCCTCCCGAGAGCTGCCTGATCAATTACTATGGACCCGCCGCGAGAATGGGGCTGCACCAGGATCGGGACGAGCTCGCGCTCGATGCGCCCGTTGTCTCTCTCTCGCTGGGCAACACGTGCCTGTTTCGGATCGGCGGCACGCAACGCAAGGATCCGACACGCACTATCCGGCTCGCATCGGGCGATGCCCTAGTCCTCGGCGGAGAGGCGCGGCTCGCGTTTCACGGGGTCGACAGCATCATGCCGGGCACCTCGACCCTTTTGCCGCAGGGTGGCCGGATCAACCTCACCTTGCGGCGTGTCAACCCCCCTGCCTGATGTTGCTTCGGGTTGTAACGCGCGAGGAAATCGCGTTTCAACCGCGGACGGCTTCGCTCTAGTGTGGCGGATTTGACGTTCCTACCAGCGTGGCCGCGAGTCGTTCGTAGGAACGTCAAATCCAAAGCCACACTAAAATCAATATTTGCTAGTGTCCCTTTGGTTCCGACGTTTGTACACGAGCGTGCTGCAAAATGATACAAACGTCGGAACCGGGACACTAGGATCGTCGCCATGGCATCCCTGCGGCTGTTATTCCTGCGGCTGTCATTGCTCGGCCTCGCGATTGCGCTTGGCGCCCCATCCGTGTACGCCGCCGAGGCGGTATATCCACCGGGCTCGCGCATCGGGATGGTTCCGCCCGCGGGGATGGTGGCGAGCAATAATTTCATTGGCTTCGAAGATGCCAGCGCCAACGCCGCGATTATCCTCGCCGCGCTCCCCGCTGAGGCTTACGCCGAGCTTGAAAAATCGGTCAGCGCGGATGCGCTCAAGCGACAAGGCGTGATCCTGGAAAAAAGGGAATCCATGCTGCTTCCCACCGGCAAGGCGTTCGTGGTGATCGGACGTCAAGAGATCGACAAGACAAAGGTCCGCAAATGGATCCTGATCGGCTCCTCGTCCAACCTCACCGCCTTGGTCACCGTGCAGATCCCGGACAGCGCCAAGGACGTGTACTCCGACGCGACCGTTCGCGCCACCCTCTCGACACTCGCCATTCGCGCCACCGTTCCTGTTGATGAGCAATTAAGCTTGCTGCCGTTCAGGGTGGCCGAGCGCGCCGGATTCGAGATTGCAGGGGTCATGCCAGGACGTGCGGTCGTGCTGCGAGATGCGCCGGCGGACGCGCGCCCGGCACCGCTTTCGCATATCTTCGTCAGCATCGCCCCGGGGGGGCCGTCACAGACCAGCGCCCGGGACACATTTGCGAGCGATCTGGTTGCCGCCATCCCGAACATCCGCGAGATGCGTGTTACCACCTCCGAGTCCTTGCGAATCCTCGGCCAACCTGGACACCAGATTCTCGTCCAGGCCAAAGAGCCGGGGAGCGGCACAGATTTAACGATTGTGCAGTGGCTCCGGTTTGGCGGCGGCGCCTATCTGCAGATGGTCGGCATTGCGCGCGCGGATGCCTGGCGTGATGCTTATCCTCGCTTTCGTGCCGTGCGCGACGGCATCGAGCCGCGTTGACTCGAACTCAGACGGAACGCTGCGGATCCTGTAGATTCTCGCCGATATTGTCGTTTGCAGGCGGCTCGGCTGCGGGTTTCGGTCCGCCTTTTGCGACCGCAACCAGGGCAGGGCGCAGCACGCGACCGCCGATCGTGTACCCGGGCTGCACCACCTGCGCCACAGTTCCGGCTGCGAGCGAAGGATCGGGCAGCTCGAACATGGCCTGGTGAAGGTTGGGATCGAATTTCTCTCCCATCGGCTCGAATTTCTTCACGCCATGCTTCTCCAAGACCTTGTGCAGCTCGCGTTGCGTCAGCTCAACGCCGTCGAGCATCGCCTTTACGCCGGCATCGGCTTTTTCCCGCAGCTCCGCATCGAGAGCCTGCAATGCGCGGTCCATGTTGTCGGCAACGGCGAGGATATCGCGCGCAAAAGCGGAGATACCGTAGGCGCGCGTGTCGGCAATCTCACGCTCGGTTCGCTTGCGCAAATTATCCATCTCGGCAAGCACGCGCAGAAGCTTGTCCTTATACTCGGCCGCCACGCGAGCGTGATCGGCGGGATCGATTGTGTCCATAGCCTCGGCGGCGGCCTGCCCCGGATTCTCACGCACGTCAGCTTCATTCTCAGAGGCCCGCGCTTCTGCGGCCGCGGCAACGGAGGGCTCGGAATTGGAGTCCGTCATCAGACTGTTCCCATTCGCAATCAAGTGAAATGCAGGCTCGATATCAGGGCTGCGTGGGCAAAAATCAAGCGCTCACGCGGGTCTGCTCAGGAGCCGATGAGCTTGCTCACCACCTTGGCCGTATAGTCCACCATCGGGATCACGCGCGCGTAATTAAGCCGGGTGGGGCCGATCACCCCGATGACGCCGACGATGCGCCCAGCACCATCGCGGTAGGGCGCCACTATCGTGGAAGAGCCGGACAGCGAGAACAGTTTGTTCTCCGAGCCTATGAATATGCGCGCGCCTTCAGCGCGCTCGGCGCGTCCGAGCAGGTCGATGACCCCCCGTTTCGTCTCCAGATCATCAAAAAGGAGCCGCACGCGCTCCAGATCTTCGACTGCCTTGAGATCGTCGAGCAGATGCGCGGCGCCGCGAACAATCAACTTCCGTTCCTCGCTCTCGCCGCCGGACCAGCTCGCCAGCCCGGTCGAGACGACCTTTTGCGTGAGCAGGTCCAGCTCCGCTTTGCCGGCGGCCAGCGCCTTCTCGAGCTCGGCTTTGGCCTCGGTCAAGGTGTGCCCGCGCACGTGCGAATTAAGGAAGTTGGAAGCTTCGGTCAGCGCGGCCACCGGCAGCCCGGCTGGAACGCTGATGATCCGATTCTCAACCTGACCATCCTCGGAGACGAGGATCACGAGCGCGCGCTCCGGCTCGAGCCGGACGAACTCAATGTGCCGCAGGCGAGGGTTATATTTCGCCGCGAGCACCACGCCGGCAGCGCGTGTGAGGCCGGACAGCATGCCGGAAGCCTCGTTGAGGACCGCTTCCATGGACTTGCCGGCAGCGGCGACCTTCGCCTCCATTTCGCGCCGGTCGTCCTCGCCGAGATCGCCGATCTCCATCAGCGCATCGACAAAGAATCGCAACCCGAGCTCGGTCGGCATCCGGCCGGCGGAGATATGCGGTGCATAGATGAGACCAAGCTGCTCAAGGTCCGACATCACATTACGGACGGAAGCGGGAGAGAGCGGGGTCGTAATCAAGCGGGAGATATTGCGCGAGCCCACCGGCTCTCCGGTCGCGAGATAGCTCTCGACGATTTGTCGAAATATATCGCGCGAACGCTCGTTGAGCTGAACGAGCGTAACCTGCGTGGCCCCGATCGGGACGTCGTGGGACAATGACGCCTCCATGAAGACGCCAGAGAGTTGTCCATTGCAAGCGGCAAGCGCAAGGTTGCGCCGCCTCTTGTCGGCTCCTGCGCCGGCACCTAAAAGCTTACGGTTTCTCCACCTTATCGGGAGCAGGAGATCGATGCATGCGGCCAAGCCGCCGACAATCCGACGAGCTGCGCGCGGTCTCGCTCGAGCGCGGGGTCGTGAAATATGCCGAGGGCTCCTGCTTCGTGAAATTCGGCGATACCCACGTCCTGGTCACGGCCACGCTGGAGGACCGGTTGCCGCCCTGGCTGAAAGGTCAGGCGCGCGGTTGGGTCACCGCCGAATATGGCATGCTGCCGCGCGCCACGTCGGAGCGTACGCGCAGAGAGGCGGCGAGCGGCAAACAGAGCGGCCGCACCGTCGAGATCCAACGTCTTATCGGGCGCAGCCTACGGGCCGTGCTCGACCTGCCGGCGCTGGGAGAGCGCCAGATCACGATCGACTGCGACGTGATTCAGGCTGACGGCGGGACGCGCACGGCCGCCATCACCGGGGCCTGGGTCGCGCTGCACGATTGCATCGCCTGGATGAAGGTGCGCGATATGCTCAAGGGAGAGCCGTTACGTGACCATGTGGCCGCCGTCTCGTGCGGAATTTGTAACGGCACGGCCGTGCTCGATCTCGACTACAGCGAAGATTCGGAGGCCGAAACGGATGCCAACTTTGTGATGACCGGCGCCGGGAGACTGGTGGAGGTGCAGGGTACGGCCGAAAGGATTCCGTTCACTGAGGAGCAATTCCTGGAGTTGCTGGCCTTGGCGAAAAAGGGGCTGATGAAGCTCGTCGACCTACAGAAGATGGCGGTGATGTGAACGCAAACCGAGCTCGATGCGCCGCGAGCCACACCGCGCCAACGCATCGCAGAATCGCCGGGAAGATGGTGGTCGCAACGCACAACCCGGGAAAGCTGCGCGAGATGCGCGAGCTGCTGCTGCCCTATCGCATCGACGCGGTTTCGGCTGGCGACCTCGGCCTCATCGAGCCGCCGGAGAGCGGCGCCACGTTTCGTGCCAATGCCCGCCACAAGGCGATGTCCGCGGCGACGGCCTCGGGCATGCCGGCGTTGGCCGACGATTCGGGACTCGCCGTCGAGGCCCTCGGCGGCGACCCGGGCATCCACTCCGCGCGCTGGGCAGGTCCGGCAAAGGATTTCGGCCGCGCAATGGAGATGATCGAGGAGAAGTTGCGCGCGTGTGGCGCTCGTTCCCCTCTTCAGCGCAAGGCACGTTTCATTTGCGCGCTCTGCATCGCGTGGTCCGACGCGCACGTGGAGGAATTCGAGGCGAAGGTGGAGGGGACGCTGGTGTGGCCGCCGCGGGGCGAGCAAGGGTTCGGCTACGATCCAATGTTTTTGCCCGATGGGCACGCGCGCACGTTCGGCGAGATGTCGAGCCGGGAGAAGCACGCATTGCCGCCGGCCGGCAAAGGCTTGTCCCATCGCGCGCGCGCCTTTCTTGAGCTCGCGGAGGCGTGCCTTGAGCGGCGCTGATCGAGAGGACGAGCACTCGTTCGGCGTCTATATCCACTGGCCTTTCTGCCTTTCGAAATGTCCCTATTGCGACTTTAACAGCCACATGCGCCATGCCGCCCTCGACGAGACGCGCTTTGCGCGGGCATTCGCCGCCGAGATCGCGGCGACCGCCGAACGCGTTCCGGGCCGCACCGTTGCGACGATATTTTTCGGCGGGGGCACCCCGTCGCTGATGGCACCGAGCACGGTCGGCGCAATTCTCGATGCCGTTGCCCAGCGCTGGTGCATTGCGCCCGATGTCGAGATCACGCTGGAGGCCAATCCGACCAGCGTCGAAGCGATGCGCTTCCGCGATTACCGCAGCGCAGGCGTCAATCGCGTGTCCATCGGGTTGCAGGCGCTGGATGATACGGCCCTGCAACAGCTTGGTCGCCTCCATTCGGCGCATGAAGGCCTCGCCGCGGTGGCGACCGCGCGCTGCGTGTTTGATCGGTATTCGTTTGATCTCATCTATGCACGGCCGGGGCAGACGCTCAAAGCCTGGGAGGATGAGCTCAGCCGCGCCATTGCCGAAGCAGGCGAGCATCTTTCACTGTATCAGCTTACGATCGAACAGGGGACGCCGTTTCATCTGTTGCATAGAACGGGTAAGTTGGTCATCCCCGACGAGGATGCCGCGCGCGCTCTCTACGATGCCACGCAGACGATTTGCGCGGCAGCCGACCTTCCGGCCTATGAGGTATCCAATCATGCGCGGAGCGGAAGAGAATGCCGGCATAATCTTATTTATTGGCGGGGACACGAATATGCAGGCATCGGGCCCGGCGCCCACGGGCGCCTCGATACCGACGGCACGCGCTATGCGACGGCGACCGAGAAGGAGCCGCAGGCGTGGCTGCAGCGCGTGGAGGCACGCGGCCACGGCCTTGTGACCGACGAGGTTCTCACCGCCGAGGAGGTGGCTGATGAGTTTCTGCTGATGGGCCTGCGGCTCGCCGAGGGCGTGGACCCCGCGCGCTATGCCCGGTTCGCCGGGCGCCCGCTCGATCCGGCGCGCATAGCGGCGTTGCGCGAACAAGGCGTCGTGGAAACGACGCCGGCGGGATGGCTGCGCGTCACCATGTCAGGATTCCCCGTACTTGACGCAGTGGTGGCGGATCTGGCGGCTTGAATTCGCTTGGTAGGTTGGGTTAGTCTTACTGAGTCAAATCGTCACAGCGAATCGCGAGAAGAATCAGATATTTGGTGAGATTCCCT
>Ga0306920_100016105_pt1 | contig 10277 bp, 1 predicted proteins | sample flu12Cox44000170_FD_204666 | JGI IMG/M metagenome (GOLD analysis project Ga0306920, IMG submission 204666) | Lab enrichment of tropical soil microbial communities from Luquillo Experimental Forest, Puerto Rico - flux4day.12C.oxic.44.000.170 (v2)... | ecosystem: Environmental > Terrestrial >...
CTAACGGGAGAGCCGCTGCGATTAATGTGCGCTCATCACCTCCTCGTGCATTGCGCCTCCAGCCCACTAGCCATTCCGTGCTCCATCCTTTGGATTTTATACGTTCTTTAACTTCGCTCGCGCTTGTCCAATACCAAGGAGTTGGTTCGAAAGACGGATCTGCCAGCTCCCGAAGTTCTGGCCGCGGCCAAGAGGTATTAACAGGTCGCTCTATGAGCGCGCTCGCGTCACCGAACCGATGGTCGTAGTGGTGCAGCATCTTCGCCTCGTAGAGCGGCACGTAACGCGACGGTTCGCGCGGATCGTCGCCCGCTGCAACCCAATCGGTGCCCTCACGTGCGTAACCCGCCGCTTCGAGCTGAGTTGCTGTGCGGAACAGGCCGCTGTCATTCGACATATGGAACATGCTCATGAACGACACGCCCCACGGGTTGCCGTCCGCGCCTTTGCTATCGTCGATCAGAACCGGCACGCGGGAATAGATCTTCGCGGTCAGCTCAGCGTCTGCGCGAGCACGAAACACCGGGGCAGTGCGGGTATTGGGGTTGATTGCAGCAATCGCTGCGGGGGATAGCGTAAAATAGCGCTCCGAGTCGAGCAACTCGCTAATATTATCAATTCCGAAGACAAAGGTTGGTTCGGATTGGGCCTTTCCTCCAATGGTCATCAAGCAGAACGCCTTGCGGTCGTCCGTATCGAGAAACCATCGTCGAATTTCGGAAAAACTGAACGCACATACCAGTCGTTGGTTGTCTATTAACGATTGGAAAAAATGCTTTAGCGTATCATCTGTCAGAATTCCTGTTGGCACGATGACACCCGAGCGGCCCTTCGGGACGAGGCTTGCAAAGAGCTCGGCGAAGAGGGCGTAGGTGTTCACGTCGCCGCGACCGGTGAGCGGAAAGCGGCCACCATCTCGCGCGAACAGGCTTGCACCTTCGGCCGCGCGCTTTGCGAAAGCAAATTCTTCATAGTGACGCCGCTCTAGTGAATCGTCCGGAGCCGCCTGAAGAGCTTTGATAAGCTTCTCGCGCGCCGCCTTGTTCGCAGCGGCCGCAACTTCCGGGACGCGCACGGCAAAGAATTCCTGCTCCTGCAGCTTGATGCGCTCCCACGGTGGATTACCCAGCACCACGTCAAAGCCACCCTTAGCCATGACATCTGCAAACATCAGAGGCCAGTGAAAGGCCGAAACGTCATTCGCAATGCGATCGGCTTCGGCGACGAGCTGGCCGTCCGGCGTTGAGCCTTGCGCTGCAAGCCACACGTGGTCGGTCGTGGGTACCATTTCCCGCCCGCGCTGCGGCATCTTCACCTTGGGTGCAAAGAAGGCAGCGACGAACAGATCACACGCTCTCTTCAACTGAAACCAGCCGGTGCGCTTCTGGTACTCGGCAAGCGCGCGGGATTTGGCGGCGACTTGACCCACATCATCTTCCGGCATGTCGTCGAGGGCTCTCGAAGCAGCGACAAGATCGGCTGGCGGGCCGGCGAACGGCAGGCGCATCTGGTCCTTGCCCCGACCGTCGCGCTGCGCCTTGTTAAGCTTGCGGTAGTGGCTCGCGACGTTTTTTCGATCGCCGGTGAGAGCCTTGTAGGCTTCGTCGGGAATGCCCTGCGCGAGCATCGAGAGATCGAATACGCCGATCAGGCTGTCGCCCTGGCGGATGCGACCGTCGAGGAACGACAGCGGCTTGCCGGGCTCGACCGTCTCGATCCACAGCGCCACCTGGCAAAGCTCGACGGCGAGTGGATTGAGATCGACGCCATAGAGGCAATGGCGCGCCACTTCGCGCAGCGCATGGCGGTAATCTTCCGCCGAGGGCGAGCCAGGCGAACGCAGCCGCGCGATGCGGCCCGCAAGACGTCTTGCTGCCGCCAGCAGGAAATGCCCAGAGCCGCAGGCAGGGTCAATGATGTCGAGGTCGAGCAGCGCCTCTGCCTCACGGCCGGGATTTCTGGCCACCGTCTCGTCGATCACTGGATCGAGTGCGCTGTCAAGCAGGAGCTGTACCAGGCTGTCGGGCGTATAATACGAGCCGGAGCGCTTGCGCGCGTGACCTTTGGTATCGTCGCCCGATGCGAAGGTGAACTCGCGCTTATCGAGATCGACACGGGGGGTCAGCTCCAAAAGGCTCTCATAGACCGAGCCCAGCTCCTCCGTCTCCATGTCGCGCCAGTTGACGCGCAGCCGCACGCCGCCCTCGCGCAGCCAGCCGAGCTTCTCAATCGCCGCGAGCAGAAAGCGGTTCTCGATGCAGCAGCGATCAATCTCAGGGGTGCGGTCGCGCAGAAACAGCCCGCCGAGCGCCGGCAGTGCCAGGCGCCTCTCGCCGCGCTCGAGCGCGCGGAAAACGATGCGCACGCCCTCGAACAGATCGTGATTGCGATCGCGCGCCAACGAACGCACCGACTTCGTGCGCAGCCGGGCAATGGAATAGCCTTCATCATAGAGCTGGATCGCCGCAGGTTCGGCGCCCGGCGCATGGAGCAGGCCGCGGTCCTCCGCGGTGAACAGGAAGATGAAGCGATAGATCGTCCGCAGCAGCTCTTGGAAGAAGCCCTGGCGGTCGAGCGCCCCGGATTGCAGCGCGGCGCGCAATGGCTCGTTGTCGCGATGTTGCAGCAGACCGGTGCCGAGAAGCTTCAGCGCGTCCTCGACGCCGTCGCCCAGGTCCTCGCGGGCCGTGACGCCCTCCTCGCGTGCTTTCTCGCGCCAGCGCTCAAACGCGCAGTCGGACGGGGCCGCGCCGGGACGACCGAAGCGGCTCTGGTGGATGAGGAGCCACAGGGCCGAGAAGTCGGCGAAATGATCGTCGACGTTGACGTTGCCGAAGATGCGCTCCAGGTCGGCCTCGATCCAGGCCGGGCGCGTCATGGATGGATTGTCGCGCATCACCCGCAATATGCGGCCGTCGCTGACGAGACCGTAGAGCGCGCCGTCGGAGGCGTTGAGGGCCTCCTGCAAGAGCAGTGTCGCGGAGCGTCGCCGACCGCCGTCGCCGAATTGCGGCAGGCTCAAGTCGACCCCCCGGCGCTTTTCCTCGTTCGTCGATGCGGTCGATGGCGCGACGACGATGGGTACACGGCCGTCCAGCGCAATAGCACTTACGGGAAAGTTCTTGCCGTCCACCTCGAGCCGCGCGGCCGTCTCGATAGACGTGAATCCAAGTACCTTGCTAAGGAGTTGCGCGACGAACTCCCGGACCGCGATACCGGACCGGTCCCGGTCTCGGGCCTTGTCAAAACGATGCCACAGCGTCTCGCCAATGCGGAAATAGCGCCCGATCTCATCGCGCAGCGTCAGCCCTGCGGGGACCTCGTAGTCCGTTTCACTCTGCTCGCCCGCCTGCAGAGCGGCAATGCGGGAAAGCATATCGGGGGTGATCAGCGCACCTTCGATGGACAGCGCGTCGAAAGCAATTGCCGTGGTGCGGGCGCGGGCCATCAGACCACCGGCAACAGAACCGAGAGACCGATTACGTCGACCGGCAGTACAGGAAACACTGCGACCTGCTCCGTGAGCCTTGCCTGACGGCTGTCGGCGGCTTGGCGGACGCGGGCGTGATCGTGGGCAAGCGCGGCGGCACGTTGCCTCGCCGCGGTGTCGAATGCGGCTTTCATGTCGGGGAGCTGTTCGACAGCTTCTCTCAGCCGACGAAGCTTAACGTTGACGGCCAGATCACCCCGGGGCGGCGCTTCAATCAGGCGCAACGCGTCGATGTCGTTGAGCAGCTTGCCGTCAAAATCGAAGGCGGCGACCACCGCCTCTTCGGCAAGGCTCGATCGTTTCGGCGCGGCCCTGGTGGATATCTCCAGGCGGTGCCGCACGCGTAACAGGGTGACGATGGTCACCTTGTCCACCGCCGCCGTGCGCCAGGCGGCGCAGCGTGGCAAGCTTGCCGGGTCGTCCGGATCGGCCTTGGGATCAAGCGCGGTCTCCAGCAGCGCCTCGGCGACGAGGCCGACGAGCGGATGGGCGCGTTGCAGATAGAGCCGCCCGGCACCTGACGCGTCGCCAAAATGTACGCGGACCGTCTTTTCGAGGCCCTCCTCGGCGAGCCGCTCACGCAGGGTCGGTGCAGCAAGCCCCGAAAGGTTTGTCTTAAAGGCCTTGCCGACGGCTTCGAGTGGCGCACGCAGGCGCGCGAGCGCTCGCTCGACGAAGCGGCGCGTCTCCTTCGGCCCGCCGAGCAGCGCACGGGCCTTCTCCCATTCCGGCTCGACCTCCTCGGGCTTGAGCTGCCGCTGGGCGAAGATGGTGCGATTCTTCTTCTCACGCTCGGCGGCGTCACGCCACTGCCGGTCGATCGCCTTGGCGCTCGGTTCGTTGGAGAAGTCGAACGCGAGCTGCGGCGTCCTCGCGCGGCGCAGCAGCACCGCCTGCATAAGCGCCTCGGTCATGCGCCGCTCATCGTCCGGCAGCGGCACCGGAACGCCGGTGTCGCGGCGGATAGCGTCGGCCTTACGCAGGATGACATTGAGCACGGCGCCATCGACGGGATTGTTCTCGCCGTAGATCAGGACGCTGCGCACGACCTTGCTCGGTTGACCAAATCGGTCGACGCGGCCCTCACGTTGCTGGTGCCGCGTCGGGTTCCAGGACAGGTCGTAATGCACGACGGCATCGAAGGCCTCCTGCAGGTTGACGCCTTCCGACAGACAATCGGTGGCAACGAGCAGCCGGCGTTCCGCCTCGGCGAGCACGGCGACGCGGGCGCGGCGGTCATCCGCAGTGAGCTCGCCAGTCACAACCTCGACGGCCACGTCCTTCAGCGCCGGTAGTTTGCGCAATCCAGCCGCCACGGCATGGGCGGTGGCGATGTAGCGGCAGAACACGACGGGATTGAATTTGTCGCGCACCAGCGCGGTGACCTCGTCAGCCAGCAGCTTCAGCTTGGGATCATGCCTGGGGGCCTCGCCCAGCGCCCTAGCCTGTTGGATCAAGCTCTCGAGCTTCGGATCATCGATGGCCGCAGGCGGTTCCGCGTCGTCCTCTGCCAGATCTTCGGCGTCGCCGTCGAGCAGGCGGGCGCGGATCGTCTCATCCTCGGCCGGATCGGCGTCCAGATCGGCGCGGGTGAGCAGCGCACGCAGCGCTGCCGCCGGGCTCGACCCGACGCAGCGCATCAGCGCCAGTGTACCCCAGAAGGCCAGACGGCGGCGGCGCGTGTCCGCGCCGGCACGCTCCGTCACCTCGGTGCAATAGTCGAGTACGCCCTCGAAGAAGCGCTGAAAGTCACCCGTCAACCTGTAGGTACGCTCCACGGTTTCGTGCTTTGGAAACAGGCCTTTTTCCTTCCAGGCCTCGATGTCGACGCGCCGGCGCTGCACGAAATGCGCCGCGAGCCTCTCGCGCAGGCCCCTGCGTTCGGCTTCCGACGCTTCCGCAATGCCGGCAAACGCCGGGTCGATAAGGCCGAGGAGGCGAGCAAAGGCATCACGATCGCCGCTGTGCGGAGTCGCGGTAAGCAGGATCAGGTGCCGCTCCGCCTTCTCGGCGAGGCCCGACAGCAGGGCGTAACGCTGAATCTGAACCCTGCCCGCCGAAGCGCACGCATGAGCCTCATCGACGATGACGAAATCCGGGCAGGCGCGCAGGAAATCGGCACGGCGGCGTTCGCTCTTGACATAGTCGAGGCTGACCACGGTGAACTGGTGAACGTCGAAGATGCGCTCCGACGCAGCCAAATCGCGCTCTAGCCTGCCGGCACTGGCGCTGGTCACCGCGACGGCCTGGATTTGAAACTTGGCGTCGAGTTCGGTGATCCATTGATCGACGAGGTGAGGTGGACACAGCACGACAAGTCGGTCGATCTCGCCGCGATCGAGCATTTCTCGGGCAATCAATCCGGCCTCGATGGTCTTGCCGATGCCCACGTCATCGGCCACGAGCAGACGCAGCGGATCGAGCTTCAGCGCCATCATCAGAGGCACGAGCTGGTACGGGCGCGGCTCGACGCTAATCCGCCCGGCGCTGCGGAACGGGCCAGCGCCGCGCCGTAGCGACAACAACAGCGCGTCATGGAGCAGCAGTGCCTCAGCCTGGGTGCCGGCGCGCTCCGGCATCGGCAGCGCGAAGCTTGCAGGCGAAAGGCCGTCCGGCTCGAGCGCCGGATCGAGCACCTGCACGTCGGTCTCAGAACCCGAGAGAGGCCGCAGACGAAGGACGTTCATATCGGCAGCCGGCAGCACGATCCATTCACGTCCGCGGGCGCGAACCAGTGAGCCGGGGGTGAAGGAATGAACCTGGAGCGTCATGGATCAGCCACGCAGATAGGACGATAACTTATCGAAACAGGTAGACCATTCCGACGCGGCTTCGGGAAATACGACCAGATCGAAACCTTTCGCCCGCAGGGCATCGCGCGTCGAAGCCGCCGGCTCGCCGAGCGTCGCGGCGAGGTTGAAGTCACGCCATACCAGCGCGACCTCGCCGCCATCATGACCGAACGGTTCCGCGTCGGGCTGTTGGAGACCACGGCTTTGCAGCGCGGCATGCCAGCGAGCGGCTACGCCGTTTGCGGCCTGTTGCAGTGGCGTGAGGGAGACGGACGGGCGCACAGAGGCTTGAACGCGCCCCCTCGCAAGACCGATGAGCGCGTTCTTAAGCTCAGCTTCCCGGCGGTCAATTGCCTCATGATCCGGCTGATTGTAATATGAGAGAACGCAGCGATAGCAGCCGGCGACGCAGGCCCCTTGCACGTCGGCCAGCGCTTGGGCGTCTACGCCGTCGAGATCGTCCGGCACCTCGAAGTGCATGATACGCAGGGCTTCGCGAGCGACGCGGGCAAGCGCATCAGATTCCGTCGCGAGACGGGATAGAACGCCGGCGCCACCTTCACTCGCTTCATATAGGAGGATGCAGCGCCGTTGCTCGCGATCCGGCAGGGCTTCGCCCATGATCTCGCCTTGCTCAAGCTGAAACACTTCTTCGATGCCGCGGAGCAGCGCGTGCTCGAGAGTTGTCAGCGCCTTGGTGGACAAGGCAACAAGTCCTCCGGCAGGCCGGACGAGCAGCGCGTTCTTGCTCTCCTCGACAGCAGGAACCACCTTCTGCTTGGGCGAGGTGTCGTGGTCATCTTCGTCTTCTTCATCGTCACTCTTGGCCCAGTATCCGGTGCGGGAATCGATCATGAAACCCAGATCCGCCTTGTTCTTGCGCCGGCGAAGACCCTTGTTGAGCCGCGTAACCGTGGTGCCGGGTCCATAGGAGAGCCGCAGCAGGTCGGCATTACCGTCGCGCGCGACTGCCTCGCGTACGTCGAGCTGATTGGCGCGTGACGCCCAGGCGAACAGCGTCTGAATGTCAAAGCCCTGCCGCTGACGCTCTTCATCATTGATGGTGATGCGCTCCTGCGAGATAGTTTCCACGTTCTCGATGCGGAAAACATCGCGAATGAGCGAAGCGTCGGCGAGCGGCGTACCGCAGGCGTGACAGGTTTCACGCGCACCGTATTGATGCGCGGCACCGCAAGATGGACATACGCTCAGCGCGCGAGTGACGAGCCGACCCTCATCGGCACGCGCGGAAGGACCAAGCAGCGCTCGAGTAACACGGAACGCACGGCCTTCATGATAAACGAGGCTACGCGGCCCGAACTCGGAAATGCCAAGAAAGCGCGCCCGCTGCAAGAAGGTCTGTCGCCCGCTTCCCTCACGCGTCGCCGGGATGTAGGCCATTAGGGGCAGGCGCGGGAAATTGTACCCAGGCAGGAAGCCCTCGGTGGCGAGGTATCTGTATGTGTAGAAGTCTGATGACTGAGATTCACTGCGTCGTCTCAGCAGATTAATTTGATCGATGGCTTGGGCAAAGCGCTGCTTGGCGGCATTTACCTCGCGAGGGCCGGCCGATCGATCTTGGGTAATGCGGTAGGCGTCGTCGCGTTGGCGCTCCGCTGCCATGAAAAGATCGCGCCAGCGATCAAATGCATGCTCAAATCGTGGTAGCGCCGTTACGATTGTCGCTTGCGCGAGTTCGCCCGCGCCAGGAAACCACGGCGCCTTCTCCGGTGTCAGCTCGGTCGCAAGCTGATCGAGAAACCGCTTAATACGCGGCGCGGTCCGTGCGGCGACCTCGGCGTCCGAGACTGTTTGGCGGATGGAATTCTGAATTGGAAGGTTCTGTTCCTCCAAATTCAAGACTTCCGCGATGCCCGGATCAAGCGGTTGCTCGGTAGCCGCGAGCCAGATCGCGTTGGCGTGGCTCTCCACAAGTTCGCGGTTTGACAAGTCGAGGGCCGGTGGACGCACCACGCCATGCACCATGGCACGCTGATCGCGGAAAAAATATTGGTCGTGTGGGCTCTGTGCTGCGCAGTATGTCAAGACGAGTGCTGCCTGGCCGCTGCGGCCGGCACGGCCGCTGCGTTGAGCGTAGTTAGCTGGGGTCGGCGGCACGTTGCGCAGGTAGACGGCATTTAGGGCCGAGATGTCGACGCCGAGCTCCATTGTCGGCGAGCAGAACATCACTGGGAGGAAGCGATCGTCTTCCTGCAAATCCAGAAGTTGCGTCCCACGTTCTTTGATCTTCTTCTTGTCATCGGGCTCATAGCGAAACCGCTCCTCACGGATTTGCCGCAGCTCGCCATCCACCTGGGCGGTGTGCTCCCGCCCTTCAAGGCGCACGAGCCTGCGATCGCCCGTTTCAAGCAACGCAGCAAGATTGGCGTAAAGGCTGACGAAGTATGGATTCGGCGGCCGCCGCTCATCCGATGCGACCTCGGACGGAGACGTCCGGCGGAACCGCACCGCGCTGCTTTGTATCTGCCAGCCCAGCGCATCGTCCCCGTCGCCAAAGGGAGTCGCCATTGATGTGACGAGCCCATACGTTCGTGCCGCGCTCAACATCGCACTAACGAGCGGCTCATAATCCTTTTCCGCGACGCTCGCACCCCAAAGCGTCGCCGAGCGCAGGCGCCGGCCGAGGAGGCTGCGGGCGCTGCCGCGCAGGATGAGGACTTCGTCCTTGATCCGCACCTTGCGCCGTGTTGGCGCCCTGATCATCATCCAGGCGGCATCGCGTGTTCTTTCGTCGCGGCCAATCCCCCACGGCGCGCGAATCACGTTGGCGGAGCGTTGCCTCAGGGCATCGATGCTCAATCGCGCAAGCCCCTCCGTATTCACTGCAAGACCCTGGCGCATAAAATCGACAAGTATGCGAAACGCTTTAAGGCGTGTCTCTGGCCGAGCTTGCCGGAGGATAGCTGGGGCGCCTTTGAACGCGTCGGTATCTTTGGCCAGATCGGCGAGCGAAATGTATTCGGTCCCGAAGAAGCCCAGCTCCTCAACGTTCGGGTGCGTAAACCGCCACCCCCGTCGCTGATCCACCCAAAGTCGGTGGAGAAGCACACCGCGCAAATCGCGCTCAGCATTGATAAGGTTTGCACCCTTGAGGTTCGGTTCGTAGAGCCATTCGGGCCGCAAATCGGACCGCTCGCTGGTAAATCCGAGCACCTTCTGCATCGCAGCCGAGAGCGCAGCCTCGTCGAGGCCGTCCGGTCCAGCACCCGCAAGCGCCGCGAGGATCGCGGCCCGGAGCTGGGTGACGAAGACGAAGTCGTTGAAGTGCCCCGATTGCAGCGCCGCATCCTGGCGATTGTCGGTGAAACCCAAAAGTTTGCGCCGGTGCTCCGGGATCTCGACACCCAACGACGAGTTCATCCAACGAATGATGGACGAGACGAGGACGGTGGTGGCGGAACTTCGGCCTTCCGCTGTCAATCCTGCAAGCCGGTTGATATCCCGACCGGCAGTAGTGTGAACCTCGCCACAGGACGGGCAGAACCGGAACCGTCCCGGCAGGAACCAGAAATCCAGTCCTCCTGAAGCGACCAGGCCCGTGGGCAAGGCCGAAAGGCGATGAGCACGCGCTCTGCGAAACGTGCTCTTGAGCCGGACCTCGCCCTTACGCGTCTGCTCCTGCCAAGATTCAGGATAGTCGGTCACCGCCCCGTCGAAGGTCAGGCCCGTATGGATCGGCATCAGGAAACCATCGGAAGCAGAGCCATTCTCGTCCGCATCCTGATCGTCATTCGCAGGCATGTCGTCGATCGAGCGATCATGGAGCTGCTCGCCCTCGCTCGAGCGCGTGAGAGTTACTGGGTGAAACTCTTGGCCACAGCGGCGGCAAAAATAGAGTGCGTAGAGTCGCTTGGTGTCGTCCTCCGGATCGTAGACCTGGGCATTGACGGTAACATTGCGCGTGCCGGGCGCATCGAGCGTGGTGTAGGCGCGCCCCGCTCCAGCCAAGAATTGATGCAGTTTGAAGACAAAGA